>Ga0315293_10007472_pt1 | contig 10140 bp, 10 predicted proteins | sample YL17G13_20_MG_FD_203071 | JGI IMG/M metagenome (GOLD analysis project Ga0315293, IMG submission 203071) | Sediment microbial communities from Yellowstone Lake, YNP, Wyoming, USA - YL17G13_20 | ecosystem: Environmental > Aquatic > Freshwater > Lake > Sediment | place: USA: Wyoming | collected... | reverse complement strand
TCTTCACAAAATCTTCAGTCAAACCTACTGCTTGAGCGATTCCGCCCGGTTTCTCTTGGTATATGTACGTGACTTTTGTTCCGAATTTCTTGCCGTCTTCGTAATGGCTTTTCACTTTGTCAGGCATCACATCGCCCAATATTATGGCTATGTCTTTTATTCCAGAGTCGCGCAAATCCTCTAGAACATATTGCGATATGGGTTTGTTTGCCACTGGAATAAGCTGTTTTGGACCTGTATGGGTTAACGGTCTGAGCCTTGTTCCATGGCCACCGTGAAGTATTACGCCTTTCAAGCTTCTTTCTCCTGTTGTTTCATTATGTTCAATCCGTCTGTTATGTTTAGTGGCTTTGTTTTCAGATGCTTTTGAATCTTGTCCGTGTTCAAGGATGAGTCTTTCGGCCTTTTTGCAACCCATGCTGCCAACTGGCTCATCTTGATAGGCTTAATCAAGCTTGGGTCTAAGCGAAAGGTCTTGGCAATCTGGATGGCAAAATCATATCGACTTACTCTCTCAGTTCCGGAAGCATGATATAGTCCGAGCAAATCGTTTTGCAGGGCTTCGATTACCATCTCTGCTAGGTTGTCTGCAAGCGTGGGCGTGTTGTAATGATCGTCCACTACTGTTATCTCTTTGTTTTGTCTGAGTTGGTTGATCACCCATGTTGCGAAATTTCGCTTCCATTGGTGCCATCCGTATATGACGCTGGTTCGTAGGATGATGTGGTTCCTGCAGTTTTGGATAACCTGTTTTTCTCCTTCAAGCTTTGTGAGTCCATAATAGTTTATCGGGTTGGGTTTGTCTTCTTCATCGTACAGGCCTTTTTCACCGTTAAAAACGTAATCTGTTGAAATGTGAATGAGTTTTGCGTCGACTCGTTGACATGCTTCAGCTATATTCCTTGTTCCTTCAGTGTTGATTTTCCATGCGTGATTCTTTTCGATTTCGCATTTATCCACGTTTGTCTCGGAAGCCGTGTGCACTACAACGTCGGGTTTGAGTTTACTAAACAGGTTTGAAGCTCTGCCTGCATCGGTGATGTCCAACATGACGGAGTTTGGCTGTAATGGTTTGGTGTTGTGGACAGGCGTGGTTATGTAATCGTTCTTGGTAAGCTCGACTATCTTATTGCCTAACAACCCGCTTGCGCCAGTTACTAGCAATTTTTTCTTCATTTCGTATACACTTGTACGTTTCGTTTCGAAAACAATAATTAATGTCTTCCCAAAAGTAGAATAAAAACGTTTTATTCAAAATTAAAAGAGTTTATTATCTTTATGGCGTACCAACAGCAAATCAAGAGGTGAGCCTGCACAAGCGTTTGCAGCAGCTTATAATCGCTACGAGTGGAAGTTTTGATGTTATTTTGGACCGGTGGTTTTGATAGAAAAGATTCCATCTAAATAGGCCTTATTACAGTCTATACATTCCGCTGATTATATGGCGTGAACTCAACAGTTTTTCTTCTGGCTCCGTTTCATGAGTGTTCTTTTTTGTGTTCAACATCCTTTACCCGCTCATAATTCTGGGTGCTTAGGCTTTAAAACTGATTAATTGGTTATAATCTTTATTAATTTCTTTGCCAATGGGAACAAGAGGAGCCATTATTAAAGTGAAGGTCCTTGATGTTGGCTGTGGAAAAAGTCCTAAAGGGGATGTGAACGTTGACTTTTGCAGAGAAGGGATTAATCCTCAATTGGGTGACCAAGTAGGTGGTCAATATGTCTCTCCTCACGCAATCAAAAAGTTTTTAGTTGCGGACGCGATGCGCCTTCCTTTTAAGGATAAGTCTTTCAAAGGTGGGTCCATACTCGATGTTACAAGAGGAGTTTTATGACAAGAATTCTGTTTATTAATTGTATAAATGAAAATCGAAAAAGCGCTGTTGAAACTGCATATTCCGGCTTAGGAACAGCCTATATCGCTTCATATGTCAGGAAATATGGCGGATTCGGCAACATAGATATTATAGAAATAGGACAAAGCTTTAGATCGGAGTTGTTTAGAAAATATAATCCTGACATCGTGGGTATTTCTAGTGTTACCCAAAACTTCAATATTGCCAACGAAATTGCCGCAAAGATCAAGAAGGAATCAGATGTGCCTGTGATAATGGGTGGTCACCATATAACGGCATTACCCAACAACTTAACTGAACACATGAATGTAGCTGTGCTTGGAGAAGGAGAACAGACTACCTTAGAGCTTCTTGGGGCATATGAAGAAAATGAATTGGATACTAGTAAGCTTTGTAGAATCGACGGGATAGCATATAGGCATAATGAAAAATTGATAATTACGCCAAGACGGGAACTTATTAGGCCGTTAGATAAGATTCCTTTTCCAGCGAGGGACTTATTGCAACCATCAAAATCTTTTTACATGTTTACTTCTAGAGGCTGCCCATATAAGTGTGTGTTTTGTTCTTCTGCGTTTTTTTGGCAAGGCATAAGATACTTTTCAGCTAAGTACGTGGTAAATGAGATAGCGGAACTTGCTGAGAAGTATGGTGCAAGATTCATAAATTTATATGATGATTTATTCATTGCGAATAGAGAAAGAGTCCGAGAAATAGTGCAGTTGATCAGGGATGAAAAATTACATGAGAAGGTTGAGTTTGCATGTTTGGCTAGAGCTAACCTAGTTGATGATGATATGACGTGCTTGTTGAAACGTATGAATGTTAAGACTGTCGCTTTAGGGTTTGAGTCAGGTTCGGAGAGGATGCTTAATTACCTTAAAAAAGGCTCGGTCACAGTAAAGCAAAACGTGGAAGCAGTTAACACTTTAAAGAAGTACAAATTAGCTGTTAACGGCTCATTTGTAATAGGCTCTCCCGGAGAGACGAAGGAAGATGTTTTTCAAACTTTGAATTTCCTCAAAAGAAGCAAACTGGATAGCGGCGAAACTTATGTTCTGTTACCCTTCCCGGGGACTGAGCTTTGGGATTATGGCGTGCAAAATGGATTACTAAATGATTATATGAACTGGGACAATTTTGAAATATATTTTGAATGCAGTCCTAGTAAACGTGTAATATTAGCTGATAAAATAAGCAGAGAAGAATTACTGGATATTCTCTCTTTATTTAAAAAGGAGTGGAATAGGAGAGCTCGAATACGCTTGGTGCATTATGCTATTCGTCATCCAAACAAAGTAATGTCTGCTATTCGTCATCCAAACAAAGTAATGTCCTTTATTCATAAAAAGATAAGAAAGTAGATAAAATGAAGAAAAAAGAGATATTTAGAGATGCTAATAATGAATATTTAAAAAAGTCTGAAAGAAAGCCTATAGACTTTAAAATGCTTGATGTGGGTTGTGACACAAAACCGAAAGGCGACGTTAACATAGACTTCTTCCGAGGCGGTTTTAATCCTCAAGCTGGAGACCAGATTCAAGAAGAGTTCATGTCTCCTCAAAAAATAGAAAGCTTCATAGTGGCAGATGCTTTGCATCTTCCATTTAAGGATGAGTCATTTAGCGTTGTATTCTCTGGCCACACAATAGAACACGTCCAAAATCCCTTTCTAATGTTGAGAGAAATGTGCAGAGTTGCGGAAAGGAAAGTAATCGTGCGTTGCCCTCATAAAAAGGGAAGTGGGGCTGTGCTGCCATATCATTTAAACTACTTCGACGAGGGTTGGTATAAGAAAGCGGTCGACATTCTAGGCTTTAGAAGCTATCAGTTCATCACGACTTACGATTATCCCATTAGTTCTAGACTTAAAAAGATTTGCCCAAACAGATTGCAAACAAGTCTTCCTTGGAGAGCTTTAAGACATTTTGAAAGGGCAAAGTTGATGAAAATGATTAAAATCCCCTTCGAAATGGAGGTTTGGGTGAAAAAAAGGTATAATCTCGCCGATTCTGTGGAAGTAAGATTTGTAGTTGTTTACAATAACCCTAAGGTTCTCAAAGATTGCTTTGCTTCAAGTCCGTATGTCTCATCCGAGAATGTCATTGCATATTATAACATAAACAATGAACCAGTCCCAAAAATCTTTAACAAAATAGTTCAAGAGCATTTGCAGGAAAATATTTGGTTTGTTTTTTTGTCATCAAGACTTTATTCTCAAGGAAGATATACGACCTCACTTGAACGCCAAAGAAGTTGAAGCAATATATGGTCCAATTGGCATACGCCTCACCGGGAATAACTTTTCTGGAATGATAATTCAGACAGATGACACGCCAACTGGTCGCCAGCTGGAAGAGGATACTCCTGTGCAAACACTGGATGAAATGTGCTTGATAGTCAACTCAGAAGTTTTCAGGAAAGGGTTATTATTTGACGAAAGATTCCGATTTCACTTTTATGGCGCCGATTTTTGTATGCAGACTTACACCTTGGGTTTCGATGTTCTAGCAATGCAACTGAAATGTCAACATAAAAGTAGGACCATTAAAGGAGATATCACTTCGCCGGAATACCTATCATCTTTAAACTTATTCAAAGAAAAGTGGAAACAGTTTTTGCCTGTAAGGACTACGACTAAGCTTATAGCATGAGGAAGGAAGAAAATCGTAACCTTCTTTGTTCGATCGCCTGGAGGCAGGCATGTTTATCAACTTTGCCTCTGTGATCTGTCAGATATTTTTTCTGATCTGAGGACAATAATTTTTGTTGATTCCATTAGGGTTTCGTATTTAATATAAAAGTGTTAAGCAAAAAATCATAAATAGATTGCTTGTGAGATTGAAATGGAGAAATAGACGTTGGGCTGGCCTCTGGTATCTGTCATAATACTAAACTATAATGGAAGAAAAAACTTGCGCTATCCTGAAAAATTGCCCAACCTCCGTATTTGATGCCAATTATCCGAATTTTGAAGTGCTCTTTGTAGATAATGCATCAACCGATGACAGTGTTGAATTCGTAAAAAGAAACTTTGGTCAAAACCTGCGATTAAGGACTATTCGGAACGAGCGAAATTTTGGTTTTGCTGAAGGGAACAACATAGGTATAAGAAACGCGAAGGGTAAGTGCATAGCTCTGCTAAACAGTGACACCAAAGTTGATCCAGAGTGGCTGGAAGAACTAGTTGAAGTAATTGAATATCCGGGGGTTGGCGCTGTGCAAAGTAAACTTCTAGCAATGGATTCTCCTGATTTGCTCGATTGCGCTGGCGGGTTCATAGACTACTACGGTTATCATTTTGAAAGAGGGCTACATGAAGTATCCAATAAATACAATAAAATTGGCGAAATTTTTTACAGTAAAGGCGCTAGCATTGCTGTGAAAAGGAAAGTACTGGAAAAAACAGGGCTATTCGACCCAGACATATTCTTGTATTTTGATGACGTGGATCTATGCTGGGGAATCTGGCTAAACGGATACAAGGTTCCTTTTGTTCCAAAATCAATTGTTTATCATGCATCCAGCTCAATTGCTTCGAAATTGCAGGAGCGGACTAGGTTGTACTTTTACGTCAGGAATCACGTTTTGGCGTTATTGAAAAACTATGATCGTAACAATATGTTAAAAGCTGTTACAGTTTCCATCATTTTTGAAATACGTAGAACTTTCTTATTTCTTGCTAGGCATAAACCACTTCTGGTATGGCTGTTGTCAAAGCACTGACATGGAATTTGTTTCATTTCAAGAGCATGTGGCAAAGAAGACAAACACTACAAAAGCTAATCCGAAAAATCCCCGACGAAAACATTAAAAGATTACAGATAAAACTCTAAACTCGATCTTCTCTTGGTCATCGCCTCTAAGTCAAGATATTGCCAGAAACTGAAGTCCAGAAGTTGCCGCTTGCCCATTTTCATTAGAATTGTGCGTTTCTTATATCAAATCCAAAATTTGTCTTATTCTAATGCTGGCACTGTTCAAATATCTTAGCCATTTTCATAGCCCAATTTTCCCATGCCCGATGTCTCGCGGCTGACAAGAGTGTCAGTGAGGGAAACGGGGTTTCCACTTGCTAGGCTTGAAGAGTGTTTGCCATTCATCGTCATTTTTTCATTAGCGAGATAATGTTTCCTGAAAGACGCTTTCAACGTTTTTGGCATACTTCTCCCAAGACAGATTATTCTTGACATATCTGTAAGCATTTTCTCCCAGCTTCTTGCATAGCTCAGGATTTTCTATCAATATTTCAACTTGTTTCGAAATCTCTTCTGGTGCTACTTTGTCGACAATTATTCCATTAACATGATCCTGTATAATCTCTGATGTTCCGACTTGCTTAGAAACTATTACAGGTTTGGCAACCGCCATTGCCTCTGTTACCACCAATCCCCAAGTGCTGGCTGAAGACGGATATACAAAAACGTCGCAGGCAGCGTAAACTTCTGCAAGTTCGAGATCGCTGCTGCTGTTTAGTAGCAGGACTTTGTCTCTCAGACCCAATTCTTCAATAAGACTTGTCAACATTTCTCGCTCCCTTTGAGTGCCAAGGATCAATCGGACGTTGTCGTGTTTCTTAGACAGAATAGAAAGTGCTTTAATGATGTCGGATCTACGTGCGTATATGCTGCCGTCGACAAACAACAGGACAAAGCAGTTCTCAAGATCATATTTTCTTCTCAGATTTTCTCCTTTGGCGTTGCGAAATAGCTCAGCGTCTACCCCTGTTCTCACTATTCTGGACGATCTGTTGTAAGCTTTTCTGATATATTCCTGAGAAACGTGTGATAGCACCATAATTTCATCAATGTATTTCACTGTTGTCTTGTCCAGTAGCTCGAAAATTGGCCAGTTGATATTCCGAAAACGTGTCGAATCTTGGGCAAAAAAACCAGTAAGGCGGTTCATTGCACATCCATACTAGTGGCACTCTTAGTCTGTTCTTGGCGATGAAACCAGCCCATTCGGTTATGAAGTTGTGGTTATTGATTATGTCAAATCTCTTAGGTACTCTCCTTCCTAGTTCGAGCATGTAAGGGAGTGGTTTACGTAGTAAAAGCCAAGCCAGAGCTTCCGTATTCTCAGCATTTGTTTTCTGAGGTAGGAAGTGCTTCCAACTTTTTGTTCTGTTTGAAGAATTTTGGGAGGGATTAAGTGAGGAATCCATTCAGGTGGCAATTTTCCAGCTAACGGGTAAGGAAAAACATTTATCTTTACTTTGTCAAAGAATTCCGGAAAGGTTTCTTCGTTAAGGGCGTTGGTGAAAATCTCGACTTCGTGTCCCATCTTTTGTAGGTCAATTGCGAGCATCAAGATTTATCTTTCTCCACCGGAACGATTCTGAAAGGGTGCATGGATCATTGCTATTCTCATAGGATGTTTGTCACTCATTGTTTCCTTGAATCAAGGTTGAGTTTAAGTATTTAGCTGTTTCACTTCAAGCAAGCCACTGATGCGCTCACCTTTTGACGTTTTAGACAACAAAGGAGACGGCATCATCATTTATGGAGCAACCACTGTACTTGATTCAGACTTATGAACTCATGCTTGCTTTGTTAAATCTGCTTAACTTGCTCCGGATTCTGTGTCCTCAATTTATCCATAATTTATAAATCACGAATCAACAGTTAATTAAAGCTGTAAGATCGGTTTGAATGCAAAATCAACGTAACCCTTGTCAGCAGAGGTAAACATTAATGCTTGAAGAAAAACATGTGGACTTTGGAATACCTGATGTTGGGTGTGACGCGCGACACAAAAGTGACGCCAACATCTTCTTCTTTCGAGCTGGGTTGTTCATAACCTACCTTTCAAGAAAAAATGATGCCGACAATAGCCGCGGGAGTAATTGAATGATATCTGTTATATGCGTAGTCAACGACAAAGAAGTATTTGAAAGCAACTTACTTGCCTCTTTACGTGAACAAGACGTTGACTTTGAACTCCTCGTTGTCGATAACACGACGGGCCAATTTAGCTCAATCCCTAAAGCACTAAACGACTCTGCTTCGAGAGCGCGACACGAGTATATCTTGTGTGTTCATCAAGACGTCAACTTAATCGGCAAATCATGGTTGAAACGCGCTGAAGAAATTTGTAACGACCTTGGCCGCATGGGTGTATTTGGAGTGGCAGGCGTAAATGAAACAGGAGCATACATTGGGTTTATTGTCGACCGCGGCAGGTTTTGGGGTACTCCCCTTAAGACGTCACGTGCCGCTTTTGCACTCGATGAATGCCTTTTGCTAATGCATAGAAAAACATTTCTTGAAAATAAATTCGACGAAGATTTCAAGTTCCACTCCTACGGCGCGGATCTGTGTCTTCGTATTAAGGAGCAAGGTCTAGGTGTGCATGTGATTCCTTGCCCAATTTACCATAATTCCGCAACAATTCCAATACTCAGAGCTTGGAATATTGGGAAAGATGATTCAAAGCTTTATCTTAAGCATCGCAACGCTTTTCTTACTATATACAAAACAACTGGCAAGGCCACGCCTTATTCTAAACATACTCCTTCTAAGATAAGAGGTTCTGTTAAATTGTTGAGTTATCGACAAATCCTAAGGATATTTTATGTTGATGAGCGAATTCTTGCTGAATTCCCTTCTAAAAGTTCCCTTCTCGATGTTGGGGTTATTCCCCTTGAACAGTCATGGATAAAACATGCAAAAAAAGAATCGTATTCCGTAGGCGTTTCCGCAAAAAAACAATACTTACTCGCTAGTAAAAGAATCAATATTCATAATGACTATGTTTTGGCTTCTCCATGCTGCATGCCCTTCCAAAAAGGTGCTTTTGCCATTATACTAATCAAGGGTTTGCTCGAATACTCAAAAAAAGAAGAAGGAATCCATGCCATAAACAACGCGTTGCAAGTGGGCAGAGAAAAACTTGTAATCATTGCTCCTAACAATGGTTATGCTTTGGATACTGCATATCAATGTTATCTCTCAAAATGGAATTCCCAGGAGTTTAAGAAAATGGGTTTTAAAACATCTGGATTATACCTAAGAGTAGATATTCAACAAAAAGTAAAAGTCCTGAAGGCTTTGCCTTTCCTCAAACCGATTTTGGCAAGGTTTTGTCCAAACCACCTATCTCGTGATGTGCTCTGCGTTAAACATCTCACCTAACGCCTATGAAACCCACGCGCACCGCTTCCATCTGTATTTTCACATTTATAATCTCTTCAACCATAACCTATTAGCATGATAGAAAGGGGAACTGACGTTTGCTGGAGAGTAGCCATGTTTCTGTAATAGTCCTTAACTACAATGGACGAAAGAGGCTTGGAAAAATCCTGCATAATTGCTTAGAATCTGTTCTTAAAACTGATTATCCGAATTTTGAAGTGCTTTTCGTAGACAATGCATCAACAGACGACAGCATAAACTACGTGAAAGAAAAGTTTGGCCAAGACAAGAAACTGCGAATCATTCAAAATGAAAGAAACTTCGGTTTTGCTGAAGGAAACAACGCAGGCGTAAGAAACGCGAAAGGAAGGTACATCGCTTTGCTTAACAGCGACACCCGAGTTGACCCCAACTGGTTAAAAGAGCTTGTTAGGGCGATTCAACCCTCGGATGTTGGGGCTGTGCAAAGCAAATTATTGCAGATGGATTCTGCTGACACGCTTGACTGTGCAGGCGGCTTCATAGATTACTATGGATACCATTTCGAGAGAGGCAGAGGAGAAAAATCCTCAAAGTATAGTCAACCTGGGGAGATTTTTTACGCAAAGGGCGCTGGAGTGCTTTTTAAACGCGAAGTTCTCGCAAAGACAGGCTTGTTTGACCCCGAAATATTCATGTACTTCGATGAGACTGATTTGTGCTGGAGAATTTGGCTAAGCGAGCACAAGGTTCTTTTTGCTCCGAAATCAATTGTCTATCATGCTTCGGGTTCAACTGCATCCAAATTGCAGCAGAAGACGAGGTCATACTATTACACCAGAAACCATATTCTAGTGCTGTTAAAAAATTACGACTTGGGAAATATGTTTAAAGCGGTTGCGGTTTCCATTATTTTCGAATTCCGTAACATGGTTTTATTCTTGGCTAGACGAAAACCTCAAGTGAGTATTGCTATAATCGAGGCCTTATCTTGGAATTTGTTTCATTCAAAATACGCTTGGAAGAAAAGGCAAGTGATACAAAGACTTGTGCGAAAGGTCTCTGACGAACAAATAAAGAAGATAATGTTAAAACCTTACCCACCGTTCCCATTATATCTGGTCTTTTCGAGGTTCAGATACTTAAAGAAACAGAATATTAATACA
>Ga0315293_10007471_pt1 | contig 10141 bp, 7 predicted proteins | sample YL17G13_20_MG_FD_203071 | JGI IMG/M metagenome (GOLD analysis project Ga0315293, IMG submission 203071) | Sediment microbial communities from Yellowstone Lake, YNP, Wyoming, USA - YL17G13_20 | ecosystem: Environmental > Aquatic > Freshwater > Lake > Sediment | place: USA: Wyoming | collected... | reverse complement strand
CTGATTTCCGCATAATTGCTGTTTTTTTTATCATAGCGCTAATTGGCACGATAAGAAATTGTTAGGAAAAAGTTTTTGCCTGGACATCTGTGCCCTAAGTTGCAGCATTAAATGTGCCAAGAATCAAGGGCTTCCTTATGGGGAAAATGTTTTAGAAGCTGTGGGTAATGTCCTTTTTTTTGGACATTTGACTTCGTTCTCTCGTACCCAATTGTTGTTTCTCGGGGTCAAAGCTACTCATTACGCAAAGTCTCTCTCTTATTGCTGCGTAAAAAGTAGCTTTGACCCCGGTTCATCTTATGATTTGGCTTTCCGTGGCTACTGTGAAGAACTTGAAATCTTTATAGGTCACGGTCGTCTCGGACCGGACGAAGACGAGGCCTCCCTCGCTCACATAAGCTTCCTCGATGAACAGTTTGCTCGGGAACCGGATGCCGTTTTTTTCGACCTGGAAATCCGTGCGGATGGTAAGACGGGGCTTCCGGTCGTATTGTTCCGCCCTTTTGAGCGTGATTTCATAATGATTGACACGCCTCTCGCTCCACTGGATCTTGAGAATATCGCCGGTGGCCGTATCGATCCAGGCTTGGCCGTAAAGACTCCGCGCTTCCGGCGCGTCGGGTTTGGGCGTCACATCGATGATGACGGCAGGCCGCTTTTTGATTTTATCCTTACCCACGATCTTGTAATCATAATAGGGTTGAGATCCTTCGGCAAAAATGCCGACAGGAGCCATCAAGACGTACCCGAAAAGAAAGTTCAACGTCTTCAGCTTCGCATTGGGCTCGTTTACCTTCTTGCGGTTCTCTTGAAGGAGATTGCGAACCTCGCGAATCTCACCGCCGGCCCGGATGCATTGATAATCGTAGATAAGCGTCCGCTTGACCTTCGGGGGTGGCGGTACGATGGCGATTCCCGTCCGGGTTTCGCCCGTGGCGGAAGAAACATCGCCCTCAGTGCGTACGGAAGTCCATGTGCTATAGATTGCTTTCGACTGCTTCAGGTCAAGCCTGGGATCGGTCACCTCGACAATCTCCTCTTTGCAGATGTAATCGAGGGCACTGCTCTCGAGCTTGCGGCAGTAGGCCGCCGTTTTTTCGAGCAGAGTGGCCAGGTCCGGCGCCTGGTTTTGGGGAAATTCCTTCCCCGCCGGGATTCCGGACAAAAGCGCGGCAAGGATTAATGTTAGCCCACCCTTGAGAGTGTTCATATCAACCCTCCTCTCCCTATTAGGGATTTCGGCTGAATCCGATTTTGCCGAGCAACGCCGGCGGTTTCAGATTCGCCCGCTCGACCTTAAAGTCGTTGGCGATGAGCGATGATTCCCGTCTCGTCTCTTCCTCGGCCTTGAGATAAAGGCGATAGGGACCTGGTTCGACCTCGGGGATATCGAGCCGCACGAGGTAGACTCTTCCCAATGGTTCGGCCTTATCCGAGAGGACGGTGAGAGGAACGGCGACAACGTCCCCGAATTCCAGGTTCTCGAGAAAAGCCGAGATTTTGATCTTCGGCGCCGAAATCTTGGCGACGGCGCATCGAAACGAGCCCCAGATCTCGGAAGGGCTCGAAAGCGTCTTCTCCGTGTAAGGAACATATTGGCGGGTGTCGAAGCCGAGGATTTCAGAAAGGGAACGAGTCGGCGCCTTCCCGGACGCCTTAGGAATGAAGCCTTTGAGATAGAATGCACTCCGCTCGGGTTTCCATAATATGGGAGGAAAGAGCATGATGCCCGAGAATTTCGCCTCGGCGACCGCAGTCGAGACTCCAGCCACCGCAGCGGCTCCCGTCTCGAGGTTCCGCATGACGATCCGGCATTTGTAGGCGCCCGGCGGGACGGCCAGAACGGACAATAGATTGGCTCCCGACGGAGCAACTTTCGTCAAATCCTCCTCGCTCCGGCGGAGTTCGACGATCTCGTCCGCAAGGTTGAAGACAAGGTTGACCACTTCGACCTTTTTGCCAACGACGTTGGCGAGCTTGTCCTTCGGAATCCGGGAGGCAAAGACGAGGTTCCCGGCCGGATCCGCCGAGAACGGCAGGGCCGCCATCTCGAACCGATCCGGTGTCTGCGACAGGGGCTTATCGGCCAGGGCCAGGTCCACGAGCTGGATCGTTTTCTCGAGATTCGTGTAATCCGCGAAGGGTTTCGGATTGAAATACCCCCACTGGGCGCGGACATCGCAGCCCGGCCGCTTTACCGTCACCCGAATCCTGTGGTATTTCCCGTCCCAGGTTTCGCTAATAGGGTAGCCGAGAACATAATACGAACCGGTCGATACATTAACCTTTTCGACGAATGGTTCATAATTATACATATTGAGCCAGTATTGGCCCCCCGTATCATAAGATGTTTTGGCCAGGGTCCAGGCGCCCGTCAGCCAATCGCTGAGTGTGATCCCACCCGTGTACAAGGCGTGGACCGCGACGTTCGACGTCTGCAGCTCTCTTAACAGGATTTCGTATCGATTAAATTTTGCCGATGTCCCAGGCGGGTACGCCACCGGGTAGGGAATCCCTTCGGAAAAAAGAACAAGATGCTTTTGGCCAGGGATGGAGCGGAGCGCAATGGCCAAGGCAGTGAGACCATCGATGTAGTGCAAAGAATGAAGACGCCACATTTCCGCCAGGTCGAGTTGGGGCATTTCGGGCATGGGTTGCGTGTATTTCGTTTCCCCTCGCTCATCGGCAAGACCCGCGGCCTTCAACTCTCTTTGATATTTATCTTCCAGGTCCTCGAACCGGTCGGTCGAATCACGGAGGCCGATTTTAGAGATGAGCTTGCGGACCTTCTCGTGGTCGGTGGTGAGATAGAGATGGACCTGGAGGCGTTTAAGAAACGAAAAAGAGAGGACTCCGATCTCATCGGTAGGCAGAATCTGCGTCTCGAGGAAATTCCGGGCTACTTCCCCCATTTTCCGGACACCGGCGGGATTATTGTAGACGAAATCAAAGAAAAGAAAATATTTGCGGTTGAGGAGGCGGGGGGCGGGAAGCGGGGTCGCCGCGACGCGTTCTTCGGCAGGCTTTTCCACGGACGGGAGGGAGAGAAGGTGCTTTTCGAATTCCGTCAGCTTCATCTCCTGGCCGTTATCGGAGAGGACGAAGTCTTCTTTCTTGAGATCCGTTACGGGTTTTCCTTGCTTGTCCAAGACAATGACCTGGATGAGCTTGATGGTTACTCTGGCTTCGTACTGGAGAGGCTTCTGGGGCCGGACAGCTTCCTGGGGGACGGAGCTCGATTGAGAGGATAGCCCTGCGATAAGGCACATGCTGCCAAAGAAAAGGAGAATAACGAGGTTTTTAATTTTCGTCATCATAAGACTCCGTAATCCCCTGATTTCCTTATAATTATATCATCTGGATATTAATATGTCATGGCGAGCGACTGGAGGGAGCGTGGAGATCTCATAGGATCTCGGGAGAGTCGAACGGGATTGCCGCACCTCAAGAACGGCTCGCCATGGCCATAGAATACTAATTACTGCGCTCATATCAGTCATGATGAAAGAAAGCCTCGGTTATCATTTTATGATTTTGGGCTCCGTCTCCACGGTGAAAAACTTGTATTTGTCGTAGATCAGACTGATTCCGAGTTTTTTTATTGAACCTCGATTGTCAATTCCAGGATAGGCCGCATTGACTTTTGATCGCGAAGGATACATTATGCCGTTCTTTTCCGTCCCGTATTCATGAGTCGTTACGAAGATGGGCTTGATGTTCAGATCAACGCAGTCGTCCAGGACTTCTTCATAAGCGTCGATTGGTACGCCTTCGACCTCGCTTTTCAGGGTCTGGTAACTCTTCTTGTCGATCCAGAACTTGGCGGTCCAGATCGCATCTTCGTATTCGGGCTTCGGAGTCGCCTCGATCACATAGGCGGCTTTCCCATGGACTCTTTCCTCGTCAATGATCCGGAAGTTGAACCCGGCCTGTTTGTCTTTGGCCAGCACCCGTAAAGGGGCGAAAAGAGAGCTCAGCCCCGAGAACCGCTTCTCGTTCAAGAGCTTGCTCCGATCCGCGTTTTTTTGCCCGTTCTCCTTCAAGATTATTCTTCGTTCTTCGATATTCTCCGACTTCTTGACGATGAGATAATCGCACAAAAAATCATTCCTTATCGTCCGCTTTGGATCCATCATTTGTATCGCAGCAATTTCCGCCAAATTTTGGCCGGTAACTCTTATTTTTCCGGATTCGGCGGATTCGGATTCCGAGGCGCCGAAATATCGCATGAAAACACTGGGCTTGGCATCAGGCGGGATTTCGAAATACCCGCTTTGTTCGTCTCGTTTACGCCGGGGACCCGACAATACCCAGGTAATATTCTTCAATAAATTGTAGTGCGTTTCTTTAATCCTCTCCTCGCAAATAAAATTCAAAGCCGCACCGACGAGTTTTTGGCAATAATCTCCACTTCCGGCAAGCACAGCCGGCAATTTTTCCTGGGAAAAAGAATCGGATGATCCTGCGGGCCGCGTTGCGCTCTTCACATTCTCCGGCGCATAAGCGCGGGGGTAGAAGTAATAGCTATACCGAAACGCCGCCGGAACCGGCTTCCCCTTGAGAATCAAGGGTTCGAACGTCCACTGTAAAAACGCTTGGACCGCCGCATAATTGAGATAGGGATGAATCCGCTTTTCGACGTCAACACGCTGGACGATCCCCTTTTCGTCGATCGTGATCAGCAAGCCGATTTCGCCGCCGACGAGACGCTTCCTCAGCTCTTGGGGATATAGCGGCTGAACCTGAGTGAGGACTTTAGGAGTCGAGATAGGGCAGATCTGCGGCGACTCTTGAGCTTTTTTCGTCTCAGCCCTTTTTTTGTTTGGATCTCCGATCGTCAACATCACCATCATGAAATAGGACCCGCCGTCGCTTGGCCATTCGATGATCACGGGGTCTGCGATCCCAAGAACAAGATTTTGGTCGGCGATGATTTCCACATCGTTATGAGATTTTGCACCTTTTTTATTCTTATAGACAACAACGTTAAGGGCGATCTTTTGAGCGGGGAGCATCTTAGGAACGAGTTTTACTCCGTAAAAAACCGATCGGCCCACGATCAGATCGAATGGAAAAGGAGGGGGACGCCTGCCGGGGCGGAAGTTGCCATCCCACTGGATATCGTAAAGACGATTTCCATCCCACCATTTCTGATGCAAGAAGAGATCTTCGATTGCATTCAACCCGTAAATATCCAAGAGCGTTTCTATCACGGAGGCCGTCAATTCAGTATCCGTGCTTGCTGACATTTCTTTGAGCGAGGACAATTCCGGACGAGAAGACGTCGTAAGGACCTCTATTTGTTTTAGGCCGGGCTGATCTTCCGTCCAGGCCGCTTGAAAGAGGTGGACTTGGATGAGAATGTGCTCTGCGGCAAAGACCCAGGGCGTGATGAGAAAGAAGCTTATGGCCAGACAAAGGAACCGGGATTTATTTTTCATTACCCTCTTCATGGCGATCATACAGATTCCTCCAATATCCTGATTAATTACGCCATATCCGGAAGTCGTCGATTCCGCGGAATTTTTCGTCCGCGAGCATGGGAAAATTCGAGTTCTTCCGCTCGACCTTAAAGTCGTTGGCGATAAGCGATGATTCCCCGCTTGTCTCTTCCTCGGCCTTGAGATATAGGCGATAGGGACCCGGTTCGACCTCGGGGATATCGAGGCGCGCGAGGTACGCTTTTCCCGACGGTTCAGTCTTATCCGAGAGGATCGCTAGAGGGATGGCGACCACACCCCCTAATTCCAGGTTCTCGAGAAAAGCCGAGATCTTGATCTTCGGCGCCGCAATCTTGGCAACGGCGCACCGAAAAGAGGCCCAGATCTCGGAAGGGCTCGAAAGCGTTTTTTCCGTGTAAGGGACATACTGGCGGGTGTCGAAGCCAAGGATTTCAGATAGGGAGCGAGTCGGCGCCTTCCCGGACGCTTTTGGAATGAAGCCTTTGAGATAAAACGCCGCCCGCTGGGGCTTCCATAATATAGGCGGGAGGAGCGCGATTCCGGAAGCTTTGCCTTCAGGAACGGCGGTCGAGACGCCCGCCACCGCAGCGGCTCCCGTCTCCAGGTTCCGCATAACGATCCGGCATTTGTAAGCGCCCGGCGGGACGGCCAGGACGGACAATAAGTAGGCTCCCGATGGAGAGAGCTTCGTCAAATCCTCCTCGCTCCGGCGGAGCTCGACAATCTCGTCCGCGGGATTGAAGACAAGGTTGACGACTTCAACCTTTTTCCCCGCGACGCCGGCAAGCTTATCCTTCGGAATCCGGGCTGCGAAGACAAGGTTCCCGGCCGCTTCCGGCGAGAAAGGTAAGGCCTCCATTTCGAACCGGGCCGGCGTCTGAGAGAGGGGCGTATCGGCCAGGGCCAGGTCGACGAGCTGGATCCTTTTTTCCAAGTCGGTGTAATCCGAGAAGGGCTTCGGGTTGAAATAACCCCATTGGGCGCGGACGTCGCAGCCCGGCCGCTGGACACTCACCTGGATTCTGTGGTATTTGCCGTCCCAGGTCTCGCTGACCGGGTAGCCGAGGACGTAATACGAGCCGGTCAGTGTCTGGACTTTTTCGATAAACGGCTCGTAATTATACATATTGCCCCAGTATTGGCCTCCCGTTTCATAGGACGTTTTTGCCAGGGTCCAGGCGCCCGTTTGCGAATCGCCGAGCGTGATCCCGCCTGTGTACAAGGCGTGGACCGAGACGTTTGACGTCCCCAGTTCCTTCAAAAGGTTCTCGTATTTCCTACCGAGGTCTGAGACCGCTACAGGAAAATAATACAACACTGGGTACGGAATCCCTTCGGAAAAAAGAACAAGATGCTTCTGACCTGGGATGGAACGGAGGGCATAAGCGAGCGCGGTCAGCGACTCGATGTAGGTGATGGTCGAAAGACGCCACATTTCCGCCACGTCGAGTCCCGGCATATCGGGCATGGGGAGAGTCAACTTCGCTTCGGGCCGCGCGTCGGCAAGACCCCCTGCCTTCAGCTGCCTTTGATATTTGTCCTCCAGGTCTTCGAACCTTTCCGCCGAATCGCGGAGGCCGATTTTTGAGACGAGGTTGCGGACCTTTTGATGATCGGTCGTGAGATACAGATGGAATTTAAGGCGGTTGAGGAGCGAATACGAGACGACGCCGATCTCGTCCGTAGGCAGAACCTGAGTATCGAGAAGACGTCGAGCCGTCTCCCCCATTTTCCGGACACCGGCGGGATTGTTATAGGCGAAATCAAAGAAAAGAAAAAATTTGCGATTGAGAAGGCGCGGCTTGGGCAACGGGGTCGCCGCGACGCGTTCTTCGACAGGCTTTTCCGCGGACGGAAGGGAGAGGACATGCTTTTCGAATTCCGTCAGCTTCATCTCCTGGCCGTTGTCGGTGAGAACGAAATCCTCCTTGCGGAGGTCGGTCACGGGATTTCCCTTCTTATCGGTGACGATGACCTGGATGAGCTTGACGGTGACTCTGGCTTCGTACTGGAGAGGCTTTTGAGGCCGGACGGCTTCCTGGAGGACGGAGGTCACATTAAGCGGGTACGCGGCCAGGAGGCATACGACTAGACAAAATGATAAAGAAACGATCCTTTTTGATCTCGCCTCTATTTGTTTAATGTGGAGTCCCGTTACACTCATTAAGTCTTCTTTGGGAAGTCTCATTGATCTTGCTTTTTCCCGGTGCCCTCGGCCGAAGGGCTCTGTTCGTGCAGCCTAAAATCAACCGTCATGTAGAACTCCGATTGAATCGGCTTCCCTTTCCAGATGACGGGCCGATATGTCCACTGTCTGATGGCCTCGATCGCGGATTTGGCCAAATCGGGATGAGACGAGCCTAAAACACGAACCCTTATTACCTTTCCTTCTATGTTCGTAAAGACGTATAGGGCGACCCAGCCTTGGATGTTTTCTTTTTTGCATTTTTCCGGATAGGTGGGCGTTACCGTGAACGCCGGCTGGGGAAGGAGGGAACGCGCCTGCCTCCAATTCAGTTCGCCTTCCCCTGGTTTGATGGCAATTCGACCGACGTCGGCTCCGGAGGCCTTTTTGACTTCGAGCGAAAGGAAATACGATTGGCCGCTGAGAGGAAATCCCAGGACCACCGGATCGTCCAGGTTGAGCGTGATTTCGGTATTGAGAATCTTTTCTCCTTCCTCAAGCCCCGTATCTCGGCGCACGTCGATTTTTAGCGAGATCGTTCGACCGTCGAGCGTCTTCGGGTATAGATGGATCGGGTATAGATTGCCCTCGAAGAGAATCGCCTCGTTCAAGCTTTCCTTCTTGCCGTCCCAGAGGATCTGGGCAGAGTTGATATGATCCAAGGTTTTAAGCTTATAGATGTTGGCCAGCTCAGCTTTCATCGCGGACACAGAATTCGGCCCGGCGCTGGAAGCGGATGAGGGCGCCTTGGACGGAACAAACCAAGTGTCGGAAAAAGAGGTGATGATAACCGGGCTGCCTTGCGCGAGTGAATCTCCGGAGTTTGTCCCGCGGAAGAGCCTCGATTCAATGATGTAGTTTTCCTCGGCCAAGGCCCAAAGGCAAGCGAGCGAGAGAAGGCCGAAAAAAATTAAAATCGTTAATGACTTTTTCATCTGAGCCCCCCGGTCTCCTGTGAAGGAGCAATCCAAATGAAAGAGGCCGTCGGCGTTTGGTAGATATACGCTTTGGCTCGCTTCCCCCCAAGCTCCGCCGAGATCATCTGGACTCTCGGAACGGCGACGCTCAGCTCTTTAGGCAATGAGGATTCCGGGCCGGGCGTTTTATGGCTATACTGCCGCAAAATGAAAAATCCGGTTGTCCCCACAATGAGAAAAGCCGCGGCTGTCGCCACCCATTTCCATCTCCGGGCCCGTAACTGCGACGCAGTTATTCCTGGGCGGAATCTCTGGAACTGGACTTCATGCGAAATAATCCTCGGCCGGATTTGCGGCCATTGGTCCGAAGCTTCCTGAATCCAATCCGGCTTGAAGAAGGCACGAACGACATGATCCTTAAAAATGATTTCTTCAGCGCAACGCGGACAGCGCTCAAAATGCCTTCGGATGAGAGCGCTTTTCCATTTCTTTATCGGAATGACGGCATAGAGGATTTTATAAATTTTACACATGGGAATTCCCTTCCAGTCCTTTTCTCAATTTTCTTTTGGCATTGAACAAATGAACCCTGGCCGTGCTTTCCGCGCAGTGAAGAATCCCGGCGATTTCGGCAGCCGCGTAGCCTTCATTCATGGATAAGGACAAGGCAAGACGTTCTTTAGCGGTGAGTTTCTCCAATAGCGGAACGAGAACGGCCGATTCTCCCGCCCCGGGCTCTGTCTCCAAGCCGCTCGTGACCGGAGCAGCCGCCTCCGCCATTCGGGACCGATATTTTTTCTCTGTTTTCAGTTTCCTGATCCGGTCCAGGCATCTTTTATAGGCAATCGCATAGAGCCAATTTTTGAAATCCTTAGCGCGATCGAAATATTGCAAATTCAGATAGGCCCGGAAAAAAGCTTCCTGGGCTGCGTCCTCAGCCTCAGTCCTATTTCCCAGGACGCTCCAAGCCAAGGTGAGGACGCCGGCTTGGTATTTGTTCACGATCATTTCAAAGGCCTCTCGATCGCCTGCCAGGCAACGGGCAATGGTTTGGCCGTCATCCGTGGGCCCCATGTTCCCTCTTAATACGAATATGTCCCCTCGGGCGTTTATTCCTGCCCTCTTAACGAGCAAAGACTGTGCTGCCCTGCCCCGTCAACTTAATCGGTGTCAAAGCTAATCATTGAACCGATTGGGGTCAAAGCTACTTTTTACGCACAAAAGTCTCGGGGATAGGTGCGTAAAAAGTAGCTTTGACCCCATTATCTCAACAAGCGCAGCATAAAATGTGCCAAGAAATGAGCGGAGTCATGAGGGGAAAAATGTTTTAGAATCTGTAAGTTATGTCTCTATTTGAGGACATCTGACCGCACATTTCCTTACGGGCTTGTAAAGAAATTGGGGTCAAACCTACTCGTTACGCAGGATTCTCCAGGGATGGGCGCGCAAAGAGTAGGTTTGACCCCGATTTTATAAAAAAAATCGCGGGTGGCGCGGATGTTGCCCCGTAATGCCCGAAGCGCCTGAGTGGCGGGTGGGAAGAAGCATGATAAAAGATTTTTAATTAGCGATATTAA
>Ga0315293_10007468_pt1 | contig 10144 bp, 9 predicted proteins | sample YL17G13_20_MG_FD_203071 | JGI IMG/M metagenome (GOLD analysis project Ga0315293, IMG submission 203071) | Sediment microbial communities from Yellowstone Lake, YNP, Wyoming, USA - YL17G13_20 | ecosystem: Environmental > Aquatic > Freshwater > Lake > Sediment | place: USA: Wyoming | collected... | reverse complement strand
GGATCCTTATCGTGTCATTCTGGACAGTCGATTGAGAATCCCGGAAGATGCCAAGGTGATCGAGATCTCCCCTTCGAAAACGATTGTCGCCACGACAGAGTTGGCGCCGAAAGATAAAAGGGAGAGGTTAGAGAAGAAGGGTGTAAGGATCTTAATCCTCGATTCCAAACAGAGTAGGGTCAACTTAAAGACCTGCCTTTCCAGACTGGGAGGGATGGAGATGATGAGTGTTCTGGTGGAAGGGGGAAGTCAGGTCAATGGTGCGTTCCTGGATGAAGGCCTGATCGATAAATTCCTTCTCTTTCTTTCCCCGAAATTGATTGGTGACAAAGACGCTATGGGTATCTTTGGTGGAAAAGGAATAGCAAGCCTTAGGGAAGCTATCTCTCTCAATGAATTCAGAATGAGGAGGATGCGAGGAGACATTCTTTTGGAAGGGTATATCATCCCCTCTCTCCGTGCCACGCCATAGTCCCGCTATGGACGGCGGCGGCCCCCTTTACGGAAGGGGAGATGTGAAAAAACCGAGCACATGGATCAAACCGAAAGGACGGGTGGATTGGAAAAGCTTTAGACCTGCCTGCGCGTAGCCGCTTCGGTGAAGGCAGGGCGCAACCTTTGGAAATTGAAGCACTGTGCCGTAAGCCCACCTAAACAGGTATCCTTATTTCCGTTGCATGTGACCCTTCACCTCAACGAGCGCATTCTAAAGCTTTGGAAATCCACTCGTCCTTTCGGGACGAAGGTTGACGAAGCCAATTTTTTGACACCTCCAGGGGAGTGGAGGAGAACAAAGAAATGGTAGAGAATTATGTTTACGGGTATCATAGAAAATAAAGGCAGGGTTTTAAGGGTGGAATATCGAGGTCAGGAGGAAAGACTAACCTTAGAAATCCCTATGGATTTGACAGACTTAAAACTCGGTGATAGTATTAATATAAATGGTGTTTGCTTGACAGTTGTTGAAAAGAAAGAGCAGGCGATCGGAGTTGACCTGTCGTTGGAAACTTTGGAAAAAACGATATTGGGAAAGCTGAAAGAAGAAGACAAAGTCAATTTGGAGAGAGCCCTAAGACTGACCGATCGTCTGGGGGGGCATATTGTTACAGGACATATCGATGGGATTGGGGTGATTCTGGAGAAGAGGAGGGAAAAAGATTTTCTTGGTCTGCGAGTCCGGATTCCTCCATCGATATCAAGGTATGTTGTTCAAAAAGGGTCCATTGCCATTGACGGAATCAGTCTAACGGTGAATCAATGCCAGGGTGAAGAGATTCAAATCACCCTTATCCCTTACACCATTGAAAAAACAACCTTGATCGATAAAAAGGTAGGAGATCAAGTCAATGTGGAGGCCGATATTTTGGGGAAATATGTGGAAAAAATGCTTGATCGAGGGGTTGGGGAGTCCGAAAGGGTAGATCTATCCTTTCTGAAGAAGCATGGCTTTGTCGAAAGGGAATAAGGAGATCGAATGATCAGTAAAATTGAAGAAGCATTAGAGGACATTCGTCAGGGGAAGATGGTGATCTTGGTTGATGACGAAGATCGGGAGAATGAAGGCGATCTCACCATGGCGGCAGAGAAGGTAACGCCTGAGGCCATCAATTTTATGGCAAAATACGGAAGGGGACTGATCTGCCTCTCCTTGACCGAAGAAAGAATTAATGAGCTCCGCCTCCCTATGATGGTTTCTGAGAATACCTCTCGGTTTCAGACCGCTTTTACAATCTCCATCGATGCCTGTAGAGGGGTGACGACCGGCATCTCCGCAGCGGACAGGGCGTGTACCATTTTGACCGTCGTCGATGGCAGTGCTCAACCCGAGGATCTGGTCTCACCTGGACATGTCTTTCCCTTGAGAGCCAAAAAGGGTGGGGTGTTGGTAAGGACTGGGCAGACCGAAGGATCTGTCGATTTGGCAAGGGTTGCAGGACTTAAGCCAGCAGGGGTGATCTGCGAAGTGATGAATGATGATGGGACAATGGCCCGGATGCCCGATCTCCAAATCTTTGCTAAAAAGCATGCTTTGAAGATCGTCACCATCGCCGAATTGATCAAATATCGACTTAGCAAAGAGTCGTTAGTCCGTCGTATCGCCACAGCTAAACTTCCAACGAAATATGGAGGGCTGTTTACAGCCATTGCCTATGAGAATGATGTCGATCTCTACCACCACATCGCTTTGGTCAAAGGGGAGATCAAACCAGAGGATAAAGTTTTGGTGAGAGTCCATTCCCAGTGCTTGACCGGTGATGTGTTTGGGTCGAAACGATGTGACTGCGAAGAACAGCTCCATAGCGCCATGGCGATGGTGGAAAAAGAAGGAAAGGGCGTCATCGTCTATATGAGGCAAGAGGGACGGGGGATCGGATTGGTGAATAAATTGAAGGCTTATTCCCTTCAAGACGCAGGAAAGGATACAGTGGAGGCCAATGAAGCATTGGGGTTCAAAGCCGATATGAGGGACTACGGAATTGGAGCACAGATTCTGGTGGACTTGGGCCTTCACAAAATTCGTCTCATGACGAATAACCCTCGGAAGATTATCGGCTTAGAAGGATATGGGATTGAGGCGATCGAGAGGGTTCCCATCGAGACAAAGCCTCATCAGGAGAATATCGAATATCTCAAAGCCAAGGCGACGAAGATGGGCCACCTGCTTTCCATCAAATCAGGAGAGTAAAATTAAGAGTTTAGAATTGAGAGTTATGAATTATAAAGCAAGGAGCCGTGTAGAAGGAATTAGGGAAAATTCACGAATCACCAGCACGAATCACGTTATTTTCTAATAGGGGAAAGGAGATCACAATGGTGAAGACCCTCGAAGGCAAATTGATGGCGAAAGGGCTCAAGTTCGGGATTGTATTGAGCCGTTTCAATAATTTCATCAGCGAGCGACTTTTGGAAGGGGCATTGGATGCCCTCCGGCGAAGCGGAGCAGAGGAGGGAGATTGCTGGGTTGCCCGGGTCCCAGGGGCCTTTGAGATTCCGCTGGTTGCTAAGAAAATGGTGAAGAGTGGTCGATACGACGCCATCATCTGCCTGGGTACTGTGATCCGTGGGGCGACCCCCCATTTTGCCTATATTGCCACCGAAGTGACCAAAGGAATTGCCAGCCTTTCCTTGGAGAGTGAGGTCCCCATCTCTTTCGGAGTACTGATTACCGATACCATTGAACAGGCCATTGAAAGGGCAGGCGCCAAAGTAGGCAACAAGGGCTTCGATGCAGCAATGTCTGCGATCGAAATGGCCAATCTCTTAAGAGAAATAGAAAAGGGATAAGAAATCGTTTGGGGAAAAGAAGAAGATCGAGGGAGTTTGCCCTCCAGGTTCTTTATCAATTGGAGATCACCAAGCAGGACGCCTTAAGGACCCTCGCCCAATTTCAGGAACATTTTTCCGAAGGTGTTGAAAGAGATGATTTTGTTGAGCGCCTTGTCCTGGGTGTCTCGGAGCACCGTAAGGAGATCGATCGTCTTATCGAACGATATTCGGAAAACTGGCGTTTGGATCGGATGAATACGATTGATCGAAACATTCTCCGCATGGCTGCTTTTGAACTTCTTTACTGCGAAGATATCCCACCAAAGGTAACATTGAACGAAGCGATTGACCTCGGGAAACGATACGGAACCGACGAATCCGGAAGTTTCATCAACGGCATCTTAGACCGAATCCAGAACGAGGTGATTCGGAAACCCATATAGAACATCATTGAAAATTGCAAATTGGTGAATTCAAAATTGATATTTAAAAACAATTTGCAATTTCCATGTTCTATTTTTCATTTTGCATTGAAACAAGGGTTGCCATGGATGTGGTTCTCTCAACAGATGAGATTGATGTCCAAGAGTGCGATATTCTTGTCACCGGTTTTTTTCAGGACGAAAGACCACTCAAAGGATCGAGCGGATGGATCGATTGGAGGCTCAATGGGATGTTATCCCGTTACCTCATCGAAAAGAAATTGACTGGTGATTGGAAGGAGACAACTTTGATCCCATCCCAAGGGAGGGTGGTTGCACGAATGATCCTTCTGCTCGGTTTGGGGCAGGTGCAGGAATACAGTTATCTTCGCCTGCGAGAACTCTCTCCCTATGTATTGGAGACCCTCAAGAAACTGAACACCTCCAACATCTGCCTTGCTCTTCCGTATGAAGAGAGCTACAACGTGGATTGTGGTAAATTGGCGGAGATCCTTATCGAGGGAATTGCGGACTGTTTAGATCTCGGTCAGTATCGATTTGATGAAGAATGGGTAAAAGGCCTTCGGCTTTTCTTCGCAGAAGGGGAGGAAAGGTTCCCCGAAATTCTTTTGGGTGTTCAAACAGCTAAGTCGATTTTGGAAGATAGACTTCCAATCAGAATATTCACTCCTTCAGAGGAGACCCCTGGGAGAAATTCAAACACCGTGTCAATCTAACTCAATGGGGCGAACTTCCGAAGATTCTCTCCCTAAAATACTGGAGCGTCCTCTTCAACCCCTCCTGGCGGCTCACCTTGGGTTCCCATCCCAAAACCTTTTTTGCCTTTGTGATATCGGGCTGTCTCACCTTTGGATCGTTTTGAGGTAAAGGGCAGAAAACGATCCGACTCTTACTCCCTGTCAAATAGATAATCTCTTTTGCAAAGTCAAGAATGGATATTTCCTCAGGATTTCCTAAGTTGACAGGTTCCACCTCATCCGAATCGAGAAGGCTTTTAATCCCACCGATCAAATCGTCCACAAAACAGAAACTACGGGTCTGAATACCATTGCCATATACCGTGAGGTCTTCTCCCCTCAATGCCTGGACCATAAAGTTGGGTAGGGCTCTCCCATCGTCAAGACGCATACGGGGGCCATAGGTATTGAAGATCCGTGCAATTCGAGTTTGGAGGCCGTGGGTTCGATGGTACGCCATGGAAATGGCTTCGGCAAAACGTTTCGCTTCATCATAGACCCCCCTCGGGGCAATGGGGTCGACATTTCCCTGGTAGGATTCGGGCTGGGGATGAACTTTTGGATCTCCATAAACCTCGGAAGTGGAGGCAAGGAGAAACCTTGCCTTTTTTTCTTTCGCTAATCCAAGAACCTTGTGAGTTCCCAATGACCCCACCTTTAATGTCTGGATGGGGTAGTCCAGATAGTCCTTAGGACTGGCAAGCGATGCAAAGTGGAGGATATTATCCAGCTTTCCTTCGACATGAAGATATTCCGTTACGTCATATTTGATAAATTTGAACCTTTCGTGACCCATCAAGTGAGTGATGTTTTCAATATTCTCTTTCTTAATCAGGTTATCCATGCAGATAACCTCGTGGCCCAGACCGATAAAAAAATCACAAAGGTGAGAGCCAAGAAATCCTGCTCCGCCCGTAATCAAAGTTCTTTCCATCCTTCCCCTCCTGTCCATCCTCCCATCCCCTTAGCAAAGGGAGATAGGTGGGATTACCGATTTTCGCAATCCATGGGCACTGCTTTCATCATGAATAATTACCATAGCTAAGATAACTTGTAAACTGTTCTTTCAGTCCGGAACTAACCCCTCGGTTTCGGGTGCGATTGGATCGGGGTGGTCTCCCCTCCGAAACCTTGAAAAGCGGATCGTTAGAGAGAGGGCAACCGGAGGGTAGTGCTAAAGGGACCATTTTAAGGGTATCCACCCCTTGACTCACCGCTCAAATGTGCCGCTTCAAGTTTTCTCTGGAGAGACCACCTCGATCCTGGTATAGGATCTCCGACCGTAACTGAGGCGTTACGTCCGGAGAATAGACATTGGCATCCCCCTATTCTCCCTCTCCCTTGACGGGAGAGGGTTGGGGTGAGGGTGTCATAGTACCCTTTGTTTCCCCCTCCCCTTTACCCTGTTAAATAGGATTTTCTATTTGGCCCTTATTATATGAGGTTCTTCATTTAACAGGGTGAATCCCCTCCCGCCAGGAGAGGGGTGGTTCTGTGGTTTTCCTTTTTCAATGTCTATTTTTGGGTCAGTATGTGCTGGGTTAACATTCTTTGACAATTGGTTTTGAATAGGATAAAAAATATTTCATGCATCTCATCATTGACGGTTACAATCTCCTCCATGTGGGCCGTTCTCTGACCCAGGTGAATTCGATCGAGCTTCAACAAGAAAGGGATCGACTTATCGATCAACTTTCATCCTATCGGCAACTCAAGAGGTGCGAGATCACCGTGGTTTTCGATGGATGGCAAGGGGGCTGGAATACAGAGAAGAGAGAAATGAGAAAGGGAATTGAATTGGTCTTCTCCAAATTGGGGGAGAAGGCCGATGAGGTGATCAAACGACTGGCGAAAGAAAAGGGGGCAGGAGCAATCGTCGTCACTTCGGATCGCGAGGTGTCGAGATATGCGGAAAGGATGGCCGTTCCTGTAATTTCGTCAGACCGATTTAAGGAAAGGATGGAGATATCCCCTGTCAAGATTGAAAAAGGTGTCGAACAGGATGAAGAAGAAGAAAGAGGATTAAAAAGAAGGGGACCATCGAGAAAGCTTTCCAAAAAAGAGAGAAGGGCTAAAGCCGCATTAAAAAGACTCTAACGGGATGATTCGGATTTAAGGATTTTCAATCTGCAATTCGCAATCCGCAATCTGAAATCCGCAATCCGAATTCAATTGGTCTTCCACTTATTTTCTGTTCCCTGCAAAAGCCTCGAGATATTGGATTGATGTCGATAGAGGATCAAGGCAGCGACGATGACACTTAGGATGAAGTAGGCCTGAGAATCACTCCTGAAAAAGGCAATAAGAATTGGAATCGTTATTGCACAGGTGATCGATCCAAGAGAAATGAACCTCCACTTCCATACAATCCCAAGAAAGATAAAACATTCAAAAAGAACTGAGATGGTCGAGATCGGAAGGTAGACGCCCAGAGCGGTAGCCACTCCCTTCCCACCTTTAAACCCAAGAAAGATTGGGAAGACGTGACCGAGAAATGGGCTCAGACCTGCGATGGCTATCCAAACGTGTGGCGAAAGACCCCATTGATCCGTAAGACCCCACCGCATGGCGATAGCGGTCGGGATCACCCCTTTTAAAACATCTCCAACCAGCGTCAGGATTCCCAATGACTTTCCGGCTGTTCGAAAGATATTGGTCGCCCCAATATTCTTACTTCCTATTTTTCTTGGGTCAACTTTGGAAAAGAGTTTGGTGAGGACGAGTCCGGTAGGGACTGAACCTAAGAGATAACCAAAAAGGGCAATGAAAATTCCGATAGGCACGACCGTTCCTCAAACCAAATGGAGCCCCACGGGCAACCCCATGTCTACCTGCCGAAGTAACCGCCCTCGCCGGAGCGGCTTCGCGCAGGCAGGCGGGGGCTTCGGTGGGTCATCCGATGGTGAGCGAAATCCGCTGAAGCATGGTAGATTCATCGCTAAAAGGATTCCTACCCTATGTTAGGCATTTCTCCACGGCCAAGGCTGTTCTCTCCTGCGTAGGCGGATGAAAACCACATATAATATTTCCCCAAGAAAATCAAGGAGAAAATTGTGTGCCTGCTATCTTACCCAATCCCCGCCGACGTAAACTTTTTTTTGGATGAGCTACCCTACCCGGGCCGAGGGGGACCATTTTCAATCAATATGGTGGTGCCATCAACCCTCTTTCCCTCTTCCCTATCTGCCGATAGAGAGACTTGTTACTCTTTTTACTTGCTGGTATTCCTAAGAGATTATTTTAGGTGATATTTTTTATTAAATCTAATATAATGCAGATCACTCTGTCTGAAAGGAGGCTTAAAATGGCGAAACGATTCTTTTTTGTAGGGGCTGGCATTTTAGTAATGGTTACATGTTCACTTGTCTTTGGACTCAACTATTCGGTGGGCAACAACTTGGTGATGCAAAACCTTAGCCCGGCGCCACCTGCTAATCCCGTTCGTCTTATTTTTATCCACCACTCTACAGGCGAGAATTGGCTATCCGATGAGAATGGTGGCCTGGGGACCGCATTACGAGATAATAACTACTATGTCAGCGATACCAACTACGGCTGGGGACCCGACAATATCGGCGATCGTACCGATATTGGAAACTGGTGGGAATGGTTTCGAGGGCCAAATAGTTCTACCTATCTGAATGCACTTTACGACGAAGGTGATCAACATTCCTCCTATTCTCGTCTCCCCACCTCACCAACGGGCGAGAATGAAATTATCATGTTCAAGTCATGTTTCCCGAATTCAGCGCTGCAAGGCAATCCAAACGATTCAGTGCCTCCAATTGACAGCAACCCTCTGAGAGGGGAAGGGAGTGGAAGTGAATACCATACGGTTGCGAATGCAAAAGGGGTTTATACTGACCTTCTGGAATATTTTCGTACGCGGCAGGATAAGTTATTCATTGTCATTACTGCGCCTCCCTTAATGGCAAATGAAACCAACACCGCGGAAGCGGCGAATGCTCGCTCCTTTAACAACTGGTTGGTCAACGAATGGCTTGCTGGTTATCCCTATAAGAACGTGGCTGTCTTCGATTTCTATAATGTTCTTACCAGTAATGGCGGTAATCCCAACACAAACGATGTCGGTTTAGTGACTGGCAACCACCATCGGTGGTGGAATGGGGCTATAGAGCATATCCAGACTGTGAACAATAATAAAGCGGCTTACCCAAGCGGCGACAGCCACCCCAGCCAGGCTGGCAATTTGAAAGCCACTGGAGAATTCTTACCCTTGCTTAATGTGGCATATCATCTGTGGAAGGTTGAAGTGGTGGAGACCGTCTCTACACCTTCTGCCCCTATTGGTTTTACCAGTGGCATCGCAGGGACCTCCTACACCTATTCGACTGATGGGGCGATCTCGAGCCTCGGTCATTCGGTGCAGTATCTTTTTTATTGGGGGGATGGGACTAACTCGGGTTGGCTTCCTGTTGGCCAAACCAGTGCTTCAAAGTCATGGGACTGTTCTGGTACCTACACCGTAACGGGTCTGGCTCGATGTGCGACGGATACTTCTGTGGTATCAAGCTTGTCTCCAGGTCTTTCAGTCAATATTTCCGGTTGTACTGAGACTGTTTCCACTCCCAATCCCCCCAGTGGTCCTGACAGTGGCATAATTGACACGGAGTATTCCTTTACAGCGGATGGGGCAACTTCAAGCCTTGGTCATTCTATCGAGTATCGGTTTGATTGGGGAGATGGGACTTTATCTGACTGGCTCCCTGTGGGGACAACGAGTGCTTCTAAGTCTTGGCCAACTGCGAGCAATTACGCGATCACGGTTCAAGCCCGATGTGCTACCGATACCGATATCGTTTCCAACTGGTCTGACACTCTTTCTGTCAATATCACCAGTAACCCTACACTCACCGTATTAAAGTCAGGGACAGGAAGTGGCACTGTCACAAGCAGTCCAGGCGGAATCAACTGTGGGGATGACTGTAGTGAGGTTTATAACCCGGGCACAAAGGTAACGCTTACAGCCAAGGCCGATACAAACTCAACCTTTATTGGTTGGTCAGATGGCGGATGTTCAGGTAAAGGAAAATGCATTGTCATCATGGATACGGATACATCAGTAACAGCCACATTTTCAGCAAAGATCCCTGATATTTCAGTCGTTCAAACTACCCTTGATTTTGGGAGTATAAAGGTGGGGAAGAAGAAAACGAAGACATTAAAGGTTACGAACAATGGTTTGGGAGATCTCATGATAATGCTTTCAGGGTTAGAAGGGACAGGTTTTAGCATTCAGGGGAGCAGTAGTGTCACAATAAAGGGCAAGAAGAGTTATAGTTTGAAGGTTCTATTTATGCCGACATCTTCAGGATTAGAGGCAGCCACCTTGATGATGAGTTCGAACGATCCCGATACACCGACACTTGAGATCTCATTGAATGGGACAGGTCAGTAATTCAAAAAGGTGTTTTTTATGTTTAGAAGAGATTAACGAGGCGAATAACATCATTAGTCTATGGACCGATCCAGTGAAGTACCCCGCAGCAGAGCTGCGGGGCATCTAATTCTCTAAAAAACTTTCCTCCCCCTTGATGGGGGAGGATTAAGGTGGGGGTGATGATTAGATTATTTCCCCCTCACCCTAACCCTCTCCCCTCAGGGGAGAGGGTAGGCCATTCATCCCCCCAGCAGAGCTGGGGGGTATTCTGGGATATTTTGATAAATTGTATCAAT
>Ga0315293_10007467_pt1 | contig 10144 bp, 9 predicted proteins | sample YL17G13_20_MG_FD_203071 | JGI IMG/M metagenome (GOLD analysis project Ga0315293, IMG submission 203071) | Sediment microbial communities from Yellowstone Lake, YNP, Wyoming, USA - YL17G13_20 | ecosystem: Environmental > Aquatic > Freshwater > Lake > Sediment | place: USA: Wyoming | collected... | reverse complement strand
AGGGGGGCCACGCCGCCCCCCTCAAACTCCCCGGCGGTTGTGCGTCTTTCTTGGTTATAATAATGCCGAGGAACTTACGAGACGCACAACTAAGAACTCATCATGATGGCCAGCGGCTTCAAGGCCGGGATGCCCCACAGCCAGCCCCAGAAGACCAGGGAGAAAAAAACTAAAAGCGGGCTCAGGCCCAGCCCCTACCCCATCACCTTGACCTCCAGCAGCCCAAGGGCCTGCTGAGAGAATTGCAGGCTGCAGAGGGCTGGCCATGGCCTCCGGAATGGCCGCCGCAACAACGGTTTGTCTTGCCTTTCTCGATCGGGGTTCTCATCTCGTCGGCACGGATACGATCTACGGCCCGTCTCGGACCGTTGGCCCGTCCGGACCGTTGTGGAAAAAGAGCCCTCCAGATTCGAGGTGGAAGCCTATTTTGTCGATACGTCGGACATCAGGAACATCGAAAGACGGCTGAGGCCCGAAACCCGGCTTCTTTTCATCGAGACGCCTGCCAATCCGACAAGGAAATATGCTAAATCCATCAGGAAGGCAAAGACAGATATTAATGAGATGTTTTTTTGTGAAAAGAAATAATTTATCGGCTAAACTGCGATAAATCTCCTGCGTGCTCAACACGGGAGATTCATCGCCCAATGCGGATATTCAACACGCGGCGGAAAAACGAGGCTCCTTCTCAGTATGCTTATAGGCAATGCGTTTCAGGTAGAAATATAGCAAGCTGCCGGTCGGAAGAACGCGGCTCATGGGGATATTGCACGAATCATGTTTGTCATCCAGACCGGCGGAGGATCTGTGCCGGAAGAGTGGGATTCCGGATTTTAAGTCGCAAGGCAGCTTCGGGAAGGGTGACTGGCTCTTCTCGAGTCTGTAGGAAGGCGGCGGCCCGCGCTCGGCGTTCCAGCTCCATCTCACAGCAATTGATAAAACGCCCGGCGGTTTTCCAAGGCTTGACTCCAAAGCTCGACTCTTGACAACATGGCCATATTACCATATCCTTTCTTCCTGCATTTCGGAGGTTATGATGAAAGAGACCGACACCTTCCGCAAGCAGGCGCAGTTGCTAAAGGCCCTGGCCAACGAGGCGCGGCTGAAAATCGTGGATCGTTTGGCCAATGGAGAATGCTCCGTGGGCGAGCTCACCGGGTTCATCGGCTTGGACCAGTCGACCGTCTCCAAGCATCTTTCGCTGCTGAGAGCCCATGGTATCGTGCGAGACCGACGGGACGGAAATGTCGTGTACTACGAGCTGCTCACGCCCTGCGTTCTGAACTTCTTCGCCTGCGCCACCCAGGTGTTGAAAGAAAGGGCGGGACGATGAGGGCTCAGAGCGAGGGCGGTCCGGCACCTGCGGAGGGCCCCAATGGATAACGCGGCGGCGGCGAGGCGCCTGGTTGAGATCCTGGGCATCGACACCGAGCCCGTCGCCGTCTTCCTCCTGGGACCAGAAAGCGCACTTCCGGGCAAATCGTTCAAGAACGTCACCGGCCATCGCTACTGCCAGCTCCTCATGCGCGCCCGGCGTGGCGAATCGGTCTTCCTAGTCCCGGACGAACTCGCCTGTCCGGCGGCTGCGGCGGCCTTCGGTTTTCGACCGCTCCCGGAGGGGCTCGCCACCGGCAAGGGGCTCGTCGGGTTCGGCATCGTCGATGATCCCGATACGGGTCGGAAGATGTTCGAAGGCATGCTGCGCCTTGAGCCCGGACGCGTGACGCTGATCGCGGCCGCGCCCCTCAGCGCGGTCCAAGCCATCCCCGATGTGATCGTGGTCGAGGGACCGCCGGAAGCTCTCATGTGGCTCGCGCTCGCTGACCTCAACGTGGCGGGCGGCGAGCGCCGCCGCGGCGATACCGCCGTTCTCCAAGCGACCTGCGTGGATGCGACCGTAATCCCGTATATTGAACAACGCCTCAATTTTTCCCTGGGATGCTACGGTTGCCGCGAAGCGACCGACCTCGGGCCGAACGAATCCGTTCTCGGCTTCCCGGGGGCGCGGCTCGAACCGCTGCTCGTTGCGCTTGAGTCCCTTGCGAACAGAGCCGTCGGGCGCTCACGAGCGAAAGTGGTCTTCGAGAATCTTAATAAAAAGGAGAGTCCTCATGAGTAACGACACGAAGTTGACACCCATCGAGTTGCTCCGGGCGATATCGCCAGGCGGAGCCAAAACCTACATGGAACATCGGGCGGCCATCATGGATGACCCGCGGTTCCAGGCGCTGCCGCTTAAGATCAAGCTCCTGGTCGGCATCGGGGTGGCGGCCGCGCTCCAGTCCAGCACGTGCACGCTGATGTGGGCGAAACAGGCCAAAGAAGCGGGCGCGAACGACGCCGAGATCGTCGAATCGATCCTTGTGTCGCGTCTGATGAAAATGGCCACCGTCAACGATACAGCCGCAGACGCACTCGCTTGGCTAAAGTCGGGCAACTGATCAGAAGGAGGTTTATAGTGAAGAAACTCGGCATTCTTGCAACAGCGCTTTTTCTCGCAGGCGCCGGGAGTATCTCGGGCCAGTCATTTGATCAGCGAGTTTCTGAGGCGCGGCGGCACATGCGTGCAGCCTGCCAGGCGGTCCAGAAAATCGTCAGGGCAGATGCCGCTGAACGTCCAGGTATCCGGGAGGCTGCGACCGGGGATGTCGCCCAGGCCGAGAAACTTTGGACAAGCCTGGCCAAGGAATACTCCGCGCTGGTTCCCGAAGGGTACGCGGGCGATCCGTCCTGGTCCCAGAGGCTGGAAGACGTGCGTTTGGATCTTTCCCGCATGCGGAAGGAAATTGCCGCGGGTGAATGGCGGCCCTCCTTTCTTTCCTGCGCTCACGCGTGCAACTGGATAACGACCATGCACGAGGCTAATGGGGTGATCCTGGCGATCGATACGATGGCCGCGCTGCGAAAGAAAGTCGGGTTCGCCCGGGGCCTTCTGGCGGCGGCGAAGCCGGACAAAGCCCGGGCTATGATCAAAGAGATCTTGGCCGCCCGGGATGCCGTTTTGCTGGCCCCGCCTCCGGTCACCTCGAACCGCGAAGCGTACCTGGAGGCTCTGCCGGAGCTTTCGCGTTCGGCCGACGCCATGGCCGAGACGGTCCGCGCGGGATCCGACATGAATAAGGCCCTTGACGCCCTGGCGGTGCTCGTGGAGCGCGTCTATGAGCTGGCGATCTAACAGGCACACCACGCCGTCCTTGCTGGCGGTGCTGGCCCTGGCGTGTCTGACGGCCGCGGCCGTTGAAAAAAACCCGGCCGCCAGGCCGATGACGTTGTCCGAGTGCATTCAAGAGGCGCTCGTTAATAACCCGGGGCTAAGCGCCGACGCCGCCCGCACATCCGCCACGGGTCACGCGGCCGAAGCCGCCCGTGCAGCGCGCTTTCCGAGGCTAGATCTGGCTTCAGACTACAGCTATTCGGACCGGCCGCAAAGGCTCGCGCAGCCGAGCTACCAAGGCGAAGTCTTGCGTTATGACAATGATATCGCCCAAGCGGTGGCCGAAGTCCGCGTTCCGCTCTTCTCCGGCGGCCGCCTTGTGGCCCGGCAACGGGCAGCGGAACTGGCCGCCGCCGCGAGCCGGTTCGATCTTTTCGGCTCCCGTCAGGACCTGATCCTTAACGTGACGGCCGCCTACTTAGCGGCGGCGGAGCAAAAAATCGTCATGGACGCGATCAACGCTTCGCTGGAAGCCCTGAAGGAGCAGGAGAAGGTTGCCGGCGTCATGAAGGAGGTGGGACGGATCGCGCCCCTGGACCTGCTCAAGGTCGAAGTCCGGGCCGCGGGCGTCGATCAGCGCCGGTCCAAAGCCGAGAGGGACCGCGACTTGATCTCTTTGCATTTGGCGGTTCTGCTGGGCCGAGACCTCCGGGAGCCTCTGCCCCTGGTCGTCGACATTCCGACCTTGCCGCCTCTGGAGATCTCTGAAACGGAAACCCTCCTCGACGAAGCGGCCGCCCGGCGTCCCGAACTCAATGCTTTGCACCAAGAAGTCGCCCGGCGTCAGGCCGAACTGGCTCAGGTGAACGCGGAACGGTGGCCGAGCTTGGAAGCCTTCGGCCGTTGGACCGCCCGCAGCGTCGTCCCCCCGGCTAGCGCTCCGATCCCGGCCTATCAGGACTTTTTCGTGGGAGGGTTGACTCTCAGGGTGCCCTTATGGACGAGCGGAGAGATTGGAGCGCGGCGGCGCCAGGCCCAGGCTCTTTTAATAGAAGCCCAGGAGCGCCGACGGGCAGGTCTGCTGTACGTGACGGAGCAAGTTCGGCGGGAGGTCGCGGCTCAGGCCGAAGCCGCCGACCGCGAGCGCGTCGCCCTTAAAGCGGCCGAGCAGGCACGGGAGGCTTTCGAGATCGAGCGGGCGAACTACGAGCTGGGCCGAGCTGCCGTCAACGATGTCCTGGACGCTCAGGCCGCTCTCCTGGACGCCGAATTGGCTCTCGCCCAAGCCCGCCATGATGTCGCCTATGCCACCATCGCCTTAGCCTGGGCGGCGGGCCGCGACCTGGAGAGGGCGCTGATTGTGCGAAAGGAAGGCGAATGATGAGAGTAAGAGTTCGTTCCCTTATAATTTGGGCCGTAGCCGCGGTGGTGACGACTCCCGGCTGCTCGCGCAAGACCGAACAGCCGGCCAAGCCGGCCGTCGCGGTGGTGGCCAAGGAGATTGCCAAGCGCACGGTCCGCTCAGAGCTGACGCTCACGGGGACGATCGAACCGAACCGGTCCGCGCGGCTGGCTGCCCAAGTAGATGGAGAAATCATCGCGCTCGAAGTCCGTGAAGGCGATGCCGTCCGGGGCGGGCAGGTCCTGGTCCGGATCGATCCTTCGCGGCTCGCCGCGGCCCTGGAAGAGTCGCGTGCGGACCGGCTCGCCGCCCAGGCGGAGATGGAGGATGCGCGCCGGGTGTTGGAAAGAGACCGGGAGCTCTACGAACGCCAAGGGATCAGCAAGGAACGCCTGGAGAGATCCGAAACCGAGGTTCGGCGTCTTGAGGCGGCCGAGATGCGGGCTCGGGCGAAGATATCCGGTTTGGAGGCTCAACTTGCGGATACCGCGGTCAAGGCGCCTTTCGACGGTTACATCCTCGAACGCGGTGCCGAGCTGGGCGATGTCGTGAAGAACGGAACCCCTCTGCTCGCCGTGGCTTCGCGGACGCTCCACGCCCTTGTCCCGGTTTCAGAGACCGCTCTCGGCCGTCTTGCCGAAGGTCGGGAAGTCCGCCTCGGATCGGGCGTGAGCGCGAGTGCAGAAGGGTGTGCAGCTTACATCAGGCGGATCCGGCCGCGGATCGACCCGGCCACCCGAACGGCGGACGTCGAAGTCGTGCCCGGACCGGGAACCTGCGTTGTCCGCTGGCTTCCGGGGATGCTCGTCCGGGCGACTTTCACGCTTGACGAACGGCATGACGTTCTCGCCGTCCCTGCCGAAGCAGTCGGAACCCGGCCGGACGGCAGCCGGACCGTATTCGTCGTGGAGGGCGATATCGTGCGACAGCGCAAGGTTACGGCCGGGCTCGAAGGAGGCGGCTGGGTCGAGCTCACGGAGGGCGTTCAGGAAGGGGACAAAATTGTCCTGCGGGGATTCGAGAAGCTCAAGGATGGCGTTCCGGTGACCCTTTCAGGGAAAGGGCCGAAGCCGCCCAAGTCCGGCGGAGCGACCAAAAAGTCGGGAGGTTCAGGCTGATGCGTATCACACAGACCGCCCTTTCGCGCCCCGTCGCCGTGGCCGTCCTCGTGGCTGCGGTTTTCATGATGGGCGTGTTCGGACTCTTGACGCTTCCCGTTGATTATCTCCCCGACATCACCTACCCGATGGTGAAGATCCATATCTACTGGCGGGGAGCCACACCAGAAGAAATTGATACCAACATCGCCGACCCCCTGGAGCGGGTCATGGCGACCATCGACCGCCTGGACTACCTGGAGTCCACGACGACGGAGGGGATGTACACGCTTCTCGTCAACTTCCGCTACGGCACGAACGTGGATGTCGCCTACCAGGACGTGATGGCCGCCTACGGCCGCGTCACCCGGGAGCTGCCCAAGGACATGGACCCGCCGATCATCATGAAGGCCGATCCTTCGCAGCTCCCTGTCATGGAGGTGACGCTTTCCTCCCCCGAGCGCAGCCTCGTTTGGCTCCGGGACTGGGCCGACAACTGGCTCCAGGACCGGTTGACGACGGTGGAAGGAACGGCCGGCGCGGAGATTGTCGGAGGGCTTAAGCGGGAGATCCGGATACATCTCGATCCAGACCGCCTGCGCGGCATGGGCTTGACGCCCGCGCAGGTCGGCAAAGCGCTGCTGCTGTCCAACCTCGAAACGTTCGCCGGGCGGGTCACCGTCGAGACGCGGGAGATCATCGCCCGGACGATGGGCGAATTCGAGAATCTCGACGAGATCCGCAACGTCGCCGTGGCCCGCGGCCTCGGCGGCCGAATCGTCTATGTTCGCGACGTGGCCACCGTCGAAGACAGTCATGAGGAGGCGCGGGTCATCACGCGTTTCAACGGAGACCCCTGCGTCAAGTTGGCCGTGCTCAAGCAGGCCGAGGCCAACACCGTCGAAGTCGCCCGGGCGGTGAACCGGCGCCTCGAAGAGCTGCGCGACATCATTCCCCCGGACATCCATTTCGGGGTCGTCGAGAACCAGGCCGACTACATCATGGCCGCGATCAAGAGCGTCCGGGATTCCGCCTTGATCGCCGCGGTCCTCGTCATCCTGGTGGTCTACGTGTTCTTGGGACGGTTCCGCCAGGTGGCTGTCATGCTCGTCGCCCTGCCCCTCACCGTACTCGCCAACTTTTTTCTTATGAAGATGGCCGGATTTTCACTCAATATTTTCTCTCTCGGCGGGCTGGTCGTGGCCATGGGGGTGGTCATCGACAACTCGATCGTCGTGGTGGAGAACATCACGCGCCGGGCCGCGCCGGGCGAGGCGGCCGGCGCACCCCTGGAAGGGACCCGCCAAGTTGCCGGAGCCGTCCTGGCCGCGACGCTGACCTTCCTGTCGCTGTTCCTGCCGTTTCTTCTCGTTCCAGGCTTGACGGCCCTGCTCTTTCGCGAGCTCGTCTTCGTCGTGGCGGGCATCCTCATCGTATCACTTGTGACGGCCTTGACCGTGACCCCCGCGGCCGCCCGTTTCTTCGGAGTTCACACCTCGGGCCGGCGGGGCGCCGCCGTCATGGAACGGCTAATGGAACGGTTGTCCGGCGTGTATAAGCGCTGGCTCAGCCGTTTGCTTAAGGTCCCGTACCTTGTGGTCGCGGCAACGCTTCTCCTTTTTGTAATAAGCCTCGTCATGCTCGGCCGGGTGGGGTCTGAACTCCTCCCCAAAGTCGACGACGGCCGGGTCATGGTCAAGGTGTTGATGCCCGCGGGGACTTCGGTCGTCGAGATGGACCGGATTCAGGCCACCATCGAGGAGAAGATTCAGGGGTTGCCGGAGATCGAGAGCGTCTTCAGCCTGGCCGGAGGCCGGGTGTGGGGTCTGGCCACGCTTGAGATCGCTTATGAAGGAGAGGTGGACATCCAGCTTGTCCCAAAGAGCGGGAGGAATATATCCACTGCGGTATTCGTCAAGAAAATCGGACCCCTCGCCCGGCAGGTGCCCGCGCCGGGAGGACGGATCAACGTCATGCAGATGAAGGTCAAAGGCATCCGGCAGATCGGGACCCAGGAAGTCGAAGTCAAAGTCAAGGGCGATAACATCCAAACTCTTTTCGCCTTCGCCCGGGACGCGGCCGAAGCGCTTCGAGGAACGCCGGGGCTCGGGAACGTCAACCTGTCCATGGACTTGACCAAGCCAGAGTACCGGGTTTATGTGGACCGGGCTCGGGCTTCGGCCATGGGGGTGGAGGTGCAGGATGTGGCCCTAACCCTTCGCAACCTGGTGCGCGGCGAAGTAGCGACCCAGTACCGGGAAGGCAGTGAGTACTATCCCATCCGCGTCATGGTCCCGGAAGCCCGGATCGCCGGCAAGGAGGACCTGGAAGGTCTTGTGATCGCCCAGCGGAACGGCACGGCCATCATGCTGCGCGATGTGGCCTCGGTCGAACGGGCCACGGGGCCCGTGGAGATCGTCCGCGAAGACCAGGCCAAGGAAGTTATCATCCGGGCTGACTCATCAGGCGTGAGCGTCGGAGAGGCAACTGCGCGGGCGAGGGCCGTTGTGGGTGCAATGGAGCGCCCTTCGGGAGTGGAGATCGGTTTCGGAGGGCAGGCCCAGATGATGGCCGAGAACAGCCGCAGTCTGGGTCTCGTCCTGTTCTTTGCCCTCTTCTTCGCCTACGTCGTGCTGGCCATTCAGTTCGAGTCGTTCGTCCAGCCCTTTCTGATCATGGTCCGCGTCCCGTTGACGTTGATCGGCATGGCCGTGGCGCTTCTTCTCGCGAAACTCCCGATCGGCGCCACCGTGTTTATCGGCGTGATTATCCTGGCCGGAAACGAGGTCAACCACGGCGTCGTCCTGGTCCAATTCATCAACGAACTCCGCGCTCAAGGACGGTCCCTGAAAGAGGCGATCATCGAGGCCTCCTCCGTCCGACTGCGCCCGATTCTTATGACGCTGACGACCAGCATTTTCGGGCTTTTGCCTCTCGCGCTGAACATCGGCGAGGGCGGAGACATGCTGGTGCCTATGGCGGTGGCGGTCATCGGCGGATTGGTGTTCAGTATTTTCATGACTCTTGCGTTCCTACCCTGCGCCTATCTGCTCTTGCCGGGACGGCCCGGCAAAACGGCGAGTCCAGTTTCCGAGGTCCCCAAGGTCGGTCCTGACTTAAAAAAGCGAATTACGGCTAGCTATTGATGACGGCATAATAAATGCCCCATCGAAATTCGTGAATTCCAGGGGAGAAACAAGGAGCATATAGGGCTTTTCTGGCGGCCATAAATTACTTAACAGAAAGAAAGGAGAAATAAAGATGGCGGAAGAAAAACATTGGCAAGAAGGAATGAAGACTCATGAGAACATCATCTTTTCATGTTTCGGCGGTTTGTCCAATACGGGCCTTACCAGTGCCTTAGCCAGCCTCGATGCGGTTAAGGAGTTGGGGCTGGAAAAAGTGGCCATCGGCTGTCTGGGCGCATTGCCCCTAAGCGTTGCTCCGGTCATGGGAAAGACCAAATCCGCCAAAAAGGTTGTGACCGTGGATGGATGTCCATTCGAATGCAGTCGAAAGATTACGGAGCAAGCGGGGTTCAAGGTGACAAAGAGCATTGTGCTGGTGAGAGACATCGGTATGAAGAAGAAGGCCCTTCATGAAGACATCGCTCAGAATATGAAAGGACTTATGGAATATGTCTCTCAGGATGACGTAAAGAAGGCAAAAGACCTGATCGTCAAGGCCATCCTGGAGGAGTAAATTCCTTTGCACTAAAAATAAAAAGGAGGAGAGAAAATGCCTAAGGAAGAAAAGCCTCCAAGGATTCTTCCGCTTTGTGCCAAGGAGGCCGAGAAGCTAAACATTATTCTGGCCTGCGACGGAGCAGCCAGCGTGGGCCAGGTCGGCCATCAGGTGGCGGTTGAGTTGACTAATGCCCACGAAAAGGCCCGGATGTGTTGTATCACGGCTGTTGCCGCGGAGTCGAAAGCGCATGTGGATATCGCCCGGCGGGCGAGGAAGCTCATTATCATCAACGGCTGCGCCAATCGCTGTGCCAGCAAAGTGCTGGAAAGACTGAACATTCCCTGTGCCTATGAGCTAGTAATCGCCAGAGAAGGCGTGGCGAAGGTGCCCACCCTCGGCTTTGATATGGCTGACGTCGAGTGCATCGCCAAGAAGATTGCCAACGAGGCTTTGGGAGTAAAATAAAAATTTGCTTTTTCCCCTGCGCGGTGAATGGCCGCTCCATGCAATAAATCTCCCCTTCTGATCATGCCGGAATTGTATCGTCGGCTGGACGGCGATGTCAAACGGCCAAGAAGAAGATCTTTGGCCGAAAATCCCTCCCGCACCGGCTGAAAAATTGCAGGCTCCCGCTCCCCTTGATTAGAAGTTGATCATAAATACTCCCCGCTCTCCTCTCAAATCTGTCTCAGCGGGCTGACGGTTCCTCAAGTCTCGGCGGTTCGTATTGGGCGGGCAGCAGCCTCTCCATCAGGACGGCCAGCAGGATGAAAACGGGGATGGTCACCGCCGTCCGCGCCAGTG
>Ga0315293_10007465_pt1 | contig 10145 bp, 10 predicted proteins | sample YL17G13_20_MG_FD_203071 | JGI IMG/M metagenome (GOLD analysis project Ga0315293, IMG submission 203071) | Sediment microbial communities from Yellowstone Lake, YNP, Wyoming, USA - YL17G13_20 | ecosystem: Environmental > Aquatic > Freshwater > Lake > Sediment | place: USA: Wyoming | collected... | reverse complement strand
TTCAAGGGAGTCTACGAAGCCTCAGCGATGACTGTCGGGGCCACACTCGACGCCGTGGACGCCGTGATGAACGGACGGGCTGATCACGGAGTAAATATCTCAGGAGGGCTTCATCACGCGCATGAGGATAGAGCGTCAGGTTTCTGTGTCTTCAATGACCCGGCCGTGGCAGTAGCGTACTTGAAGAAGAAATACAGTCTCAGCAGGATCATGTACTTCGACATGGACGCACATCACGGCGACGGAGTGATGTACGGATTCTACACCGACGCCGGGGTTCTTGACGTGGATTTCCATGAAGACGGACGATTCCTGTTTCCAGGCACGGGATTCACCTTCGAGACCGGTGAAAAAGCCGGAGAAGGCTTCAAGGCCAACATTCCAGTACCTCCCGGGACCGGCGATGAACCCTACCTGACTGGGTTCAAAGAGATCGTTCCCGCTCTCGTCCGAGCGTACAAGCCAGAGTTCATCATAGCTCAATGCGGAGCCGACTCTCACACGGACGATTTACTTGCTCACATCCAATTGACGACCCGAACATACGAAGAAAACATCGCCACACTGCACAAACTCGCTCACGAGGTCGCCTCTGGAAGAATAGTTGCTGTTGGTGGAGGAGGATACAACCCTGCGAATGTTGCGAGATGCTGGACCGTGGTCGCTGCGACGCTCAGCGAAATTCACATGACCAATGAGATTCCAAGCGAATGGAAGAGTTACTTCCGGCGAGTCGTAGGTATGACGCCGCCAGAGACCTTGAGGAGCGAACCTCCAAGAGACTATGACCCAGAGAGAGGGGCAGACGAGATACGAAAGAGCGTTGAAGATCTGAGAAAGCGAATTCCTCTTCTGAGCAGTGGCAAATCGTAGAGACCGTTATGCCTATTCGATCCTGAATAATTGTCTTGCATTCCGAGAGGTTATCTCGGCTAGTTCGGTGACTTCGATTCCCTTCAGATCCGCGACCTTATGCGCCGTCTCCACAACAAATGCTGGTTCGTTGCGTTTTCCTCGCTCTGACTGAGGAGTAAGCCACGGGCAGTCGGTTTCCAGCACAATCGATTCTATAGGCAGACGCTCGACGACCTGATGCAGCCTTCTTGCGGTTGGAAAGGTGACCGGCCCTGCAATCGAGATGATGTAGCCTAACTTGATTGCCTCTTCCGCCATCTCGATGCTGCCCGAGAAGCAGTGCAAGACTCCGGAGACTTCTTTGCCAGACTTGCGCATCATCCGCATGACATCTGCGTGTGCCTCGCGATCATGTATGACCACTGGCAGCTGCAGTTCCTTTGCGAGCTGAAGTTGCTGCTCAAATGCCTCTGTTTGCTGTTGTCTGGGGGAGAGATCACGATAGTAGTCAAGGCCTATCTCCCCAATTGCCACGACCTTCGGAGCATGAGCAAGTTCGCGAAGTGAAGCAAGCACGTCAGTCCGTATCGTCTTCGCGTTGTGTGGGTGGATTCCGACTACGGCATACACGTTCTTGTGGTTGTTCGCGATTTGAACTGCTTCGTGACTTGCGTTGAGATCGTAGCCGATGTTGACGATTGCGGCTAGACCAGCGGAGAATGCTCTCTCAATTACTTGCTCTCTGTCATTTTTGAAGTCAGGCCATTGCAGATGAGCATGAGTGTCGATCAACTTTGAGTTCCTCTGGCAGATGGCTCAAGCATTCTATGAGGGGATCTCTACTCTAGTGAAGGCCATGTTCTGGGCATATAGAGCCTTGACCTAGCCGGATTTCGAGCCAGTCTTTGCGAGTTGCTGGCATTCCTCTAGACGTTCGACTGCGCGCCTCAGGTGTGGTATCGTTATTGAGCCGCCGACGACAAGAGCGACATTGAGAGCTTCATAGAACTCTGAGTCGGTTACTCCTTCCTCTACACAACGAATAACGTGATAGGTTATGCAACCGTCGCATCTGAGCACGACTGAAGCTACCAGGCCCAGCAGTTCCTTCGTCTTCGTCGAGAGAGAGCCCTTTTCGTAGGCAGCCGAGTCCAAGTTGAAGAAGCGTTTGATCTGTAGGTTGCCTGAGGCGAGTATCTTCTCATTCATCTTCTCGCGGTATTCTCGGAATTCTTTCAGGGTTTCACGCATGATTCGCCCACGTCTCGAGACATTGGGAGCCTATCAAAGAAATAGTTTTGGAAGCGGGCCGTCTTGTTACGAAGCTGTTGGCACATCAAATCCTTCGGCGGTCTACGCGCACTTGCTCGATCCCATTGTCTCTCTGGACGATTTCTGGATTCTCGCGGTTGAGACTGCAAAGATAACGCAGGCCGCCAGTAGGATTGCTGTGAGCGATGTGAATGAGCCCAAGTAGCCGAGGCTTGTTGCAAGTACGAATCCGGTCATGATGGGTCCTAACGTCTGCCCGACATCCATGATTGTGCTTAGGAAGCCCATGCCTGTGCCCATGAGAGACTCGCTCGTGATCTCGCTGACAAGCGCTGGGGTCGATGAGGTTACCATAGAGAAACCGATCCCGTATAGAATCGAAATCAATAGGAGAAGAGAAGAGTGAGTGGTAAAGGGGATTGCACCAAGAGTGAATGCGGCGAGTATTGATCCGGCGACTATCGGCATTCTCCTCCCAATTCTGTCCGAGAATCTCCCCATGAGGGGTTTGAGTAAAGTGACCGCGGCAAGCTGGGAGCCCATGATTATTCCTAACATAAGCGAGTCAACGTGAGCAATCTCCCTAAGGTATCCAACCAAGAAGAATTCTGTTGCACCAAACGCGTAGTATTGTGAGGCTTCGACCAAGCTCACTGCCAGAGTGCAACGGTTGCTCGCAACAACAATCCATCCCTCGAATAGATGCGAACCTCTCCGCGGATCTCGGGAGTCATGCTTTCCGGTCTGCGGCTTCTCTTTCAGGAGTACTAGCGCTGTGATGAAGGCAGTGATGCCAGCGATCCCTACGGCCAAGTAGAGATCATGAAACCCATAGTTCGTGAGGAAGAGAATGTAGCCGCCTAGGAACGGGGCGATGGTTCTTCCAATGGTGGTCACGGAAGAGAAGAGCGAGATCCGCTCTGCTCTAGTAGTGGGGAAAAGTTCTGCAACGAACGCATTCCCAACAGGCACAAACATGGCTGTGGCGAAGCCGTGGTAGAACCTGACCAGAGCAAGTTGCCACCAAGAACCCACTAGAAGGTAGAAGAAAGGAGCGGAGGCGAATATTGCCCCGGATACAAAGAGAATCTTTCTTCTCCCAAAGATGTCGGAGAGCGAGCCTGCAGGCAGGCTGACTAGTATTCCAGGGATGGTTGACGCCGCCGCCACAAACCCCATCAGAGAATCCGGAGTGCCCAAGGCGCGTGCAAACGGATTCAGAACGGGATTCTTGGACATCGTTGAGCTGAGAATTGCGAAGAAACCGACAACACAGAGCGCCCAGAACAAGTGCCCAGCAGCGGGCTTCATAGAAGTCATTGAACGGCCTCTCTCACCTTGCTTTTCAGGAATTCTCGCTTTCGTTTCGGATCCAGTTTCTCAATTTCGCTTGCATACTTCTGTCTGACCATGCGAAGCTTGCAGTATGCGTATAGTGCGTCGTAGAGATACGCCTGCTTCTCTATCGCGTCATGATCATTCTTTGCGATCATCATGGAACCTGCCGCCATGGCTTCCAACCCTATGCTCTCGGGCGCAAGATCTGTCTTGCCCGTATCTGCGGCTCTCACGATCTTCGCCAGCTCGAGCAGGGCAGGATCTGTGAGGTTGTACTTCGCGATTATTGCGTCGAAGCTACATTTCTCTCCTATGTGACCCAGTTCAACGCCTTTAGCGTCAAACGGAACAGCACTCTCCTTTGCCACAGTCTCCTCCACTCTTTCAGGAGGCACAAAGAGGAATTGCGCGTTTGGATCCACAAATCGCTTGATCAGCCATGGACATGCGACCCTGTCTACGTGAACGTTCTCACGCGTAACCCACCTCATTGTCCAACATTTCCAAACCTCACCGATTGCTGATCGAAGCATTTATCGAGTGTGATTCGTTGACTTCATTCGCGAACAGTAGACGCAGTCAATCGACGACTGTGTGATGGAAGAGCGGGGCGTGCTCGTCCGCGATCATATAGCAGAAGCGGGGTTCACGTGAAATGAATGCCGAAGTGCTAGAGGGTTTCCCGTTAGAACTGAGCCTGGAGGAGGCTCTGGGGAAACTAAGGATAGGCAAGGAGAGAACGGACAAGCTCGGTGCAAGTGAAGTCTTCAGAACGGCCATGTCCCTCATTCGTCCCAAGGCTCTCTTCGGCCACGCATACGTGAGCAGACACAGACCGGACAGGGTGCAAGTAGAAGATGTGGGGTTCACCAGCCGAATACTGTCAAAGAACCTGGAGGAAGTGGAGAGAGTCTTCCCTTACATCATAACCATAGGGGAGGCTCTAGAGAAGGAGGCCCATTCGTCTGAAGGAATCGCGAAAGGACTCCTCCTCGAAACCCTTGGAGATCTCGCACTGGGATCATCCTTAGAGTACCTTGAGAACCATCTTTCGGGGCGATTCGGACTCGGTACACTCTCGAATATGGGTCCTGGGCAGTTAGACTGGCCCATCGCCGAGCAGAGACAGCTATTCTCGATCCTGGGAGAGGTCAGGGGCAAGATAGGTGTCACACTGACCGACAGTCTACTGATGGTTCCTAGGAAATCGATTTCCGGCATCATCTTCCCAACAGATGTCACATTCACCAGCTGTCAACTCTGTGAAAGGAAGAACTGCCCTTCGAGGAAGGCCCCATACGATACAGACTTGGCCAGGAAGTACATTCAAGACGGAGCGACCGATCACAGTCGGTTGGGATAACTTTTAACTGCGATTCAGAGCCGTCAGATTACGGGGCTATTTGGTCCGAACGCGGGCCGAGAGACCCAATATCAACTGAATAACGGATGCGTTGTTTGGGAAGGAGATCGTGATGGCGGATAAGAAGGCAGACCTGGCAGGTCCCGGAATCGGAAATTATGAAGAGTTGGAAAAGATACTCCCCCGAGAGTATGGCTCGCTGCTTGACCGCAAGGACACGCAGAAGGCCATCTTCGCGGCGAAGAACTACATCGAAGAGAACCTGTGCAAGGAACTCAATCTGATGATGGTTCAGGTTCCCCTGATTGTGGACGTTGAGAGCGGCGTGAACGACATGCTCGACCGCGATGGCTCTCGTACACCCGTTCAGTTCCACATCTCCAACGACTACAACAAGCATCCAATTGATGCACAGGTTGTGCAGGCAGCGACAAAATGGAAGCGAGTCGCGCTGAAGCAGTTCGGAATGAAAGTAGGTGAGGGCATTTGCACTGACATGCATGCAGTGCGCAAGGACTACTTCCTTGACCACGACCACAGCGCCTACGTCGACCAATGGGACTGGGAGAAAGTGATCACGGCGGACCACCGCAATCTGGATTACCTGAAGGACACTGTCAGGAAGATCTGGAAAGTTCTCAAAGGCGCCGAAATTCACGTTCAGAAGCTCTTCCCACAACTGAAGACAGACAAGTATCCGAACTTGCCCGACGAGCTCAAGTTCCTGCATGCTGAAGAGATTCTGGACATGTTCCCTGATTTGCCACGGAAACAACGCGAAAATGCGATCCTGCAGAAATACCCTGCCGTATTCATCATCGGTGTTGGCTGGGTGCTCAAGGACGGCTATCCTCATGAGATGCGAGCTGCCGACTATGACGACTGGGTAACCGAAACCAAATCCGAAGACGGGCGACCGATGCATGGTCTCAACGGCGACATCTTGGTCTGGAACCCAGTCACGAAACGTCGTCACGAGCTGACATCCATGGGCATCCGTGTCAACGCTGAAACGCTCAAGAAACAGCTGGAAATCACCGGTCAGCTTGATTTCCTAAAGTTGCCCTATCATCGGGGGATCATCAGCAACGAACTTCCGCTCAGCATCGGGGGTGGCATCGGTCAATCACGTACGTACATGCTGTTGCTCAGGAAGGCACACCTGGGTGAAGTCAGCGTTACCGTATGGCCCAAGATCCTCAAGGAGATCAGCGCCAAGAAGAACATCCACGTCCTGGAGTGAACGAATAATATTCACGTCGCAGAGCGTGCCCTGATAGGTCGGAGGTTACGCTGTAGAATCCCACTTTCCGATCTTGTCAAAGACGTTGATGTGTTTGGTCTTTGACTCTTTTCTGACGCCGACTAGTGCCAGCCTCATCTTCGCGCGTAAACCAATCAGGGCGTTCTCGAACCTCTGTTTGGGAAGGTGAGCAGCCTCACGCAGTTCAGGGGTTGACATCGGATGATCCAAAACCTCGAGCAACGTCTTTTCATCTCGTGACAAACCCTTTTGGGACCAATCCTCAGGCAGTTCTCTGACTTTCTTGCTTGATAGTAGCAGGAGGCTACCTTTCTCATCGACGGAGAGGAAGAGTTTCTTCTTCAGGTGGGCTTCTTCTGACCAACCCAAGACCAAACCGCGGCGAACTGTACTGTCACTCTCCTTGACCATGTCGCAAACGCGTGGATGCTCGCCTTTCTTGAACAAGTAGCATACGTCAACCCGATTGACAAGAGACACTAGGTCTTCTACTGAGTGAACCGCAGCCTGCCCCTCATGTTTGCTCCACATTCTACCTCCACTTCTGTGTTTCTGAACTCGTCAGTATCAGACGGATTCCAGTCAACCCTATAAGAAACAGATGATGTTGCGCGGTTGGGCTGAGGAACTTGAAGACGATTGTCCTGAAATTGCTCGCCTGGTTATTCTCGATAATCGCCTTCTCTGCGATCATCATTGCCCTGGGGGGTGGGGCCGCCTTCATCAGCCGGCCAGTCGGAGCGCTGTACGTCGTTCTATGGGCCATGTGGGGGCTCGTGACAGCGTTGGGACGGCAACGAGGAGTTGCCTCCTCCTATGACAGGAGCCAGCGAATCTTTACAGCCCTCGGCGGACCGATCATGCTTGGCATCATTGTCATGGCACCCTGGGAATACGCGAACTTCTCTGGACCAATTCCACGAGACGGACCAGTGGCTTGGATCGGGTTGGCTCTCTTTGCCATAGGCGACATATTACAGGCGGTGGCCATGCGGGCACTGCACGGTCTATACACATCGCGTCTCGGAGTACAACCGGGTCATCGGCTGATAACGAGTGGACCCTACGGCGTTGTTCGGCACCCGGGTTACTCTGGTGCTATCCTTTGCCTCTCAGGCATGGCCTTGGCCATGAGTAGCCTCATCGCGATAGTGCTCTCGATTCTATTTGTGCCAATTCTCATTTGGCGCATCCATCACGAAGAGGAGATGCTGTTGACGGAGTTCGGCGACGGGTATCGTAGCTACATGAGAAGAACGAAACGGCTGATACCCCTGATCTACTAGAGCTTGGGAGCTCTTGGAGCGGCGGCCTACCGCTTGTTGCGTGCAGCGTAGAAGCCCACAATGCTTGCCTTCTTCAGGAACGGCGCCAGTAGGATCAGAATCGCCACGATAATGGCTGTCGCAACTGAGGTTGCGAAGATGACAGGGATTGCGATTCGGTTTACTGCAATACCTACAGAAGCCCAGATGACGACCAGTCCAAACGCGAAGTCTCTCCGAGTCAATACCATGAGGACAGTGATCACGAGCGCGACGACTATCACGAGGGACGTCCACAGCGCCTGTGTCGGCTCTGAAATGCCCGGAATTAGCACATTCAAGGCGGATGCAAGGTTGGCAATGATGGCAAGTGAGATCCATCCCAAGTAGAGGCTGATTGATAGGTGCACAGCCAATTTTTGGTTTCGAGGCACCTCACTCTTGCCGATGCCTAGGCGTTGGTAGATCAAGAGCAGAGTCAGAAGAAGCAACGTCATGGGGACGAGGGAGACAACGAAGAGTGTTGGAACCCCGTATGAGTAGTGGAAGATGAAAAGCCAACACATGTTGGCGACGGCGCCGATCAGGTACAAGAAGCCGATCTGGCTCAGGTATGCTTGCGAGCGTTGGCTCGGCCTTGCCTGATAGATCATGAAGACAATTGCAAGGACATAGATGACGCCCCAGATAGAGAAGACGTACCCAGGTGGTGTGAACAGATTCGGGTAGTAGTCGGACACCTTTACGGTAGTTACATTGTTCAGTGGAAGAGCGTTGGCCAGCATGTTCACAACGAGCGCGCCAACGACTGCGACTACATTAGCAGTCTGGTAGACTACGGGGCTGACCTTAGGCGACATGAGTAACTCACGAGACTTGAGTGGCTAATAAAGACTAGAACAAACTAACCCCATGGCCTCCGACCTACCGCTCTCGGATCTATCTGAGATAGGATAGAGGGGGCAGGCCTGCAATAGCACTCTAAACTCACTGGGGAGTGTAGGGTCCACGGTATGTCTCTTGAAGTATGTTGCCACCGTCAATGACTATGTGCGTTCCTGTCAAGTAGCTCGACTCGTCGGATGCCAAGAAGGCAACGAGCTCTCCAACTTCTTCTGGCGTTCCCAGCCTACACATGGGAATGGTGCGTCCCAGGGCTTCCATGCTTTCATCTGGGTAACCTGGCTCTAAGGTCTGGTCTCTGCCTCTTGGAGTATCGATGGAGCCAGGACAAATGCAATTCACATTCACCCCGTATTGTGCAACTTCCAACGCCAACGCTACTGTAAAGCCCAAGACGGCAGCCTTAGTTGCCGAGTAGGCAGTTTGACCTCCTGAAGCATCAGCGACCATCGGCCCCGTAACAGAGGACATATTCACGATCTTCCCGTACTTCTGCTTCATCATAACTGGAAGAACTGCTCTTGTGGATCTGAACATCCCAAATACGTTGACATCGAACATTTGACGTAGAAATTCATCTGACATATTGACCAGGTTGTGGCGCGGGTATATCCCTGCGTTGTTAACCAGTATGTCTATCCGACGAAATCTGCTCAACACTTCCTGAACCACGTGGTTTACCTGATCTGTTCGTGTGACATCCATTTTGAGGGCTATCGCGTTCAGACCGGTCTGTCTGTTCTTCTCTGCTGTGTCGTGAACGCCATCTGCAACGTCAGTTAGTACGACCTGTGCGCCGTGTTGGGCCAGCACTCTTGCTGTCGCCGCGCCTATCCCCCGCCATGCTCCTGTAACGATCGCCACCTTGCCCGAGAGTTTCTTCAGCATTTGTCACCTCTTGCTTTCCTAAGATACGCTCTCCACGTCATGGCCCATCTCTGTGGGTCACGTGATGGTGCTCGATCGATCTTTGATATCACGGCATTGTGAGGTGCCGTCCTGACCGTCTCGGGACTCGTGTATGCTTCGTGGGAAATTGCGTCGAGTACTTCAGCGAATTTGTCAAGATCTTCCTTAGGAGTCGTCTCAGGTGGCTCCGGTGTGAATGGCTCTGGAATTATCCAGGGCTCATGGCTTGTCTCCATGTCCTGAAGACCATAATCCACTATCCTCCGATTCACTTCGGCGACTCCTATGCCCGTGTCCTCCTTCAACTTCTGTAGGCTGAATCTGGCTTCCTGCAATCTGAAAGGATGGGATTCATGCCAGGGCAAGCTTACTCCTCGAACTTTCAGGAGCTTCTTTACGAGATAGTTGTTGTTTATGACCGCTACCTCTGAGGCCTCTTCCAGTCCCTCTGCGCCCATTGTCATCATCCATGCGTACGCTCTCAGGACGTTCGGGACAACGCCGTGGAATTCCCCAAGTTTCCCTATGCTGTGCGGTCTATCGTAGTCGAAATAGTACTTGCTTCCATCGAACGCCACTGTTGGAATTGGAAGGAACTTCCTGAGTTCCTCGCTAGCGCCAATGGCGGCGGCGCCAGGGCCGGTGGACCCGTGAGGAGTCGAAAATGACTTGTGAAGGTTGAAGTGGCACAGATCCGCGCCCACATCGCCTATTCTTAGTCTGCCCAGTAGGGAATTGGCGTTGGCTTGATCGATCGCGACAAGGCCACCTGCTTCATGAACAATCTTGATGTACTCTTCCAAGTTGCTGTCAAAGATACCCGTGTCATAGGGATCGGTCATCATGAGCCCTGCTGTTCGGCTCGAGACTGCGGCCTTTAGAGCTTCTATGTCCGGGTATCCCGTCTCTTCGTTAGGATAGAGCGTCACAACCTCGAAACCTGCTGCCGCGGGTGAACCGCCGTTGCATGGATGCG
>Ga0315293_10007462_pt1 | contig 10148 bp, 7 predicted proteins | sample YL17G13_20_MG_FD_203071 | JGI IMG/M metagenome (GOLD analysis project Ga0315293, IMG submission 203071) | Sediment microbial communities from Yellowstone Lake, YNP, Wyoming, USA - YL17G13_20 | ecosystem: Environmental > Aquatic > Freshwater > Lake > Sediment | place: USA: Wyoming | collected... | reverse complement strand
GCTTGGCCAGAACTTTGGCGTCGCGGCCGCTCGTTGTCAGCGGTTTTTCGCAGACGACATGGAGCCCGTTCTCGAGGGCCCGGCGGGCGATGGGGAAGTGGGCGTCGTTCGGCGTGGTGATGACGACGAAATCGATCCCGTCCTTCCTCGCGGCCTCGGCCTCGATCATCTCGGCTGGGGTCTTATAGAGCCGGTTTTTGTCCAGGCCCCAGGAGGCGCCGGTCTCGAGGGTGTTGCGGAAGGACCGCGAGAAACAGCCGGCGGCGAGCTCGGCCTTGCCGTCCATGGCGATGGCCTTGCGGTGGACGCCGCCGATGAAGGCGCCCTTGCCGCCGCCGACCAGGCCGTATCTCAAGCGGGCGGTCTTGGCGAGCTTGTCCCGGCCTTCGATCATCTGCGCCCCTCCTCGCTAGTCTTTGATCAGCGCTTTCTGGATCTTGTTCAGGGCGAGTTTGGCTTCTTCTTTGACGTCGTTGTCTTTGAGCAGCATCGCCGCAGCTTTGAGGGCCTCCGGGCAGGCGAAATCGGGAAGAACGCCGAGGATGAGCTTCTTCTCCTCGGGCCGCGAGACCAGTTGGAGGGCGTTCTCCAGGTCCATGACGGAGGCCTCGGGCAGGCGATATCTATCCAGCCCGACCATGCGGACGAACCCGCGGAGGGCGAGGACTTTGTGAACCTCGTTCTTCGATGTCCTTGCGATATCGAAGACGTCGTAGCGCGCGGTCGCCGTCGGCCAGCTCGCCAGCGCCCGAACCGCGGCCTCGATGATGCCCGGATCCTTATCCAGCAGGGCGTCGCGGAGGAGGGATAGGGAGCTCCCGTCGCCGATCTTGCCCAGGACCCGGTAGAGCGGGGCGCGATTCGTGATGCCGCTCTCCGGGGCCAGCAGAGCCCGGACCGCGCCCGCCCGCCCGTTCGGATTAGAGATCTTTTGGGCCAGACCGACGACCGTGTTCTCGATGGCGATCTGGTCCGCCTCGGCCGTCGTCTTGAGGAGAAGGTCGAGCAGGCCGGGGATATCCGACGGCGTGCCGACGGCTCGAAGGGCCCGCAGCGCCTGGGCTCGGACTTTGGAGGAAGGGGAGTCAGCCTGCTTCACGGCGAAGCTTTTCCCGGCAAAAATGCGGCGCTCGCCGACGCTCTGGACGAGCTCGGCCAGGACGCCCTCATCCATCTGCTCAGCGAGGAGCGAGAGGATCCTCTCATCGACGTCCTTGCCTTTGAGCCCCCAGAGGCTCGTCCGGGCCGCCGTTTGTTCCAGACGCGGCGGCACGGCCGCCGTTTGGGCCAGGGAAAGGACCACAGACGCGTCGCCCGCCTTCTCCAGCGCCTTGAGGGCGGCCATGCGGATGTCTTTATCCGGGCTCTTGGCCGCCTGTAAAACGACGGGCAGAACGACCTTGCCGGGATACTCGGCGAGAACGGCGATCAGCTGGACCTGACTGGGAGCGGGGAGCCGGGGCAAGGCCGTGGAGACGGGACTGAGGTCGTCCTCTTTGAAGCAGGCCTTGATCGAGCCGATGGCCGGCGCGTGCAGGGATGGGTCCGTACCGGCCAGGGTGTCGAGGATCAATTTCCGGGCTTGGTCCCCTGCCGTGGCGATCTTACCGCGCATGGCCGCCTGGCGGAGGACGGGCGGAAGCTTTTCGCCGAGGAGCTTGTCATAGATCTGGAACGAGGCCTGGGTGTCTTTGAGCGCGACGAATTCCTCGGCGCATCTGAACAGGGCCGGGCGATGGTTTCTTTGAAGAGCGGCGATGTGACGGCCAGGAATTTGCCCAGGGCCTCGGCCGCGTCCATTCCGCCGATCTGTCCGAGCGCGATCGCGGCAGCGCCGGCGTATTCCGGGTCCGGTCCGCGGAGGAGCTTGCCCAGTTCGGCCGCGGCCGACCTCGCCTTTCTCTGGCCGAGCGAAGTGATGATCCCTTTTTTCAGGTCGCCTTTCGTTTTAGCAAGAGCGCCGATGAGAGCGTCGTCCGCGTCAGTGCCGGGGATCTTTTCGAGCGCGTATCGGGCGATGTCGGTCGTGTCCTTTTGAAGAAGCATCTTTTCCAGCACAGGAACGGATTTGCCGCTGCCGATAACGCGCAGCTGGCGGCAGACGTCGGTCTTAGCGGTCAGGGTCGCTTTCGAATCGAGAAAAGCGACGAGTTTTTCCTCACAGGCCAGCCTCGCCTCAGGGGTATCTTTCCGGGCCAGGACATAATTGCGCAGGTCCCAGTACGCGTCCGATTCCAGGCCGCCGTCATAGGACGCCAGCGCTTTTAGAATCCCGTCCAGATCTTTGGGGACGGTTCGTTTCATTGTCTGGGCGTCGGTCGTTTGGGCCGCCGCGCCGGCCGCGATCAATCCGAGGGCGAGGACGGCGATGACGGTCTTTTGGATTTTTTGGTTCGTCATGGTCACACCTCTACGCCGGCAGCTGCCACGGCCCGCGGTAGGCGCGGCTGAGGAGCCGGTTCGCTTCCGCGTCGCCGCTGATTGTTTCCGTGGCCGGGTCCCATTTGATCCTGCGGCCCGTCTCGATGGCGATGACGCCGAGATGACCGACGCTCGCCGAGCGGTGGGCCACCTCGGCGGGGGCGATGGTCAGCGCCCGGTTCTTGACGCTGTCGACGAAGTTTTGGCAATGGTCGCGGCTCTTGATGAGCTTGATCTCGCCGGGCCCGATGATTTCGTTGACGAGATAGGCCGGCTGGGTCTCGAAGCCGCCGCGGTCCACCCAGATCCAGCCGTACTCGCCGATCCATTTCGTGCCGCTTTGGATCTCGTCGTACCCGCCGGCGAGGACGAAGGGCGTCCCGTCGGCGTACTTGGCGTCGACCCAGTAGCGCGTGGCGCTGTTGTAGATCCCGGTCGTCGGGAATTCGCCCCGGCCTTGGACCTCGATGGGGCCGGCATAGTCGAAGCCGAGCCCCCAGTGGGCGATGTCGAGATGGTGGCCGATCCAATCCATGAGCTGGCCGCCGCCGAAGTCCATGTTCCAGCGCCAGTTCATGTGGACGCGGGCCTTGCAGTAGGGGACGAAGGGCGCCGGTCCGACCCAGAAGTCGTAGTCCAACTCGCGGGGCGGCGGTCCGACCGCCCACTGTCCGAACGTCCGGGCGAAGTCGTAGTGGCCCGCGGGCAGGCCGACCTCGACCCGCAGGATCTTCCCGATCCGGCCGTTGCGGACGAGCTCGGAGGCGCGGTGGAAATTGTCCACGGAGCGCTGCCAGCTTCCCGTCTGCCAGACCCGGCCGTAGCGCTTGACCGCGTCGCACATCGCCCGGCCTTCGGCCAGGCTGTGGGAGAAGGGTTTTTCTCCAAAGATGTCGAGGCCGGCGCGGGCCGCGGAGATGGAGAGGATGGCGTGCCAATGGTCGGGGACGGCGATCGAGACGGCATCGAGGTCGCCGCGCGCGTAAAGCTCGCGGAAATCGTGATAGGTGGCGCAGGACTCGTTGCCGTAGTGCTGGTTGACGATGCCTTGGGCCTGCTTGAGATGCTCCTTGTCTAGGTCGCAGACGGCCACCCACCGGACCTCGTCCTTTTGGAGGAAGGCCCGCATGTTCGGGATGCCCTGCATCCCGAAGCCGATGCCGGCCATGACGATTTTGTCGCTGGGAGGGACGGCTCCCTCCCGGCCGAGCGTCGCCGCTTTGACTATGGCCGGGAAGCCGGCCGCTCCGGCGACGGCGACGGGCAGAGTTTTGAGGAAATCCCTCCGGGTCACTCTTGGAAGGAAACCCTTTGGAGGGGTTTCCTTCCAACGGTCGCTTCGCTCCCTGCTATCCTTCCCAGGAGCTTCGTTCCGCGAATTGAATCGGCGCGCCATCCGGGATGATCTTTGAGCCATGTTGTCCTGCCTTTCTTCTTCAAAGGGGACACTATGCTACGTCCCCCTTTTGGCCTTTCTTCTTTACATCCCCCCTTTTCTAAAGGGGGGTGAGGGGGGATTATAACCGCCACTTCGCGACGCCCCCCGCAACGGCCTTTCCTTATACCAACGGCGTCTTGCCGGGGATGGCCACCGGGTCGACGGAATTCGGGCCGAACTCGAACTTAGGCGGTGTGAGATCGAGCTTGGAACTATTCATCGCCCATTCCCAGCTGATTGCCCGGCCGGTGTACGTGCTCATGCGGCCCATGATGGCGCACATCGTGCTCTCGGCGATCCGCCGGCCCTCGTTGAGCAGCTTGCCGCTCCGGATGCCGGCGATCAGGTCGGTGTGCTCCACGACGTACGGATTGGGCTCCTCGCCCTCGAACTTCCAGAAATTGTCGCCATGGATCTCGCCGTAGCCGAAGGCGTAGCCCTTGGTCCCAACGATCTTCTCCTCGACGCGTTCGGCGCAACCGGGGATCTGGCGGCACAGGCTCATCACCCGCACCCCATTCGGGTATTCGAATTCGATGGCGAAGTGGTCGTAGATATTGCCGTATTCGGGCGCCGTGCGCTGTTGCCGGCCGCCCATGCCCATGACCTTGACCGGGAGGCTGCCGAAGGCCCAGTTCATGACGTCGATATTATGGACATGCTGCTCGACGATATGGTCGCCCGAGGTCCAGGAGAAGTACAGCCAGTTCCGGCACTGCCATTCCATTTCGGACATTTGGGGTGTCTTTTTAATGACCCAAAGGTCGCCCTGGTTCCAGTAGCACTGACCGCCGACGATCTCGCCGATGGCCCCGCCGTGGATGCGCTTCATCAGTTCGAGATAGCGATGCTGATGGCGGCGCTGGGTGCCGCAGACGACGGACAGCCCTTTGCGGGCGGCAAGCTCGGACGAAGCGATGACCGAACGGACGCCGACCGGATCGACGGCGACGGGCTTTTCCATGAAGACGTGTTTGCCCGCCTCGACCGCGGCCTTGAGATGGATCGGCCGGAAGCCGGGCGGGGCGGCCGTGACGATCAGGTTGACTTCGGGCAGTGCGACTAGCTTTTTATATCCGTCGAAACCGGTGAAGCACTTGTCCTTGGTGACCTTGACGCCGGCCGGGATCTTCTCCTGGAGCCGCTTGAGGCAGCTGTCGACTCTGTCCTGGAAGGGATCGTACAGGGCGACGATTTCGACGCCTTGGGACGACGTGAAGCAATCGATGGCCGCGCCCGTCCCGCGGCCGCCGCAGCCGATGACGCCGACGCGGATCGTGTCCGAGCCCTGGGCGTAAAGGCCGAGGTTACCGGGGATGGCCGCGGCGAGCGAAGCGCCGACCGTGGATTTGATGAAAGTGCGCCGGGAAAGATGCTTTTTCATTTCTTACTCCTTAAAAACTGTCGCATTGCCGGTAGGCGTCGATGACGGCCCGCTCGCCCTCTTTGCCGGGTTTGCTGTGGCCGTGCTCCATGCACAAGACGCCCTTGAAACCTTTGTCATAGATATGTTTGAAGACGTTCTTATAGTTGATCTCGCCCGTGGTCGGCTCCTTGCGGCCGGGATTGTCCCCGATGTGAAAGGCGGCGATCTCGTCCCAGGCCGCGTTGATGTTGGGGATCAGGTTGCCCTCGGTGATCTGCTGGTGGTACATGTCGTTGAGGATCTTGCAACAGGGATTATTGACGGCCTTGCTGATCTGGTAAGTCTGCGGGATCTTGGTCAGGAACAGGCCGGGGTGGTCCTTGGGATTGAGCGGCTCGAGGACGAGGATGAGGCCCGCCGGCCCGACGACATCCATGCACATGCGGAGATTGTCCACGACGTTGGACGTCTGGTAATCCCAGTCCAGGCTTTCGTCGTAGCGGCCCGGGACGACGAGGGCCCATTTGATGCCGGTCCGCTTCATCGTCTCGACGCCCTGGGCCATCTTTTTAAGCAGCATCTCCCGGATCTCCTTGTCCCGGGTGACGAAGCTCTTGACCTCGAAATCGGCGTAGAGAACAAACGGCCCCAGGGACATCCCTCGTTTTTCAATCTCCCTGGCGATGGCCTCCTGCAGAGGGACGGGGCGGTTCATGATCCCGTTGTCGAACATGGCCAGAAAGCCTTCGTCGGCGACGAAGTTGATTTGGGCGAGAGGGTCGACGCCGGCGTGGGCCTTGAACTCGCCGATGCTCGGCGCGTATTTGAGCTTGAATTTCTTCCCCCCCGGCGCCCCTGCGGCCTGCGCTCCCTGCGGCGAGGAAAAGATCGCCCTCGGCCCGGCCAAACCCAGCGCGGCGGCCGCGCCGATCCCGTTTCGAACGAAATTTCTACGGTTCACGTTCCGAGCACCTCCTTCCTTGGAATAGGTAATGCTTATACCAAGAGGGGTAAAATTTCAAGGGGTCGCGTCTACACTTTCCGCTTTCTAGAGCGGAAAGTGTAGACGCGACCCCATCGGCCGTAGACGCGATCCTGGTTTGCTCGTTTATTCCAACGCTTTGCCGCGCGTTTCCGGGATCCAAATCCACATGACGGCCGCGGCGACGAAGGCCCCTGAAGCCAGGAGGAACGCCGTTCCGAATCCTTTCTCCTGGGCCAGCGAGCCGATGGCCAGCGGCGCGACGGCCGAACCGATCCGGCCCAAATTGTACGTCGTCCCCTGCAATGTTGCCCTGAAGCGGGTCGGATAGAGCTCGGCCGTGAGAGCGCCGAAGCCGGTGAACCCTCCCGTTCCGAAAAAGGCGACGAACGGGCCGAGGATGAACAGGAGCAGGGGATGGCTGAGCTGGGCATAAATAAAAATGAAAACCGCGGCCGCCATGAAATAGATGATATAGGTCTTTTTTCGGCCGATGATGTCGCTGAAATAGCCGAAGGTCAGGTAGCCGATCCACATCCCGAACTGCATGAAGAAGATGAGGGACGAGGCGAGCCAAGGGCTCAGTCCGATCCCGCCCTGGTTTTGGGCAAGGGAGAGGTAGCCGGGGATCCAGGTATTGAAGCCCCACCAGCCGAACAACAGAAAGCCGTTCATCAGCGTCACGGCGACGGTGATGCCCAGAAGCCGGCCGCGGATGACGGAGCCGATCCGCGTTCTCACCTCGCCGACGGCCTGGGCTTTATGCGCCCGCCAGATGGCCGGCTCTTCGACTTTCCTTTGAACCCAGAAGATCAACAGAGCCGGCAGTACGCCGACGAAGAAGACCGCCCTCCAGCCGGCCAGGGGATAGATGATCGCCGTGACGAGCGCGGCGGCCGCGTAGCCGACGGCCCAGAAGCTCTGGACGAAGCCCATGGCTTTGCCGCGATGCTCGTCGGGCCATGTCTCGGTGACGAGCGCGGCGCCGCTCGTCCACTCGCCGCCCATGCCCAGCCCCAGAAAAATGCGAAAGACGGCGAGCATGGGGACCGAGCCGGCCAAACCGCAGGCCGCGGTGAACACGGAATAGACCAGGACGCTGGCCCGCAGGGCCCACGTCCGGCCCAGCTTGTCGGCGAGCACTCCGAAGACGACCCCGCCGGCCGCCGCGGCGAGGAGGGTCAGCGAGCTCATCAGCCCGGCCGTGCCTTTGCTCATGCCGAGGTCCTTCATCATGTAAGCCAGGACCAGGGCGTAGAGCATGACGTCGAAGGCGTCGAGCATCCAGCCGAGGGAGGCGGCGACGAGCGCCCGCCGGGCCGCTGGCGGGGCGTCTTTCATCCAGCTAAAGAAATGAGCCCTCTTCTTCTTATCGTCCATGGATCTTTTCGATCCGTGCCGGTCGGGGACACAGTCTTGTGTCCCCCGGGGCATTTATTTCTTTTCTTCCTGCGGCTTGAGCTTGTTGTATTCGACCAGGGCCCGGAGGAACCACTCCGGATAGGGGAGGAGGCTCTGTTTTCGCGTTTTGGCTTCATAGATCCAGAGGTGGTTATACTTGACGAGCAATTCATCGCCCAGCTTCCACCAGGCGTTGATGACGAGGTTGGCGTTGTTGTTGGAATAATCGTTCAGAAATTGTCGGGCCGCGGCCGGATCCTTTTGAAAGAGCTCCTGAGCCTGCCGGTCGATCGTCGGCGTCCGGTCGACGGCCGATTTCTCCCATTTCTTCTGGGCCTCTCTCACGTCCTGGATGGCCAGGGAATAGACGACCTGGGTGTGGAAATCGACATAGTCGAAGGCCCAACGGGCCGAATCCCGGCTGAATTCCCAGTGGTCCCCGATCTCAAAGGAGCGGGGGATCTCGGTCATTCCGGCATAGAGGGGCAGGAAACAGGACGTGTCCTGGGCGCCGAAAGCGAGCCAGACGATGCCGCCGACGGGATCGGGCAGCCAGCCGCGGGATTGGGTGACGGTCACGTATTCGGCGCGGTTGACGCCGATGACGCGCGGCGTATTGTAGGTCTTGCCGTCCAGCTTGAAGGGGCGAGGCAGATAGTTCGGGTTGCTGAACGGGCCGCCCTGTAGGCCGCGGGCCGTGTCGAAGACCGTGCCTTCGCAATGGTCGCGGGTCATCTGCATCACGTCGTAGACGGACAGCTTCTTTTCGGGCTTGACCGAGAAGGGGAGGTCCATGTTCGGCGTCTCGGGGGAATACTTCTGCGACGGCGCGACCAGGTCGAAGAAGCGCCACAACCGGACCCGGGTCCCGTTCGTGCCGGCGGCGCTGACCTCGTTGGGCGAATAAGCCCTCTTCCAGTTGAAGGGCTTGCCGCTCTTCGGATCGTAGAACTTCTGCTCGACCGCGAACGAAACGGCGTTGGGCGAGGCCATGAAGAAGTCCTTGTCGGCCAAGTCGATCTCGCCGATGCGCGACTCGTTGGGGCAGACGCTGACGTGGTCGTCGGGGACGCGCTGGGCTGCCCAGACGCAGCCGGGCTTACCGCTCGTCGGCGTCCACAGCGGGCCGGCGGGCATGATCTCGAAGACCCAGACCTCGTTCGGATCGGCGACGGCCAGCATCTCGCCGGTGTCGGTGAAGCCGTAGCCGTACTTCTCGCCCAGCTCGCCCATGATCTTGATCGCTTCGCGCGCCGTCTTGGCCCGCTCCATGGCGATGAGGGTCAACATGGTGACGTCGAACTTGGGAGTGGGCGTCTGGTTTTCCATCTTGGTCTGACAGCCGATCGTCGACTCTCCGATGGAAAGCTGCATGTCGTTCATGTAGCCGAAATCGCCGTGGATGTATCCGTAGGTGTGCGACGGCTCGGGGATCTCGAGTCCGGAGAACTGGTTTTTGATGATCTCCCATTTCAGGCCGATCGCCGGCGGGAACGTCCCGAACTGATCGATATGGTAGATCTTGCGCATCTCGCCGGGCTTGTGGTCGGCGGCCGGGATCCGGCGGAAGGTCCAGTCGCAGACGCCGCAGTCGCAGGTGTGGGTCGTCATGACCGAGCTGTCGGTCGAGGCGTTCTTCCCGACCATGATGACCGTGCAGCCTTCGAGATCGAGCTCGCGCGTTCCGCACGTCGGGCACGGCTGCGGTTGGGTCTGAGGCCCGCCGCTGAAGACGGACGCGCCTATGGCCAAGACGGCCATGATCAAGAACGAGAACAGAATGAGACGTTTTTTCATTTTTCTCCCTCCTAAATAAATGTGCGGAAAATTACTTTATCAAAGGGCGCGGGGGAGGTCAATGTCCGGGGTCGCGTCTACATTTTTTGATTTTTATCGGTACATTGTAGACGCGACCCCATATTTGACTTTGATTCTCCTTATTTTGTATTATGCCTTTCTCATATATTCTTTTGATGAATGCTTTAATGCTAAGACTCTAGAGAGAGAGGTATAAATGGCCAATAAGCTTTTCCGAAGAAAACCCCTTCACGTGCTCCTCGAAGAGCTCCACGGCGAGAACAGGCTCCGCCGAATCCTGGGACCCATCACGCTCACGAGCCTCGGCGTCGGGGCCATCATCGGCACCGGCATTTTTGTTCTGACCGGCGTTGCGGCCCACGATAAGGCCGGCCCGGCGCTGATGCTCTCCTTCGTCGTGGCCGGCGTCACCTGTCTTTTCGCGGCGTTCTGCTACGCCGAGTTCGCCTCCATGGTCCCCGTGGCCGGATCCGCTTACACCTACGCCTACGCCACGCTGGGCGAGCTGTTCGCCTGGATCATCGGCTGGGACTTGGTCTTGGAATACGCCGTCGCCTCGGCCACCGTCGCCCACGGCTGGTCGCATTATTTTCAGGATTTCATAAGCACGTTTAAGCTCTATATTCCCAAGGTCATCGGCTGGGCGCCGTTTAAGCTCGATACGGCCACCGGCAAGATCAGCACCAGCGGAAGCTGGATCGATCTGCCGGCGATCGTCATCA
>Ga0315293_10007461_pt1 | contig 10151 bp, 15 predicted proteins | sample YL17G13_20_MG_FD_203071 | JGI IMG/M metagenome (GOLD analysis project Ga0315293, IMG submission 203071) | Sediment microbial communities from Yellowstone Lake, YNP, Wyoming, USA - YL17G13_20 | ecosystem: Environmental > Aquatic > Freshwater > Lake > Sediment | place: USA: Wyoming | collected... | reverse complement strand
AACTTAAAGAAATACTAATCAATGAGGATATACTGGATTCCTATAATGAGAAAGTTTCCCTGTGTTTCAGGGGAAAAAATTCTTCAGGAATAATTGACCTCTCGCCAAAGGAAATTGAAAAGCTGTATGATTCAGTCAATGACAGGATAGGGACGATAAAAAACTTCAGGAAGCTTTCTGCCAGCGGTGCTAGAATATTCAAATAAAAAATGGGACTGCCCGGACTTTCGCTCGGTTTTTAATCGATTTCGAACCGGGGTCTTCCGGTTTTTTGCCTTTGTCCCAAACCGGAAAGGATAGCCAGGCTACCCCACAGTCCCATGGTGCTTGTTTTTATGAAATGATTTAAAAACATTTGGTAATTTTTCTCTGATATGAAAATTTATATCGAAACCTACGGCTGTTCAGCAAACATAAGCAACTCTGAGATAATTGAAGGAGTGCTGAGAAAAGTGAAGCACAAGATTGTTTCTTCTGAAAATGATGCTGATTTGGTTATAATCAACACCTGCATTGTAAAAGGACCCACTGAAAACAGGATGATAAGGCGAATGCAGGAAATCAAAAAGCCAGTTGTTGTCTGCGGATGCATGGTTGATGCCCAGGCAGAAACAATAAGGAAAACAAGGGCTGATGCGATTTTGGTCGGATTGAACAACCTTCACAGCCTTCCCGATGCAATAATCAAGAAGAAGGATTTCATCTGCAATGAAAGAGAGATTAAATTAAAGCTGCCGAAAAAAAGCAGGAATAAGGCAGTTGAAATAATCCAGATTGCAGAAGGCTGCCTTGGAAACTGCAGCTACTGCATTACAAAAATAGCAAAGGGAAAATTATTTTCTTATCCAGAAGATTTGATTGTTGACGCAGTGAGAAAAAGCAAGGCAAAGGAAATATGGCTCACTTCCCAGGACTGCGGGGCATACGGAATGGACATTGGCACAAATCTTCCATCACTTCTAAGAAAAATCTTGAAACTGAAAAAGAAATTTCTGATAAGAGTCGGGATGATGAATCCGAATCATGCAATTAAAATTCTGGATGACTTGATTGAGATTTACAATGATGAGAGAATTTTCAAGTTCCTCCATATTCCCCTTCAGTCAGGCAATGATGAAATCCTGCTGAAAATGAACAGGAACTACAAGTCAGGAGACTTTTCAGAAATAATTAAAAAATTCAGGAAAAGCATTCCGAAAATAACCATTGCAACAGATGTAATCTGCGGGTTTCCCTGCGAAACTCCGGAGCAGTTTGAGGACACAGTAAAATTAATTGAAAAAACAATGCCTGATACAATTAACATATCAAAATTCTGGCCAAGGCAAAAAACCCTTGCAGCCAGAATGAGGCAGGTTGATGTTGACTCAATAAATGAGAGAAGCAAAAGAATGAAAGAGCTGTCAATGGCGATAACAACAGAAAAAAACAAGTCCTGGCTTGGCTGGGAAGGAAGTGTTTATGTCGACGAGATTAGGGAAGACGGGCAGATTGTCGGAAGAAACTTTGCCTACAAGCAGATAGTCCTGCCGGAAGCCAAAAAAACAATGCTTGGAAAAACCATCAAATGCAAAATTGTTGAGACAGGAATACATTATTTGAGAGGAACATCATCCACAAGGCAGAAGTAGGGTTTGTTTTCTTTCCAGATTCTCAGGGATTCTTTTGCGAATGGGATTGCATTTTTTTCTATGTCTTTGGCATCCATCCACTGCGCAACTGCCTCATCTGTTTCCTTTGGCACTCCTTTTCCTGACGCATGGAGAAGAAGGACTATCCTGTGGTTCTGGTTTTTTGGATTTATCAGCTCGCAGACTCCGAAATTTTTTATCTCTCCGCTTATCTCAATTCCTGTTTCTTCTTTTATCTCCCTCTTTATTGTTTCCCTGCTGTGCTCTCCTGCATTGATTCCTCCTCCTGGAATGCATAATCCTCCTGCATAGGGGCCTTTTTTTAGTTTGACAATCAGAATTTCTCCTTTTTCATTAGTTACTATTGCATTTGCATTCAACCTGAGATTCATGGAAATAAGCAGGCAGAGAAATATATAAACTTAACTTATCACAGAAATCAACTAAGAAAATACAGCTTGCCTACTTCTTTTTTTTCAAGCCCTTTCTCGCCTATTATGATATATTCCTCCTGCTCAACACCTTTGGCATCCATTTCCTGAATTGCCCATTCAAGGGGGAACAAATGGATTCTTGGGGAATGTATGGCTGCGGAATCTCTTTGGAATTGTATTTTGTGTGTCCCCGGCACGCTTATCAAAGGCGCAGAAGTGTTGAATGTGCAATGGAACCCCCACTCTCTAAGCTTATCATGGAATTTTTTTATCTGGGCAAGAACTAAATATGTTGCCTTTAATGAATCATACACTGAAGACTCTCCCTGGTGCCAAACGCGTGCGATATCTGTTACGAAAGGGTTGATTTTTTCATCATACTGCGGAGTCATCAAAAGTGAATGCTCTTTTGCGTGATACCCTTTCCTAATCTCAGGCAGAGTGCTTCCAGCATGAACAGCATTCTCTGCAGAGTGCACTGCAACAAAATCATCACAGTCAGGAATCCTGATGTCATCGAGATATTGTACTAGTCTGTCTAAGAAATTATGAACCGGGATTATCCTGTCCCTTATTGGAATAATGTTTCCTGTGCTTTCTCGTCCTACCATCAAAATCACTTGTTACTACTAATAGATAATAAAATTACTATTTAAACCTTTGGATTTTTCAGGCAGCCTTTCCGATTCTCTCAGTCAAATATCTCAAAAGATACTCTTCGCTTTCTCTTTCATGCTTTACATTTCCGACGAGAACATTCAGCCTTGCAATGTCTGCTTTTATTTTATCAACCTGGATTCTTTTCCTTATGGTATCCATGTCAATGAACCCTGTAACTGGGAGGGATTTTGTGATATAAAAAAACTCATTCTTAAGAGAGGTGAAAAGTGTAAGTTCTTCCTCTAAAAGTTTTTTTGCATGCCCAATTTCGTCGTCCTCAGGGTATTCCTTGGCATTTTTTGAAATATAATCGTTTATTCTCGACAAGTCGCTTATTATCCTCTCAATATTCTTGCCAAGGCTTCTTTGCGCCTTCTGTATTTTTTCTGCGCTGGTTGTTTTCCCGAGAAAAGCTTCTGCAAGAGCCAGCATTGTCAGTCTTCTTGTATCTGCCATATAAGAAATCCTGTTGAATATCTCTGCCATTACAGTTTTTAATTCAGGCATGGGATTGCTTTGTGCTTCCTACTATAAATATTTTTCAATTCCTTCAATACATTTAAAAAGTCCCGAATAATACTATGAATTGCGAGAAAAAAGGAGAAAACGTTCAATTCGACATTTTCTCGGTTAAAGAGAACCGTTTTGAGGCAAAAAATGGCAAAAAAAGCCCTAAAAAGCTTATTACCAAGCTTAAAGGAACGAAAACGCTATTTGGTGTTTGAAGTGATTTCAAAAACTAAAATAAGCGATTTTAAAGCCGTAAAAGATGAAATAAAGACATCAATGGCTTCTTTAATAGGTGATTTGGGAATGGCAGGGGCATCCATAAAGTTTATAGATGAGAAAGAAACAGAAAACAGAGGAATGATAATGCTGAACCACGATTTTTTAGACCATGCAAGGGCTTCTTTGGCTCTTGTTAAGTCAGTCAATGGAATTCCTGTTATTTTGCGCTCTTTGGGCGTTTCAGGAATGATAAATAAAGCAGAGGCATATTTGTAAAGAGGCAGCGCAAATGCTCAGCATTTGCTGGTCTCTTTTCGCTATGCTCAAAGAGGAGGTAAAAAATGCAACAAATGCAGCACCAAATGATGGGTTATGACAGGGCCATAACAATGTTCTCTCCTGACGGCAGATTGCTCCAGGTTGAGTATGCAAAGAAAACAGTTAAGCAGGGAAGCACTGCAATTGGGATAGCCTGCAAGGATGGGATTGTTTTAATAGCAGACAAGAGAATCGTTGACCCGCTCATAATTCCCGAGTCAGTTGAAAAGATTTTCATGATAGATGATCACATTATAGCGACTGCTTCAGGAATACTTTCAGACGCAAGGGTTCTTATCGAGAGGGCGCAGATAAAAGCGCAGCAGCACCAGGTTACCTTTGACACTCCTGTTGATGTTGACGAGGTTGTAAAGGATGTATGCAACCTAAAGCAGATGTGCACCCAGTCAGGAGGATTGAGGCCTTTCGGAGTGGCGCTCCTCATAGCAGGAGTGGACCAGCAGGGCCCAAAGCTTTTTGAGACAGACCCGACCGGAATTTTCTTCCAGTACAGGGCTGCTGTCATAGGAGAGGCAGAGACTGAAGTGGAAGAGATAATTAAAAAGGAATACAGGGAAACAATGACAGTTGAAGACGGAGTAAAGCTCGGAGTTGGAGCTCTCATCAAGGTTCTCGACGGCAAATTCGGGCCTGAGAGGGTTGATGTTTCCTTTATCAAGGCAGTTGACAAGAGGTTCAAGCACCTGACAAGGAAAGAGATTGAGGCAGTCTTCAGCCAGATAAAGAAGAAGTAAAATGACAAAGGGATACGTTTCAAACCTTAAGGGCGAGCCAGCAGCGCTGAATGTCGCCAGGTACATCCACGGAAAGTCAAATCACTTTGAGGTCGCAATTGACCCAGATGCTGCAGCGGCTTTCAGGGAAGGAAAGATTGCAGACATAGGAGACGTGCTGAAAAGCGAGGGAATCTTTAAGGATACAAAGAAGGGCCTTCGACCCACAGACGGCGAATTGATGGATGCTTTTGGAACAACAGACCATCTTAAGGTTGCTGAAATAATAGTCAAAAAAGGGCTTATCCAGTACTCTGAAAAGTACAGGGAAGCACAGAGAGACCAGAAGAAAAAAAGGCTTGTGGACCTTATACGCATCAATTGCATTGATGCGCAGACAGGGCATCCACTGCCTCCTCAAAGAATAGAGAACGCATTTGAAGCGGCAAAGGTTTCAATCAAGGAAGGGAAGACAGCCGAGGATCAGTTTCAGGATATAATTAAGGAGCTGAGAACAGTTCTTCCCATCAAAATGGACACAAAAAAATTTGACTTGTCCATTCCAATGAAATTTGCTTCAAGTTCGCGCAACGTGCTAAAGCAGTTCGGTGCTGCCGAGCAGGAAAAATGGGGAAGCGACGGCTCGCTTTCCATGAGAATAAATATTCCTGCAGGGCTTTCCGAAGAATTCTTTGACAAGGTCAATGCGCTTACCCATGGCGAGGCCCAGATAAAAGAAATAAGGTGATTAACTATGGCAGAAATATTAGTACAAAATAAAGAAATAGTGATTCCAGGAGAGGAATTGGCAACAGGAATGGAATTTTTGCCGTCTTTTGGAACATACAGGGACAAGGACAAGATTGTAGCATCAAGATTGGGCCTTGTAAGCATCGACGGAAAAATAATAAAAATAATTCCCCTCACTGGAAAATACAATCCAAGAAGGGGAGATGTGATTATGGGAAGGATTGAGGATGTTTCCTATAGCGGATGGAGAGTTAACATGAACTGCGCCTATCCTGCAATGCTTTCAATGAAGGAGGCAACATCAGAGTTCATACAAAGGGGAGCTGACTTGACTCAGTTCTTTGACGTGGATGACTATGTTGTTGCAAAGATAATAAATGTTACATCGCAGAAGCTCATCGACCTCACAATGAGGGGGCCTGGATTAAGAAAGCTCACAGGCGGAAGGGTTGTTGATGTCAACACAAACAAGGTTCCAAGGATAATAGGAAAGCAGGGCTCAATGGTTTATATGATAAAGGAAGCCACAGGCTGCAAGATTATCGTCGGCCAGAACGGGCTTCTCTGGATTCTTGGAGAGCCAAAGAGCGAGCTTATTGCAATAGAGGCAATAAGAAAGATAGAGCAGGAATCGCATTTGAGCGGACTCACTGAAAGAATAAAGGAATTCCTCGAGAAATCAACCGGAAAGAAAATTGAGGAAAAGAAATTTGAGGAAGGTGAAGAACATGACTTATCCAAAACGATTTGATGGAAGAAAAATCAACGAGACAAGGGAGATTGAGGCAAAGGCAGGGGTAATCAAAAGAGCAGACGGCTCTGCGATGTTCAGGATTGGAAAGACACTCGCCTATGCAGCAGTCTACGGCCCAAGGAACCTTCATCCAAGATTTCTCCAGAACCCAAGGGAAGGAATACTAAGAGTGAATTATACAATGATGCCTTTCTCCAGCAAAGGAGAGAGGGTAAGGCCAGGGCCTTCAAGAAGGTCAAAGGAAATTTCACTTGTAACAGCAAATGCTCTTTTGCCTGTGCTTAATTTGGAAGAGTTCCCAAATTCAGTTGTGGATGTTTTCATAGAGCTTCCGCAGACAGATGCAGGGACAAGATGCGCTGGAATATGCGCAGCATCAATGGCCCTTGCAGACGCAGGAATACCAATGAAGGATTTGGTTGCTGCTATCTCAGTGGGAAGGGTTGATGAGCAGGTGCTTGTTGACCTGAACTATGATGAAGAGGCCTTTGACGGAAAGGTTGCTGATGTTCCGATGGCAGTTGTCCAGAGAAGCGGAGGAATCTCTCTTCTTCAGGCTGACGGTGAAATTGACAAGGACCAGCTGATAAAAGGGCTGAAGCTTGGGCAGGAAACACTGAAAAAAATATTTGACATTCAGAAAAAGGCGCTCAAGGAAAAATACCATATGGAAAACGGTGATGAAGAATGAATCAGTTAAAATCTCAGGTAATCAACGCTCTTTCCCAGGACATAAGGTTTGACGGAAGAAAGCCCATGGATTGGAGAAAGATAGAGATTGAATACGGAATTTCAAAGAACGCAGAGGGTTCTGCCAGGGTAAAATTTGGGGACACTGAAGTCTTCGCAGGAGTGAAGCTTTCAATAGGAACTCCATACCCGGACACACCCGATGAGGGAGCATTGATGGTTGATGTTGAATTATCGCCAATGTCAAGCCCTGAATTCGAGACAGGGCCTCCGGATGTGAAGGCCATTGAGCTTGCAAGGGTTGTTGACAGGGGCATAAGGGAAGCCAAGACAATCGACATGAAAAAGCTCTGCATGGAAAAGGGAGAAAAAGTCTGGATGGTTTCAATCGACGTTGTTACAATAAACGACGCAGGAAATCTTCTTGATGCATCTGCCCTTGCGGCACTCGCAGCCCTCAAGGATGCAAGGATGCCAAAGCTTGAGGATGGAGTTGTCCAGTACGGAAACCTGACCAAGGAAGCTTTGCCCTTGAACAAGGAGCCAATTGCAGTGACAATACTAAAACTCGGAAAGTACTTTGTTGTGGATCCTATTGTTGAGGAAGAGCAGACATTTGACGCAAAGCTCACTGTAACAACCATGGACCAGACCATATGCGCCCTCCAAAAGGCAGGAAAAGAGACATTGAGCATAAATGAAATAGAAAAAATGGTTGAGATAGGAATTGAAAAGGCAAAGGAAATCAGGAAGTCTCTTGCAAAGCCAAAGGGAGCAAAATGAGCGAAGAAAAGCTTACAAAATATGAAAGGGCAAGGATAATAGGAAGCAGGGCTCTCCAGATTTCAATGGGAGCCCCATTCCTCGTCGAGCTTAACCAGGCTGACCTGGAAAGAATCAGGTACAATCCCATTGAGATTGCAAAGCTTGAGCTTGAGAAGGGAGTTGTCCCGATAGCCATCGTAAGAACACTGCCTCACCAGAGGTAGGTTTTATTTTTTCTGTCAAGAACCACCTGCTTTAGCAGGTGGCGTGTTACAAGCCAATCCATAAGCATGTGGTTCTTGAGCATATGTCAGAAATGCAAAGCATTTCTGAGCATGCTCAGAAACCTTTGGTTTCTGACACTCAGAAATTGCTCGTCCTTACCTCAAGCTAAAGCAACGAAGATTTCGTCGAGAGCAATTTCTGACATTTCAAATTTTTATTCTAAGCTAAATAAAAAGAAAGATATTTAAATTAAAAATAATCCCTGATGCCAATGGGGGACAAAGTAAGCAGCCTAAAGGACTATCAGGAGATGTGCAAGCTCACTGCAAAGAAGTTTGACAATCCTGAAAAGGAAATTTTTACCTGGGGACTTGGGATTGCAGGCGAGGCAGGCGATGTGGCCAGCTGCATAAAGAAGACCTTTGCCCACGACAATGACCAGAGGGCAGGAATCCGCGAGAATATAGGGGATACTTTATGGTATACTGCAATGATTTGCAATTTCTTTGGCTGGGATTTCCAGCAGGTTCTTGAGGAGAATGTTGAAAAGCTGAAAAAGAGATACCCGCAGGGATTTACAATAGAACACGCCAAAAGAAACAACACAATGATTGACTGGAGCAAGAAATAATTTTATTCTGCCCTGAACTTAAACGGCTTGTCTTTCCCTGCGCAGGACATTTTTTCATTTGATACGCAAACATACCATTCATAGGAGTTTCCGCTGCAGGCATCAATGCTTGTCTCTGCAGTATACGCAGCTCCCGAATGCAAGGTTTTCCTGTCTCCCTTGGTGAACTGGAAATCAGAATCGCTTGAATTTCTGACCCACCAGTATTCATTTATGTCTTCTGTGTTGCAGAGGGTGCAGTCGCGATAGTAATCCATTTTCAGCTTTATTGGATAGCATCCCCCAAAGGCCTGCATTTTTCCTTCAGGAGAGGGATTTTCAAATCTTATTCCTCCATCTGAGATAACGCTTGTTGTGATGCTGTTTAATCCTTTTGGAAGAATGAATAGAAAGAAAAGCCCAATAGCAACAATCGCTATAATCACAATTGTGTTTGAAGCGCCTCCCATGGGGGCTCTAATACCGCATTGTTTATAAATCTTTTTCAACTTCCAGCGAGGGTGAACAATAAAATAACAGGGGAAAAGCTGGAAAAATACTTTTCAGTAACAGGAAAGGCGCTTGCAAAAGTAAAGATAGTCAAAAAAGGCAAGATTGATTTTGAAAGCGCTGCAAAGGATTTTCTGGACATGGCCCAGAGATATTTTGATGATGCGAAGCATTTCCAGAAAAAAGGGGATATTGTAACTGCATTTGCAGCATTGAACTATGCCCACGGATGGCTTGATGCAGGAGCAAGATTAGGGCTGTTTGATGTGGGACACGATTCTGAATTGTTCACGGTTGATTAAATACATAAATCTCAGGCTCCATATAAACTCTATCCGGCCTTACGACTGCTCCTTTTTCCTTATGCATTATGTCTTCTGCGCTCATATCAGCCAATCCTGTCATGATTAGCTCGCCTTTCAGGGTCATGACAGCAACATTGTCTCCTTTCTCAATGTCATCTTCTATTGTGGAAATTCCAGGAACATTCAATGATGCGCCGTGGCAGAGGGAGTTTACAGTTGAATCAAATACAACTATTTTTTTCATGTGGGAAATCGCCTTTTCCATGGGAAGAAGTATTTTTTTCAGCTCGCTGTTATTTCCTTCCTTCCAGAAAGCATAGGCATCGGCAAGCTGATGCAGGGTTGCAGCATATTCTTCTCCCAATGAACCAACTTTGGTTCTCCTTAATTCAGCCATGTGGGCTCCTGTGGCTAATTTTTTCCCGATGTCATGGCAGAGCTTTCTTATGTAGGTGCCTGCCTCGCATCCAACCTTGAAAAAAATATCCTGCCTGTCTATTTCAAGAATGTCAAGATAGTAAATTTTTCTCGTTCTTTCCTGCCTCTTGACAGAGCTTTTTATCGGAGGAATTTGCTTTATTTCCCCGACAAAATCAGAAAGGACTTTTTTCAGTGTTTTTTCATCGACGGGCTTGTGGATGTGCATTATGCAGACATATTCCTTGCCTGCTTTCAGGAGATTATGAACAATTTTAGTTGATTTTCCCAATCCGATAGCAACAATTCCTGTTACCCCCGGATCCAGACTGCCGGAATGCCCGCATTTTTCAATGTGAAGGATTTTTTTAACATAATCAGCAACCTGGTGTGTGGTTGGGCCCTTTGGCTTGTCAATTACAACAATTCCATAGTCCAGAAGCTCCTCAACACTCCTTTCTTCAGGCTTTTTCCCCTTGCCTAAATCCGTCGCAGATTCCTGCTTCACAAGCTGCATAAAATAAAATTAAAAGAATCATTTAAAAAACTTTAGAATTATCCGGTCTCTTCCTCTGGTTCATCATCAAAATCATAGGGTTCATCTGTGGGCTCTTCGCCT
>Ga0315293_10007456_pt1 | contig 10154 bp, 9 predicted proteins | sample YL17G13_20_MG_FD_203071 | JGI IMG/M metagenome (GOLD analysis project Ga0315293, IMG submission 203071) | Sediment microbial communities from Yellowstone Lake, YNP, Wyoming, USA - YL17G13_20 | ecosystem: Environmental > Aquatic > Freshwater > Lake > Sediment | place: USA: Wyoming | collected... | reverse complement strand
TTCTAGAGAATATTTCGATTCCAGTAATACTGGCACGTGCGAAACACCGCTTAAAACGCTCCATGGGTAGTTCAATTATAGAAAACAGTTCTAAAAGAGGAATATAGAAAATGAATCCATGGGGCTCTAATCCAACCAGTAAAAGAAGAGACAAACTCTACATTGTCGCTGAAATTCTTGAGATAGCCAAAGGCGGAACGTTGAAAACACAGGTTATGTACCGCGCGAACTTGAGCTTCACACAACTCAACAACTACCTTCAGTTTATGTTGAAAATCAGCTTGCTTGAAAAGGTCGAGGTGAACAATAAGGATGTTTACAAAGCAACAGACAAAGGCCTAAATTTCCTACAAAGATACCACGAAATAAACGAGCTACTCAGAACTGAAGAGGAAAATAGCGGCAAAAACCACGTGAAAATCCCACCGTCACACTTGCTCAAGAAAGTCTAATCTCTTCCACATTTTCACAGTTGAAAAATCAAACAAAAGCCTACAGACAAGTAGAATAAAAGGTAAACGTTTAATCAACATTTTAGCGTTTTGATTTCTCTTGTTCTAAGTATTTTCTGATTTTTTTCTTTAGTGCTGGAAATTCTTCGAGCATCGCTATTATGACTTTCTCACGAATTTCTTCGCCCTTCCTATCGAGGTTCATGTTCTCAACTTCAGCCCACATATGATATATCAATATACAATATAAGCTTTTGTTTCAAGCCCGGCACACGCACAAATAAAAAACAAAAAAGAAAAAAGAAGGTTTATTGAACGCTTACAATGTTGACCATTTTCTTGCGCACTCGAACAGCAATCACTGCAACGGCTATGACTATCGTGGCCCCAATCAGAACCGCTAACAGGTTTGTAGGCATCCAAGGCGCGACGCCCTCAACGCCTATGGAAGGGTCATGTTCCAGAGTGTTGTTTCCGAAGTATGGGTATCCTATGAACAAACGCATGTGGGCTCCGGCGGACATATACGAGGCAGTAACATCTGTCGTGTTGTATGTTGTGCCGTCTGTGATTATCGCTTGCGGAACGAAGTTGAAGAAGCCTGCAAAGGTGGCGTTACCTTTTTCGAAGCGTATCTGGAAACGGTTTCGCCATCGGTTCTGCAGTTGAACAGTATCTTCCTCTGTTCTGTTCTGAACGACTGATATCTTCTCGTCTCCAGCGTACATATTTCCAGCCATCGACGTGACTTCAGTCATGTCAGCATCTGTCATGCTTTCAGCATCTTCTCCAGCTATTTCCAACTTTGTCATGTTGATTGACGCCAAATTGACCCATAGAGCGAGACTTGCATTGCTTTTGGGTATGTCCAGGCCTAGGTCTCTCAGGTCCTGTATGATCGGCTCAAGTTTGTCGCTGTTCCATTCCCATTTCTTGATTATTATGTCGATTTTCAGTTCACCCGCGTTAACAGTGTACGTGTATTTCCCATACGCGTCTTCTGTAGCTGGCGTATAGTAGAATCTGCATCTAATGATGACATTATTTTCTGCAAACTGGAACTCGCTTCTGCGTCCAGGCACGTCAGCAAGCGTGAAGTTGAAACTTAGGTATTTCACGTCGCCCCTAGTCACATTCGCTGGGCCTTCAAGAACCCATTTCGAACTGCTGAAAGGCAAATATGGTGCATGTAGATTTAACGCGTTTGCAATCTTGCTCAGTCCCGCTATGGCCATATTCAGGTTTGAATTATGGAATCTCGGTCCATTTCGCCACGACATGAAGTATTTTCCATTGATGTATTCTTTGATCTTCAATCTGTCGGCTTGGCATCTCCAAAGGAAGTACGGTTTCTCATACGTTGCGTATTCGATTAGACCTTTGAACTTGACTACGTTAATGTTGTCCGTGTCGTTCGTGTACCACCATAGGAACATCGGTTTCTTGCCGCCGGCAGGAAAAGCTATGGTTATGAAGTCATTTTGGATGTAAGTCCAGTTTCCAGCAGTGTAAAGAATTGCGGGTGTTTCAGATTCCTCAGCTGAGGCAGGTGAAATGGCTGCCAAAGGCGTTGCAATTGACAGAATCAACATCGCTAGAAGGCTTGTTGCGATCAATCTCTCGTTTTTCATCCTTTTCACTGAAAAAAAGCTATGGAAAACGGTCTAATAAGAAAATCGTTTCCAAAAACCCCGAACAACGCCTTCTAAGAGTTCTAGAAAACTCGAACTTTACATGAATTTTCCAAGCAGAAACAGTATGGCTATGTTTAGGTATATTGTTGTTAAGCTTATGACTACTGCTTTATCCAACCTTAACCCTTTCCCGAAGCACAAACTCGCAGAAAAGAGAAGCACGCTCCAGATTTGCATTGCAATCAATACTCCTTGTCTAATCATATCCACTTCGGCCAAACCAAGCTGTGGAAACAGCATCGGGCCCGCTGTGAAGAAATATGGGAAAAGTGCCAGTGGAAAAGAAGCTATTCCAATGCATGTCAGCAATTGCAAATCATTGCCAACACGCTTGTACAGTAAATACGTGAGTACTTCCGCAAAAAGAAAAAGCCCAATCCAATTCGAAACATAAAGCACCATAGTATTCGAAAACTCTTGGGTAGAGTAACGCAGATAGAAAAACAATGCTGGATCAACATGGGCATAGGCTGAGCCCAAAGCTCCGATCAGCAATATCAGAACAGATATCGGTAGAAGCCTTAAGGGTCGAGTGGTTCTTGCAAAGACTGGTGAAAGGAAAACCCACTTGCCAACTCGGTGGCTGAATGTCTCGCTTATCTCCAATGTTGTCGGGACATTTCCTTCTTTTAGAACCCTGTAAAGCGCTTGTCCACGTTCGTTGAGCCTATACTTGCGTTGCTTGTTTTGCGCCAAAAAACTGGACAGCATATCTAGGTGATAGTAGACGGTGCCGACGCCCAAGCCCAAGGTTTCACGCAATTCTTTAAATCCAATTTTCTCTTGAGTGCCCAGTATCTCGATTATCTTTCTGCGCGTTGGGTCTCTGAGCAACGTGTAGTAACTTGACAGATCTTCCATAGTGCTCTCCTCTTTCTGAGCCTGAGAATATTATCTTTTCGGGAATACTTGCTTTATCCTATGAACACTTCGTTTTGTCATGGAGAATGAGGGAGGGCTGATCAGAGCCGATACTGCAAAAGGACAGGTTTATCCATGAATCTACGTGCAAACAGAAATTCGCGGCTCGCATACTTGCTATTCTTATTACCCATCAGTCTAGCCTATCTTTCTTGGCAGTATTTCCCTCTCTTTGCCCAATGGATCGTTACAAGGCTTTTTCTTCATCAAGTTTCAGATCAGCCAGCAAATTGGCTTTGGCAAGCTACCGTAACTTTTCTCTACGGCTGGTACACGTTTCTAGCTATAGGCATCGCAGGCATTTGGGCTGTTGCGGCAGCCTTCGCCAGAACCCGAAGCGAAAAAGTGAAGCAATCATTCTATCCCATGGTTTCAATTGTCGTTCCAGCTTACAATGAAGACAGGAATATTGCTCATTGCATACAGAGCCTCTATCGATGCGCAGAAGAGTACAATGGCAGAAGCGAAATTATCGTCATTGACGATGGCAGTAGCGACTGCACATACGAAATGGCTTGGGCTGCTATCGAGGCAGGTCGTAGGTGGCATCCTCAGGTTCGAGGCAGAGTTGTCAGGCATTCGGCAAATTTGGGCAAAATTGAAGTCATAAGAACAGGTGTTGATCGAGCGTTGGGAGGCTACATCGCAGTTGTAGACGCTGATTCATGGTGGATGCCAAACACGCTAGTCCACCTAGTTGATTATTTGCTTTCAAATGGCAAGAAGGCTGTAACAGGATACGTGCATCCGTCCGACGGCGACGCTGAAATGAATCCTTATGTGATTCTTCAACAGCTTGAATACAGTCAAGGTCTAGGCATAACTCGAAATGCACAATCGCTAGGCAACAATGTTCTTGTTGTCTCAGGAGCCATAGGCCTCTACGATGCTCATCTTCTTCGCAACATACTGAACGACAAAACTATCCAGTCCGTGACTGAAGACTTGGAGATAACGTTGGAAATGCACAAAAGAGGCGCAGGCGTCGGCTACATCAGCATTGCCACAAGCGCAACAGTCGTGCCTCACGCGCTCAACGTTCTCTGGAACCAAAGAATAAGATGGTTTACAGGTTGGCTCCATAACACACTGAAAATCCACAAAGACCTGTCATTCAAAAAGTCTTGGCTGTCCCTTCTTTTATGGTACAGTTACATCTTTGAATATGTCGGAGCCTTCATCGACATAACGGCAATGCTTGCTTTTCCACTACTTTACTGGTTTTCACCTGACAAGGTCTACTTTGCGGCAAGCTTGCTCGTTTTCATGCCGTATGGACTGATCATAGGAATCATCAACCAGTCCATTGCCCTCAAGTACGCCTACAATCAACACAACTACAGAGAGCTTCTCCTCTACACGCCGTTCTATCCAATCCTCAGACTGATCAACGTTCTGGCTAGACTCACTAGCTCAATAAAGTTTGCATTTGGCGACTACGGCAGCTGGCACCACACCAAGCATTGAACTCAAATATCTCAAAACCGTTTTATGCTACATAAGGGATTTTGAACATGAGGTGCATAAATGCAAGTTGAAGCCGTGCTTTTCGATCTGTTCGACACGCTACTTTTGCTTGAGAAAGAGGAAATCTACTATGAAGCATGCTTGAAGAAAATGCATGAATTTCTCACAGAGAACGGAATCGCTGTTGGCTTTAACGATTTTAGCAAAGTGTATTTTGATGTTCGTGACAAGTTCTATTCTGAATCACGCCAAACGTTGGAAGAGCCACATTTCAAAGTGCGTGTTTCGCAGACTCTGCACATATTGGGCTATAAATATGATGCTTCCCACCCGATAGTGATTGGCGCCACAAACGTCTTCGCAGACGAATTCATGCAATATGTAACTCTAGACAAGGAAGCACTCAACGTTTTGCGAAAGCTACGTGAAAAATATAGGCTTGGTCTAGTCTCAAATTTTGGTCTTCCTGAATGTGGAAGAAAGCTTCTAGAGATCCATGGTTTGAGTAAGTTCTTCGACGCTATCGTGATCAGTGGCGAAATCAACCAGAGAAAACCCAGCCCAAAAATATTTGAACGAACACTAAAAGCTCTGAACGTGGACAGTTCAAAAGCGGTTTTTGTCGGAGATATGCTGGATCTAGACATCAGAGGCCCAAAAAACGTGGGAATGAAAACTGTTCTCATTGAAAGACGATCATCGAAGGGAGGCACTGATGTGAAACCAGACTTCACTGTAAAGACTCTGTCCGAGTTGCTAACCATCCTCTAAGTTCTTAATCAATAGATAATAACGTATATTAGAGTCTAGAAGAAATGTTTATATTGGCTGAGATGCCTTCTGATTCTTTTGGCGAATGATTAGCCAAGCCCCGCAATTATCGGCGGCGGCTCAACACCGACTGTAAAGGCGCAATGTCGCCCTAGAATGAGGTTTGTTGGCCTCCAGTTGCGGGGACAGGTATGTGGACCTGACATGCTAACTTGCGTTAGGTCTGAATTGGGCTTTGGCGTATAGTGGTTGATTCCTCCTCCAAATCCAGTCGATTTTGCGGACGTACAACCATAATTAAGTCTGGTTGTGGTCAAACAGGAGTGTGTAACTCCGGTTGATCCTGCCGGACCCCACTGCTATCGGGATAGGACTAAGCCATGCTAGTCGTGCGCCTTCTAGCCATGATGGAGGCGCGGCACACAGCTCAGTAGCACGTGGCTAACCTGCCCTTGGGACGGAAGCACCCCCGGGAAACTGGGGCTAATTTCTGATAGGTGAAGGCTTCTGGAATGGACTTTCGCCTAAAGGACGCTTGGATCATGCTTCTAGGCGTTGCCCAAGGATGGGGCCGCGGCCGATCAGGTTGTTGGTGAGGTAATGGCTCACCAAGCCTATAACCGGTGCGGGCCGTGGGAGCGGGAGCCCGGAGATGGGCACTGAGACAAGGGCCCAGGCCCTACGGGGCGCAGCAGGCGCGAAAACTTCGCAATAAGCGAAAGCTTGACGGGGTTATCCCGAGTGCCATCCGCTGAGGATGGCTTTTCTCTAGTATAGATAGCTGGGGGAATAAGGAGAGGGCAAGTCTGGTGTCAGCCGCCGCGGTAATACCAGCTCTCCGAGTGGTGTGGACGATTATTGGGCCTAAAGCATCCGTAGCCGGCTGGGCAAGTCCCCTGTTAAACCCAACGATTCAATCGTTGGCTCGCGGGGGATACTGCTCGGCTAGGGGGCGAGAGAGGCCGTCGGTATTCCCGGGGTAGGGGTGAAATCCTATAATCCCGGGAGGACCACCAGTGGCGAAGGCTGTCGGCTAGAACGCGCTCGACGGTGAGGGATGAAAGCTGGGGGAGCGAACCGGATTAGATACCCGGGTAGTCCCAGCTGTAAACGATGCAGGCTAGGTGTTAGGGCGGCCACGTGCCGCTCTAGTGCCGCAGGGAAGCTGTTAAGCCTGCCGCCTGGGGAGTACGGTCGCAAGGCTGAAACTTAAAGGAATTGGCGGGGGAGCACCACAAGGGGTGAAGCTTGCGGTTTAATTGGAGTCAACGCCGGAAATCTCACCGGGAGCGACAGCAGAATGAAAGCCAGATTAAAGGTCTTGCCAGACGAGCTGAGAGGAGGTGCATGGCCGTCGCCAGTTCGTGCCGTGAGGTGTCCTGTTAAGTCAGGCAACGATCGAGACCCGCATCCCCCGTTGCTACCAGCCTTGAGCTGGGCACACTGGGGAGACCGCCGTCGATAAGACGGAGGAAGGAGCGGGCCACGGCAGGTCAGTATGCCCCGAATCTCCCGGGCCACACGCGAGCTGCAATGGCAGGTACAATGGGTTCCGACCTCGAAAGGGGAAGGCAATCCCGAAAACCTGCCGTAGTTGGGATCGAGGGTTGTAACCCACCCTCGTGAACATGGAATCCCTAGTAATCGCGCGTCATCATCGTGCGGTGAATACGTCCCTGCTCCTTGCACACACCGCCCGTCGTTCCACCCGAGCGATTTTTGGGTGAGGCGTGGTCTTCCTTGGCTGCGTCGAATCCAAGTTTTGTGAGGGGGGAAAAGTCGTAACAAGGTGGCCGTAGGGGAACCTGCGGCCGGATCACCTCCTTAGACAATATAGCCGAGCAACTTCGGCTGGAGGAGAAAGAGCAAGGAACAGCCAAAAACGCCAAAGCCCAATTCAAAATGTCAAACTGCTTCTTTTGGGATACACACACCAAAGGATAAACGGTGAGCTTAGCGGTGCTCTTTTTTAGATAGTATTTTTAAGATTGAACAGTTCAATAGCCATTTTGAGGTTTGAGAGTGAAAGAGGTAGCCAGAAAGGTCAGGCTTCTCGCTTCGCCTAACGTTGATTTCATCAGCATAAACAGAGACCGCTATTTTCACAACGCTTACACAATTGATCTTCCGCTTGACTCAATGCCAGACCACATATGGCAGGACATATTCGAAAAAGAATGGAAGTCCAGCAGACACCTGTGGGACAGAAAACTCTTCATAGTCGGAGATAAGCTTAGGCTTGCGACAACAGTGGACGATCTTGAGGACAAGCTTGATTGGATAAGCCAGATCATTGAACGCACGAACAAGGACGTAGAGGAATATAACCAAGAAACTGAGGCACGCGAGACACAAGTAGAAGAAGACGCCCGCAGGCGGACGGCAGAAGGAGACAGAGTGAGCGTTGACACAATCAGGGATACAATAAGAAAAAGACTTGGCACTATATAGACTGCCGTAATCATCGAGCACAGATCGCCAGATACATTGGGGCCGAAACTTTAGCTATGCTTTTTCTCTACCATTGGTTGCTCTTGGCAAGGCTGTCTAACGCTTGCAAGAACCGACAAGTGTCGCACAGATTATCTTCGCGAGTGGCTTGCTTTTGTCCGCATTTAGCACATTTCGCCCGTTCAACCGTTTCTTGTTCCTGAAAAGCAGCTTCCGACATTTATGGTCAGAGCCTTAAGATCATTCTCAAAACAAGATATAATTTATGAATTCAAAATCTTGATCTAGAATCTAGCTTCCAGTATTTTGCCCACACCATATGGAATATACGCTCGTATCTCTTCAGCTGAAGTCTTCAGCACTCTTTCTTGCTGACTGGTAGGCAGATTCCGAGCCAAGGCTTTCAAGACAGCTTTAAGCAGCTCTTTTCCTTCCATGTTCCCAGGCCCAATCACCATGTACGAACTTGCGTGCGATTTTACAGAATCAACAGGTCCGCCTACAAACTTGATTTCACCAGTGGCCGTTACAGCAACTCCGACAGCGACTTTCAGCGCAACGTTTCGAAGCCAGTTCCGCTTGCCGCTCACAACAAAAGCTCCGTGAGCCACATACTCGCCAGAAGGTCCGCTTTTGCTCAGCTGCTCAGGCTTGACCCAATAAACGTCAATGCTTCCGAACCCTTCGCGCCAGCCTCTAGAGAATGCAGCTGCAAACTCTCCAGCTTCGCGTAAAACTTGTTCACTTGGTTGCTTTTCACGGATTTTTACTATTACGAAGGGAGCACCAGCAATGTCCGCGTGAAAAACAACATCGTCTATTTCAGCATATCTCTTGATCAGCACTTCATTGGTTGTTGCGTCCTTGCCTGCGACAACCAGAAATCCATCGGAAGAAATGAACCATCTGAATTTCTCAAACCATTCTTTGCGCCTTACCTTATGCGCGGCAAGTTCCTTTATAGCTTCAGATGGCTTAGCCTGTTCAAGGGTTTTGGTTTCAGTTATCTTGGTTTCAACTTCTGCCAGCTTCTTGCGAGTTTCTTCTAAAGCGCCTCTGGCTCCAATCAGTTTCTGCTTGGCCTTCTTGCCTTTTTCATAAAAGTCAGCAGCATTTTCGAACATGTTCTTGCGCATGTTCAAAGTGAATTTCAGATTGCCTATGCGAAGGTTGATGATCAAGCTCTTGCAGTCGAAAGACTCAAAATAGCATGCGGGACAAATGTTGCTCTTCTTCTCACTAGCTATTTCCGCAACAATCTCATTCCAATCTTTGCCTTTCTGCTTGCCAGCCAAGAATTTGTCCACTAAAGCTTGAAGATCACTCATATGCGTGTAAATTGTGCCGCCTATTTGCTTCTCCAAGTTTGCTTTCGCTTCTTCCTCGACCAGAGTTTTCTCTTGATCTAGAATGATTCGCTTCAGTCTTTCGGCTTCATGCTTAATCTTGTCAATATTCACAGAGGCTAGAGCTTTCTCGATTGTTGTTACGCTTGTGTAAAATTCGTCCAGAGCCTCATTGAAACTTGCATAACGCTGAAAGCTAAAACCCTCGCTTTCATATCGTCTTAGCTTGAAAGAAACGACATCGACGTAACTACCTGAACTGTCCAAGATTATATGTGGATCCAGCGCAGCATCTGTAATTTGCGAAAGGAGATACTGTAAACAGCTGAAGAGCCTGCTAATGTCATCTTCACTCAATGTACTACATTGCCTAGTCTTTTCGATTCCAGCCTTAGACAGAAGCTCTTCAGCGTAGACTCCGCCTATTCCCAGAAACCTGGCAGTAGCTCTAACAACTTCTATGTTACCAGCGTTTTTCAATCCTTCCAGCAGTTCCTTCTCGCTTGTCTTGAACGGGTTTTTGCCGCCGGATGGTGCAAACTGGAAGATTTCGTTGCGTAGAATGTTTCTGTCTCGCATCTGCTTATAGACAAGTGCTTGCAGTATCTTGCCTTCTTCGCTTGTGAGAATAATGTTTCCGTCGCCGAAAAGCTCCAGAACAAGCTGCACAGCGCCATCTTTGGTTTTAAAACTGAAGAGCACTACACGGTCAAACTCATGCTGCTTAATGTTCGTTAGCAATGCGTTTCGCAGATACTTTCTCAAAGCCATACAGAATGCTGGCGGTGTTTGAGGTTTCTCCGCTTCAAACGAGGTCAGATGAAGTCTTCTGCCTGCCTCCATAATGAGGGTGAAAGGAGGTTTGTCTGTTTTGCGCAGTCTAAGGAGAAGGGTCTTGTTATCTAGTTGGTAAATGTTGTTGACGCGAGAATCAAGAATTGTTTCCTTCAATTCTAGAACGACTGCTGCTACGTCAAAGCTTGAAAACTCCTTCATCCGCAGCTACACCACAAGCAGACAATATAGGCTGAGTACACTATAAAAAATCACGT
>Ga0315293_10007454_pt1 | contig 10155 bp, 10 predicted proteins | sample YL17G13_20_MG_FD_203071 | JGI IMG/M metagenome (GOLD analysis project Ga0315293, IMG submission 203071) | Sediment microbial communities from Yellowstone Lake, YNP, Wyoming, USA - YL17G13_20 | ecosystem: Environmental > Aquatic > Freshwater > Lake > Sediment | place: USA: Wyoming | collected... | reverse complement strand
GAGCAGACAACCTCCGCCCGCGCCCGCGGTCGACAGCTTGAGGAAGTTCCTTCGGCTCACCTTGTCCATAGATCAACCTCCTGAACAGAACCACGGGTGGGGAAAGCCGTGTCGGGTTGCCGCTTTGCGATTGTGTTCACTTTCACATTCACTGCACCGGTTACCCCGCCGGTTGAGCAGGTCTCGGGGCGGTTGGTTCCGAGATGGGCAGCGCCTGTTTCAGCAGTCGAGCCGGATCACCAACGCTCGCGCTCTGCAAAGAGACTCCTGGGCCGCCATAGTAAGGATCATCTTCAATTGTGGCACTACCGATTCGAGAGTACTCCACCACCATTTTTAAAGGCAATACCCCGGATGTGGTTTCACAGCAACGCGCGAGAAATGGCGGGGGCGTCATTGAAGGAGGACGACTCGTAGGTCGGGCGTCCCGCCCGACCGGTGCCGCCCTTCGCGGTCTGCGCTTTGTTGCAGGATGTCGTTGAGAGGCGTTGTGCGCGATGGGTGGCGTCGGCGTTCTCGCCGCAACATGAGCGTGTCTATCCCACCCTCCCGCCCTAGGAAGGCTGTGGGGCCACGGAGGCAGCAGAGAGATGGACGCGAGGCGGTTGGAAAGATAGAGTCAGCGGAGAGGGCAGGATGAGGAGGCTACCGGGCGGTTGCCGGCTAGCGCTTGAAGAGCTTCTCCCGCAGGTCGACCACAAAGGCCAGCACCACGGCCGTTCCCAGGGCGATGAGAAGCCCGACGCCGACGCACATCCAGAAGTACAGTCCGTATTGCACCGATTTCCTCTTTCAGCTACCGATAGTCTTGGTGTCCAGCGACAACCAGCGCAAATCAAATCATACCGTATCTCCCGCGCTAGAGGTCAAGGGGGTCTGTTTGTTTGCCTATCTCCCTTTGCTGGCCGGGGATTGATTTCCAGCTTCGGGGTGCCTATAGTCAGAGCAAGTCCGCGTCGGGATAGCGAATAAGGTTTGTCACCCGGAAAGAGGAACGAAGATCAATGGCTAGAGCCACCAATGCCATCGTCCAGCTCGCCGCCGACGCCGTTCCCATCTTCGCCGACCCCGCGCGCGAGTACTACTACGTCGCCCGGGTCCGGCGTCACCGTCGCATCAAGGGCGGCGTCCGCCTCTCCGTCCTTACCAACGAAGATGAGCAGATGACCCTCGACCTGCGCTTTGTGGCGCCTGAGGTCCTGCGGGTGCGTGCCTACCCGCCGGGGGAGGAGCCGCCGCTGACGTCGCCGATGCTGGTGGAGGGAGCGGAGCGCTTCGCCGACGCGACCCTGGAGACCGCTGGCGGCAAGCTCGTCCTGACCACCTCCGCCCTTGTCCTGAAGGTGGTGCCTAAGCCCTTCCACTTCGGCGTCTTCGACCGGCAAGGTCGCAAGCTTTTCGTCCAGCAGATCGCGGACATCTCGTTTTCTGTCCTGGTATCCCTCCCCCTCGGCTATTCACGGGACGCGCAGGGCCGCGTCGCCTTCCATGAGAGCTTCGAGCTGGAGCCGGACGAGCGCCTCTTTGGCCTCGGCCAGCAGTACGGCCTCCTCGACAAGCGGGGCCAGCGGGTCGTCTCCTGGACCCGCGACGCGAGAGGCACCAACACGACCGACCTGACCTACCACAACATCCCCTTCTTCCAGAGCAGCCGCGGCTACGGCGTGTTCGTTCACCACAGCAGCAAGACTGTCTACGAGCTGGGGTTCCCTTCCAAGATCACCGGCTCCTTCCGAGTAGACGACCCCTATCTGGACTATTTCTTCATTTACGGGCCGGGCCCCGAGCAGATCCTGGCCCGCTACGCCGACCTGACGGGCCCCGCATCGGCATCATCTTCGGAGCAGTCGGTGGACTTGTAGGTGTACTTTCCCACGTTGCCGCCGTCGACGCGAAACTGTGATCCATTCGGACACCTAGTCCCTAAAGTTCTGGTATAATTGGTGCCCGAAGGAGTGTCTGCTGACAAAGCAATGCACGAGGCTCAAGTCTCTGCTGCGCTTCCGTTTCCCCTTCGTGTAGGCGAGGGGCCCTACTCGATTACCCTTGGCGACGTCAACTGCCTGCTGACTGTTGAGCGCTGCCAGCACAAGCACTTTGACGAGCGCATAAACATAGCACAGGGAGCTCTCGACCTCCGATTTGACCGGGCGGGATGGGCATCCTACAGTCTCGTTCGTGCCCGCCTTCAATCCAGTACCCCGATCGCGGATCCGGTAAGCAGTTTCATCGACGCCTTGAACATCCTCATCGAGCAAGTGCGAGACCTTTTCGGTGTCCATTGGATTCGCCCCCTTGAAGAGGTTGACCTATTTCAGCTTTCGGTCGCGTCTGATGAAACGAAGCAGGTTCACATCGTATCCACTGGCAGAGCAGGTGGCATAACACTACCTGTGGCGGGTCTCCAAGACGAGGCTATCCAAATGCTTCGGAGCAGACTCGATGCTGGGCGCAGGCCTCCCACATGGCGGTTGATCCAGTTGGATGCACGTGAGGCCCGTGCCACTGGTCGGTATGAGGAAGCCGTCGTTCTTGGATGGACTGCGCTTGAAGCTGCCTGTAAACGGAATCTTCCGTATCTCGCAGAGCGAAAGGGTGTCAGTCTCACAGACCTCAGGGTCCGTCTAAACCCAGGAAGACAAAGACAAAAGCGGCCATTTCTCTCTATGGAGGAGGTGGTGGTATGGGCTAGCGCCCTGAAGTGCGTCGAGGCCGCTGCTGACTTGATACCGGCTCAGGCTTATCACCCGGAGTCACTTTCCGCGTCTGTTCGCAATGCCTACCAAATCCGGAACGATGTTGTTCACCGTGGCATCAGAATCACAAGGGCAATAGCGGACAGAGCTTTGGAGGCCGTCGATTTTGTACTTCGCGCTCTGGCTCTAGATCAGTGGCCGCCGCCCACTGATGACCCACTCAAGTCGTGGCGACACCATTTCGGCCAGGTACATCGCCAGTTGAAGCGCTGGGCCGCTGACCATGGCGGTCGTATAGTCCTTTTCAACGCTGCTAGAGCGAACCCGGATCACTATATAGCCGAGTGGTGGGATCTCCGGGTTGCTGGCACCGACTACCTCGTCTATCTTCAGCCGGATATGCCCGAAGCTGTTGCAGCTACGCTTTTCCTGATTTCGGACGAGGTGTTCACTTACCGGGTCATGGACAGCGTGCCTGCATTGCGTGTTACATCTGGTGGAAAGCAACTGCTTGTTGCAGGCCTGCTCACGGCTCTGGCAGATACCATTAGCCGCGCAGTGATCCGTGCCAAAGTCCTGCTTGGGTGGCGGCGGCATGGACTCCCTGTTGTAGCGGCGTCCAACTACGCGATCCAGCAAGTACTTGAGCGCGGCAGGCAATGGGGGTGGAACTTCGATTCCGATGACGTTCGCTATGCAATCCTACCTGCAGAACTGGCGAGCTATCTCGCTGTGGTCAGTTCAACCGCTCGGAACCGCTTTGTCAAGGAGATTGGTGAACAGAGTCCAGGCATTGCGGTGCGAACCGCCGCTTGGGCCGAGATTCTGCATTCTATGGACTATGAGGACGACCACACCATATGCAACGCACTACGTTATTTCCATGACGAGTTGTCGTGGCTCGACTCGATAGTAGTGGACTGCCCAATTGAGAATGCGTCTTTTGGACTACGGAAGTGGCCGTTTGGCAAGCCAGACTAATCATTCCTCGCAGGTTAGGGCTCGGTACTCGTCCTGCCGTCATCGAGCTGACGGTGAAGGGCCGTGCCGTCGTGGAGGCGAAGCTCGTCTCTGGGAGGAGGTAGCGGAGCATGTCGGAAGGCATCGATGGGTCATCCTGCGAGAGCGAGGAGATCGCGAGCTTCCGCAGCCAGTTTAGGGGTCTCGCCGACCCCGAGAGGGCGGCGCAGGAGAAGCGCTACCTCAAGAGCCCGTTCGATTTCTACGGGGTCTCAGTCCCCAAGATCAGGCGCATCGCGAAGGAGTGCCGCACCGGCGACAGGGAGATCTCCAAGGGCGCGCTCTGGGGCCTCTGCCGGACGCTGTGGGCCGGCAACTTCCACGAAGAGCGGGTGCTCGCGATCTTCCTCCTCGACGAGTACCACGCCCTCCTCGACTACTCCGACATGCCCCTGCTGGAGGGGATGCTGCGCGAGTCCGTAAACTGGGACCAGGTGGATGAGATCTCAGTCCACCTGGTGGGCACCGTCCTCGAGAGGGACCAGCGGGCTCTGGAATACCTGCGGAAGTGGCGCCGCGACGAGAGCTTCTGGATGAGACGGGCCTCTCTCCTCTCTCAACTCCTCCTCTTCCGTCGCGGCAAGGGCGACCGTGCCCTCTTCTACTCGCTCGCCCGTGAGATGATGGAGGAAAAGGAGTTCTTCATCCGCAAGGCGATCGGATGGGTGCTGCGGGAGATCGCCCGCAGCGACCCGGAGGAGGTCTTCCGCTTCGTGGCCGAGAACAAGCCGCGGCTGTCCGGCGTCACCCTCAGAGAAGCGACCCGGCGGCTACCCTCGCACCTGGTTGAGCGCCTCGGAAAATAGGTCGCGGTCCCTCCCGCTATCCGGTCTTGGCCGGTCCGCCCAGCATGGGCGGCAGGCGCGAGTTGAGCCCGTGCAGCCTGGCCTGCAAGAGGAGCCACGACGAGCGCAGGGGATTCAGGGGAATCATGTCCAGCGTCTTGACCTTCATCAGCGTGTTCAGGCCGGCGATTATCCCCCGCAGGTCATTGTGGGCGCCGACCTCGATGATCCGGCGGCCACGATAGCGCCGCCGCAGCTCCGCCCCCCGCTCGCTGACGGCGCACTGCCCCACGACCAGGATGTCGCCGGGCAGGTCCTCCAGGTCGGCGTCCTGGAAGCCCTTGCCGAAGACGACGGTGAAGCCGCCCTGGCCGGAGTAATCGTTGGTCAGTATCTCCAGGATGACTTCGCTGTTCCCCTTGCAGCCCTCGACGCATGCCCGCTCCCGCCCCTCGACGATGCGCACGTCGGGGTGGAAGCGTCGCAGAAGGGTATACGGATAGCGTGTCTGATAGGGGCTGAGGTCGCCGATAAGCTCGATGCGCTCCAGCTGCCCTTCGCCCAGGCCCCACTCCGCCGTCAGGCGCAGGTGCTCCACCTCCTCGATGGTGTAGCCCAGCACCCTGGCGCCCACCGTGTCCACCGCCACCGTATCCTGGCCGCCGATGAGGATATTGAGCTGCGCGCTGCACTCGTCCAGCAGAGTCCGCGGCGGCGCGTTCCCGTGAAAGACGGCGGTTAGCCCTTCGATGACGCAGAAGTCGGGCCGCACCATCCGGTAGAGGCGGGCGAGCCGGAGGTGCAGCGTGTCGTGATTGTGGAAGTGCATGCGGTCTTCATGGATCGGGAACGCCTGCTGGTTCTTCACGCCCAGCGTCACCGTCGTCATCGAGTGGGTCTTCAGCTTGGGCAGGCTGAGGTAGAAGTTGCCCGGTCGCCGCGCCGGGTCGATGAACGTCTCGTAGAGCCGGCGGGGGATGCGTATCGGCGCTTCCTCGCCCTCCAGCGTGTAGGGCACCGTCTTTCCCTCGTCCAGGTAGATCACCTCGGCGCCGTGGCGGCGGGCGATGTCGGCATAGCCGGTTACCGCGAAGACGAGGCGGGTGGCGGCGCCCTGGGTGCAGTTCTCCATCAGGGCCGCGCGGTTGTAGCCGTGGTCGCCCAGCCAGCCCAGCAGAGCGTCGACCACGGACGGGTCTGTGTGCATTCCCGGGGAGAAGAGTATGCCGTTGGGCTTGACGTAGACCCTGCTTCCGCTGGGGATGACGTTGGCGACGCCCCCGTAAGGCGCAAAGATCGCTTCCAGCGCGGCGGGCAAGCCGTTGGTTGTGTCGGCGATGGTGACGGTCGGTCGCATAGGTGGTGCCTCCTGATTCCATCCCGCCGAGCGCGCTGCCGGCCGGGCCCCCCGGCGCTAGAACCTAGGCAGCCCCGGCAGAATGCTGGCCAAGGTCGGGTGCTCGACCACGAAGCGCAGCTCGAGCAGGTACAGGATCTTGCCCACGTCCCTCATCGCCGTCAGCGGGCCTTCGCGCGCTCTAAGCAGATCGGCCAACTCCTCCCGTATGTCCTTGAGGTAGTCCTCGGTGGAGCTGCTGTCCACCACGCTCTCCAGGTACCGGATGATCTCGCCGTACTCCTCTTTGTCCAGCCACATGCCTTCACAGGCGGGGCATATGTCGACGGCGATGGGTGATTCACCGTAGTGCACCGTCGTCATCGGCCCTCCGTCTCGGGGACAGGAGTAGCGCTTCTGCTCTCGCACTGGCACTCGAAACCATTCGATGTCCTTCCACAGATCGAAGTGAATCCAGGAATAGTCGCCTTTGGATTCCTTGTCCTTCAGCACCCGCAGCTCGTTCTTGTCGTACCAGGTGCCGGCGCAGCGGGGGCAGCGCTCCACCCGGACGTGGCCGATGGCGACGGTCTCAAGGCTCGCGTGGCACTTGGGGCACTCCATGATCGCCTTTCCTCTTCTAGGGGACCGCGTGCTCGATGCCGGAGAGGCTGGCTTGGCCGGTCAGCGCGGCCCCGGTTTTGCCATCTTCGGGCAGGGGACGTTGCTTGTCAAGTACAGGCCGGCCGCGTAGCTGGCTCGTATTTGGTGGGTGAGCTCTCTATCCCGCAGCAGGCGGTCCATACAGATTCATTTCCTCATCGCCCAGCCTTCATGCTAGGGCCGCATTCCTGTTGTCTCGGTAGGGTCGGGACTCTGCCTGCCCGCCTGTGGCGGGTGCCCGACCCGTTGCCTTGTAGCAGCCTTGGGGGAGTCCAGAGGGGGCTTGCCCCCTCTGGCGGGGGTCTGGGGGTGTCCCCCGGATTCCTCAAAACACCCCTTGGGCGGGTGGGTGGGAAGAAGGACATCCATGTTACGGCGACAACGCCGACGCCGTCCACGCGCGCCGAGCATCGCATTGACACCCGACCAGTCCCCGCGGGTCTGCCCCTCATTCTCCGGCCGCTCCGCCGGTCGGCGCGGGCACGCCCTCCGCTTCCCCTCCCACGTGCGCATAGTCACGAAGCGGTATGTCGCGCAGCAGCCACGAGACCAGGAAAGCCACGATTATGAGCGGTACGGCCCACAGGAAGACCATGTGCAGGGAGTTAGCGAAAGACTGAACAACATCGGCATGGATGGCTGGTGGCAGTGCCTTCAACTGCTCGGGGCTGGCCGTGAGCGTGCGCCGGCTGAACTGGCCCAGCGCCTCGGCGGGGATGGTCCGCGTCAGCTCGTAGCTCAGCCGGTTGTTGAGGATCGAACCGAAGATCGCGACGCCGAAGGCGGACCCAAGGGAGCGGAACAGGTTGACCCCCGCTGTCCCCGCGCCCAAGTCCCGGTGCTGGACGGCGTTCTGCACGGCCAGCACGGGCACCTGCATCACCATTCCCAGACCGACCCCGAGCAACAGCATATAGCCTGCCGCTACCCACGGCGACGTACCGACGCCCAACCTCGACAGCAGGTAGGTGCCGACGATCATGATCCCAGTCCCAACGATGGGGAACATCCGGTAGCGCCCGATCTTGCTGATGATCTGGCCTGATGCAATCGACATCAAGACAACTCCCATCATCAGGGGGAACAGCCGCAGCCCCGACATCGTTGCGCTTGTCCCCCGCACTACCTGGAAGTAGATGGGGAGATAGGCCACCGCGCCGAACATGGCCATGCCGACGATGAACGAGATCGAGCTGCCCACTGAGAATATCCACTCTCGGAACAGCCTCAGCGGCAGCAGGGGCTCCCGGGCCCGCCCCTCCTGGAGCAGGAAGATGCCGAGAAGGATGACACCCGCCACTCCCAGCCCGATGATCGTCGGCGATCCCCAGGCGTACTCGACGCCGCCCCAGGAGGTGAGCAAGAGCAGCGCGCTGACGCCCGACACCATCAGCGCTGCCCCCAGGTAGTCGATCCGGTGGCTCAGCCTCTGGAAGGGGAGACGCAGGACAGTCGATGTGACGATCAACGCCGCCGCCCCGATGGGGATGTTGATGTAGAACACCCAGCGCCAGGTCAGATTGTCGGTGAAGAACCCGCCCAGGAGCGGCCCCGCGACGGCCGACACCCCGAACACGGTACCAATGTATCCCTGGTAGCGTCCCCGCTCTCGTGGCGCCACGATGTCGCCGATCACTGCCTGGGCCATCGTTATGATGCCGCCGGCGCCCAGCCCCTGTATGCCCCGGAACATGATCAGCTGGATCATGCTCTGTGAGAAGCCGGATAGAATAGACCCCACGAGGAAGATACCGATCGCGGCCTGGAATAGCAGCTTACGGCCGTAGAGGTCGCTCAGCTTCCCGTACAACGGCATGGAAGAGGTGGAGGTCAGCAGATAGGCCGTGATCACCCACGACAGGTGTTGCAGCCCCCCTAGTTCGCCCACGATCGTGGGCAAAGCCGTCGCCACTATCGTCTGATCGAGGGATGCCAGCAGCATCCCTCCCATCAGGCCGATGAACACGATCTGGATCTGCCGGTGGGAGAGCGCGGCTGCGCCGTTGGCGGCGCGCGCGGAATTCGAATTGCTGCTCATTCTCGCTCTAAATCGGGTTCAGGGACCTCCACCAGATCGGCGGTGGCTCGGAATCCCTCCAGGGAGTCCACAAGACGGCGGACCGCCTCCTCTCCCATTCTCGCAGATATGCGGTATGGGATCGAGCGGCCGGCCATCCCCTTCCCCAAGCCGCCCGCCATCGCGTCTCCAGTCGTCGTGTCCCGCGCGGGGCTGCTCTTGTATAATGACGGAGGCGCTGCCCTAGGTCTGCGGCTGATCTCGCCGCCCAGCCGGGACGTGATCCCATGCAACTGTTCGACATCTCACTGCCCGTGCGCTCCGGTATGGTCGTGTATGCCGGCGACGCGGAGGTGCGCCTGGAGCGCTCGCATACGATCGCCGGCGGCGACGCCTACAACCTGAGCCGGCTGCAGTTCAGCGTCCACACGGGCACCCACATCGACGCGCCCCTCCACTTCATCGAAGGGGCGGCGGGTGTGGAGGGGGTGCCGCTCGATCTCCTGATCGGCCCCGCGCACGTCGTCGATGCCACCGCCATATCGGCCGACATCGATGCGGCGACGCTACGGCGGCTCGCCATCCCCTCCGGCGTCCAGCGTCTCCTGTTCAAGACGCCGAACTCCCAGCTTTGGGAGCGCGACGAGTTCTTCCCCAACTTCCTCGGGATCGCGGAGGACGCCGCGCGCGCACTCGTTTCCCTGGGCGTGCGGCTGGTGGGCGTGGACTACCTATCCGTCGCGCCCATGGCCGACCCGGCGCCCACGCACCGCGTGTTGCTGGAAGCGGGCGTTGTGATCCTGGAGGGACTCGACCTGCGCGCCGTCGATCCGGGGCCGTATCAGTTGATCTGCCTTCCCCTGCTCATCGAAGGGAGCGACGGCGCCCCGGCGCGGGCGCTGTTGCTGCGCTGATAGCGGACAACTCTGCCCATGATGAGGAGGGACGACGATGGCTCTGAGCATCTGTTCAGATACGTTCGTGACACTTGCCTGTCTATCGTCTCCCACTGCGTTCGCGTCGTGATTTCAGGAGGCGCGGCGATTTCCACCGTAAGGAGGGGGAGTGCAGAGGGGGACTCCCCCTCTGCCGGGGTTCGCAGGCCTGCCCGCCGCAGGCGGGGGTGTCCCCTTGATTTCCTTTGACTTTCCTAGGGCGGGAGAGCCTGCCTGCCGGTAGGCAGGGTGGGAAAGCCTGCCCGCCGCAGGCGGGAACCACGCCCATGTTACGGCGAGAACGCCGACGCCGCCCATCGCGCACAACGCTCCCTCGACGACAGCCTGCAACGAAACGCAGGCCGCGGAGGGCCGGGTCCCCTCATCCCTTGTCAGCGATGAAACGATAGGTCCATCCAGCGGTGCTCGATGCCCGCGTCGAGGAAGACGTCGCCGCGGGTGGTATAGCCGAAGCGCTCGTAGAACGGAATCGCTTGGAGCTGCGCCGCCACGGTGATGCCCTGGTAGCCACGCCGCTCGGCCTCCTCATGCAGCGCCAGCATGACCGCCTTGCCAAGCCGCTGACCGCGGTAGTCGTGTAGCACGGCCACCCGCCCGATGTGCGCGTTCTCGCCCGGCGACGCATCAAGCAGCAGACGCCCCGTAGCGACTGGCTGGCCGGCCAGATACGCGACGACGTGGA
>Ga0315293_10007453_pt1 | contig 10156 bp, 7 predicted proteins | sample YL17G13_20_MG_FD_203071 | JGI IMG/M metagenome (GOLD analysis project Ga0315293, IMG submission 203071) | Sediment microbial communities from Yellowstone Lake, YNP, Wyoming, USA - YL17G13_20 | ecosystem: Environmental > Aquatic > Freshwater > Lake > Sediment | place: USA: Wyoming | collected... | reverse complement strand
CCGAAGCCGTAGTATCCGGAGACGAGGAACCGCGGAGCAGCGCTCATGGCTCGGTTGGCGCTCGCTCTTGTAGGGCGGGTAGCCCTGCTGTTGGCACGCCCCCCGCCGAGCGGTCGAACAGCCAGCGCCATACCAGGATGGCAACAACTCCGCAGATCGCTCCAAGCCACAGACCGTTGAACGTCCGCAGCAGCGAGACCGACAGCGGTGTATGGAAGTGGCAGTAGGTATTCAGCAGCGACGCCTGCCCTAGCGCTGCCAGCACTGCGACGAGTGGGAGCCAGTTCCGCCTGCCTCGCAACGCCAGCGCGACGCCGAGCATCAGCGCCGGGTGGCCGAGCAGAAACTCCTTCGTGCGCGGGCGGATGGTCAGCACCACCTCAAGCAACTGGCGGAACTTCAGTTCCAGCGGCGACGGCGAGAGGGCCGGCTGATTTCCGCTGCGGCTCAGTGCGAAAGCGAGCGCGCCAACGGCAACGAGCACGACGCCGGCCACCAGCACCGTCACCGGCTGCCGCAGGAACTGCTCGGCCCGCAGCCGCACCCGCGCCCACCAACGGGGCATCGGTTCCAGCCGCATAGGCAGATCCAGCGCGACCGCGACGAATGTGACCGCGAGCGGAAGCAGCAGCGACAGCTTCACCCCGGTGAAGAGCGTCACTCCGGAGAGGTACGCGGCTCGTGAGTAGAGACCGATTATGAGCAGGGCGCCCGCGAGCGTCGTGACCGACGCCAGCAGCAAGGCCTGGACGGCTGCTCTCAGCACATGGCCCAGTGGTGAACGCGCGCCGGGCCCTCGGGCGCGCTGGAGAACCCAGACCGCGGCGAGCGTGGGAAACGCCACGGCCGCGCATAGCCCGCCCAAGGGAGCCACCATGTCGGGCCTCTTGGCGCCGACGCCCGCGCCCAGGACCAGCCCGATGATGAACACAAGCCACGTCCATGCGGCGGTGAGTGGGATGAACCGCCGGAGCGCCAGCATCCCGCCAGCGATCACGCCGAGCGCGGCAAGCCCACGCGCCCAGCGCGGCGGCCAACCCTCCGGGGCAGAGAACGGGGCCGGCGGCCCCAGCCGGTAGCCCTCCTTGCGGATGGCGTCTGCCACCGCTTTGACATAGCGCACGTTGGCCCCGGCCGCCTCCTGCTGGGGCCGCGTGAGCAGCCGGACGTAGACGGCGCGGATGTTGCGCTCCTGCACTGCGCGAGCATAGCGCGGCACCGCGACCGCGGGCGTCATCGTCAGCATATCCGCTTCGGTGATGCTGTGGACGCGGACGACGCTAGTAGGGATACGCTTCGCCATGCCCACGTCGCCCCGCTGCGACGCCATCTCCACGAAACCGAAGAGCAGGTTCTGCTTCGTGAACGCGTCGGCGGTGGTGGCGAGGAGGCCGTCGAAACCGAGCGCTTCCTCCTTGTCGAAGACCACCAGCCTGGCGCCGGACTGCTTCGCCAGCGCGGTGGCCGCCTCAACGGCGGCCGGACTCGCGCCGGGGAAGTTACGCAATCGTGCGATAATGCGCAGGCCGGCGGCTCGGGCGGCCTCAATGTCCTCGGGGCGGAGCAGGGCGGGCACGTCGGCGAGCTTGTCGGCCGGCATGCCCACGGTGACCACTGGCGGCGGCGAGCCGATCCTTATCGTGGTCTGAGGCAGCCGCGCCGCAAGTGAAGGAGCGATGAGCGCGGCCAGCCGCCCGTCGGGGGTGATGAGGCTGGTTTCGTCGGCGGTGGACATCGCCATGACCCTGCCGGAGGCAGCCAGGTCCTCGATTGTCATCTCGCGAACCGCCAGCGCCCCTACGCCCGCCTCGCGCAGCTGGCGGAGAAGCTCGCCTATCGGGTTCCCCGAGGTCGCCGCGACAAGCCGCACGTCATCGGCGTCAACGATAATCTCGACGGTCCGGTTTGCCTGCTCGATCCGCCAGCGGCCGGTGGCAAGGTAGCTGGAGGCAGCAACCGCGACGATCACCAGGAAGATCAGCACGCGATCCGAGCGATCCATATCATCCCCTGCATTTTGGGCGGGAGCGTAGTCCTGCCCACAGACGCGGCGGACTTGTCCGCTATTGGCCCGGCGACGGCGGATTGTACCACGGCGCAGGGATACCAGCAAACGGATGGGCGAGGTCCAGACTAGTGTCTCGCCGAACAGTCGGGTAGGAGCGCCATTGCTGTCATGCGCGTTGGGTCGGACACACTGAGCCTCGTTCTCGGCGTTGACGGCGGCCAATCATCAACGACCGCGGCGATATGCGACCTGAGTGGTCGCTTGCTCGGCATTGGCCGCGCCGGGCCGTCGAACCATGTGTGGGAGCCGGGCGGCGGCGCCCGCGCCAGGCGCGCGGTCAGCGGAAGTGTGCGCGAAGCTCTGCGCGCCGCTGGCCTGAGATCGGCGGTCTTCGAGGCTGCGTTCTTCGGCATGACCGGCGGGAAATCGCGCGGCCGAATCGCCGATATCTGCCAGCGCTGCGTGTCAGCCAAGCGCCTGCGTATTGACAACGACCAGGTGAACGCGCTCGCTTCCGTCACCCTGGGGCAGCCGGGCATAGTCGTGATCGCGGGCACCGGCACTATCACCTATGGCGAGAACCGCCGCGGCGAATCGGCCAGCGCGAGCGGGTGGGGATGGCTGCTCGGGGACGAGGGCAGCGGGTTCTGGATCGCTAGACAAGCGATTGCTGCCGCCTGTCGCGCCCGCGACGGCCGCGCCGAACCGACGCTGCTCGCGGATGGCCTGCTCTCGGCCGCCGGAGTGCGTGACTTGTGGGACCTGCACTTTCTCATCTACTCCGAGAAGCTCTCGCGCGCCGACATCGCCTCGCTCGCCGCTGTCGTGCCACCCGCGGCCGCCAAAGGGGACGCTGCTGCGCGGCGCATCCTGCGCGACGCCGGGCGCGAGCTCGGCCTGGCCGCGGGAGTTGTGGCGGAGCGCCTGGGAATGCACAGAGGCCGCCTGATTGCCGGCATGGTCGGCGGAGTCTTCAGGGGATGCCGCGAGGTGCGAGCGGCCTTTCGGAGAGAGGTTAGGCAACATGCGCCGAAGGCGGTCTTCGCAGAGCCGCGGTTCACGCCGGTGATCGGATCGGTGTTGCTGGCGCTGAGGATGGCGGGTGTGAGGTTGACGCGCGAGGTGCTCGCGAATCTGGATGCTGCTTCGGCAGCGATCGGCGCGAAGTAGGGGCGCACCGGTGTGCGCCGGATGCCGGTAGGAGCGAATCTGATGATCGAGAGCGTGCTGGACAGGATCAAGGGCGGGCTGATCGTCTCATGCCAGGCCGAGCCCGGAGAGCCGTTCTTCGAGCCGCACTACATGGCGGCCTTTGCGAGAGCGTCCGAAATGGGAGGCGCGGTGGGCATTCGGGCGAAGGAGCCGGACATCCGCGCCATCCGCCAGGCCTGCGCGCTGCCGATCATCGGCATTGACAAGGTCCACCTGGAAGGCTTCGAGGTCTACATCACCCCGCGATTTCAGGACGCTGAGCGCATTGCGGCGGCCGGGGCGGACATGATCGCACTCGACTGCACGCCAAGGCCGCGGCCCGACGGCGTGACGATGGAGGACCTAGTGCGCCGCATCAAGCGCGGCCTGAACCTGCCCGTCATGGCCGACATTTCCACCCTCGACGAGGCGATCGCTGCGGAGCAGGCCGGGGCGGACGTGATCGCAACCACCCTGAGCGGCTATACTCCTTACAGCCGCAAGACGGAAGGCCCCGACTTCGACCTGCTCGAGGCGACCGTCCGCGCAGTTAGGGTGCCCGTCATCGCCGAGGGTCACATCTACACGCTTGCGGAAGCCCGCGCCGCCATCGCCTTGGGCGCGTGGGCGATCGTGATCGGCACCGCGATCACGCGCCCGATCGAGCTGACGCACAGGTTTGCGCAGGCGATCGGCCGGGGCTGAGGGGCGGCACTCACACCGCGCTCGGTTCGGGCCGAGGGCCGACTTCCGTGGCAGTGACGCGGACGACGAGGAGAGTGCTGTCATCTCGACGCCGCGCGTCCTTCCCGAAAGCGAGCACATGGTCAAAGACCTCATGCGCCATCGCCTCTGCGCTCGCGTCCCGCCCGTGAGCGCGGATCTCATCCAGCAGCGCTTCTCGACCGAGGACCCGTCCCTCGCGGTCAACTGCCTCGGTCAGCCCGTCTGAGAACAACGCCAAGGCATCGCCCTGGTGGAGTGCCCAGGTTTCCTCCTCGTAGACGGCGTCCGGCACCACGCCGAGGACCACACCATGGCTGCTCAGCGACATCATCCGCTGGCTCCCGGCCGGGATGAGCACGGCCGGCTCCATGCCCGCGTTCGCGCAGACGAGGCTGCCCTGGTCGAGGTCCACGATCATGTAGCACATGCTGATGAAGGCGTCGAGCTCTTCTCGCTCCTGCATCTCGGCAGCGACCTCGCGGTTCACCTGCGTGAGAACGCTGCCAGCGGACGCCTCGGCGCGGGCCGCCAAGCGGAGTGAGGACTTGAAGACGGGCAGGTAGAGCAGGCCCAGTTCCTCTTTCGCCCGAACGTCGGCGACGACGAACCCCCAACGCCGCTCGCCCAGGCGGATGACGTCATAGTAGTCGCCCGAGACCCCGGCCGCCGCCGGCCGGAACTGCACGGCCACGTCCAGTCCGGGCGTGTCAGGCAAGCGAGCGGGACGCAACAGGCGGTCCACATACTGCGCCATGCGCACCCGCTGCTCATGCTCCCAGAACCGTCCGCGCCAGAGCACCAGTTCCTCGCGCTCCCTCTGCTGAAACTCCGAGGCGATGCTCACCAGGCCGGCCGTCAGCAGCAACAGCAGAATCTGGAGGCCGACCGACCCGGCTGGAGGCCTGATCGCCCCCAGCGGCAGAGGCGAGTACCACAGCGCCCACAGGTAGAGCAGACAGGCGAGCGCAGCGGCGGCCAGCGCGCCTCCCCGCCGGAACCACAGCCCGGCCACGACGACGACTGCGAAGTACATGAGGAAGTAGCGCTCTCCGCCTGGTCCGGCGAAGTAGATCCACAGGCTGATCAGGATCGTATCAACGATGATGATGACGGGCCGGGGGAAGAACAGCCTGTGCATGTGCAGAAGGAACAGAGACAGATTGTAGACGGCCGCCGCGATGGTGGCGGCGATCAGCAGTCCTCCGGCCATACCGTGGGCGTAGGCGAACTGAGGCGACAGAACGACGATGAGGATGAAAACCGTGCGGAAGGCCGCGACTGCGATCTCGGTATCGCGGCGAAGAAGGTCGACGCGACCTATCGGCGGCATGGCTGGAGTCGGCATCCTCACCCCTGTTGGCGCGGGGGCTTCTCCGACCCGAGGGTCAAGTCCTGCCCCAGCAACGCCCAGCGGGGCGCCAAGCAGGCGGGATAGGAATGCGCCGAGGCGCCGTGGTATAATCGTGATAAGTGGGGAGCTACTCGGGCGGCACTTCGACTAGTTGAGGGCCGCCCCACAGAGACCCAAAGGTCAGCGCGCGCGAAGTCAACGGGCGGCTGGTGGCTTGCGGTAATCCTTCCAGCGGGGGAGGTTGATGCGGTTTGTCTGCGGTCGGCGGATACGCCTGATCGTCGTCGGATTTCTGGCCTTTGCCTCGGCGATCACGGGAGCGTCGCTGGGAGCCAGGACCTCCGGCAATGATGTCACATCGCTCTCCCGTCAACTGGATGAGCTGGCGCGCGAGAAGTCGCGTGTCCGTCAGCACCTCAGAGGGGTGAAGAAGCGCCAGCGGCAGGTCTCCCGTCGCCTCGAACAACTCGACTCCAAGCTCGAGGAGACAGAGAGGCAACTCGGGCGCGTCACCGCGAAGGCCGATTCCACCCGGGCGTATTTCGAGGTCGCGACTCAGCAGTATGAGGTAGCAATCGTCCGGCTGTCCGACCAGAAGGACTCAGTGTCCGAGCGCCTCGTGGCTATCTACGAGCGCGGCGAGGTAAGGCCCCTCGAAGTGCTGCTTCAGTCCGCCAGCTTCGGCGATTTCGCGAACCGGCTGTACCTGTTGAACCAGGTCATCGCTCACGATGCCGAGATTCTCGACGACTACAGCACGGCGCAGGAAGAGGCGGAGGCCCGGCGGGCCGAACTCGACGCGCGGCATCAAGAGCTCAGGGCTCTTCAGGGCCAGGTCGCCAGGGAGAAGGAGCGCACCGCGGTCCAGCGGCAGTCCACCCAGCGGGAGAAGCGCAGCGTCCTGCGCGACCGGCTCGCGTACGAGCGCGCGCTGGCGGAACTCGAGCAGGATTCCCGCGAGATCGAGCAGATGCTGCGCCGGTTGCAGCTCACCCGCGGCGGTCAGCAGCGGTTGGCGAAGCCGTGGAGCGGCAACCTGCGCATGCCGGTGAAGGGCCGGCTGACGTCGCCCTATGGCTACCGCGTCCATCCCGTCTACGGTGTGCGGAAGCTGCACACCGGCATTGACGTCGCCGCGCCGTCGGGCACTGCGGTCAAGGCGGCAGGTGACGGCGTTGTCGTGTTCGCCAGCAGGTGGGGCGGTTACGGGAACTGCGTGATCCTCGACCACGGCGGGGGCGTCGCCACGCTGTACGGCCACTGCTCGCGCCTCGCCGTCGCCAACGGGCAGAACGTCACCCAGGGACAGGCCATCGCCTATGTTGGCAGCACCGGGCTTTCGACCGGGCCGCACCTTCACTTCGAGGTCCGGCGGGACGGGCACCCGGTGGACCCGATGGGGTATCTGTAGGCACCGTCGAAGCCGCTTCGTTTGACACCTCCCCTGCCCCGGCAGTAGAATCTGCCTAGCGCCCTTCCGGCCGCCGCGTTCTTCCGAGCACGCCGGCGGCTGACCCTTTCTGACGGAGGACACCGGTGAGCGACCCCTTCGACTTCGCTCAGGGCAGGCTTCTGCTGTATGACACCACGCTACGGGATGGTGCGCAGACAGAGGGCATTTCCTTCTCCGCCGACGACAAGGTCAAGATCGCCCGGAAGCTTGACCAGTTGGGTGTCCACTACGTCGAAGGCGGCTTCTCGGCTCCCGCCATGCGCACCGACATGGAGTTCTTCGCGCGCATGCGGCAGGAGCCGCTGAAGAACGCGAAGCTCGTCGTCTTCGGGATGACCCGCCGCGCCCGCAGCCGGGCGGACCAGGACCCGGCGGTGCGCAATCTCGTCGAGCTGGGCGCTCCCGTCGCGGCGATCGTCGCCAAGACGTGGGACCACCACGTCACCGCGGCGCTCCGCGTCAGCCTCGAGCAGAACCTGGCGATGATCCGCGACACGGTCCGATACGTGAAGGACCACGGGATCGAGGTGTGCTTCGACGCCGAACACTTCTTCGACGGCGCCAGGGACAATCGCAGCTACGCGCTTGACTGCCTGGGGGCCGCCGTCGAAGCCGGCGCGGATGTGGTCTGCCTTTGCGACACCAACGGGGGCACGCTCCCGGGCGAGGTCGGTGAGATCGTCCGAGCGGTCAGGGAGCACATCGCCGTTCCGCTCGGCATCCATGCTCACAACGACTGCGAGCTGGCCGTCGCCAATACGCTCGCCGCGGTGGAGGCGGGAGCGGTTCAGATCCAGGGCACCATCAACGGCTATGGCGAGCGCTGCGGGACGGCCAATCTCTGCTCCGTGATCCCTAACCTCCAGCTCAAGCTCGATAGGAAGGTGCTCGAGGAAGAGCAGGTCGCCCAGCTATATGAGACGGCCCATTACGTTGCCTCCATCGCGAATATGCCGCCGCCAGAGCGCGAGGCCTACATCGGCCGCAGCGCCTTCTCCCACAAGGGCGGCATGCACGTGGATGCGATGCTCAAGAGCTCGCGCACCTACGAGCATGTCAGACCGGAGTTGGTGGGGAACGAGCGGCACTACCTGGTGTCCGATCAGGCGGGCCGCCATGCGGTGGTCTTCAAGGCGCAGGCCCTCGACCTTGGCATTGACAAGGACTCGCCCCAGGCGAAGGAGATCATGGAGCGGCTCAAGGAGATGGAGCACGCGGGCTATCAGTTCGACGGCGCCGAGGCGTCCTTCGAGCTGCTGGTGCAGAAAAGCGTGGGCCGTTACCATCCGCGCTTCGACCTTGAGGGCTTCCGAGTGATCGTGGAGAAGGACCGCTCCGGGGAACTGCGCACCGAGGCCACCATCAAGCTGAGGGTTGACGGCGAGGAGGAGCATACCGCTGCCGAGGGTGACGGCCCGGTGCACGCGCTGGACAACGCTCTGCGGAAAGCGCTCGAACGCTTCTACCCACAGCTCAAGGGGATCCGGCTGACGGACTTCAAGGTCCGGGTCGTTGACGCGCCCGCTCAGGCCACGGCCGCCTCGGTGCGAGTGATGATCGAGTCCCGCGCGGGGGCGGAGACATGGACGACGGTCGGCGTTCACACCAACATCATCGAGGCGAGCTGGCAGGCCTTGGTTGACGGCGTCGAGTACGGCCTGCTGAAGGCGCTGGGCCGACCCAACAGCGGCTCACAGTGATTGGCCGGCACCGCCCGTGCTCGGGTCGCTGTATTCGAATGCCCCTATGTCCGGTGCGGCCCCTTGCCGCGGGTTCCCGGCGAAGTCAGCCTGAGGCGTGTCCTGCGTGGAACCGGCGCCGATAGCAGGCGATCCGGGCCGGAGTTGGAAGTCCCCTGTCTCTGGCGAGACGAAGCGCGGGTCCCCCTCGATCGCGTTCAGCCCGCGCGTCTCGTTAGCCCCGCCGCGGAATCCGTCTATCAGGTTGTGGTCTATCGTGGTCGCCGCTCCCCCGACCCGATCCATGATCTGCCACTCCCTGTTTTGGCTGCAGATGTTGTTGCGGATGACAATGCCCTGGGCCCCCGATGACTCGACGCCGATGCCGCCTCCCCATGTGTGCTCCTCCCAGCCATTGGCGTAGACGGTGTTGTTGATGATCTCAACGTTGTGGATGGGATGCTGCCATCCGCCGTTCCATCCGGCCACCATGATGCCGGCGGACCGGTTTCGATAGGCGATGTTGTTCACGAACCGCACGTTCTCCACCAGCCCGCCTCGCTCCGATGCAACAGCGAAGCCGCACCCCTCGCAGTCGTGCACGATGTTCTGCGTCACCTCGATATCGTGGGTGTGCGTCTTCCAGGCGTCCACGTAGATCCCAAGCCGCGTCTCGTGCACGTGGTTGCCGCGAATCAGGACGTTCGAGCACCCGTCCTTCGCATCAATCCCTTCGCCACCCCGCGGCCCCTCTCCGCGATTGTGGACATGGTTCCCGATGACCTGAACGCGCTCGCTGCCTGCGATCGTGATGCATTCCTGGCTCCCGCCGTTGCAGGCCTTCACCACTTCATTGCCCTTCACGAGCACGTCCGAGCTGCGCCACACGCCGATCCCCGAGTCCGCGGTGTCGTGTGTGTAACAGCTCTCCACGACCACGTGGCGCGATTCCCGTATCATGATGCCCGTCGCGCGCGAGTTGATCACCCGCAGACCGCGGGCGGTCACGTACTCCCGCTCGGCGACCACAAACACTCCGTCCCGCCCGTGGAGCTCGATGCCCTCGCCATCAATGGTCGCCGACTCGCCCTGATAGGCCGCGAACGTGATCGGCGCTTCGGGCGTACCCGAGTTCGCCACAATGACGCGCTCGCGGTATACGCCCTCCCGGAGGTAGACGGTGTCGCCCGCCAACGCCGTATCGGCGGCCTTCTGAACCGTCCGCCAAGGCTGCTCCGAAGTTCCCGGCGCACCGTCATCGCCGCTCATCGAGACGTAGTAGACCATCCCTGTCCTTGCCTCCCCGGCTGAGGACATCATCGTCCAAGCCGCCAGACTGAGTAGCAGCACTAGTAGTTGAGTCGGCCGCATCATGCGATGCTGTTCACCGGCGAACGGCGGGCCCCTTCCGGCGCGGCCGCGGCCTAGCCGTGGCGCTCGGCGGCCCCTCCACTGTCGTCGCAACGACACAGGCGCTGCTTGACACGACTTCACCGCTGGGAAAACCTGGAGCATGACCTTCGACAAGTGTCCGGGAGCCAAGGCATTCACCCAGCCCACGCCGGAGTTCATCCCGTGCCCGAGCTGCCACTGCGAGGTCGAGATCTGGACCGATGAGATCGAGGCGAAGTGCAGCTCCTGCGGGACGATGGTGTCGCGGGAGATGCTCCAGGGCTGCATAGACTACTGCGAGAGCGCCAAGGAGTGCTTGGGCGAAGCGCTCTACAACAAGCTTATGGCAGCAAAGG
>Ga0315293_10007452_pt1 | contig 10156 bp, 10 predicted proteins | sample YL17G13_20_MG_FD_203071 | JGI IMG/M metagenome (GOLD analysis project Ga0315293, IMG submission 203071) | Sediment microbial communities from Yellowstone Lake, YNP, Wyoming, USA - YL17G13_20 | ecosystem: Environmental > Aquatic > Freshwater > Lake > Sediment | place: USA: Wyoming | collected... | reverse complement strand
ACATCGGCCAAGGGTTTCCAGCGCGCGATGTTCCGGCGCTCTTCCTCGATCTCCTTAACCCGCACGACTACATCGGTCAGGTGCGCGAGGCGCTGCGCCCGGGCGGGTTCTTCGGCGCCATCGTTCCGACCACCAACCAGATCGTTACGCTTCTCAGCGCGCTCGAACGGAACACCTTCGCGTTCGTTGAAGTGTGCGAGCTTTGGCTACGTTACTTCAAGCCGGTCCCGGAACGGCTGCGCCCAACCGACCGCATGGTGGCCCATACCGGCTACCTGATCTTCGCCCGCCCGGTTATTGAGCCCCTCGATTCCGAGCCCGCCGCAGACGGCGCGCCGGAAGATACAGAAGTGGCCGTGGGCGACGATTCCTCATCGGAGGCATGATGTTCAGACGACCGCGACGCGCCCTTCGGCGCGCCCTGCGCCACTCCTTTGCCCCCATCCCTGTACCGCTCGGCACGTTGATGCCCGACGCCCCCCGCCGCCGGCTGGCTCGCGCCCACGGGCTCATGGGAGCCGCGAGCTACGCCGAGGCGGCCGCCCTGCTCGCGCAGCTCGCGGCCGAAGGCCGCCAAGCCGGGCACCCGCGCGCTGCCCAGCTCGCACTCGAGGCTGGGCGGGCCTATATGCTGGCCGGGCAGCCGGAGACCGCCCTGGGCGAGATCCGCGAGGGTCTGGCAATGCTGGCCGACATGGGCCGCTGGCGCATCCTGCGAGCTGCAGGCCTGAGGGCGGTGGACGAACTCCACCAACGCGGGTGGACCCAGGAGGCCGAGGAAGTGGCGGCCTGGCTCAATGCCACGCTCGCCGGCGCACCGCCCGGGACAGCCCCAACGCTCCAACCCGCGCCATCGGCGCGCCCCCCGCTTCTCCCGACTCACTGCCCTCCGTGCGGCGGTGCACTGCGCTCCGACGAAGTGGAGTGGATCGACTCGCGTACCGCCGAGTGCAGCTACTGTGGCAGCCCCGTCCGGGCCGCTTAGCGGCCTTGTCCCGGATGCTTTGCGTGAGTTGAACGAAGAAGACATTCGTCGTCGGCTGCAGCCGGCCGCCCCCGCGCCGCCCGCGCCTCCCCGCCTCAGCCCGCCGCCGCGGATTGCCGCCGTGCTCGTGCCTCTCTATCGCACCGCCGGCGAGTGGCATATGCTGTTCACCGAACGCAGCCAAGAAGTGGCGGATCACAAGGGCCAGGTTTCGTTTCCGGGCGGTCAGAGTCATCCCCAGGATGCGGACTTGGCAACGACGGCGTTGCGCGAGACGCAAGAGGAAATCGGCCTCGACCCGAGTGAGGTTCGCGTGTTGGGGCTGCTCGCGCCGATGCTCACGGTCACCAACTTCTGGGTCACGCCGGTGGTGGGCGCCTTCGACTGGCCGCAACCTTTTCATCTTGCGCCGGTCGAGGTGCGCGAGGTGTTCGGCACACCGCTGCGCTGGCTGGCCGATGCGTCCCATATGGAATGGATGGAAGGCAAGCATCCGCTGACCGGGGAGCACCTCATCACCGCCATCTATGCACCCTACGAAGGTCACACGATCTGGGGCGCCACGGCGCGCATCGTCCTGCAGGTCCTGGAGGCGCTCAACCCGGGCGCTCGCTGAAAGAACGCCGCCCGGGCTCCGGCCCAGGCGTGCCCGGTACACCTGAGGGAGAGCGGACATGCGATTTGTCGTGTTTGGTGCAGGTGCCATCGGCACCTATCTTGGCGGCAGCCTCTTTGGCGCAGGCCATGCGGTCGCATTCCTGGATACCGCCGAGACCGTCGCGCGGGTCAGGCGGAACGGGCTCGCGCTTTTTGACCGCGGCCGGACGATCCAGCTTCCGGCCGAGGGGTGCGTGTCCTCCTGGCCGGAGGCCGATCGTTTGGGGCCGTTCGACGCAGGCATCTTTGCCCTAAAGTCGTACGACACCCAAACGGCGCTCCGCCAACTGGCCGGCTTCTCCCGCGAGCTGCCACCGCTGGTGTGCGTGCAGAATGGCGTGGAGAACGAAGGCGTGATCGCCGCCGCGCTCGGTGCGGAGCGCGTGATCCATGCAACGGTGACGAGCGCCATTGGGCGGCCGGCCCCCGGGCGAGTTGTGCTGAGCAAGGCGCGCGGGGTGGGCCTCACGGCGCATCACGCGCTGAGCCGGGCCCTGGCCGCGGCTTTCGGCGAGGCCGGGCTGGCGCCCCGCTTGTATGCCGACCCGCTGGCGATGAAGTGGTCGAAGCTGCTCACGAACTTGATGGCGAATGCCTCCTCCGCCATCCTCGAAATGCTGCCCGAAGAGATATTCCGCGATGCGGCGCTATCCGCCATGGAGTTGGAGATGATGCGCGAGTGCCTGCGCGTGATGCGCGCCCTGCGGCTGGCTGTGGTCGACCTGCCTCGCACGCCGGTGCGCGCGCTGGCGTTCGTGGTCGAGCGCCTGCCCAGGGGGCTGGCCCAGGCGGCGCTCTCGCGAGTGGTGGGCGGCGGACGCGGGGGCAAAATGCCGTCCTTCTATCTTGACCTGCAATCCGGCCGCGGCCGCACGGAGGTGGATTGGCTCAACGGGGCGATCGTGCGAGCCGGCGCGGGGGTGGGCGTGGCCACCCCGATCAACGCCGCCCTCACGGCCACGCTCATGCGCCTGGCAGGCGAGAGCAGCCAACACGCTGCTTACCGGCGCAACCCCTCCGCGCTGCTGCGCGAGGTCGAGCGTGCGAGGGCGCACGCCAGCACGTGAGATCGGCATGCCTCGCGCCGTGTTGCCGGTCGCGCGGCCGGCTGTTGTTTGACCCGCCACCCCCGAGACCGTATAATCCTGCGCATGGTCACACGCGAGGAACTCGAGAAGCAACTCAAAGAGGCGCTGCGCGCGAGCGATGAGCCGCGCAAGCGCACGCTGCGCATGATCCTGGCCGCGGTCAAACTGGCCGAGGTGGAAAAGCGCGCGGCGCTGGATGAGGCCGCCATGCGCTCGATCCTGCAGCGCGAGGTCAAGACCCGCCAAGAGGCGCTGGCCGATGCCGAGCGCGCCGGACGCGCCCAGATGGCCGAGGATGTGAAGGCCGAGCTGCAAATCGTGCAGAGCTACTTGCCCGCCGCGATGCCCGCCGAGGAGTTGGAGGCGCTGGTGCGCCAGGCGATGGCCGAGGTCAACGCCTCGGCTCCCGGGGACATGGGCAAAGTGATGAAATCGCTCATGCCGCGCATCCAGGGCCGGGCCGACGGCAAAGATGTGAATCAAGTCGTGCGCCGACTCTTGGGCGGGTAGCAGGCCTGGACCTGCTCCCATTCTGTGAACGACACCCGAGATCCCTCCGCCTCATCGTGGCAGCGCATCGGCACCTGGGGCCCGCTGGTGGCGCTGGTCGTGGCCAGCGCGGTTCTGGCCGTGCTTGTGCTGTCGATGCCCCTTCTCCCCGGTGAGAGCGCCGTCAGCCTCAAACTGGGAGAGGTGGCTCCGCAAGACATCCTCGCCCCGCGCTCGGTGACATTCGTAAGCTCGGTGCTCACCGACCAAGCCCGCCAAATTGCCGCCGACGCGGTCACGCCCGCGTACGACCCGCCCGACCCGGGCATCGCCCGCCAGCAGGCCGAAGGGCTGCGCGCCGGCCTGGCGTACATCTCCGCGGTGCGCGCCGACCCCTACGCCACACCCGAACAGAAGCTCGGCGACCTGCGTGCCACCCGCGACATTCCTACCTCCATCGAGAACGCCACCCAGCTCCTGCAGCTCAGCGATCTCGATTGGCAGCTTGTCCAAGACGAGAGTCAGACCGTGCTCGAGCAGGTGATGCGGCGCGAGATCCGCCCCGAGTCGGTCGAGGAGATACGCAAGTCACTGCCGGCTTACGTCAGCCTGGAATTGCCCGAAAGCCGAGCCCAGCTGGTGGCCGACCTGCTCCGACCGCTCGTGATCCCCAACAGCCTGTTCAACCAGGATGGCACGCAGGCCTTGCGCGAGGAGGCGGCCCGCAATGTAGCGCCGATCACGCGCAGTTTCGTCGCCGGCCAGGTTGTCGTGGCCCGCGGACGCCCGGTCACACCAAGCGATCTGGAGGCCGTACAAGCGCTGGGGCTGACCGCGGGGCCGCTCAACCTCCGCCAGACACTGAGCACGACCCTCACCGTGGCGCTGCTGGCCACGCTCCTGCTGCTCTATCTGCATCGCTTCCCCATCGGCCGCAAGCCACGCTTCCGGCACGCTGCGCTGCTGGCTCTGCTCCTGCTGCTCTATGTTGCCGCCGCCCGCCTGATGATTCCCAGCCACACCGTCTTACCCTACCTCTTCCCGGCCGCATCGCTCTCGCTGTGCCTGGCCGGCCTCTTCAACCCAGGCCTCGGAATCGTGGGCGGATTCCTGATTGCCAGCGTTGCAGGTGTGTTGGCCGGAGGGCGCCTCGAACTTGCGCTATTCACCGGCTTGGGCGCACTCATGGCGGTGCTCACGCTGGGGCGCGCGGAAAGGCCTCTCAACTTCTTCTTCGCCGGCCTGACGAGCGCGCTAACGGGGATCGCCGTCGTCTTGCTCAGCCGGCTGCTCGAGCCGACGAGCGACCTGATCGGCGTTCTCACGCTCATGGCGGCCAGCTTGGGCAACGGGATTCTTTCCGGCAGCCTGGCTATCGGCATCCTGCTTCTGGCCGGCGGCCTGTTCGACATCACCACCAACCTGCAGCTACTCGATCTTTCGCGGCCGGACCACCCCCTGCTGCGGCTGATGCTACGCAACGCGCCGGGCACGTATCAGCACAGCTTGCAGGTGGCCAACTTGGCTGAGCACGCCGGCGAGAGCATTGGCGCCAATACCCTGCTCCTCCGGGTGGGCGCGCTGTATCACGATGCGGGCAAGGCCGCCCGCCCGAAGTACTTTGTCGAGAACCAGGGGCCGGATGGAAACCCGCACGATCGGCTGGAACCTGCCAGCAGCGCCAAACTCATCATCGAGCACGTCCGCGATGGGCTCGACCTGGGGCGCAAGTACCGCCTACCCACCCGCGTGCGCGACTTGATCCCCGAGCACCACGGAACGCTGCGGGCGAACTTCCAGTACAACCTGGCGCTGAAACTTGCGCAGGGCGATGCCTCCAAGGTGGATCAGTCGCTCTTCCACTACCCCGGCCCGCGGCCTCGCTCGCGCGAAGCCGCGCTGCTCATGCTGGCGGACGGCGTGGAGGCCAAGTTCCGCGCCGTGAGCCCCGCCTCGCAGGAAGAGATCGAGACCCTGGTGCGCAGCCTGATCGATGACCGTCTCTACCAGCAGCAGTTCGTCGACACGGATTTGACCCTCCAGGATTTGGAACGTATCCGCCGGTCGTTCGTCGAGACACTGCGCGGTGGACTTCACACCCGCTTGAGGTACCCGGATGACGAGCAGGCCAAGCCGCAGACGGCTCAGTCCGCCTCCGCGCCCGGCGCGGAGTAGGCCGGACCTTTCCGGGCAGATGGTTGTGACCCACGTGGTGCGCAGCTTGCGCCAGTCGCGCCTGCGCCTCGTCCGGCGGGCCGCCGCCGAAGCGTTGCGAGTGTGCGGCGCGAAGGCGGCCTCCTTCGGCCTGGTGTTGGGCGGGGACACTTTGTTGCGGCGGCTGAACCGGCGCTACCTCGGGCATGACCGCCCGACGGATGTGTTGGCCTTCCCGGCCTCGATGCCGCCGCGCGCATCCTCGGGCGAAGGGTTGGGAGACGTGGTCATCTCGGTGGCCACAGCTCGCCGCCAAGCGAGGAGCGCTGGACACTCGCTGGAGGCGGAGTTAGCCGTGCTCACCGTTCACGGCATCCTGCACCTTCTCGGTCACGATCACCGAAGTCGGGCGGAAAAGGCGCGCATGTGGAAGCTGCAGACGCGCGCGCTGGCGGCAGTGGGCATCCCCGGGCCCGACGGCGACTGAACGCACCATCAACTCCCATGGAGAGGACCGACATCGCATGAGAGCCCAGGGATTAGCGGCCGCATTTGGATTTGCCCTGCGCGGGATCGCCTATGCCTGGCGCACCCAGCGCAACGTGCGCATCCAGGCTGCGGTGGCCATGGCGGTGGTTCTGGCGGGCGCCTGGCTGCGCGTGGGTGCGCTCGAGTGGGCACTGCTCATCACGGCCATCGCCCTTGTGCTCACGGCCGAACTGCTCAATACGGCGATCGAAGCAGTGGTGGATCTTGTGAGCCCGCAGACCAACCCGTTGGCCGGAGCGGCCAAGGATGCCTGCGCCGCCGGGGTCGTCGTGGCCGTCGTGGGAGCCGTGCTGCTCGGCTTATTCGTCCTCGGCCCGCCGCTGATCGACCGCGTGCAGTTGCTGGTTCGCTAGCTGAGGATAGGGCGGGCACATGGCCGCGACCGATTTCGTCTTCGGAACCGTGGGCAGCCCCCTCTCGACGCCCAAGAAGCCAGGCGGCACGCTCGGCGGGGTCGGGCGCCTGGTGGAAATCAAGTTGGACGCGCTCGAAATGGCGTGGGTTCAGTCGGTGCGTGTGACCTTGGCCACCTGTGAGGCCATTCGGCAAGCCGCGCACGCGGCTCACATCAGCCTGAGCGTCCATGCCCCCTACTACATCAACCTCAACGCAGACTCCGACGAGTGGCCGAAAAGCCGCAAGCGCCTGATGGACGCCGCTTACTTCGGTCATCAGGCCGGCGCCCGCGACATCGTCTTTCATCCGGGTTCCTACTTCGGCCAGAGCCCCGACCAGGTTCTCCAAGTCGCCGTTCCCCGGCTGCGCGCCTGCCGCGATGAACTGGACGCCATGGGGGTGAGCGCGGTGCTGCGCCCTGAAACGATGGGCAAGAGCGCCCTGCTGGGGAGCCTCGAGGACGTCCTCACACTATCGGCGGAGATCGAAGGAGTCGAACCCTGCCTGGATTTCGCCCACCTGCACGCCCGGACCGGTGACGGGAGCGGCAACTCGCATGCAGAGTGGGTGGGAATGCTCGACCGCGTTGCTGAGAGACTGGGGCAATCCGCGCTGCGTCGCCTGCACATTCATCTTTCGGGGATCGAATACAGCGTAAAGGGGGAACGCCACCACCTGCCCCTCGCCCAGGCCGACTTGCGATACCGCGACCTGCTGACCGCATTGCGCGATCGAGAATGTGCCGGCCACATCCTGTGCGAGAGCCCGATTCTTGAGGAGGACGCCTTGCGGCTTCAACGCACCTGGCGTCGCCTGACGGGGCCTTCCGCCTCCGGGTTGCGAGCCACGCGCACGCGGGAATCGCCTCGCTCCGGGCGCGGCTCCGCATCACCCCCGATTCGTTGAACCAGTTGCGGAGGAATGGAGCCCTAGCCGCCGGGTTCCTCGTGCCGAGGTTTGGCCAAGGACGGGTTGTGCGCGAACGAGAACAGAGGCAGTGGGATGCCTTCCGCGCGCAGCCAGACCCAGAAACTCGTCCCCATCCCAGGCGTCGATTGAACCTCGATCAACCCGCCATGGCCTTCGACCACCTTGCGGGCGATGGCCAAACCGAGGCCGGTCCCTGGCGTTTTCGATAGCCGCCCGGCGTGTCCGCGGTAGAAGGGGTCGAACACCCGCGGAAGTTCATCGGCGGCGATGCCCAGGCCGGTATCCCGCACCTCGACAACCACCCATGACTCACCATTGCGCTCCCGCGGTCCGACCTCGACGCTCACCCGGCCTCCGCGCGGTGTGTAGAGCAGCGCATTGTTGATGATGTTGGAGAGGCCATGTTCGAGCATATGCGCGTCCGCATTCACCAACGGGCATTGCTCGGGTGATTGGGCCGTTACCGCGATCCCTCGATTGGCGGCGAGCAATGAGGCGGATTCGAGAAGATCGTGCACGAGCGCCTGTAAATCCACCAGCGCCCGGCGCGGGTCGGGGCGGTCCACGTTCACCTGGCCAAGGATGAGCATCTCCTCGACCATTTCCTGCATGCGCTTGACTTCGCGGCCAAGCACGTCCACATAGTCGCGGCTGCGCTCAGGATGGGTGCACAACAGATCGAGATAAAGTTCGAGGGTGGTCAAGGGCGTACGCAGTTGGTGACCGAAGACGAGCATTTGTTCGGAGGTCGCGTGCATCTCCTCCTGGGCGCGGCGCATGGCTTTCTGCAATTCCTGAATCTGCGTGCGCAAGTCGCTGCCCGATTTCGCCAGCGCATCGCGCAAGTCCGCGTTCTCCAGGCTGAGAGCGACCTGTGCACCGAGAACGGCGCCCAGGTGCAGCGAGCCGTCGGCGCTCAGACTCCCGCGATCGGACCAGAAGAAGGCAAATCCGCCGAAGACCCGTTCCTGCCACACCAGCGGAAGGAACAATGCGGCGCGCACCGAGGTGCCCGCCCATCCTGGGCCCAGCTCGCTGGAGGTCAGGCGCAACGGCGATCCGGATTCCACCACGCGCCACAGGTGACGTTCAACTTCCTGCGGGACGTCGACCTGGACCGCGCCGGGAGAGTAGCTGGCTACCAGCGTCAAGGATCGCGGTTCGTTCTCGGCCAGGTAGATTTGGCCAAAATCGGCGCCGACGGTCTTGCAGGCCAGCTTGAGCACGCCGCCCAGCGGATCGCTGCGGGCAGCGCTTGCCGCGGCGACAATCAGCGCCGAGGGCGGGCGAGCCGCCCTTGTCTCAGGGGATGCGGCAGAAGTCAGTTGGGAGGCCATGCTCTGAATCGCTTCCTCCATGCACGATGAGTGTCCGCTGGGCGCGCCGCCCCCTCCGGCGCGCCCCCCGAACTCCGCTCCCCCCGGGCCCCACGTGAGTGATACCGGGTCCCCCTGAGGATCCAGCGTCACCCTGCACGAGGCAAGCGGTCCACGCCTGGTTAGAGCGGCCGAACGGTGGTCCTTTCGACCATCGCCCACACCGGGGGAACCTGGCTCGGGACCCACATCGGCATGGCGGTCGTCGGCACGCTGGTTGCGGTCAGGCGCTCGACGGCGGCGGCGAAGGCAGGCAGCTCACGGGCTTCGATGGCCATCAACGCCCCGACCTCATCTGGCGCGAACTCGAAGCGCTCGAGCAACTCCGCCCGGCGGCCATTGAGCAGACCGGCGCAGAACCGCTCGCTCACAACCGCATGACCAATCAGTTTGTTCATCGCTGTGACCGACATGAGATATCTCCTTAGCTTCCCGAGCCGCCGCCAATAGGCGGGCAATAGCTTCCCGAACCTCCGCCGATGGGCGGGAGGAAGCTGCCGGAACCACCACCGATTGGGGGATGTTGGCTACCGGATCCTCCGCCCATGGGCGGATGGTGACTTCCGGAGCCTCCACCGATGGGTGGGCAATAAGATCCTGACCCTCCACCGATTGGCGGAACGAACGACGGACATAGAATGCCTTTCATGGGAGCCTCCTAATTGCGCTAATGGACCGAGTTGCTAAGAGTCTATTCAATGGTGTTCAACGACCCCCTTACGCTCGAGATCTCAGGTGTAGAACGCATGTGCTAGCCCTTGCTGACAGACCGTCTTGGCGCGGAGGCGATTTCGTGGGTCGGACTGGCCGCCAGCAGTTCCTACTCGCAAGAGGATGAGACGGCTGGTTCTAGAGGGAGGACCGCCATCCTCCCGCGGACGAATGCGCTATCGCGGTTCCTCGCAAGGACCCCTACAGTTGATAAGCACAAGCGCGCCCGGTCTGGGAAAAAACCCCTCGCAGGCGCGCCCGGACTGACTAAGAGATCAGGCTTCCGTAAAGCGACCGCGTCTCCGAGGGAGGGTCGAGGCCCATTTCCCTTCGCAGCGACTCGCAGTAGTGCTGATAGTGGTCAACCACCTCATGGATTCTGCCCTGCGCGGCGAGCACCTTGAGCATCCGTTGGTGCAGGTCGTCGCGCAGCGGCTCAGCCGCCAGAGCCCGGGTGAGCGCGGCACGCGCTTCTGCATAGCGGGTGACGGCGATCAGCTCGTCTGAGTACTCGCGCAAGACGCGGACAAACTCCTCCGACAGCTCCTCCCGCCTTTGGCGCGCCCAATCCACCGGAAGATAGGCCAGGTACTCCCCGGAATAGGCTTGGATAGCAGCCTCGAGCGCACCCACACGCCGCAAGTCCTGGAAGGGCATGGCGATCGCCCCCCGCGCCAGGGCTTCGAAGGTGGCGACGTCATAGCGCATCTCCAGGTTCTCGCTGAAATTGCATGTTTGCTCGCGGAGAACTACGACTTCCTCCCCCAGTGCCCTGCGCAGACGGTATAGGGTCTGATAAAGGTTGGTCAGCGCACGCCCCT
>Ga0315293_10007449_pt1 | contig 10158 bp, 11 predicted proteins | sample YL17G13_20_MG_FD_203071 | JGI IMG/M metagenome (GOLD analysis project Ga0315293, IMG submission 203071) | Sediment microbial communities from Yellowstone Lake, YNP, Wyoming, USA - YL17G13_20 | ecosystem: Environmental > Aquatic > Freshwater > Lake > Sediment | place: USA: Wyoming | collected... | reverse complement strand
CGCCCTGCCCTGGCTGCAGTTTCTGGACGACAGATTAAACCTGATGATCATCTACGCCCACCTGCTGGATGCCAGCTCAACTTACCTTGGCGTGGATTGGTTCGCATACTACGAAAAGCATGTAGTCCCCACTTTTCTTATAGACCTCACAGGCACGGCAGCAATAATGTTTCCATTAAAGCTATTGATACTATTACCAGTGCTGAGCATGATAGATCGATCCCTGGAGGACCCGTCTCTTTGCAATCTCACTAAGCTGACTCTGATAACTCTGGGGCTCGCTCCTGCCGTTCGAAATACCCTTCGTCTGGCCCTGGGAGTTTAAAAAAAAACAAAAAGCAATGAAGCGAGAAAGAAAAGGGATCAGTCCGAATGCGCTCTCTGCACCTCGACCTTTTCTCCATTCTTCAGCCGTTTGAGAACGCACTTGGCCATCTCCGAGGACTTGGCGACCCGAATGTCGCCTCGACGACCCACGGTGGCGGTGAATATCGGCTCCTCGCCCACATAGACCTCCACGGACTCGCCAGCAAGGTCTTCCAGCCAGATAATGAGATGCTTGGCCGTCTCCTCCACCCGCGGAGCGGAAAGGGCGGGCTCATCATTGGCGCGAACATCGATGTGCATTCCCAGAGTCTTCTCGATCTGGTCTATGTTCTTGCCGGCCTTGCCTATCACCTTCGCCGCCTCGTCCTGAGGAACGCGGATAACGGCGGAAGAGTCGGTGAGCATTTCCACCTGGAAAGGCCCGCGCACATGATGGGAGATCTCCTTCTCGATCTCTCGCGAGGCCAGCTTCCAGGACGGCTTCTTGCCCTCCTTGCAAACAGGCATTACCACGATCTCCTCGCCGTAAGTGTACATCTCATACTCCGGCACGCCGGTCTCGAAGTCCTTGACCACGATCACCGGCCGGGCCAGATCCGCCTCCACCATCCCCGAAGGAACCTTGACCACGAACTCCACGTCCAGTACTTTGGTAACCTCGCCCTTCTCGATGAAGACCACGGTGTCCACCACCTGCGGTATCATGCCCAGGTCGACCCTGCCCAAGAGCCGCTGCAGCGCATCGATGGGCTTGTTGGCATGCACCACTCCGATCATGCCCACCCCAGCTAGGCGCATATCGGCGAAGACCCGGAAGTCGCGAGTCTTGCGGACTTCATCGTAGATGGTGTAGTCCGGTCTGACCAGCAGCAGTATATCCGCTGAGGCCTCCATGCTCCCCTCCAGGGGGCCGTACTGGGTTATCTCCGCAGGGACCTGCAGATCGCGTGGTGATTCCAGGGTCTTGACCACGAAGTTGCACTTCAGCAGATATTCGGCCACGCCTGCCGCAAAGGTGGACTTTCCTGAGCCCGGAGGCCCGGCGATGAGAATTCCCCTCTGGCTCTCTTTGAGCCTCTCTTTCAGCTCTGTGCTGTGCCGATAGGAGTCAAAGCTCACTTTGGCCACGGGCCTTACCGCAGTTATCTCCAGCCCATCGGAGAAAGGAGGCTTGGCTATGGCGATCCTCATAGGCCCGAGCTGGATTATGGAAGCACCATTCTTCTCCATCTCCACGTAGCCTTCCGGGTCCGCCTTGGCTCGCTCGTAGATCTCCCGGGAGAGATCCCGCAGTTCCCTCTCAGAAAGAGGCCGCTCGCTCAGACGAACCAGACTGAAATCGCCCACCTTGCCGCGCTTGGCCATGGGCACTGCGCTCTCCTTGAGGTGCACGGAGAGCGTATCTTCGGTGAAGTACTTCTCCAAAGATAAGGGCTTGATGGCCTCGCGCTGCGGGCGGACGTACTCCACATCCAGGCCCATGGCCTCCGCCACTCTGAACTGGACGTGGTCGCTGGTCAGGAAGGACGCCCCCAGCTCGAGGGCGACATCCCGGATCATGGCGTCAATCTCCCCTCCGCCGGCGAGCTTGATCTGGTCCAGATTGGGTCGAATACCCACATACTCCAGCTCAATCTTGCCTGCCTTGGCCAGTTCGGAGAGCCTTCTCAGTTCTTCCAGTCCTCTTAAGCCGATATCTCGCCCGTGGTTGGCCTGGGCCTCCAGCTCCGCTACTACCGCTTCCGGCACGACGATTCTCCGGCCCTGGAGGTCACCTGCTTTGATCTTGGCAGAAACCCTGCCGTCTATAACCACACTGGTATCTGGCACTAACGGTTGCGCCATCGTTGAAAACATCCTTTAATTATCAATTATCAGCTAAAGCTGAAATAGAGCTAGAGATATACTATATCCATCTTTCGCTTTTTAGCAATCCATTCCAGCACATAGTCTATGTCCAGCAGCTTTCTGGTCTGCAGGCCGGCATTTACCAACAGAACGGGACCGCTCTTCATGGCCAGAGCGATCTTCCGGGAAGCTTCCGCGCCAAATCCAGGGTCCAATCTCTTCAAGAGATAGAGCTTGAGATCACAGCATGCGAAGCCTTCATCGGTCATGTGGCCAAACTCGATGCAGACATTTCCCTTTCCAGGCTGCAGCCGGAAAGCTACGCTGTAGCTGGCAAACTTGCTCCGGTCATAGAGCTTCCTCTCAAAAAAAGCCGGCCGGAGATCCTCTTCCAGTATGGCCTTCCCCAGAGCCTCCAGCTCCTCCTGAGCCTTCCGGGAGTATAGAGGGCAGCCTGCCAGCTTCAAAGCGGTGAGATTCTTTAAAGATGCCTCCTTGGCATGACAGTGCTCGCTGCCATCCACCGCCCAGAAATCGTTGGTGAGGGGAAAAGAGGCGGATGCATAATTGTCACAGCTTTTGCACTTCATCCTGATGATGGCTTCCTTGTCCAGGAAGGACGCGATCCCCTCTAAGACCGCAAGCGCGTCTGCAACACGAAAGTCTGCACCGGCCCCGAGAGTTTTTTTTGCTTCCCGGACCGCAAAGAGTATTTCGTTCTTGTCCATAGACTATCCTTCATGTGCCAGGGTCTTTTACCAGGCACATGAACTCAATTAATGCTAGAGCATCTTACATAAGAACTTGCCGCGGCTCCGAAAGAGATATATTTACTCATCACTTTTTTGCGGAGAAGAGGAGATAAGCCCGCAAAGATAGGAGGTCAGCCCCTTGAAGGAAATACGCTTACACGGTCGTGGAGGTCAGGGATCCGTCACTGCGGCCGAGATAATAGCCGTTGCGGCTTTTGAGGATAAGAGGTTCTCTCAGGCATTTCCGGCCTTCGGTGTGGAACGCAGAGGAGCGCCGGTCATGGCCTTTGCCAGAATCGCCGACCAGCCCATACGGATAAGAAGCCAGATCTACGAGCCCGATTACGTCATTGTGCAGGACGTCACATTGCTGGACGTGGTCAACGTGGCCAGCGGGCTCAAACCCGATGGCAAGATAATAATAAACACCGACCGGCCGAAGGAGAAGCTCAAGCTCAGCACCAAGGCAGAAGTGATCACCATCGACGCCACCAAGATCGCCATGGAGGTCCTGGGAAGGCCCATTGTAAATACCACCATGCTGGGAGCATTTTCCGGTGCGACCAAAGAGATCGCCCTGGAGAGCCTGAACACGGCCATCTCCGAGCGCTTCAAGGGTGAGCTGGGCAAAAAGAACCTGCTTGCCATTAAAACTGCCTACGAGAGGGTTTCTTGATGGAGATAAAAGCAGGCAAACTGGTAGATCCGTGCAGCACCCAAATCACCAAAACCGGTGCCTGGCGGACATTCGTTCCCGTGGTCGACCATAAGGAATGCATCAAATGCAACCTCTGTGAGATCTTTTGCCCCGAGGGCTGCATTCATCAGGTCTCCAGCAAAGATGTCGACGCTCTGCTCAAATATGGATACAAACCAGATCAGATCCGCTCTTTGCCCAAGGATGAGATCCTCTTTGTTCCTGACCTGAACTACTGCAAGGGCTGCAGCGTGTGTGCTCACGAGTGCCCGCGCAAGGCGATAGAGATGGTCCTGGAGGAGAAGTGATGAGCCAAAAAATGTCATCTCAGGCTTACGTCAATAAGCCCGCAAGATCCGCCAACATGAAAGTGGTCGAAGGCTCCTACGCCGTGGCCCATGCGGTTATGTGCTGCTTACCGGATGTGATCTCCGCCTACCCCATAACCCCCCAGACTCATATCGTGGAGCACCTCTCGCAGATGGTGGCTGATGGCGAGCTTGACAGCGAATTTTTGACCGTTGATTCTGAGTTCTCAGCCTTGTCCGTTTTAGTCGGCGCCAGCGCTGCCGGTGCCAGAAGCTACTCCTCGACCACCAGCCAGGGGCTGGCCCTGATGTACGAGGTGCTGTACAACGTTTCCGGCATGCGCCTGCCCATAGTCATGAACGTCGCCAACCGCGCCCTCAGCGCCCCGCTGAACATCTGGAATGACCAGCAGGACTCCATCGGCGCCCGCGATGTGGGTTGGCTGCAGATCTATGTGGAGGATGTACAGGAGGCGGCGGACGCGACGCTGCAGGCCTACAGGATTGCCGAGGACCCTGCAATAAGGACGCCCATCATGGTCTGCATGGATGGATTCATCCTGACGCACGTCTATGAGCCGGTGGAGCTCCTGGACAAAGAGCTGTCCAGGGAGTTCCTGCCTCCCTTCCAGCCTGAGAACATCCTAGACCCGAGCGATCCCAAGACCTTTGGAGCCTTCGCCGACCCCACCACCTACACCGAGTTCCGCTACCTGCAGTTTGAGGCTCAGCAAAAGGCCCTTGGGACGATCGAGAAGGTCGCCAAGGAGTTCGAGGAGACCTTCGGAAGATACGTTGGAGGGCTGGTGGACAGCTACCGTGCGGAGGATGCGGAGATAATAATAGTGACCATGGGCTCGGTGATTGGAACCATAAAGGACGCCATAGATGCCATGCGAGCCGAGGGCAAGAAGGTAGGGCTGGTCAAGGTCAGGAGCTACAGGCCATTCCCGGTCCAGGCCCTGCGCGAGGCCCTGAAAGATGCCAGCGTCATTGCCGTGCTGGAGAAGGACGTTGCCATCGGAGGCGAGGCTGGTCTGCTCACGGACCTGAAGGCGGCCTTATACAACAGCAGCATCCGCACCCCGATCATAGGCTTCACGGCCGGCCTTGGTGGCCGCGACATCACCATCAAGGACATAAGGAAGATCGTGGAGAAGGCCGACGCTGCCCGCAAAAAAATAGAATCCGAGTTTGAGTTCCTGGATCTAAGAATGGAGATCCTTTAGGAGGTGAAGAGAATGGAAAAATCTTTGCTCGCCCCAGGGCACAGGGCCTGTGCGGGATGCGCCATGCCCACTACCGTCAAGCTCGTCCTGGATGCTGCGGGACCGAACACCATCGTGGTCTCGCCCACCAGCTGCCTGGAGGTCACCACCACGCCCTTCCCGGAGAGCGCCTGGTGTGTTCCCTGGATTCACTCCTTATTCGAGAACGCCGCCGCCGTAGCTTCGGGTGTGGAGGTGATGCTGAAGAGAAAGTGTAAAGATACGAATGTGGTAGTGATCGGCGGTGACGGCAGCACCTTCGACATCGGCATGGGCTCCAACTCCGGCATGTTCGAGCGCGGCCATAAGATTCTCTACGTCTGCTACGACAACGAGGCCTACATGAACACCGGTGTGCAGCGCAGCGGCTCCACGCCCTTCTGCGCGCAAACTACCACCACCCCGTCCGGCTCCAAATCCCTGGGCAACCCCCGGCCCAAGAAGGATATGCCCGCCATAGCCATGGCCCACAAGGTGCCCTACGTGGCCACGGCCTCGGTAGCCTACCCTGTGGACCTGAGAAGGAAGGTGAAGGCTGCTCTGCGGGTCAATGGGCCATCCTACATTCAGGTAAACGCGCCCTGCATCACCGGCTGGACCTTCGACGCCGGAACCATGATTGAGGTGGCGCGCCTCGCTGTGGAAACTGGCCTGTGGCCCCTCGCGGAGTGGGTAAACGGCGAGCTGGTCGGCGTGAAGAAGGTGCACCGTGCGAAGCCCGTGGAAGAGTACCTCAAGAGCCAGGGCAGGTACAGGCATCTCTTCAAGAGACCTGAGGGTGCGGATATCCTGAAGCAGATTCAGGCCATGGCGGACGCGAACATAGCCAAGTACAAGCTGGCGGACTAGGTATGTACGTTGGCCGGATAGTAGTAGTAGGCAAAAGTTTGGGGAGGAGCTTTGTGGCCTACCGGGTCTCCTCCCGCTCTTTTCCCAACCGAAGAGCGGAGATCCGGGGCAAGGGCATCCTCGTCTCGCCTTCGGATCCAGCGGACCTGGCCAAGAACCCCTACATTGCCTACAACTGCATCCGTGTCCTCGACAATGTAGCCGTCGTCGCCAACGGCACGCAAGCAGACATGATCCTGGAGAAGATCGAGGATGGGCTGCGACCTTTGCCGGCCATCGCCCTTAGCCTGGTGGCTTTTGGCTATGAGAGAGACGAGCTGGACACGCCCCGGCTGGCGGGAGCCGTGAGCGGAGAGAAGGCCTGGCTGGGAATAGCCAAGAGGGAGGAGTTCAGGGCCAAGGAGTTCCATCTTGGGGATGGCGACGCATTCATGGTGGCTACCTACGAGAAGACGGAGTTCGAGCCCCTCAGCATGGGCGGCATAAGCCCGGACGAGATTGCTCGGGCGGCCTATGATCTGTCCTTCCAGAGGCCCGTTTGCGCAGCGGCTGCCCTATCTCTTTCCGAAGGGCAAGGGAGTGAGAGCAAGGGATTTGAGCTGGCAGTCTACAATCCGAAGTAGAGGGATGTTATGGAGATCAATGGTGTACAGATAGACGACACCTTTGCGGAAGGTTTTCCCATAAAGGTGGCAAGGGTGCTGATAACCGCTGTAACGGAGCGCTGGGCTCTGGAGGCGGCGCGCGAAGCCACGGGTTTTGGGACGTCCGTCATCGGATGTCCGGCCGAGGCAGGAATAGAGTGTGTGGTGGGCGGAGACGAGACTCCGGACGGAAGGCCGGGGGTTAACATCCTGATCTGCAACATGGGCTACAAGAACCTGGAGAGCTCCCTGCTCTTCCGGCTGGGCCAGGGTGTGTTGACGGCCCCGACCACGGCCGCCTGGAGCGGCCTGCCGGAAGCGGAGAAGCAGTTCGACACCGGCAAGAAGCTGAGCTTCTTTGGCGACGGCTACCAGAAGCAGGCTGAGCTGTACGGCCGAAGCGTCTGGAAGATACCCCTCATGTCTGGCGAGTTCATCATCGAGCAGAGCTTCGGAGCTGTGGACGGGATCGCCGGCGGCAACTTCCTGATCCTGGGCCAAAATCAGATGGCCGCTCTGACCGCCGCCGAAGCGGCAGTAAACGCCATCGGCAAGCTCAAGGGCTCCATAACCCCCTTCCCGGGAGGCGTCGTTTCCAGCGGTTCCAAGGTGGGCTCCAGGTACAAGTTCCTCAAGGCCTCCACCAACACCGCATTCTGCGCATCGCTGCGGGCGGACGGGGTCTGCACCCTGGCCGAGGACGTCTCCAGCGTCTACGAGATAGTTATCAACGGCCTGGACAGGGAGGCCATCCAGAAGGCCATGAAGGCGGGCATCAACGCCGCCTGCCGCGTGCCCGGCATTCTGAAGATCACCGCCGCCAACTACGAAGGCAAGCTGGGCGCTCACCAGTTTCCGCTGCACGCGGTGCTGGAGTAGATCCAGCTCCAATTGACCATAGCCATGACAGACCAGGAGATCGAAGAGACCAGCGGCAAGATAAAGGCCTGGCTCACTCAGGAAGGGCTCTTCAAGGAACAGGTTCAGGACGAGAACCTCAGCTTTCATCTCGCGGCCGAGTATCCAGCCCGCTCCGGCAGGCATGTGAGCATTATTCAGCCCAAGAACCGCGAGGACATGATAGCGGTATTCAGCAGGATCAGGCTGGCCGAGGTGCACAGGAAGGCACTTTCAGCCATGCCGCTCAAAGAGAAAGAGCAGTTCCTCTGGAGTATGCGCTACGACCTGCTCTTTCAGGAGTCGAGCTTCGAGATGGAGCCGCGGGGTGGCGACCTGGAGAGCATCCATTTCACGCGGGAGATCTACTACGACGGCCTGACCAAGAACAAGCTCATGGAGGCCTTGCGGGAGAACTTCAAGTGCGAGCTTTATGTGGTATGGAAGTTCCAGGAGGTCTTCGGCGAGGGACAGGCGAACAAGATCTTAGGCCCGCCGGAGCCAATGTACTGCTAGTGCCCGGAAAAAAGCTTGGCAGAAAAAGATGATGAGGTCTGCCCGGCCTCAGGAGACCTCATAGGTCACTGTTACGCTGGATGTGGTCTCCATCTCGCCAGGCTGAATGGGCGTGGCAACGTCAGCAAATACCTTGCTTCTAGTGGCTGGAGCAACGAACCCATAGCCTTCGGAGATCTCCAGCACCTTGCCGAGCTTCACGCCTGCCGCCGCGGCTGCAACCTCAGCTTTCCGCCTGGCATCCTTGATGGCCAGAGCCAAAGCTTGGTCCTTCTCAGGCTGAGGGTCGAGGATGTCGAAGGTTACTTCCTGGATGCTGTTTGAGCCTGCGGCAGTGGCCGCGTCCAGGACCTTGCCCACAGCAGAGGTGTCGTTCAACCTCACTGTTACCTGATTGGTGGCGATGAACTCCGGCGGTTTTGGCTTCTCGCTGGCGGTCTTTGGTTCCTCCTGCGGCGCCGTCGTCAGGCTGTAGCGGCTGGTCTGGATGTCCTTCTTGGCTATCCTCGCGTCAAGCAAGACATTTATGGTTTTGTTCATCAGCCGGGCGTTTTCCGCAGCCGCACCAGCGGCGCTGGCGTTATGGGTCTCCACGCCCAGCACAACCGTCACCATGTCCGGAGCGGCGCTGACCTTGCCCTCGCCCTGAACCATCAGCTTGGATATATTGTTCTCAGCGGCAGATGCAGAAAAGGCAGCGGCCAGCAGCAGCATCAGCCCCAGAAGCACCATATTCGATCTTTTCATAAAATCCCCTTTATAGAATCCATCTGAACAGCTTTAAAGATTATGCTAAAATGACCAGAGGACATAGAAAAAAAATTTTTTCGTGCCCCTGGCTCTATATAGCCATCTCATAGGTTACCACTACGTAGGAGGTCACATCCACCATGCCTGGCTGGTCGGACGAGCTGACAATGGGCAGAGAATAATCAGAAATATCCATTAAGTCTCCCAATCGCCCTCCTGCCGCGGCTGCCATACTTATGGCGTTCTCTTTGGCATTCTCTACCGCTTTCTGGCGAGCCTGGGCCTCGGCCACGCTGGCGTCGCTAAGACCGTATCCTTCCACACCGGCACTGGCACCGGCGGACTTTGCCGCATTCACCACGCTGTTTATCCTGGACTCGTCCTTGGTCTTGAGCCTGATGATCGTCGTCTTCTCCAGAGTTGAGAGTCGTTGGGTGTTGTTCTCGCATACTGTGGTGTTGTTCACTGGCTTGCAGACCCTGCTGCTGGACTGAATGCTCGTTACCCCGCTGGCCTGGCCAGGCAGAATCTCCTCGTCCTTGACGCCTGCCGCCTTAAGGGCATCTATCACCTTATTCATCTTCTCCTGGACCTCGCCTTGGGCCAAAGTCATATTTTCATTGTTGCTCTGCACGGATACAGAGATAGCAGCCGTATCAGCCGGAACGCTCACCATTCCCTCGCCCAAGGTGGTAAGAGCGGGATTATCCCCTGCCGCGTGAGCGGAAAGGGCAGCAAAGATCATCATGCCCAATAATATAGCCAACCACTTCATGTTATCCCCTTGAAAAGATAGCGCTGGAAGGTATTAAAACAGACGGTCGAAAAGGCGAAATTGTTCCCTAAATTCGGGCAAGTCAGGGCATGAAAAAGCCTGCAAAGCCAAAAGAACGAAAGATTATCCATCATCTTCCGAAATCGGCATATTCTCAAGGAGTCGACCCCCTCGGGAAAAGTATGCAGTAAAGGTATCTTCCCGAAGTCACCAAAATTTGATATAGATTCAGAAGAGAAGTCAGTCAATAAACTTCGATAATTAGATAATCAGGGTGATCTTCTTGGACTCAAATTCCAATCTACCAGAACCTGTTGCTGGGGCTCCAGCGCCCGTCCTGGAGGAAGCACAGGCCAAAGCGCCGGGGAAAAAGACCTTGGGAGAGATCTTCTCCAAAGCCTTGGAGATCTACAGGGAAAATCCCATAATGATTGTGCCGTCGCTGGTTCCCATTGCAGCGCTCATTCTGGGATTGGTGCTCTTTGCGGGCTTCGTGGGAGTGGCTGCCATCCTGGGAGGAGGGGGTC
>Ga0315293_10007448_pt1 | contig 10160 bp, 22 predicted proteins | sample YL17G13_20_MG_FD_203071 | JGI IMG/M metagenome (GOLD analysis project Ga0315293, IMG submission 203071) | Sediment microbial communities from Yellowstone Lake, YNP, Wyoming, USA - YL17G13_20 | ecosystem: Environmental > Aquatic > Freshwater > Lake > Sediment | place: USA: Wyoming | collected... | reverse complement strand
AAGCTCGTCCGGGTCGTCTATTTTTTCGACTCTCAGGCCGCTCGTTCTGAGTTCACGCAGACGGGAAAAATCACCCCGTTAAGCAAATCCGGGCTTTTGAGTTAAGGAGGTCGTTGAAAATGAAAGAGCTTAGTTTTGATGCTTCGGGGGCGATGTGGCGCTTTGTTCTGAAGCCGTTTTTTAAAAAGGTTTTAGAGCATATGTTGGCCGATTACAGAAAGCGATGCCGGTCGGTCCGGTGTTGCGGCGACGATGGCTATGTCCAGGCCGTCGCGCTTTTCGATGAGGTCTTGAAAGAGATTAAGCAATAACCCGCGCGGGTTAAATTTAAACAGGAGGTTTTTAATGAGTCCGTTCGATTATGAGGCCTACGAAAAGGCGATCGCGGCCTATGCCGACACCGATTTCGGGCCGGCGATCGGCGGGGAGCTTCCGGAGTTCTGGAAGCCGGAAAAAGAGGGCGAAGAGATGATCGGGAAGGTCGTCGCGGTCCGGCCGACAAAGGACTTCGGCGATCATCAGGGGACGGCCCTGAAGGTCGAAACGGCGGGAGGCCCGATTTCTATCCCGGTCAGCGCGAGCCTGATCGACGTCGATTGGCAAGCTCAGATCGGTCGCGTCTTCAAGTTCGCCTTCCTGGGTTGGGTCGAAACGAAGGGGAAGCCCAAAAACAGGTTCCGCAACATCAAGGCTTTCCCGGAAAGGGTTCCCTTTTAGCTGAGCGGTGGAGCTGGCTGCGCCGGACCAGAAAGATTGGCCCTGTCCCTTGGGTCCGGCGCAGCCTTTAAAAAGAAATGACCGACGAATCTCATCCCTTCATAACCGGAATTGTCTGCGCCCATTGTGGGACGCCGCTCAAGGTCCGGATCCACGCCGGCCCCTCGGATCGGACCTGCCCGGTCTGCCGCAAAAAATGGTTCGGTTATCATTTCGGGACGATCCTCGAAATCGTCTCTAAGTGGAAGGCCGTCTATTTTATGACCTTGACCCTTCGGAATATCCCGGACCGGGCTTGGAGCCGGGGCCACGTCCGGGAGCTCCGGGCGAATTTCGGCAAGCTCCGGCGCCGGTTCAAATCGATCCTGGGCGGCTTTTACTGCGTCCAGACGACGAATTGCGGCAAGGGCTGGCACCTTCACCTTCACGTCCTTTTCGACGGCGCGTTTATCCCTCAAAAAGTCTTGTCGGCGACCTGGGCCAAGATCACGGGGGGGAGCTGGATCGTCGGGATCGAGCTCGTCTCCGATCGCCGAAAGGCGGTCGGTTATCTGCTCCGGGATTTCCTCCAAGCCCCGAAGATCCGGCCCGAGGACGCGGAGGCCTTCAATAGCGTTTTTCGCGGCGCCCGGCTCGTCCAGCCCTTCGGAAAATATAGGAACGTCAAGTTCCGCGTCCCTTTCGCTTGTCCCCGCTGTGGCCGGGTCGAATGGATCCTCCTCGATGTGCTCCTGGGCGGGAGGCGGAGTTTTCGCCGCGAGTGGGATAAGGATGATCCTTAAATGAAAACTGTCTCAAGCTCGGTGACGCCCGAGCTCGCGGAAGAGTTGAGGGTTTATGCGGCGAAGCATGGCCTGAGCGTGAGCGTAGCGATCCGCGGGATCCTCGAAAAGTGGGCGATATGCTGGGGCCCCACCGGAACGCTTTCCGAGGAGAGTTTCCCCGATAGCCGCAAAACTCGGCCGAAAGGCGTTCTTGAGAGGTTCTTCAGTTGAAATCGCCGATCCTGACCGCGCCGTTTACCCCAGGCGGGGCGATCTTTGCCATGTCCAGGGTTTTACCCGTTCCCCGGCATGGGGGCATACAGGGAGGGCTAACTCCTGTTGCCAGGGGGGGGCTTCTCGAGGGTAAACCCTCTATGTCACGACGGCCCCTCCCTGGCGCCCTTTTTAAACGGGATTCCGGGGGGTGCGGGGGGGTTTCCCCCCGCCTTAACTTGACCTTATTACAACATCGTTTTCCCTCTGCAGGAGGCAAAAACCGTGGGCGAACACAGATTTAATCCTGTCGTGAAGTATTTGAGCGGGAATCCGGGCGTCCGGATCTCTTCGCAAGAGGTCAAAAGGATGAGAGAAGTGGTTCGTTCTGACGCCATAAAGAGTTATTTCGAGAAGAATCTAAGAAAGCTAGGCCGGCTGCTCGATGGCGGCTGGATTATCAGGGGGATGAGAAAAAAACACGACAAAGAGGTTTTTGGTCGTTATTTCGAGCTTAAAAAAGGAGGTTTGGAATGACTGAGTGTTCCATAGGTTACAGTAAGGATTTCCGGCCAAATAAGGATTTCGCGGAGATGGGGCTTTTTTGTGAATTTGAACATTGTATTGAGCGGATGCCTCTTGTCCGTGGCGTAAAGAGTTGTCCTGTCTTTGGCCACGATTGTCCGGTTGGGGAGAAGAGGTCTCGTAATTGTGAAAAGGAGGTGTTAAGTGAGAAAAAAACAAAAAAAGGATGAAGGCCGGAATCAGGGCTTGAAAATGATGAATTTTCACGTCCCTCCGGAGCTCTATCGTCGTTTTAAGCTCAAGGTGCTTAGGGAGCGGGTGACTGTTCATTCTATTACAACATCTCAATCCCCCGAGAAATCGTGTCCTAAAAGTTTTATAAGGTTTTTTTAGAGGAGGCCCGAATTGCCAGAGAACAAAAAAATGGATAGTGTTCAGAAAGTGAACAAAAACAAGGTCGAGGCCGAACGAGCGCGGCTTAAAAAGGCCGGCCTCCGGCAAGTCGGCTTCCATATCGCGCCTGATCTTTGGAAGAGGTTCAAGCTCAAGGTGATTCGGGACCGGCTGACTATTACGCAGGTGGCAACGGCCATGATCGAGCTTTTTGTCCAAGGAGGATTTAATGTCGAAAAAACCGGCGATCAAGCTGACAAAAAATGAAGGGCCTCCGGGCGCTGGGGCTCCTCCTCGAGTCTGTCGTGTCTCTCCTAACCCTGTCCATTCAATCAAAAATAAGAAAGGTAAAAAAGATGATCAAAAAACAAAAAAAAAGCCCGGAGCAGCCGGCGAGCCCGAGCCCGTCCCAGGCCCCGACTCTCAAGTTAAAGCCGAATCGCCAAAGCCGGTCGTCCCCGCCGTTTCCGATCCAAAAAAAGACGAGCCCAAGGGAGATCCAAAGCCCGGACGGAAAGGGCTCTTCGATTGGGACAATTTCTTCGATCGAGGGTGAAGGTCAGGCCGCTACCCCGTCCGAGATAAAGACTTGCTCGGCTTTGCTCGATATCCCTTTCCGGGCCGTTCATTTGGCCTGGAAGGACGTTCCTTCGCTGAGCCTGGAAGAGCTCGAATACATGGCCGAGCCTTTGGCCGATATCTTTATCGACCTTGATTGGATGAAGTGGGTCAAGCTCAAAGGCGCTTATATTAAGCTTGGCTGGGGCCTGTCGATTGCCGTCGTGTCGCGGGTCCGGGGCCACGAGCTCGTAAAGCGGGCCGCGAAGAAGGAATCCGAAAAAAAGGCCTCGCCAGATCGCGTAGGCGAGGCGATCTCGGGCGGGGCCAAGGTAGATGATGGCGGGAAAAAGTCGGCAGAGGCTTCCGATCCGCACCTTCACCACGACGTCGAATGAAGCCTCTCCGCCGGATCCTGATAACCGGGATGCTCGGTTGCGGGAAAACCTACCTTACTAAGCAGCTGGTGGCCCAGGCCGCGGCCGAGGGCGAGGCCGTCCTTGTCCTCGATTATTTCGGCGAGTTTCGGGAGCTCGCTGGAGACTTTGTTTGGACCTATGAGGACGTCGATCAGCTCGATTATTTTTTAGATGTCGTGGAGAGTGTTGCTAAGAATTGGAGGAAAACCCTCGTCGTCTTTGATGAGGTCCATCAATATACGCAGCCGGGCGAGACTCCCGGCTGGCTGCTGACGAAATTCATAAGGCTCTTCCGGCGCAGCCGTCATTGGAATCTTGAGTTTGTCTGTATCTCCCAGGGGGTCGTGGACGTCCCGCCGCGGATCCGCCGGCTGGTCGAGGAGTTCTGGTATTTCGCAACGACCGAGATCTCCGACCTCGAGATTATCCGTAAAAGATGGGGCGATTTGACGGCGGAGACGATTTCGGGCCTTCCGGATCGGTCTTTTGTAAAATTATTTTCCAGGCGACATTTTTAGCCTTTTCCAGGCTATAAAACTTTTAAACTTTTAGGATAACCCTTTTGTTTTTAGTTCTTTAGCTTGACAACTCCATTTTTTTGGATTATCTTATGGGGGCAATGTGTCTTAATTAAGGGACAGTCAAAAGTAAACTAGAATGAACATCCTCGAGCTGATCGGCTACTGTATGGTGATAACCCAGTTCGTTAAGGCGGCGGCCCTGGCCGTTTTTAAGATCAAGCTCGAGGGCCGAGCGGCGATCCTGGTTTCCGTCCTGGTCTCGGTCGCGCTCGTCGTCTTTACGGCGATCGAGATGCAAATGGCGATCGGCTTCGGCCTGGTCATGCCGCTCGTTAAAATCATCATCGGTTCCAACATGAGCTATTCGCTTATCAAGGTAGCTCGGAATCAATAAGGTAATCTTTCAGGAGGTTTTTCCATGACGCTTTTCGGCAAAAAAGTCCCCGAGTTTTTCGTCATCCTCGGCATAAGCTTATTGGCGATCTTTCTCGTCTTTAAGCTCGCGCCGGCAAAGATCAAGGCTTTCTTGATCGGGGCCTGAGCCCTTGGCTTTCATCGAACAAAAAGCGAGATAACATCATGAGAAATCCCGTCGAAAAAAGAATGATTTTCACGGCCAGGGCTCTTCCTCAAGCCGGCGCCGATCAGATCTCCGTCCGGCCGCTCAACGGCATGGGGCTCCTGAAGATCCGGCTGCATATTTGCGGCACGACCTCGGCCGGTGCCGCCGATCCGATCACCACGGGCCTCTATCGATGGATCAAGAGCGTGAGCCTTCAGACGAGCCAGGGCGAAAAAATTTATAGTAGCGTGCCCGGCATGGCGCTCTACAAGATGAATCAGTATTTCGACAAATGCGCTCCGTACCATACGCCGATCCTGGCCGCGGCCGGGACTTATCACGCCATCCTGGATCTGCCGCTCGTCCATCCTTACATGAAGCGGCCCGAGGATACGATCCTGGACACCGGCCGGTACAGCGACCTGTCTCTCGATATCGCCACGGGCGTGGTCGGGGACGTGCTGACGACGCCCGCCGCGAACACCCTGGTCTGCACGCTCGGGCTCGAGCTCATCGAGACGAAGAGCACGTTGCCGTCGCTCAAGGTCAAGGACGTGACCGCGGCGCAGAAGGGAAAGCCGGGCTATCACTTTTACTGTCGGACCTATCCCACGCGACACGCGGACATCGGGCCCAATTTATGGGAGGTCGAGAGCGCGGATGACCTGGGCCTCTACGGCTTCATGCTCTACAATCATGGCGCTACGGGGATCCCCTTTATCGGTTCCGTGGCTCTTCCCCCGAACGATAACCCGACCGACGTTTACTTCGAGGATGCGGGTCAGATCTTGCTCCGTGGCGTCGAACGCTACTCGTTCCAACAGGCGCGCGAAGAGCTCTGCCCTTTCGACGCTCACGCTGCGGACCTCGTCTCCCCGACCCTTCGCCTCGGCGAGTACCCTCACCTGTTCATGAAAGACGGTTTCATGGGCGAGATGTATTCCCCGGGTCACGGGGCCCTGTCCGAGCTCCGTTGGACGAACGCGGTCGGTACGGACGAAGCGGATCTGATCACCTGGGGCGTGCGGCGCCTGCGGCCGTAGTCCCGGGCTCTGTCGCCTTTTTTCAAGGCCGTCGCGAATGCTGGCGTTGAGGTGAAGAATGCCCGGACTGCTTGATGACATCGGCGAGTTTCTTGACCACATCCCCGCGGTCGGCGATATGCCGGTTGGCGAGTATGTCGATTATACGGCCTTGCCGGCGCCGGAGAAGAAAAAAACCGCGACGGCCGGGCTCTTGCGCTTTCTGCCGTTCACTCTGGCCGCCCTGTTCATCTTTTTCGTCTTGAGAGGGAAGAAATAGTGGGCTTCTTGAAGGACTTCCTGGCTCCGATTATCGACGTGGGCGCCGAGGCCTACGAAGAGCGCACCAAGGAGCTGATCGTTTTCGGCGCGCTGGTGATTCTCGCGCTTATCGTGGTTTGGAAGAGGAGCTAAAAATGGCCGACATTTTCTCGAAAGAATGGCTGAAGGATCTGCAAACGTGGGGGACCGAGCTGGGGAAGAAGCTTCTTGAAAGCAAGCTCTTCGGGAAAGATGCGCCGGCCGGCGGGACGGCTGCGCCCGGCGCGGGGACGCTGGATACGGAAAAAGCGAAAAAGTGGCTTCCCTTTGCCTTGATCGGCGCGGCGCTGGTCGCGGTCCTTCTTCTTTTCAAGGGGAAAAAATAATGGCCGAAAAGACGACGGCCGGCGGCGATGTTTATGAGGTCAAAAACTGGTGGGACGCCGCGGCCTTTTGGCTTATTGACAGCTGGCAGACGGTCGTCGGCGGGACCAAAAAGTTCGTTGCCGAAATAATCGACACCGTCGTTGAGCCCGTCTCGGAGGGCGTCGAGGATATCGGCGAAGGCGTCGGGAAGGGCGTCTCCGGAATAGGGAAGGGGCTGACGTCGTTGATCCCGATCTTGCTCGTCGTCGCGGCGATCGCGGCGGGCGTTTATTTTTTCATCATCAAGGGAAAGAAATGATGGAATATCTCCCCTTTTTGAATCTTCTCTGGTTGGCCGTCATTCCCCTTCTGCTTAGAATAGAGCATCGGCTGACGAGGCTCGAGACGAAGCTTGAGAATGGCCCCGATAGCCGGAAGAGGGCTTGAAATGTCGCCGCTTGCCGCTGCCGCGATAGTCGTCGTCCTGGGTGGCCTGGGGTTGCTGGGGCTCGTGAAAAGGGCTCGGGCGGCCTCCGGCGCGGCTCCCGGAGGGGATTCCGGGTCGGTTCCCGGCCTGGTGATTACCCCGCCGGCGAAATACCCCTACGCGGACCTGATCAACCGCTTTGCCGAAAAATACGGCGAGGATCCGGATCTTATCGCGGCCGTCATTAAGGTTGAGAGTAATTTCAATCCGGACGCGGAAAACCCGGAGGATCCCGGCCTCGACTATGACTCGAGCTATGGCTTGATGCAGGTCCAGCTCGCGGTGGCCGAGGATTTCGGAAAGGTGGAGGATTATAAAAACGCCACGGCCGCAGAGATCGCCGGGCTCAGAGTGCCGGAAAATAACATCAATTGCGGGACGTGGAACCTGGACCGTTGGATCGACAAATATGGGCTCGATATCGCGCTCCACATGGAGAACGTCGGCGAGAACGGCTATCTCAATAAGGGCCGGCGGAATTGGCCTCATGTCGATAAGATAAAGGCGGCTTATGATGAATACAAGAACGCGAGTTAGAGAAATCCCCATCAGCGCCTCGAACGACCTGGCCGCGCCGGCGGGCAGCATAATAAACCTGTGGGACTATACGGTTCCGGCCCGCGAGACCATGCGGTTCAAGAAGTTCGGGAACGAGCTGAACGTCCCTGGGAACTGGGGCCTCCTCCGATGGGATTTTCTCGTTAATGGTTCGGTGCTTCCCGGCTTCGCGAATCTCCGGAATCAGATGGGCTTCGGTGCGGCTCCGGCGCCGATCGAGGAGCGCGAGATTCCGGGCGGCTCGTATCTCGAGATCCGGGCGACGCAGGAAACCGGCGCGGCTTGCCGTGTCGGTATCGCTTTTGTGTTTGAACTCGAGGGCTAGGGGCAAAGAATGGCTCAAGGATATCAGCTGGGGCTCGGTTCGGGCGGCCTCCTGCGCGATCACGGCCATGTCGCCGCCGGCGACGGCGGGCAGGTAGACCCGGACACGGCCCTAATCCATCAGCCGGTCGCGGGCTTCGGGGACGGCTCCGATGGCGATGTGGTGATCGCGGTCAATACGACGCTCGCCCGCGATATGTCTTACAACAACCTGGCGATCAACGGCGGGGTCACGCTTTCGACGGCCGGCTTTGTGATCCGGGTCCGGGGGACGTTGCTGAATAACGGGACGATCGCTTGCAGCGGCGGCGCGGGCGGAAACGGAGTGGGCTTTCCGCTCGGGACCGGGGGCGCCGGTGGGCTTGCGCCTTATGTTACCGTAACGGCCAAAGATTATATAGGCCACCCTAATAATGGTGGCGCGGGTGCTTCTGCTGCGGCGTCAGGGGGAAATAATGGTGCAGGTGGCGTGGCGGGCAGCGCTGCGGTTCCGGGTGATTATAGTTCGTTTCATCTTTGGTCTGGGTCGGGTGGTGGGGGAGGTGGAAACCACGCGTTGGTTGCTGTGGCCGGAGGGCTTGGCGGCAGCGTGTTCGTTGGCAGAACGGCTGGCGCGGGGGGTGCGGGCATAGGCGCCGGCGATGACCAACTCGGCGGCGGCGGCGGCGGTGCGGGTGCCGGCGTCCTTTTGATATACGCTTTCGTCATTAATAATGCGGGTTCAATTCTGGCCCGCGGTGGTGCAGGGGGAAATGGGATAAACGGCGGTGGCGGGAATTTCTCCGGTAACGGTGGCGGCGGCGGCGGCGGGTCGATTATCATCCTTTACCGGACGGCGACGGCGCTTGGAACGCGGACCGTGACGGGTGGCGCGGCTGGAGTCGGCGGGAACGGCGGAGCGGCTGGCGCGGCCGGAGCTTCCTATGCGATGCAGGTTTGAGCGCGGGGGAAAATGTGGGGCAAAAAGGAATCGCCTCGGGTAGGGCCGGAGGATGGCAATTCGGCGCCTGTTATGGCGAAGGGGATGAGATGAAGCAACACGGGAACGAGTTTCATGAGCCCGATTTTTCGGAGGCGGGACACGCTCATTCCGAATCGGACGTTACGAGCCTCGTCGCGGATCTCGCCGGAAAATCAGCGACGACCCACAATCACGCCCTTAATGATCTCGCGGAAAAGTCGTATAATTCGCTGACCGATAAACCGACGATCCCCGCCGCCTCGGGTTACGCGCTTCTGGTCCAGGCCTTGACGTCCTCTCCGGCGGACGGAGCGACGGTCTATTTCGGCCAACTTCCAAGACCTCCCGTTGGCTCGGCCAATATGTCCAGGGTCCGAATCCCCAAGGCCGGAACGATCAAGCGGGTCTATGTTTATTGCTACTCGGGAACGGCGGGGACGGCGGAGGCCTGGAGCCTTTATGTTCGATTGAATAATCTGACGGACACGCTTATCAAGACGCTTTCCGTCTCACAGGCGGAGCGGATCTTTGACAATGACGCCTTGAACATCGCGGTTGTCGCCGGGGATTATATCGAGATAAAGGGGATCCAGCCGGCCTGGGTGACGAATCCGCTGGCGACGATCTACGGCGGCTATGTCTATATCGAGTAGGGGAGGCTTGAAATGCTTTTTAGAGGTTTAGCATGAGCGGCTGGTATCTCGACCCGGTGACCGGGAAAAAAATATCTTGGAGCGGCGACACCCCCCCGGCTTCGTTCACGGCCCTCATGTCGCCGATGACCGAAGCGACGCTTATTGAAAGCGGTCCGGGCTATCTGAGTACGAGCTGGCTGGACAAGCTCTTTTCCTGGGCCGGAAAAATCGCTTCTGTCGGAGCGGGCGGGGCTCCGGGCGTTGGGACCGGGGCCGGGGGCCTCGAATGGATGCCGAGGCTCAGCATAACCCGGCCTCCGGGTTCCGATATGCCCTATGTGGGCCTGCCGGGCCTGGCGCCTGGCGGCTTGCTGGCTGGCGGTGGTGTAGGGGAGGCCGGAGAGGCCGTATCGAGCGGATCCGCTGGGCTCATGCCCTGGGCCATCGGGGCGGCCGTGGTCGTTGCTTTGCTCTTTTTCGTAAAATCCAAATAGAGAGGCTTGTCATGGCTCGAAGAAAGAAACGCAGGAAACTGAGGCGGCTTCCGGCCGGCTATAAAGATGGCCGGCCCTGGAAGACCGGGCGCGGCAAAAGGAAAGGCCGGAAGCGGCTTCCACCGCGGGCGAAAAACGGCCGGTTCAGGAAGAGCCGGAAGAGGGGCCGCTGCCCTAACCCCCGTTAGTTGACATAAAAAATATTTTACGACAGGGGCTTGACAAGGCTCTTTTTTTGGCTTATAACAGAGGTAATGTTTATCCGATCAATAAGCATCGTCGAAGGCCCCGCAAGGGGGCCGCTTTCTTTTTTGGATAAATAATATGCCTAAGCCGCTGAAAATGCCCGCGTTTTACGTTTTGAGTCGCATAAGAGTTAA
>Ga0315293_10007447_pt1 | contig 10162 bp, 7 predicted proteins | sample YL17G13_20_MG_FD_203071 | JGI IMG/M metagenome (GOLD analysis project Ga0315293, IMG submission 203071) | Sediment microbial communities from Yellowstone Lake, YNP, Wyoming, USA - YL17G13_20 | ecosystem: Environmental > Aquatic > Freshwater > Lake > Sediment | place: USA: Wyoming | collected... | reverse complement strand
TCGGCCAGCAGACCCAGTCCGGCGAGAAGGACCTCGAAGGGAAAAAGAAGCTGATCGACCAGACCCTCGAATCCATGCGGGGCGACCTCCAGAAAATGCAGGACGTCGTCGCCGGGTTCGAGAAGGAACGCGTCCAGAAGTACGGCGAGCTGTCCGCCCATCTGAAAACGGCTGCGGAACAGACGGCCAAGCTCCAAGATACGGCCAACCACCTTCGCCAGGCCCTGGTCAGCACCAAGGCCCGGGGCATGTGGGGGGAGCGGATGGCCGAGGACGTCCTCCAGCTATCCGGGTTCATCGAGGGCGTCAATTACCTCAGGCAGAAGACCCTCGAGGGGGCGGGGTCGCGTCCCGACTACACCTTCCAGTTGCCCCAGGGCCGGAAGGTCAACATGGACGTCAAGTTCCCCCTGAACAGCTACCTCCGCTACCTCGAGACAGAGAACGACATGGAGCGCGAAGTCCATAAGGGCCAGTTCCTGCGGGACGTCCGAAGCCGGATCAAAGAGGTCACGACCCGCGACTACATCAATCCCGACGACGAGACCCTGGACTACGTCCTCGTCTTCATCCCCAACGAACAGGTCTACGCCTTCATCAACCAGAACGACCCCGTCATCATCGACGAGGCCCTGCGGAACAAGGTCATCCTCTGTTCCCCGTTCACGCTCTTCGCCATCCTGGCCGTCATCCGCCAGGCCATGGATAACTTCAGCACGGCCAGTGCGGCCAACGACATGCTCCGGCTCATCGGCGGCTTCAACAAGGAGTGGGAGAAGTTCCAAAAGTCCATGGACAACATGGGCCGGAAGATCGACGATGCCAGGGACGAATTCCAGAAACTCGCCACGACCCGCCGCAATAAGCTCGAGCGGCCCCTCCAGAAGATCGAGGACCTCAGGCGGCTGAAGGGTATCGAGCCTGAAATCGCCCTGGGCGAGGCCGAAATGCAGGCCCTCGACGAAGCCGAGGAAAATGAAGGGACGAGGTAGGGCGTCTTCTGGGGCTTCAGGTTCGCGAGCCGAAGATGGCCGTGCCGATGCGGACCATGGTCGCCCCCTCTTCGACGGCCACCCGCCAGGAATTGGTCATGCCCATGGAAAGGTACCGCATCTCGGTCCCCGGGATGGCGAGCGCCTTCAGCGCATCCCAGACGCGGCGCGTCTCCTTAAAATAGGGACGCGAATCCTCAGGATCGCCTTCGAACGGGCCCATGGTCATGAGTCCCAGGACGCGCAGGTTAGGGAGGCCTGCCAGGGCCCGGACGAGAGGTTCGGCCTCCTCGGGTAGGACGCCGGTTTTCTGCAGTTCGCGGCCGCTGTTGACCTCGACGAAAACGTCCATAGTCTTGCCGGCCGCGGCCGAGCGCTTGTCGATCTCGCGCCCGAGGGCGATCGAATCCACGGTCTCGACGAGGTCGAAGATCTCGACGGCCTTTTTGACCTTGTTCGTCTGCAGATGGCCGATGAAGTGCCAGCGGGCCCGGCCGCCGATCGCCGCAAAGACGTCCGCCGCCTCCTGGACGTAGTTCTCGCCGATGATCCCGACGCCGGCCTCGAGGGCCTGGAGGATCTCGGAAGCGGTCCGAGTCTTGGCCGCGGCGACGAGCTCGATGCCCGGCGGCAGTTGCCGGAGGATCGCGGCGACGTTGTCTTTGATCATGGTGGCTCCATTGCGAAACGCTCTCGCTCATTTATTAGGCGAACGCGGTGATAATTGCAAGCTCAGAGGGGGTCAAACAAGAAGGCAGGGATGAATTTCAAGATGGGGTCAAACCTACTTTTTACACTCTTCTCGACTCGAAAAGTGTAAAAAGTAGGTTTGACCCCCTCTTGATGCTGGCGGCGGCCCACCGCTTTTTGATATAATTAGCGAGCGACGAGGAGAGAATCCGTGACCATCCGCGAAGAGCTGGAAAAAACCGAGCAGAAGATTCTGTCCCCCAAGGCCTGCCTCAGCTCCCGATCCAAGGGCCGGGTCAGGGCCGAGGCCCAGCACGTCCTACGCACGGATTTTCAACGCGACCGTGACCGAATCATCCACTCCAAGTCCTTCCGCCGCCTCAAGCACAAGACCCAGGTCTTCCTCTCGCCATTCGGCGACCATTACCGGACGCGCCTGACCCACTGCCTCGAGGTCTCCCAGATCGCCCGGACGATCGCCCGGGCCCTCCGCCTCAACGAGGACCTGACCGAGGCCATCGCCCTGGGACACGACCTCGGCCACACGCCCTTCGGCCACTCCGGCGAGGAGACCCTCCGCAAGCTCCTGCCCCTCGGCTTCCATCACGCCGACCAGAGCCTGCGCGTCGTCGAGAAGCTCGAATACGAAGGCAAGGGACTGAACCTGACCTTCGAGGTTAGGGACGGCATCCAGCGGCATTCCAAGGGCCGGGGCGAGATCTTCGACGAAGACCTCGGCGACATGCCCTCGACGCTCGAAGGCCAGATCGTCCGCGTCTCGGATGTCATCGCCTACGTCAACCACGACATCGACGACGCCCTTCGGGCCGGTATCATCAAGGAGGAGGACATCCCGGCGGGACTGGTCAAGGTTTTAGGCAAGTGGCACGCGACGCGGATCGACCGGATGGTCATGGACGTCGTCGAGGCCAGCCTGGCCGCGGGGCTCGACCGCATCGCCATGAGCGACCGGATCATGAAGGCCGTCCTCGAGCTGCGGGAATTCCTCTACCAGAACGTCTACTTCAACTCCACGGCCCGCGACGAGCTGCGCAAGACGGAGAAGATCATCGGCGACATCTTCGCCTACGTCATGGAGAAACCGGAAGAGTACGTCAAGAACTACCCGGCGGGCGACCCGGTCATCGTCCGGGTCGGGGATTTCATCGCCGGGATGACCGACCGCTACGCTATGGCCCTCTACGAGCAGCTCTTCTTGCCGAAATCCTGGCCGATCCTGTAGGCCGGCCGGTCCTGTGCTGCGGTGAGAGAGTGATTTTCCGGGCATGAGGATAAGAGTAGGAACATGAACAAGGACGCATCATGGAACACGATGCTCTGCCGCATATTGGCGGTCGTGCTGTTCCTCGCAGCCGTCTCCTCTTGCAAGCCCGCTGCCGACCGGCCTTACCTCGCCGCGGCGGAAAAGGCGGCGGCCTGGATCAGGTCAACCGAGATCCGAAGCCGGTACGGGCTTTCCTGGCCCGCCGTCCCCAAGGACTTAGCGTCCGTCGCTCTGAACCTCTACAGCGGCACGCCGGGCGTCGTCCTCTTCTTTATCCAGGCCTATTACGCGACGGGTCAGGACACCTATCTCCGCGACGCCTGGGAAGGCGCTGATGTTCTCCTGTCAAAGATGCCCGGCATCGAGGGGGTGGGGTTCTATGAAGGCCTCTCCGGGATTGCCTTCGCCCTCGAAGAAACCTACCGTGCGTCGGGAGACGAAAAGTACCGGCAGGGCTTCCTGGTCTGCCTCGGCAGAATCAAGGCCGCGGCCGTCGAAGCCGGCGCCGGGATCGAGTGGGGTTCGACGACGGACATCATCAGCGGCAACGCCGGCACAGGCCTCTTTCTGATCTACGCCTCGCGTGAAACCAAGGACGGAAGCTGGCTCGACCTGGCCGCCCGGGCCGGAACGCGGCTCGCCGAGCTCGGCCGTCCGGAGAACGGCGGCCTGAAATGGGCCATGGACCCGGACTTCCCGCGCCTGATGCCCAACTTCTCCCACGGCACGGCGGGGATCGCCTATTTTCTGGCGACGCTCTACAAGGAAACGAAGAAAAAAGAATTTCTCGACGCCGCCCTGGCCGGGGCGAAGTACCTCTTGTCGGTCGCTAATACCGAAGGCGACACTTGCCTCATCTTCCACGACGAACCGGACAACCGGGACCTCTATTATCTCGGCTGGTGTCACGGCCCGGTCGGAACGGCCCGGCTCTTCCATCTTCTCTCTGAGGTCAGCGGCGACAAATCTTGGCTTGGCTGGGTCCGGAAATCCGCCAATGCCCTCCTCCAGAGCGGTCTCCCCGAGGAAAAAACGCCCGGGTTCTGGAACAACGCCGGGATATGCTGCGGCCTGGCCGGGGTGGGGGAGTTCTTCCTCGATCTCTACCAGGCCTTGGGAGACAGGTCTTATCTTGAATTCTCGAAACGCGTTACGGCCCGGCTCCTGGCCAAGGCTTCCGTTGAGAACGGCAACATGTCTTGGGTCCAGGCCGAGCATCGGACGCGGCCGGACTACCTTTTCGCCCAGACCGGCTACATGCAGGGCGCCGCAGGGATAGGGACCTTTCTCCTTTGGCTCGACGCGGCGGACCGGGCGAAAACGCGGCGCGTCATCTTCCCCGACACGCCCTTTGCCCGCTAGCCCAGGATTGCGGCGTCCATCTTCCACAGCGGCCGGGGCGGGCGGGGCGCCGCGGTCCACTTCCGCCGCGAAGGCTCGTCCCCTGACGCCGGAGACACCGGTCGCATCTTTTTTATCCGGAGTGTTCGTGCTATCATCCTCCTTCCTGAAGGACATGGCCCCGAACGACTGAGGAGAACCACCCTATGGCCAGAATCGACGACCTCCGCAAAATAGCGACCCGGCTCCGCATCCATTCCTTACGCATGACGACGGCATCGGGGTCGGGACACCCGTCGACATGCCTGTCCGCGGCCGACATTGCCGCCTGCCTCTTCTTCGGAGAAATGCGCTGGAACACGGACGATCCTGCCGACCCGGCGAGCGACGAGTTCGTCCTGTCCAAAGGCCACGCCGCGCCGCTCCTCTGGGCCGTTTTCGCCGAGGCCGGCATCATCCCGCTCGAGAGCCTGCTCGACCTCCGGAAGATCTCGAGCGACCTCGAAGGCCACCCCACGCCGCGGATGAAATGGGTCAAGGCGGCGACGGGCTCCCTGGGTCAGGGATTGTCCGTCGGGGTCGGCATGGCCCTGGCCCAGCGGCTCGACAAGTCGCCGGCCCGGACGTTCGTCCTCATGGGCGACGGCGAATGCGCCGAGGGCCAGGTTTGGGAAGCGGCTAATTCCGCCGCCTACTGGAAACTCCGCAACCTCTGCGCCGTCGTCGACGTCAACCGGCTTGGCCAGTCCGATCCGACCATGCACCAGCATGACCTGGCCGCCCTGGCCCGCAAGTTCCACGCCTTCGGCTGGAAAGCGGTCGTCATCGAGGGCCACAAGGTCGACCGGATACTTGCCGCCCTGAAGGAAGCGGGGAAGGGGGGCAAGCCGACGGCCGTCCTGGCCCGGACGCTCAAGGGCAAAGGCGTGAGTTTCATCGAGGACAAGAACGGCTGGCACGGTAAGCCCCTCAAGGCCGACGAGCTGTCCCGGGCGCTCGAGGAGATCGGCGACCTCCCCGACGTCGACTCGCGGAAATTCGTCCACAAACCGAAGCCCTTCCAAAAAAAGAAAGCCGCTTCGTCCTTCGACTTCCCCCGAACGGCTTACAAGGAGAAAACGGCGACGCGGCTGGCCTACGGGAACGCCCTCCTCAGCCTGGGCAAGGTCAATCCGTCCGTCGTGGCCGTCGACGGCGACGTCAAGAACTCGACCTACGCCGACAAGTTCTTCGAAGCTTTTCCCGGGCGCTCCTTCCAATCGTTCATCGCCGAGCAGAACATGGTCGGCGTGGGCATGGGCCTTGCGGCCAAAGGGTATATCCCTTTCATCGCCACCTTCGCCGCCTTCCTGACCCGGGCCCACGACCAGCTCCGCATGGCCGCCTATTCCTTTTCCAATATCAAGGTTTGCGGCTCCCATGTCGGAGTGAGCATCGGCGAGGACGGTCCCTCCCAGATGGGCCTCGAGGACCTAGCCATGTTCCGGCCCATCCCCGGATGTGTCGTCCTCTACCCGGGCGACGCGGTTTCGTCGGAGGCGTGCGTGGTTGCCGCGGCTTCGCACCGGGGCATGGTTTACCTGCGGACGTCGCGACCGGCGACGCCGATCCTCTATCCGGCTGGAGAAACTTTCCCCATCGGGGGCTCCAAGGTCCTGCGGAAAGGGGAGGGGGACGCGGTTACGGTCATCGCCGCCGGGATTACGCTCCATGAAGCGCTCAAGGCCTCTGACGAGCTTAAAAAAGAGGGCATCGGTCTCCGCGTCATCGACGCTTATTCCGTCGAGCCGCTTGACCAGACGACGATCCTGCGGGAAGTCGCGGAGACGAGCGGTCGGGCGGTCGTCGTCGAGGACCACTACTCTGGCGGCGGTCTGGGCGAGGCCGTCGCCCAGATCCTGGCAGGGAAAGCCGCGCTTAAGCATCTCTGTGTCCGCGAGCTCCCTCGGTCGGGCAAACCGGACGAGCTCCTCGAACGGTACGGCCTCAGCGCCTCGCACATCGTCCGGGCCGCACGGGAGCTCGTCCGCGGATGAAGAAGATCCGCCTCGTTCGGTCCGTTTTTTCGGCCCTCGTCATCGCAGTCGCGATCCTCATCCCGGTTTCGTCGTTGCCCGCCCCGGCCGAGGAACCGCTCAGAGGAACGGTCACCGTCGTCTACGACGGAGACACGGTCCGGGTCCGCCTGGCCGGCCAAAAGGACGAGCGAGTCCGGCTTATCGGCGTCGACTCGCCCGAGCTCGACGACGCCCGGGAGCAGGTCCGGCTCATGGCCTTCCTGGCCAAACGTTTCACATTCACCCGGCTTTTCCAGTCCACAGTGGAGCTCCTCCCGGGCCCGGAGGAAAGGGACGTTTACGGCCGGCTGCTGGCCTATATCCGGACGGTGGACGGGGAGATGTTCAACGAAACCCTGGTCCGGGAGGGCTACGCTTACGCCTATCTCAAGTTCCCCTTCGACGAGGCCTGGAAGACAAGGCTCAAGGACGCGGAGAGCGCGGCCCGCCGGTTGGGGAAGGGCCTGTGGCAGAGGGAGCCCTTTCCCGTGATCGGCGCTCCGGAGGCCGGCCGCCATCTCGGCGAGATCGTCACCGTCCGTTTCCGCTGCTCCCGAACGTTCAAACGAGGCAGCGTCCGCATCCTCGAGGCCGAGGGCGCGGAATTCGAGGCGGTCATCCCTCTCGACGTCGCTAAGACGTTCCCCGGTTCGCTCGATTTCTCCGGACGGACGATCGAGGCGACTGGGCTCGTCGAACTCTACAAGGGGCGCCCCCAGGTCATGATCGGCGTCCCCGTCCAGCTCAAGCGCGTCGATTGATAGGTCAGATCATCGTTTCAACGGAAGAATAGCCAGGATTGACACCTCGGCAGCGCCGGTCTAGAATCCCGTATATCATCCGTTTCCGAAGAAAGGGCATCTTAGTTAGTCAAATCATAACAAGGAGGCAGAAGTGAAGAAGTTCATGTTTTTGCATTTCGGATTTGAAAACCCCACCCCGGCAATCATGAACGCTTGGAAGACTTGGTTTGAATCGATCTCTGAAAAGCAGGTTGACCGGGGCGGTTTCAGTGGTGGTCGAGAAATATCGAAAAGTGGAACCAAAGACCTACAATGGAATATGGAATCCATTACAGGTTACAACATTATCGAGGCTGAGAGTCTTGATGCTGCGGAGAAGATTGCCCAAAGATGTCCATTAATTGCTAGCATACGAATCTACGAAGTGAGGTCGATGTAGACATGTTTGTTTCTCGGCGATTTCATCTCGTTAATAGGACAGGAGACTGTGTGTACGCGAGGAAATGGCTAACCAGGCGTTGTAGCTGACCGTCACGCTTGCAAGAGAGCTACCGTTCAAAGGGCTAAGGCAAAGGCACGTTACGAAGCGCCCTCAAGCGCGCCAAGCAGCTAAACGCTACGTTAGCCATACGAGGCGATGCGATGAGGGCGACATTGGTTCGGACAGCCGGTCCCGGGCGCGAGGCGGTCCTCTGAATAGAGGGTCTGGAGTATTGCGTGAGGGACGGATTCAGCTGGTCGGCGGCGCATGCTCCGGCGATCGGCGACCCGGAGATAGGCCGTCGTCCCGGCGAGATCCGGACTTTCCGTTTCCGTTGCCGGCGTTCGTTCAAGCGCGGCGGCTTCCACATACTCGAAGCCGAGGGGGCGGAGTTCGACGCGGTCATCCCGTTCGAGGTCTTATCTCTCTCCCCGGTTCGCTCGATTTCTCCGGACGAACGATCGAGGCGACGGGTCTCGTCGAGCTCTACAAGGGGCGCCCCCAGATCATAATCGGCGTCCCCGTCCAGCTCAAACGCATCGATTGACAGGTTCGATCGTCGCTTTGACAGGAGTATATCCAGGATTGACACCTCGGCCGGACCGGTCTAGAATCCTGCGTGAATGGAGTTAAGCAATTGAAATGAAAGGCGCTGGATCAGTTGAAGGTATTCACATGATAATCTCTCCTCAGAGTCATCGCCACGGAGGACCACCGAAATGAAAGACATGAAAGTAAGACTCTCAACATTATGGGTATTCGCAATGTTCAACTATCTTTATGCGGACATGTTTACATTAATGGATCCTGCGGCACTAAGGGAGATAATGACAGGACAAATAGGGTCTATTAAAATCACTCAGGGTTTCTTGTTGGGAGGCGCGATATTGATAGAGACTGCGATTGCTATGGTTCTCCTCTCCCGCGTATTGGAGTACAGAGCAAATCGCTGGGCAAACATTATTATAGGTGCATTACACACTGCGGCTGTTATCTTGTCAGTGTTTGTTGGAGGAACGACGCCAACTCTCTATTACATATTCTTTGCAACTATCGAGGTTGTGTGTACTTCGCTAATCGTCTGGTATGCATTGAGGTGGAAACCAGCAACCGCGCTTACCATCGGCAGCTGAGGTTCCGACGAACCAATTGGCGCCATCCGAAAAAACGTGAGCTATACCTCAGTCCACCACGGCGCCGCTCATGGGCAGCGTTGGGCAGACATGGATCGCAAAACTCGCCACCCGGTCAGGAGGGACGCATGGGCATGATTAGCGCTGCCGCAGAGGAGGTTGCACGGAGCCTACTGGCTGCTTGGAATTCCCGCGACCTCAAAGCCTTCCTTGCTCTGCTTGCAGAGGACGTGGAATGGTACGACCCTGCCATGCCAGACCCGCCTGCACGCGGGCGACCCGCTGTGAGGGCGTTCGCAGAGGCTGTGCTGCACGCATTCCCCGATTTCGAATACGAGGTCCAGGGACCCCTGTGCACGGCTGGCGACGGAAGCCGGTGTGCAATCGTGTGGCGAATCTCAGCGACCCACCTACATCCGCTGCGCCCGCTCGGGTATGCACCGACCCGTCGCAAGGCGAATATCGATGGTGTCGACGTCCTGGATATCCGGGAGGGCAAGGTCACTCGAATCCTGACAGCGTTCGACCCCCTTCCTGCGGCCGAGCAGCTGCTTGGCCTGCGCCTCCGACCCGTGCCGGGTACGTGGCGTGCCAAGGGTGCCGTAGCCGTGCAACGTGCTCTCGCGTATCTTGCGCGGAGGAAGAAGTAGAAGTGCTGCCCAACAACAGCATGCAGTGGACGGCAGTGCACGCCGCCGCTGATGCCGCGGGCGTTGGACGGATCAGAGGAACATGGCAGATCTGAAGCGAGATGACCTGGCGCTTACCGAAGGCCAGAGTATGGGCCGCCGAAAACAAACTTGAAGGGAGTTTCGTCATGGCCTCATTGATAACCTCCGAGATACGCGAGTCGCTCGAGGCCGCCGTCGGCCCGGAAAACGTCATCTCCGACCCGGAAAAAACCGTCGATTACGGACATGACGAATTCTCGCTCAAAGAGATTGCCCATGAGCCGGACGTAGTCGTCAAGCCGGGGACGACGGATGAAGTCGCCGCGATCCTCCGCATCGCCAACGCCCAAACCATCCCGGTGACGCCTCGGGGCGGCGCCACCGGGCTCTGCGGCGGCTGTGTCCCGGTCCGCGGCGGGATCGTCCTCTCCCTCGAGCGGATGAACCGGGTCCTCGAGGTCGACGCCGATAACCAGATGGCCGTGACCGAAGCGGGCGTCCGCCTGTCCGATTTCACCCGGGCCGTCGAAGAGGGAGGCCTCTATTTTCCGCCCCATCCCGGCGACGAGAGCGCCATGATGGGCGGCCTCATCGCCACCAACGCCGGCGGCAGCCGGGCCGTCAAATACGGCACCATCCGCAATTACGTCCGGGGCCTCGAGCTCGTCACGCCCACGGGCGAGATCCTCAAGTTGGGCGGGAAGCTCGAAAAGTCGAGCACGGGCTACAACCTCATGCATCTGTTCATCGGTTCCGAGGGGACGCTCGG
>Ga0315293_10007446_pt1 | contig 10163 bp, 21 predicted proteins | sample YL17G13_20_MG_FD_203071 | JGI IMG/M metagenome (GOLD analysis project Ga0315293, IMG submission 203071) | Sediment microbial communities from Yellowstone Lake, YNP, Wyoming, USA - YL17G13_20 | ecosystem: Environmental > Aquatic > Freshwater > Lake > Sediment | place: USA: Wyoming | collected... | reverse complement strand
GTGGCCTGACAGAATAGTGATAGAAGAAGATAACGAGAACAGAGTTTCGATCCGTAATCAATCCGAATTAGTGATTGTTTAATTGTCTTTTCGTGTGAGGAATGTCCTCGCACTTTCCATGGGACGGCACAAATTGTGCCAATTTTTTAGGAGATGTGGTTATGGTAAATGTAACGCTAGTATGTAACAGCGGCCAGGGTGTTCCTCGGCAATTGAGTGTTCGTGACGGCACGACTGTCGGCGAAATGCTCAATGTCAACTTCGATGGACACGTCGAAGACTTCACGGTAAGTGTTCGTATTGATGGCTATTCGGAAGAGGCCGATCTCGACGACGTGCTAGAGGACGGTAGTAGGGTCACGTTGGCTCCCCGGAAGGTGGAAGGCGCTACCCTGTAGTTTGTAGGAAAGAATTATGGGGGAGGGGGAGATATTTTCTTCCCCTCCTCCATTTCTTTTCTATATTTATAGATTTTTTCTATCAAATTCATAAATTCTCTATGGGTATAATTGTGTTTCATTCGATTAACAATTCTAGAAACCCACACAAGATTATTTATATCCTTTTGTTTTTCAGGATATTTACTTTTAGATAAAACGTGATCAATCGAAGCGCTCTCTCCGAGAATTAGCTTATCTCCCGTATAGGGACATAAATAATTTTGTTTTATGAGAATATCTAATAATTCATTCCATCTATTTGCTTTTCCTAAATACGTGACAGACAATTGTTTAAGATAACAAATTTGGCAATATTTATTTTTAATATCTCTGTATTTGTAGTGATCCATATATTCTTCGGAGCCACAAGCGGTACATAAACCATTTTCTGTAAGTTTAAAAAATCTTTTTTCTCTCCTTTTTAAATCTAGTAATCTATGTTTTTCACAAAATTTACAATTATCCAATCTTGGATTTTTACACATCCTGGCGTGGCATTTTCCTTCTTCTCTTCTTTTTCGGTCATGATCTTTTACTTTTTGATATCTTTTTTCTCGACAAAGGGAACACGCATAAAATTCAGTATCTCTCGCTTTACCACAATCTACGCATAAACCTAGTTTTTTTCTATCTTCGATTTTTTGTTTTTTTTGTTTATTAATTTTAATACTACATAATTCACAACGAGACATTCCTTTGGAATCGTTTTTACAAGTATGACATTTTGTAAACATTAAAACACCTTCCTTCCACACTTTTATACACAAAAGTAAAACGTCTCCGACTCAAAAATAAAAACTTTTATTAGGATTGATTTAAAATGGACAAAACCGGACTCATAATCACAGAAAAGCAAATATTTAGATTGGCAACAATAATTAGAAACCAGATATTACAATTAAAAGACAAAGAACCAAAAACAGAAATATACGACAAGAATATAAGGTCTATATCTTATAATATTGAACAATTAAAAGATTTAAAAAGGCTAAGGGATAAAGCGATTTCTTACAAGTGGTTTTTGGCGGCTCGTAAAATAGAATTCGGAAAATATGGGACGATACAAGAAAAAACGAATAAAATCATAGATAACACGAAAAGAATACACGATTGCATAAATGAAACATACGATTCAGAAACATATATACCATCAATTAAAGATTTAATAGAAGAAATAAGAATAACAAAAAATACTTTCCAGTCATTGTCTTGTAGAGACGGGGTTTTATCAATAAAAACACACAATATAACTTTGTCAGATGGCGACAACGAAATAGAATTGGGTGATTTTAAAATTTGTTTTAATCTTGGCATGAACTTCAATTCTGTTTTAAGTGACATATTATCAGTATGCGCATTAAATCCTAATCCCGCGCAGGGGCGTTCGGGTGTAACACACCCACACGTCGATGATGAACGTTTGTGCGGAGGAGACGGCGACCCACTCATTCGTCAAGCACTCCAACAAGGAAGAATAGAGGATGCTTTTAAACTAGTTCTCGCCGTACTAGATAATTATAACGACGAGTCTCCGTATGTTCATTTAAACGAATGGGACGGAGAAGTTTATTCCTGTGACGAATGTGGAGCGGATGATTTAACAGAAGACACTATTTATTCTTGTGAATCCTGTGATCAAATTTTCTGTGAAAACTGTATTAGTTTATGCGATAAATGCTCAAGAAGTATATGTATGCAGTGTTCTAGTCACTGTGAGGCATGTGATTGTAATATGTGCAGCAGATGTGCCGAGAGCACTGGGTGCGAAACATGCAAAAATACAATATGTAATGAATGTATGGAAACCTGTGTGGTTTGTGGCAAAAATAGATGTGGGGAATGTTTAAAGGGATGTGAGATATGTGATGCGAAGATTTGTGAAAATTGTCTAACAAATTGTGCTGAATGCGAGACAATATTGTGCGAGGACTGTAAAATGACTTGTGATAATTGTGGAAAAAAGATGTGCTCAGAATGTCACGAAAAAGATAAGTGCAACATGTTTGCTAAAATTGAACCCTAACCTATTTTATTTGGAGAAAATTATGTCCGAAGAAATTCAAGCATTTCTGGCTCCCAAATTAACAAGGGGAACGACATTAAAATTTACAGCCTATGCGTGGACGAAGATGTTGTATATGAGGGACGTAGGACCAACAGAGGTGGGCGGCTATGGAATTACAGAAACGGATGATCCCTTGCTTGTAACGGACTTCAAATTGGTGAAACAAATATGTACGAGTGTAACTGTTGAGTTAGACAAGGATGATTCTATAAAATTTTTAGAAGAAATGATAGATAAAGGATTAAGCGCTTGGCAAGTCAATTCAGTGTGGATTCATTTTCACCCTGGGAATAGCCCAGAACCCTCTATGACAGACGAAGAAAATTTTACAAAAAACTTTTCATTACCCCATATGGCGGTGTTTTATATTTTGGCGAGGGGTGGCGCTGATTACTGTAGACTTCGCTACAATGTCGGATCGGGTACGGAAGTAAAAATTGAGGCCGAGGTAGACTATAAGATCCCGTTTGCAGCTAGTGATCACGAATCGTGGTTAAAAGAATACAAGGACAAAGTGACAGAAACTAAATCGTTCATTATGATGGGAGATGGTGATTCTAGTCTGAACTGGATTAATAAATGGAGAGAAACTCCCGACCATGTTTATCCTAACGGAACTACGGCGCAAACAATGCAAGAATTGTGTGATGAAAAAGATGAGATGGACGAAAATTTAAAAATGTTTTGGGACCATAACGAAGATTGTGTTTGGTTCTGGAACGAAGAAGAAGAAGATCATTGGAAATATTCTCCTGTAGAACGAGCATTTTTTGATTCGGACGACAGTAGAATATCGGTTAAAAATATTCCAAAAGAATGCAAGATTGCGGATGTAATTAGATTCGGTGTTAATTGTTACAAAGAACAAATGCAAGCCGAAGACTCCTTTTTAAAAGAAATTGAAGAAATTGAACCCTGTGAGGAGATGACAGATGTACAGATTAATTGTTAGTTATAATGGTTATGACCAAGAATTTGATCGTAATATAAAAGAAGTAGTTGGTCGTGAAAGTAATGGATCAGGATATTGTTTTATTGATGACACGAGAGATCTAGATTTTATCTTTGTAAGATTGCAAGGATTGATTAGCGCAAAAGAAAGGGTAAAAAGTAAGTTGGGAAAAAAAGTAAAAATCAAGATATATGATAAAAAATATAAAGAGATTCGTCAAAATTCAAAAATAATGAAAGGAAAATAAAAATGGAAACCACAATAGATCTAACCAATAGAGACATTAGACAACGCGAACTAGTTCCAGCAGAAAAACTAAAAGAATTAAATGTAACTGTTATTGGGGTTGGGGCAATAGGTCGTCAAGTATCAATTCAATTAGCAGCAATAGGTGCTCAAAAATTACGCCTTATAGATTTTGATAATGTCGCCGTTGAAAATTTAGCGGCACAAGGATTTATGGAAAACGATTTGAGTAAACCAAAAGTAGAAGCCGTTGGAGAACTTTGCCAAGCCATAAACTCTCAAATTTCAATAGAGGCAAAAAATGCAAAGTTTAATAATGCAATGTTTCCTGGCGGCGCATTGTTTATGTGCGTAGATTCAATTGATACTCGCAAACAAATATTTGAAGGAATTTGTAATAAAGCGGACTTTTTTATAGACGGTCGCATGAGCAGCGAATACATGAGAATTTTAACAGTCACAAATCTAGAATCAAAAGAATATTATAAAACACAACTGTTTCCGTCTAGCGAAGCGTTTGTGGGTACTTGTACAGCCAAGACAACTATTTATTGTGCAACTATGGCCGCAAGTTTAATGATAAGTCAATTCGTAAAATGGTTAAGGGATTTAGACGTAGATAAAGAAGTTTGTATTAATCTTCTTTCCAATGAAATGAGAGCTATATAAAATGGACAAAGATAAAATTCACTACAGAAAAATAGAAATACTAGAAGCTAGAAAAGAAAAAAAATTAACACAAAAGCAATTAGAAAGAAAATGTTTTTGGACACATCCTTTTGGTCATGTGTGGCCAGAAGAATATGTGCGAGTTAGAACCTGCTTGATATGCGGAAAATGTGAATATTTATACGAAGATGCTTTGTAAAAATATAAAAACGAAAGGAGAACTGTTTTAGATGAATCAATTTACAGAACCGTCTCAATTAAAGACCATTAATGAAGTAAAAGAAAAAAAACAACTTATAATTAATGAACAAAAACCTAAAACAAAAGAAATATTAGAATCTTCCAGGAAACAAAGAAAAATAGAAATGGCGTGTTTTTGGACTTGGCCATGGGGTCATGCGTGGGGACGCAATCATTGCAAAGTGTGTGGGAAATGGTGTCCCTCAGACATGGCGTAGGGGAAAAATAAAATGACCTATTTTAAAACAATAATTCAAGTTGAAGTTCTTTCAGAAGGTGGTCCGGTCGATGATTTATCTTTAAAAGAAATAGCTCATGAAATTTATGAAGGAGATTGTGTCGGAGCATCAAGCCTTATTTCCAAACAAGAATTAACGGGAAAAGAGTGTGCGGAAGAATTATGTCAAATGGGAAGTGAACCAGAATTTTTTGGCTTGGACGACGACGGAATAAGTCTGTTAGAGGATCATTAAAATGATTTATTTAATATTATTATGGTCGCTCCTAGACTTAACAATCACTATTCATTTCATGGGTCATAAAAATTTCTGCGAATTAAATCCTATAGCAAGGTTTATGATCTCAAAAGGATTAGAAAATTTAATCTTTTATAAAATCATGGCTACAACACTTGTGTGTCTAGCTTATTGTCATTTCGTTAATGTAGAAAAGAAATTTAAGCACATTTTTCATGTATCATTTTTCGTCGTTATCGGCATTTGGATTTACTTTTGGTTGAAATTCTTATTTATAATATGGGGTTAATAAACAATGGAAAATAATGATGGCAAATTTTGTCCACATACTATAGATATTTCTATATCCGAATACGATAAAATAAAAGAAAGATTGAGATGGTTAGATGCACTTGAATCTGTCGGAGTAGACAACTGGGAAGGAATAGATCAGGCTCGTAAAATTTATAGAGGAATAAACGATGAGTAAACATGAAATTCCTGTTATAGAAGTAAAATTAATAAATAATGGGGTATAATTAATTGATGTATATATCTGGACAGATAACAAGATTTTGTTCTCATTGCGAGAAAATTCTATCAATAGAAGATTTTGTTAAATGTTACAATAGACCATATGGACGAGGATATATTTGTTATATATGTTTAAAAGAAAAAAATAAATTATATAAAGAATACAGAAGGAAATATTATTTAAAAATAAGGAATACTCCAAAATATAAAAAAGGACAAAAGGAAAGTGATATAAAATATCGTCAAACAAAAAAGGGAAAATTAAAAAGAAAAGAATATAGAAATAAAAAAGAAATTAAAGAAAAGGATAAAATATATGCAAAAAAATATTATAAAGAAAATAAAGAAAAAAGATTAAAAAGGGCCGTTGCTTGGGTAAAAAATAATCCAGAAAAAAATAAAATAAATCAAAAAAGAGCCAATAAGAAAAGGAGAACAAATCCATTAACATGTTTTACAGATAGAATTCGCCATTCGTTAAGAAAACAATTATTTAGAATACATAGAAGTAAACCATCTAAAACATTTGAAATTCTTGGATATAGTCAGGATGATTTAAAAAATAAGTTAATAAAATATTTACAGTTACCATGCGAAGTTTGTAAAAAGAAACTTGTCATAATTAAAAATAGTCATATAGATCATATTGAACCAACAATTAAAGGAAAAACATTTGAAGAAATTGTTTATCTAAATAGATTAGATAATTTAAGATTAATTTGTTCTGAATGTAATCAAAGGAAATGGGCGTATGAGTAAGCACGAAATTGAAATAATTGAAATAAAACTTGAGCCACATCCAAACGCAGATTCATTAAGTCTTGTCCACCATTTGGGATACACAATAGTTGTAAAAACAGAAATGTGGAAAAATGGAGATTTAGCAATTCATATCCCCGAAGATTATGTTGTACCCAACAATGAAACTTTTGCTTTTTTAAATGGAAAATTAAGAATAAAGCCACAAAAACTCAGGGGAATTATTTCCGATGGAATTTTAATAAAAGCTTTGCCCGACATGAAAGTTGGGGAATGTGCCATGGAACGTCTCGGAATAGTCAGATATGAGCCCCCTATGGATTTATCATTTAACGGAGACAATGAATCCGGACCTAGTGGAACATATCCAAAATATGATGTGGAACCGTATAAAAAATACCGCGAACTCATTGTGTCTGGCGAGGAAGTGGTTGTTACAGAGAAGTTGCACGGAGCAAGTGCTCGCTATCTTTTCTTAAATGGCAGAATGTGGATTGGCAGTAGAACAAATTGGAAAAGACAAAACGACAGAGATCCATGGTGGCAAGCTTTATCTCAAAACGCATGGATTGAGGGTTGGGCGGTTCAGCACGAAGGATATTGTTTATACGGTGAAATATTTGGCAGAGTTCAAGATTTAAAGTATGGTTGCACGAATAATGAAATAAGATTTGCAATTTTTGATGTCTTATACAAGAACGAATGGTTGAATTATATAGACGCAAAGGAAATGACCCCAAAATATTCTTGGTGTTGGGTTCCAGAAGTTTATCGCGGACCATTCGATAAGGATAAAACACTGCAAATGGCAGAAGAAAATTCTTCGATTAGCGGAGCGAATCATTGTAGAGAGGGGGTCGTGATTCAACCTCTCTTAAATAGATGGAGTCCAGAAATAGGTCGGGTTAAATTAAAGGTGGTTGGAAATAAATATCTTGGTAAGGAATAAAAATGAAATCAACTTTCTTCGAGTGCCAGTGTACTTCTTCGGAGCACACCCTTAAGTTCATCTACGACGAAGAAGATAAGGAACTTTATACAACAATTTATTTATGCCAATATAGGAATATTTTTAAAAGAATTTTGGTTGCTTTAAAATATGTTCTTGGATATCGTTGTAAATATGGAGATTTCGATTGTTTTTTGTTTAAATCGTCGGATGTTATGTGTTTAAAAAATTTATTGAAGAAAATAAAAGATGGAAAATGAAGTTTGGAAATCTATAATTAATTATGAGGGATTGTATGAAATTTCTAATTATGGAAAAATAAAAAGTTATCCAAGACAAGGATCTTGTGGTAAAATTTTAAAATCTTATACAGAAAAAGATGGACATTTGCGAACATATTTATATAAAAATAATGTAAAAAAAGCCTATTTGATTCATAGATTAGTTCTTGAAACTTTTGTCGGCCCCTGTCCTATTGGAATGGAATCTTGTCATAATGATGGAAATCCAGGAAATAATTTTATTAGAAACTTGAGATATGATACATCAAAAAATAATATGCAAGATCAAATTAAACACAAAACAAGAGCAAGAGGACATAATTGTGGTGCATCCAAATTAAATGAAATAAAAGTTAGAGTTATTAAAAGATTATTGGAGGATAATTATTTGACAATTATAGAAATTGCAAAAATATTTAAAGTATGTAGACAGCATATTTATAATATTAAAAAGAAAAAGATATGGAAACATATACATCAAGAAACGGAATAACAAATGAATGAAAAATGGGATAGATGTCAAACAAAATTTTGGGATCTCGGAGCTCAAGATCCTCCTATTAGAATGTCTGATAAAAATTTATCCAATATATTAAGAGCAACAATAACATGTGAAGCAGAAATAGCCGATACATACTGTATGGAAAAGCAAAGTGGTTTGCCGGAATTTTTATATTCGAATAGAAATTGTTGTGCTATATTTAAAATCAAACTTCCGATTGGTGCAGAAGAAGATTTTCAAAGATTATCTGGATTTAAATTAAGTGAACCAATAAAAGTACATTTAAATTAAAGGAATAAAAATGGCAAGTTATATTGAAGGAATATTAAAAGAGAGTAGAACAAGAACTCGGACATTAGAATCTCAAATTGAAGAAGTCATAAAACAATTAGATAAATGGATAAACGAAACTTATTCTGGTGGTTGGTCAACACAGCATGTTTCTCAAATGCAAAGAACAGCAAATAGATTAAGAGGATCTTTAAATAGAAAAGAAAAAGATTATGAAGCGAAAAGATCGAATTCCATCGTCGAAAACATTTGATAATATGGGTTTATGGCTTTACAGAAAAAAATTATGTTACACAGCAAATGGTTTTGGCGCTAAATGGATGCCAACTTTTGTTAAAAGAAAAATTGTTTGTATTTGGAATAAAATTTCATGTTTAATATTCGGACACTATTTTTTCTCTAAAAAAAGAGATAAGTACAAGGTATGTTGTGATTGTCTCGTGAAAAGGAAAAACGAATGAAAAAAGAAATTACGATTATTGTAGAGGGTGGAGTCGTACAAGAAATAAATAATATACCAGAAGATATTACTATAACTTTAAAAGATTACGACTGCGACGAAGAGGATTGTGGCGAAGACGATCCCGTAGAAACAGATACGGACGGAAACGTATATTGGAAATCGGTTTGGGAGAATTAAAAAATGTCTGACAGATTTGCGACACAAATTCAGATTGGCGGTCAATTAAAATCCTCAAAAATTAAAGAATTAATTGATGCGATAACTATGTCAGAAATGTCTTTAGAGTGGGGAGGTCCAATCATTGATGATATAGAATTAAGTACAAAAGAAGATTTACTAGAATGCATAGACGGTAAAACAAAAACTATTATTTTAAGAGATGATGAAAGATCATGGGATATAGATTTGGATGATTTGGAAAAGATTCTTCAAAAACTTAATCTATGCTATTTGAAAAACGTGGACGCGGACAACGGATATGACGGCGAGTTAAAATTTTGGAGTCCACAAGACAGTTTGATTGAACAGATTACTGATTCAAGTGGTCACACAATAGCAACACAAGAAGAATTAAAAGAAATATTATGTTTAATTAAACATCAATCTAAAACATACGGAGAAGATAACTTAACAGGACAAGAAAAGGCAATCGAAAAGCTTGAAAAATTAACACAGGAATTTATTGTGCCAGCTTTTGAAATTGTGGAGAAATAAGTGATTGGATTTTTGATAGGGTTGCTGATAGTGATTATTGTATTTTTTTGATAGCCCAAAAACACCACCCAACGATTATTTATATCATTAGGAGAAAACCATGAGACTATGTAGACTAAAATATATCGTTTTACATGAGATTCCGTATTGGATTAAATGTCGATTATGGTATCGTTACAATGTTCTTAAAATAAAAACACTCGGCCCAACATGGCACGATCGAGACCACCTTCTTTGTCATGCTATGTTCCAGATTCTAGACGACTTCATCACCAAAGAAAAAATAGATGATATTATCGACTGGGATTCTGACCCAGAACATCGTCAAGCAAGAAATAAAATGACTGAAATTATTAATTGGTGGAAAAATATATATTTGAAATTTGATGAATGGCAAGGAATTGAATTAGATTGCAAATTTGGCGAAGATTTGTTCACTCCGTGCAAAGATTATCCCCACATTTATGAAATGAAACCATGGTCTGATGCAGATAAGGCAAAAATGGATATTGTTAACGCGAGAGATAGAGGGATGGAAGAAGAACTCGAAAAGAAATTAAGAGAACTTCTTGATATCAGAAAGTTTCTTTGGACCTAGAGGGG
>Ga0315293_10007445_pt1 | contig 10163 bp, 8 predicted proteins | sample YL17G13_20_MG_FD_203071 | JGI IMG/M metagenome (GOLD analysis project Ga0315293, IMG submission 203071) | Sediment microbial communities from Yellowstone Lake, YNP, Wyoming, USA - YL17G13_20 | ecosystem: Environmental > Aquatic > Freshwater > Lake > Sediment | place: USA: Wyoming | collected... | reverse complement strand
TTATATCCATTACCAATATCATTTTTATAGAAGTCATCATAAACTTTATTATTATTAAACTGATTTCCTATCTCATTGTTTTGAAAATCACCATTAGTCCAAACATTATTATTAAAACTATTTCCAATATTGTTTCTATAAAAAGAACCACCTAGTAAAGTGTTATCATTAAAATCACTACCAATTCTATTGTTATTAAAATTAGATGTGATGTAATTGTTATTAAACCCTTCTCCAATTATATTACCGTCAAAATCATCGTTTGTTGAGTTGTTATAAAAACTATCTCCTATTTGATTATTATCACAATCATCATTAAATGTGTTATTATATGAATTATTACCAATTGTGTTATTAAAAAACTCTCCACTAATAAAAACGTTGTTGGCCAAAATAAATGTATTTCCATCCCAATCATATAAATTTGAGTAGTTACCAATATAGTTATTAACCGCACCACCGTCTAAATTAACACCACCAAATGTTGTGTATTCGTAAACTTGGTTTTGTCTTACATTAGGTTGGTAATAACTCATTACGCCATCATCATTTCCAGGATAATAAGGTGAGTTGGTAGTTACATTTATTGTGACACCTGATATAATTGCTAAAGAATTACTTACAACAGATATCACTTCAAAAAATGAAGGATTTAAATTTTGTACTGAAACAATGTCACCAGTTGAGAAATTTGAGGTAAATGTTGTACCCGTGTTACCATATAACACGGCAGTTGTTCCTGTTAAACCACTTATCCCAACAAGACCACTTAATGGGTTGTTTTCGTAATATGAATATCCGTTATATCTTTTAAATAAAATACTTCTGTTATCATAATCAGTTCTATTGTTAAAGTTATCAATTCTTTCAGTGATTCTACCTTTTGCAGGACTACTAGTTACTTCAGTTGTGTTCCAAGTTATGTCGTATGTTATTTTATCATTAGGATATAATGTAGAATATACGGTAGGAGAAAATCCTGTTGTAGATATTGCCAATAATAAAATTGGCTCTGTTGTGCCTGTTTTATAGTTACCCGTAGTAATAGGGTTTTTAGTGTTATCAAAGTTTGGTTGGTCATAACAAGTTTGAAAATCCGTAATTAAATAATATCCACCAGGTATAAGTGTTGAACCAGTATACATTGAATACAGTTCTTCATAAGTTACCTCCTCATAAGTTCCTCCAACTGTTGATAAACCTGAATAAGGAATATGAAAAGTAAATCCGCTTTGCTCAATGGCAAATAATGAATTACTCGTTATACCTGTTGATAAGGCTAATTCTCCGATTGTTTTTCCTGATAGTATCATTTTTTTGTTTTTTTATAAATAGTTTAATTTTAATTAAGGAGGACAAGTACCCCACACTGGTTTAAAAGCGGGAATTGAGTCCAAAGGAGAACCAGTGGCAAAAGATGAAGGTTCTGAACCTATCAATGTTACACACCAAGAACTTAAATTTTGTGAAAACGAGGTGGCATTAGTAAACATTCCTTTCATTGCTGAAACTTGAGATACATCCCAACCACCTATGTTTTGATTAAATTGATTTGTGTTCGCAAACATACTAGCCATATCGGTTACACCTGAGGTTACCCATGAGGAAATGTTACTATTGAAATTCGTACACTTATTGAATGTGCTTGACATAGTGATAACATTCGAAACATCCCAAGAGCTTATATCGCTATTAAAATTTACACAATCTATAAAAAGACTGTTCATATCTGAAATACCTGAAACATCCCAAGAATTTATATTATTTATTATACCAACATTAACACAACCTTTAAAAGTTCCATTTAAATTAAAAACACCCGATAGATTTAGAGTATCTGTTACTCCACTTAAAACTAAATTTGAACAATTTAAGAAATGATTTCCATCATTACCCAAATTTAAAGGTCCCCATCTTTTTATTTCTAATAATTTACTAGGTGTTCCTCCATAACTAGATGAAAATTTTTCAATTTGACCAGTTATTGTAATAGTATAGGCACTTGCCACTGCATATGAATGAGTTCTATTTGCGTAAGAATTAGTATCAGTATTACCATCCCCCCAATCAATTGTTCCACTATAAGTACCCAAAGAGTCATATGGTAAACTAATTGTTTCTCCAGTCGTAGTCGTCTGCCAAACTGATATAAATGCGGGTGGTAGTGGCGACGAAGTTGGAGTAGGAGTTATAGTTGGAGTGGGAGTTATTGTTGGAGTAGGTGTTATAGTTGGTGTTGGTGTTTGTGTTATAGTTGGAGTTGGAGTTGGAGCAACCTCAAATTGAATTTGAGATGCCAAAATTGTTGTCGGGAAATTTTTTGGTGAAATATTCCCCACAAATAATTCGCCTGTTTTATCTAATGAGTTATAACTTATTGAAGGATTTGTTACAATTGCCTGACCAACAACTTGATTTGGTAACATTATAACATTTGCCGTTACATCAATTGTTCCTCCACCAACAAGTCCCAATCTAACAGTTAAAGGAATTGTAACATTATAATTTATTCCAAAGTTTGACGTTACAGTAAATGTTGTAACAACTGAACCACTAGTTATTTCTGTTGATATAGTATACTCAATATCAGGGTCAACGTACATTAAGTATTCATCTTCTCCAACCTCAATATATTCATCGTCTTCAGTAATGATTGGATTTATAATAGTTTCCGGTGAAATTGTTGTTGTAGTTGTTGTTGTCGGTAATGGTGTCGGTGGTGGTGGTGGACAACTTGGACATGGTGTCGTAGTTGTTTGGGTTACCACAGGACCATTAATACAACAAGGGAATTCAGATACATAACAACTATCATATGGTAAATCGTCAGCAATAAATGAGTCTTGGACATTAATATAAAGCTTTTCTCTAATGGGTAATATCAATACACCATCACTACTTCTTAACATAAATTGACCTTCATATCTACCGACCTTACTTGTGTCTCGGTTAGTAAATTGATAATATAAATAATATTCAGGTTCTGCGTTTGGTTCTATAAACGTCTTCTCAACAAACCCCGCAGGTCTTGAGGTTATTTTCGGAATTCCTGTCTCAATATCAACCATAGAAAAGAATAAAGAAGACACCTCAATCAATTTCATAAAATTGTTATAATCACTTCGACCATTTTTCACCACTTGGAGTTTAAGAATTGGTAAAGTCGAGTTTTTCTTAAGATAGAAATCCATTTAAAGTTTTTATTATAAATAGTTGATAAATTAAAAATATCATATTATTATTAGTTTTAGTGAAACTTCAACAATAAACTAGATATTTATATAATATGGCAAGACCGACAAAATTAAAAGAAGACAGAAAGGTTAAATTTGGAATAAGTTTAGACCGTGATTTATTTGACCGAATGGTTAAAGAAAAAACAAAAAAATCGACATTAGTTAATAAACTATTAAAAGAGTATTATGCAAACAAAGATATGTAGTAAATGTAAAGAAGAAAAAGAGGTTTGCGAGTTTAATACGAGAAAAATATTAAAAGATGGATACCGTGGATATTGTAAAAATTGTCATTTAGATTACTCAGAAAAATATGTAAAAGAAAATTATAAAATATATAAATCTTATCAAGATTTATACCAAATAATAAATTCTGAATTTTTAAGTAAACAAAAGTCAGAATATTATCAAAACAATAAAGAAAAAATTCATAAATATATCAAATATAAATACCATACTGATGAACTTTATAAATTAAAAATTACCGTTAGAAATAGAATTAATGTTTTTTTAAAGAACAATAATATAATTAAAAAAAACAAAACTTTTGATATTGTTGGTTGTTCCCCGGAGTTTTTAAAAGAATACTTAGAACAAAAATTTACAGAAGGAATGTCTTGGGAGTTAATGGGGAGAAATATTCATATTGACCATATCATTCCGTTATCATTTGCAAAAACAGAAGAAGAACTTTACAAGTTGTGTCATTATACAAACCTTCAACCATTATGGGCAGAAGACAATTTGAAAAAAAGTAATAAAATATTAAACTAAGATTCTTTCCTTAACTCACTTAAATAATGGTCAAATCTATTGTGTTCTGTCGGTGTTAGTAATAGTAATCCTGGTTTAATATTACCTTTGACGGTTTCCTGATATACATAAGACATGGTTGTCTGCTCATAAGCAAATTGCCATTTAGTTTCTAAATAACATTTATAATTACCCTCTTTTGTTAAAATAATTGGCCAGTTAGATAAATGGGATTCGCCTGTTATATATGGTAATCCTTTATGAATATGTATTTCATCAAATTTTGTTTTAGGTGAATTAGGGTCTAAACCTTGAACCGGTAATTTTTTATTATTAGGCCAGTGAGATTGTCTAAAATCTTGTGGAACGTTGAACCAGCTCCACTGCACACTATGGTCTCCAAAAAACTCACTAAAATTTAATTTAAGAAAATCAAAATTTTCTTTTTGAATAATCTCTATTGATTTTTGATATAGATTATCAACATATCGAGGAAAACCATTTCTACAAACTTCACCTTTTTTAGGATAAAAACGCATATCGTCTTCAAAAAAGTAATAAAAATTTAATCCCGTTTCATTAAAATGTTCCGCAACAAATATCCTACCCCCCATTATACCAATATTATTTTTTTTAATGTGCTCAAAGTTATACTTCTCACATAATTCAACATATCTCGGAGTGGTTGATAAATCTGTCGAATTATCCAATAAAAACTTTTTTGGTTTATTAATAAAATCAGAATCGTACTCTAACATACTTTTAATCAAAGTTTCAAACTGATTGGGTGAATTAAAAGTTAGAACATAAAGACCCACCTTTGATGTGTCCAAATTATTAACAACAACATTTTTAGAAACTTCCGATTTAACCTCAACGGTTGTGTTCTTTAAATCCTCAAAGAATTTACCCATTAATCCATTACCTTCTATTTCAGAATATGTGATTAAGTTCGGATACTTGTAAGTCATAATTGTGAAAAGACTTTCTTCAGTACCCATTAATCCTTGAGATAAAGTATCGTTCATTAAACCATAGTAGACACTATTAATTTCGGATATAACATCTTTTTTTCCACCAAAAAATCCCCCTCTTGCGACTTTAGTAACTTTTTTACCTGATAATTCACATAACTCAGGATATTTGAACCCATGAATTTCTATTGTTGTTTCATACGGAAATGTTACAAATAAAAAATTATTAACATATTTTGGTAGTTTTTCTAATACTTTATCATGAGTAAAATACCCTTGGTGAACGGTATTTGTCAGACCTGCATCTATCCAAAAAAGGTAATCCGAGTTAAACGAATCGAGTAATTTTGCGTCATGTAACAAGAATACTTTGGACATAACCAAAGGATTATACAACTCTAGTTGAGCTTGTGTTGAATCTTTTAACCAACTTACTTGATTAAACCAATCAGGATTATTTCTAATCTTTTGAATTTTATCGTAAAACTCATTATTTTTAAACCAACTTTGATTTCTAATAATAAATTGAGTATTTTCTTTTTTTCTATGTTGCCAAACAAATGATTCTAATTCGGTTTCTCCGAAAATAATCATATTGTTTTCCACTTTCAACAATTCAGAAAACTTATTTAAATAATGGTCAAAGGAACGTGACCAACCTTCTGAAAGACTATCTCGTTTAATATTCCAAAGACCTGTTACTAATGTAGTCATATTAATTTAATAAATCTAGTTTTATTTTTTTTATAAAGTTATCAACGGATTTGTCAGAAGAACAATTTTTAACAAACCAATCTCTGGCATTTTTAGAAATGAAGTTTAAATATTCATCATTATTTTTAACCATATCCCAAGTGTATAGTAAATTTTTTTTGAAATCTTCGTAAGAAACGTACTCAGGATTTCCATTATTAGTATAATCACAAGAATGATAACAACTAATGTAATGATAATTAGGTATTAATGGGTCAGGGTAATTTATTTGTAAATTAGGTCGTAAAATCGGAACACCTATTGCAAAACATTCAATATCTCTATTACAAATTTCGGTTCCTCCTGGTAAACTTAAACTAACTGAATATTCGGACATCTCAGTTAAATAATCAACATATTTTAAATTTTGTTTGTTTTGATTTTTATCGATTACTAAGATGTCGTCTTGATTTAGTCCTTCGGTCATTTTTTTTCTAAAATCCCACATCCACCCTCTAAAAAATAATTTTTTGTATTTTGGATTTCTGTTATTGTAAAGATTATCAATATTATCATAGCAGCAATCAAAATATGGGTTATAAAAAAAAGAATTATAAACATTATCTATGTCATCAGGAAATTCAACATCTTTATTATCTTTAGAAACTTTTTTAAAGTTAAAATAATCTAAATAATTAAATCCGCCAGTATAAAAAAACTGTTTCATTTTTTTTGGTTCCCAACCCATGTGAGTCATGAAATGATATTTCCAGTTGTCGAATAATGATATTAAAATGTAATTTTCATTTTCAGGATTGATTAATGAAAAACTCATACAACTATACGTTCCTCCTTGACCGTACTTCTCATACGATTGGTCAAGTTCAATATCAAATTTATGTTGTGGATAAACACTAATTAATTTATCTTTTAATTTATTGAATAGATTTGTGACATAAAATTTATTCCCATCTGTTAATAGGTTTCTAAATTGGTGTCTAATTACATACTTCATAGATTACCTGTTATTCTTTCGCACCATCCTTTTGATGTTGAGTGAGGCCAAACAACCCAATATTTTGGTTTTCCAACGGTGTTAAATTCCCTCCATACTTTACAATACTTGTCAGGGTCTTTCATCATCATATTAATTTCATTTATATCGGCATCTTTTCTGAAGATGGTTTCGTCTTTTTCATTATGGAATGCGACCACCCAAAATTCATAATCTTTTTCAGGTACTTGACTAAAGGACACATCAATACAATGTTTGAAAATTGAAGAAAAACTTTTTAACCATTCTTCTTCTGTTTCAAATATTTGTGGGTTTGGTGGATAATGTTTGTCTAATGTGTATTGTTGGACGGCTCTAGATGAGAATTTAAGACCTGAATATATTTCATAATCTTTTAATGTTCTTTCAGTACCAAAACCGTACTTACTAAAATCCATTGTAACTTCTTCACCATCCATACCAAATAGTTGTCTATTCTTTTTGTGAGATAATTCGTTTTTTAAATGCCAAGTCTTATCAATATCCCATTGTTTTATTCTTCCCTTTCTAGTATATTCGTGCCAAATAACAACTTTATGAGGATGGAATAAATTATATCCGTGAGTAAACGCTCTTACCGCAATTGATATTTCTTCCCCATGAAAATAAAACTCTGGGTCATGTTGAACTTCTTTTGCAAAATCTCCGATTGTAAATGCGAAGTGAGCTGAGTAGAATCTTGCGGTAACAGGTTCGGTCATTGTTTTCCAATTTGGAATTGTTTCAGGTAAAAAGAAAACCGCTCCTTCAGGAATAAATCTATCAAACGACATTCTCCAAGGTTCTGTAACTCTTTCTACCGGGTCATTTTCGGGATTAAACGATGAAACATAACCTGTTAATAAAGGTTTTTTAATTCCTTTATCTTGTAATTGTTTAATCATATTAATAAGAGTCTCGTCCCAATCCTTTTCAAATCTCATATGAGAATCTATTTGAAGGGTATATTCCTCTTTTTTATATAATTGTTGTACCTGATTTCTTGCCCAACAAACTCCTTTTGAATCAATATCTAAAACGTCAATAATTTTAAATCTTTTATCTTTTCTATATTCATCAATATTAAAGTCGTCTTCTTTATTATATTGATTACAAATCCCTATAACCAAGTTTTTTGGAAACTTAGCATTTTTCAACATACTTTCAATGGTTAAAGATAATTGAGGGTCTCTAAAGGACGCTATTTGTACAAAAATTTTATTCATGAATAATAATAAACTTTATAAATCAAAAATAAATATTTTTTTATAACCTATATAGTATATTAATTAGGGACAAACTCCTATATTGGTGGCTGAGACAAAATTAGGGGATGCACTTGTGGGTTGGATTGACGAACATTCATTAAATGTCCCCCCAAATAAACTACCGATACTCGAGGTACTTCCATCACAATTATAAACTGTAAATGTTGCAGGTCCTGACAAAACTATTTGCCATAAACTAATTGAGCATGTAGGAGTCGGAGTTAAAGTTGGTGTTGGTGTAACTGTAGAAGTGACTGTAGGTGTTGGAGTCGGAGTTGGTATTGGTACACACCCCCCATCAATACAGGGAATACCTACTGAGTAAATCACTGAAGGGTCTGCAGAAGGTAATTTACCACAGACGTACAATATTGTTGATGGTTCAATCGAACCATAAAATACCGTTCCATCACATTGGGTGTAACTTATATCTTGAGAAAGTATTGTATAATTTTCGAATTGAATACAATTACAATTAATTATTGGGGTTGTCGTAGGTGTTGGAGTAGGTGTTGGAGTAGGTGTTGGCGTTAAACACGTATATAGTTGAATTATTTCGCATCCTAACGAATCAATTAATTTAACGATAACCTGAGAAACTCCCTCAAGGGGAATTGGAATAGTAACAATATAACTTGGGGGAATTGTTGTTGCGGACGAGACTAAATAACAATATGTTAATGTTATATCACACACATATATATCATAAGGAGGTGTTCCTGTTATTCCTGTAATTTCGATTTGTATCATTCAATTATAAATATTATCTTACCAACAAACTATTGCAACCAAACCATCTCCTCCTCTTCCTCCTACTCCACCCGTTGCTCCTGCACCACCGCCACCGCCGCCGCATCCAATTCCTCCGTTACCTCCTCTTCCTCCATTATTGGCAGCCAAAACTCCTGAACCTCCTCCAGTTCCCCCTAATGAGTAAAAAGGGTTGTAACTTATATAACCGTCATTACCATTTTGACCTCCAGTCCCTCCCGCTAACGACGGAACAACCCCTTGTCCTGTAATCCCGATACCACTTCCATTCAATCCAAATCCACCACCTCCTCCACCCGTAACTAATAATCCTGTTCCCGCTCCATATTGTAGGGTTGCGATTCCACCTGTCTGTCCTGCTAAAGAAAACGTGGTCGCCCAATTAGAAAAGTTTCCTCTATTGGCGTTTCCAGTGACACTTCCTCCCGCACCTCCAGCCCCTATTGTATTTGAAGCATTCGGACCTAATGCACCTGCTTGGGCTACCGCATTCGAGGATTGTATAATTCTTGAGGCAACAACCCCTATGTTCGATGTACTTGTTTGAGTATAAGATTGTTGTCCTAAACCTCCTGCACCGTTTGCCGCCCCAGGTAATCCACCTGGCCCGACAAAAACCATCAAGTTATCTGGAACCAAAGATAGAGGTATTATTGCGGTTGTAATTCCTCCTGAACCACCACCACCTCCACCTCCACGAGTAACCCCATTAGTACTTCTTCCACCTCCACCACCTCCACCAGAACCGATACATAAAAAATAACCCATAGTACAACCTATGGGTCTATTCCAAAAAGACCATCCTGTTGATGAATACACATTTACTTTATACCTATCATCAGGTAAATTAAATAAATCTAAAATTGCCATAATATTCTAAAAATTAAAATCCCACAATTACAATCAAACCGTCTCCTCCTCTTCCTCCAAGTCCACCAGTAACACCCGCTCCACCTCCTCCACCTCCACAACCATTTGCACCATCACCTCCATTACCTCCTGTACCAACTCTGTTTGAGCCAGCACCTGACCCTCCTGTAAAAAAAAGAGGGTTATACGAAGAAATTCCACTTCCCCCATTTCCTCCTCCCGTAGACCCTCCGTTAATTGTCTGTTTAAGTATTCCTGATGACACAATAGGACTTCCAATATTATCTGCAACTGAAGTTGCCGTTCCTCCCCCCGCACCTCCCGATATAAAAAGAGATAAACTGGCTCCAAAGGTTAAATTTACATTTGCATTTGAACCTGATTGTCCTACAACTAAAGAAAATCCTCCCGATAATGTTGTATAGTTAGAAAGAGCGGCAGTGGCGGCAGTACTACCATTACCCCCCGTACCAGCCGCTAAACCCCCTACACTGGCTAACGTTCCTGATTGTATAATTCTTGACGCAGGGATTGATGATGTTGTAGTTGTTACATCAATAGATGA
>Ga0315293_10007443_pt1 | contig 10164 bp, 9 predicted proteins | sample YL17G13_20_MG_FD_203071 | JGI IMG/M metagenome (GOLD analysis project Ga0315293, IMG submission 203071) | Sediment microbial communities from Yellowstone Lake, YNP, Wyoming, USA - YL17G13_20 | ecosystem: Environmental > Aquatic > Freshwater > Lake > Sediment | place: USA: Wyoming | collected... | reverse complement strand
GAGTCGAGGGGCTACTCCCGCGCTGCGCGTGGAATTTTAACATAAAAAGTTGAAATTTTCAATTAAAAGTGACGATATATATACAGGAGAGAAACACATGGATGTTCGATTTCCGCCCATAAGAACCGCTTATTCCGCCCAGAAACTTCCGGAAGGCCGGAGGGTGGGGGTTTACCAGGGGACCAGCCAATCACTTTCTCTAGAAAAGATCACACCTGATAATTTTATGACCAAAGGGGTAGGCCGCACCCAGGTGGCTTACTGGATGCCTACCGCCCGCCATCTGGATAATATGTCCGCCCTGGCCCGATCAGTCGCCCGGAATGATAGCCCCTTGGTGGTGGATATTGGTGGGGCCAACGGCTTTCTAGGTTATCTTTTGGCTCAGCGGGGTCTCCGGGTTTTGAGCGTGGATCCCGATCCCCGTTTCTTGACGGAAGGTTATCAACATCCTAATTTGAGGCTGGTACAGGGTGACTCAAGCTGGGCAGTGGATAATTTCAAAGGTGAAGCGGACTTAGCGATTATGGCCTGGTCGCCTAAAGAGGTGGATATTATTCCCGATCTTTTTGCCCTGGGGGCGAGGGCGGGGCTTTTGGTTTTAGAACCCGGACAGGGAGTAAAAGTTCCATTAAAACCGGAAGGATATAAACTAACTTACAGCTGGCAGGGCCCTTCAGTGACAGATATTACCCACTTATACTACAATGACCGCTGGTATTTTGCCAGTAATCGCTTTCTGGCCTATTTGCGGGCAGATCAGGAAGCCCGGGAGCCGGAAGTTTCACGCTCCGAAATGTATCCCTGGGAAGTGGCACTGGAAAACGATTTCCGCGGAACCCAGGCCCAGCTTGAGCATGCCGCACGGATTCAACAGGTCCAAGTCATTTCTTCGGATTAAATCCTGCCAGTCCTATAAACTTGGCCTTGCTTCCCAATTCTTCCTCAATCCTTAAAAGCTGATTATACTTGCAAACCCGTTCCGAGCGGCAGGGGGCACCGGTCTTGATCTGCCCGGAGTTGGTGGCCACCGCCAGGTCCGCGATCGAGGTATCTTCGGTCTCGCCGCTCCGGTGCGAGGTCATGTAGGTCCAGCCCGCTCCGCGGGCTACTTCCATGGTGTAAAGGGTTTCGGATAGGGTCCCGATCTGGTTGAGCTTGATGAGAATGGAGTTAGCCGCTTTCTGTTTGATGCCCTTCTTTAAAAAGTCGGGATTGGTGACAAAAATATCGTCGCCCACCAGCTGGATTTTTCCTCCCAATTTTTCGGTTAAAATCTGCCAGCCCTTCCAATCGTCTTCAGCCAGGCCGTCTTCAATCGAGATAATGGGATATTTGCCGACCCATTCTTCGTATACGGCCACCATCTCTTCAGAAGTTAAGGCCCGATTTTCACTTTTTAGCTGATATTTACCATCTTTATAAAATCCACTGGAGGCGGGATCCAGAGCCAGGTAAACTTCGCGGCCCGGGGTATAGCCTGCTTTTTCGATGGCTTCGATGATAACCTGAATGGCTTCTTCGTTCCTGCTCAGTTTGGGGGCAAAGCCGCCTTCATCACCGACCCCGGTTGAAAGTCCGCGTTCTTTTAACACTTTCTTTAAAACCTGATAAACCTCCGCGCCGACTCTTAAGGCCTCGGAAAACGATTTTACTCCGGCGGGTGAGATCATGAATTCCTGCAGTTCATAATTCCAACCGGCATGGGCTCCGCCGTTCATAACGTTCATGTTGGGAACCGGCAGGATGCAGGCTTTATCCCCGCCAATATATTTAAAGAGGGATACCCCATAAGTTATGGAAGCCGCCCGGGCCACTGCCAGAGATACTCCCAGGATGGCGTTGGCTCCCAGTTTGCTCTTGAAGGGGGTGCCGTCCAGCTCCAGCATTAAATTATCAATTTTTAGTTGCTGGTGGGCCGGCATGCCGATGACTTTGGGGGCGATGACTTCGTTTACGTTCTTGACCGCAGTGTAAACCCCTTTCCCTCCGTAGCGTTTATCATCCTTATCGCGCAGTTCCAGGGCCTCATTTTCACCGGTGGAAGCGCCCGAAGGCACTGCCGCCCTTCCCAAAGTGCCGTCTTTTAGGATCACGTCCACCTCAACTGTGGGGTTTCCCCGTGAATCCAGGATCTGCCGGGCGTGGATTTTCTCAATCCGGGCCCCGGCCTTGGCGCGCTCGCCTACGAAAAAGTATTCCTCCGACAACCTCACCATTATTATTCCCCTTTCTATATTCCCTTAAAATTAAAAATCGGGGCGACTGGATTTGAACCAGCGACCTCGTGGTCCCAAACCACGCGCTCTACCAAGCTAAGCTACGCCCCGGAGAGAGCGGGAGACGGGACTCGAACCCGCGACCTCCAGCTTGGAAGGCTAGAGCTCTACCAACTGAGCTACTCCCGCACTTCGACTCGTTGGCTCATATTATAACATATGATATACTATCAAAACGTGGTGGGCGTAGCTCAACCTGGTTAGAGCACCAGATTGTGGATCTGGTGGCTGTGGGTTCAAATCCCATCGTCCACCCCAATTTCATTAAGCAGACTCGGGCCCGAGAGGATTCGAACCTCCGACCGACAGATTAGAAATCTGTTGCTCTATCCAGCTGAGCTACGGGCCCTTAGGTAGGATTTTAGCATTTTTAATGCCCGCGCGCGATGGCTGATCCGGTTTTTAAAAGCAGAGGACATCTCAGCAAAAGTCTTTTTATAACCGTTCGGCACAAAGACCGGATCATAGCCGAAACCGTGTTTTCCCCGCATCTCTTCTATAATTTTACCTTTAACTTCTCCCCTGAAGGTTTTGATTTGCCCGTTAGGATAAGCCAGGGCGATGACACAGACAAATTTGGCCCGCCGGTTCCGACAGTTTTTCATGGCTTTAAGCAGTTTGCAGCACAGGTTAGGGGGGGTGGGAGGGGAGGCGTAGCGGGCGGATCTTACTCCCGGCTTACCTTTTAGGCAGTCAACCATTAATCCCGAATCGTCGGCAATAGCAATTTCTTTATATTTTCTGGCGACCGCTCGGGCCTTTTTAATGGCATTCATTTCAAAGGTCTTCCCGTCCTCTCTAACCTGCAGGCCGCAGGCCTTAACCGGGATCCCCAGGATATGCTTGATTTCTCTGAGCTTGTGCTGATTTTTTGTCGCGACGAGGATTTTCAAAGCGCCTTCCTGCCAATATCCTTTCGGTAATGCATGTCTTTGAAGTGAATTAATTTCGCCGCCATATAGGAGCGGTCAATGGCCTGCCGGATGGTTTCCCCCATTCCGACCACTCCCAGAACCCGTCCGCCGGAGGTTACAATCTTGCCTTCTTTTTCTGCGGTTCCGGCGTGGAAGATGATGACATCATCCAATTCGCGCGCATTCTCCAGCCCTTCTATTTCATAGCCCTTTTTGTAATGGCCGGGATAGCCGCCGGAAGCCAGAACCACACAAACGGCAGGATGACCCCAATCCAAGTGGACAGTGGATAGTGAACCCTCCTTCGCTGAAGCTCCGGCGGGCAGGCAGTGGATAGTAGCTAGCATTACTTCCACCAGGTCGGTTTTCAGGCGGGGGAGGATGCACTGGGTTTCGGGGTCGCCGAAGCGGCAGTTATATTCCAGGACCTTGGGGCCCTCTTTGGTGATCATCAGCCCTACATATAACACTCCTTTATAAGAGTGGCCTTCGGCTTCCATGCCGGAGATAGTAGGCCCTAAGATTTCCCGCTCGATTTTTATAAGGAGGTCATCGGTTAGAATGGGGGTGGGGGAATAGGCACCCATGCCGCCGGTATTGGGCCCCTCATCGTGGTCGTTTACCCTTTTATGGTCCTGGGCCCCTGCCATGGGGAGGATGGTTTTTCCGTCGGTAAAGCAAAGCAGGGAGGCCTCCTCGCCGATTAAGCATTCTTCTATGATGACTTCATTCCCGGCTTCGCCGAATTCTTTTTCACTGAGGATCCTTTCCACCGCACGAATGGCTTCCGCTTCGGTTTGACAGACGATTACTCCCTTGCCGGCGGCCAGCCCATCGGCTTTCACCACTACCGGAGCCCCTACTTTTTTGATAAATTTCTTCGCCTCGGCTTCATCGATAAAGGATAAAAAATCGGCCGTGGGGATGTTATATTTTTCCATTAATTTCTTGGCAAAAACCTTACTGCCCTCGAGCAGAGCCGCGTTTTTGCCCGGGCCGAAGATTTTCAAACCATGGGCCTCAAATTCATCTACGATCCCCAGAACTAAAGGGGTTTCCGGGCCCACCACCGTCAGGTCAATTTGGTTATGCAGGGCGAAATCCCGAAGGGACAAAATATCCTCGGAGGCAATATTTACATTTTCAGCGATCTGGGAGGTGCCGGCGTTTCCCGGCGCGCAAAAGATCTTTATAACTTTGGGGCTCTGGGCAATCTTCCATACCAGGGCGTGCTCGCGTCCTCCCGAACCAATGACCAATATATTCATCTTATGTCCACCAGATTTAATTGCGCGGTTTCAAATCCATTCCATTCGTTGGTTTCTAAATTGTAGGCGATATTGTAAGTTTTATCAAACGACAAATCCTTGAACAATCCCCCCAGGCGGAAGCCGATGACCTCCAGATTGGATTTTCCGTCGGTGAATTTTATCTTGAGGTGGGAGCCGTCGGAGCCCACCTGCCGCATTTCGGTTATAGAAAGATGATTGGTTGAAAAGACGGGGGCAGGATTTCCCTGGCCGAAGGGAGCCAGCGCTTCCAGTTCCTTGATCAGTCCCAGGGTGATCTGAGAAGGACGGATTTCGGCGTCAAGTTCGATTTTAGGGGTCAGCAGTTCGGGGGTGGTCGCCTCCTCGACCTTTTGCTGGAGCCGCCGCGTAAGTTCGGGAATGTTTTCCGGGGCGATCTCAAATCCCGCCGCGGCTTCGTGGCCGCCAAAATCAAGGAATAAATCCCGGCAGGTTTCCAAAACGGAGAAAATATTCAACTCTTTGATCGAGCGGGCCGAGCCGCGGCCCACGCCTTCGTTAATGCCGATCAGCACTGCCGGCCGATAATAAGTATCCACCACCCGGGAGGCCACAATGCCGATCACGCCGGGATGCCAGTTTTCCCCCGAGGCGATCAGGATTTTTTGGCTCTCCGGGTCGGCGCTTTGCAGTTTGGCGAAAACCTCCTCCTGGATATTGGTGCCGATCCCCTGTCGGCGGGAATTGATCCCGTTTAATTTTTGGGCCAGCTCCCGGGCTTCAGTGGGGTCTTTGGTGGTTAAAAGCTTTACTGCCAGGGAGGCGTGTTCCAGCCTTCCGGCGGCGTTGAGGCGGGGGGCCAGGGCGAAATTTATGTTATTTATAGAGATTTTCCCGTAAAGGGAGGCCGCTTCCGCCAGATATTTTATCCCCGGCCGTTTTTTTTCGTTGATCAGATTCAAGCCGCAAACAGTTAAAATGCGGTTCTCATCAGTTAAAGGCACCACATCCGCCACGGTGCCCAGGGCGGCCAGGTCCAAAAGGCCGGTCAGGAAATTATTCTCAGCTATTCCGGCGGTGCGCAGTAGCGCCCAGGCAAATTTAAAGGCCACTCCGGCGCCGGACAAATATTTACTGGGGTGATCTTCGTTGATCATTTTGGGATTAACTAGAGAGTAGGCACTGGGGAGTTTTTGGGGAAGGTTATGATGATCGGTAACGATCACTTCCATCCCCAAGGAATTGGCCAGCTCGATCTCGATCGCGCTGGCAATGCCGCAATCCACAGTCAAGATAAGGTTAAATCCCTGGTCTTTTAGTTTCAGGATGGCTTCTTTATTGAGCGAATAACCCTCGCCGTAGCGGTAGGGAATATAGTAGTCGGGTTTTAAACCCAGATGCCCTAGGGCCTCCAGCAGTATTACCGTTCCGGTGACCCCATCCACATCGTAATCGCCGTAGACCACCACTTTTTCTCCCCGCTTTTGGGCGAGGAGCAGTCGCTGGGCGGCGGTTTTCATGTTGGGGATGGCGAAGGGATCGCAGAGATTGGCCAGTTTAGGACTTAAAAATTGGCCCGCGCCCTGAGAATTGTTTATCCCGCGGTTGATCAGCACCTGGGCGGTTAAGGGAGAAATCTTTAATTCTGAAGATAGTTTTTGGGCTAGATCAGATTGAGAGGGATAGATCTGCCATTTTTTCATTCTTTCTTGACGAGCATCAACTTCTGGCCGTATTCCACCGGTTTGCCGCTTTCCACCAGGATCTTTACGATTTTTCCGGAGACCTCCGACTCGATCTCATTAAATAGTTTCATGGCTTCGATGATGCAGACCGCTTTTCCCGCGGCGACCTGATCCCCCACTTCCACAAAGGGAGGGGAATCGGGGGAAGGGGAACGGTAAAAGGTCCCTACCATAGGGGAGGTGATGGCCAGCAAGCCTTCTTCCTCATCTTTTGCCTTCTCCTCCGTCTTTTTAGAGATTTCTTTTTTTTCTCCCTTTACCGGCTCATGGAATTCCTTAACCACTCCTCTTTCCCGTTTGACCTCGTATTTCACCCCGCCTTCTTCCACCGCCAGCCCGGAAATATCTTCCTGCTTCACGATCTCTATCAATTTTTTGATCAACCCAAAATCTACCATGTCTTATACCCTCCCTAAATATTTGGCTTCGCGGGTGTCAACTTTCACCGTATCGCCGGGATTGATGAAAAAAGGCACGGAAACAACTAAACCGGTCTCCAAAGTGGCGGGCTTGCCGCCGGAGACGGTGTCGCCTTTATAACCCGGAGAGGTTTCGGTCACTTTCAATTCCACCGCGGCCGGCAAAGTGACTTCCAGGGCTTCATCTTCCAAAAAAGCGATATTCACCACAAAGCCCTCTTTTAAATAATTTACCGCGTCACCCAGCAGTTTTTGGCCGAGGGCGATCTGGTTGAAGTTTTCCTGGTCCATAAAGTGGTATTGTTGGCCGTCATGATAGAGGTACTGCATGGGGCGGAATTCAATATGCACCCGTTCCACTTTTTCGTCCACGTTGAAAGTGGATTCGGTGATGGCCCCGGTGTGCAGGTCTTTCATCTTTAATCTTACGCGCGCCTGCTGGGCCCACTTGATGTGGCTGTACTCTACGGCGCGATAGAGCTTGCCGTTCATTATAAAGGCGTTGCCCGCCCGGATCTCGGTGATGGGAACTGCCATAAGTTGCCATTTTACCTAAAATAAAAAGCTTTTGCAACCGGGCCCGCTATGGAGTAAAATTCAAATAACATGAAAAATATTGCAATTGTAGGTTTAGGACTAATCGGCGGCTCGATCGGGTTAAAGGCCAAGCAACAAGACGCCAGGGTCATAGGAATACCCAGGAGAGAAGAAACGCTAAAGAGGGCGTTGGAGCTTAAAGCTATTGATGAGGGCTCGCTCGACATCTCCAAAGTATCGGAAGCGGATATGGTTTTTATTTGTACCCCGATCAATCTCATAATCCCCAAGTTAAAAGAATTGGCCCCGCATTTAAAGAAAGGCGCGATCGTCACCGACGTTGGTTCCACCAAAGGCGAGATCGTATCCCAAGCGGAGAAGCTTATGCCCAAGGGAACCTATTTTGTGGGAGGGCATCCCATGGCGGGGAAGGAAACGGTCGGAATCGAAGTCGCGGAAGCCGATCTTTTTAAAGACAAGATCTGGCTTTTGACTGAAACCTCCAAAACCAATAATAAGGCCCTGGCGGAAGTTGAGGAAGTAGTCAGTTCGTTGGGGGCGAAAGTTATTAAGCTTGACCCTAAAACTCATGATCGGGTAGCGGCGGCCATAAGTCATGTTCCCCTGGCGGCGGCGGCGGCTTTGGTCAATTTAGCGGCAGATTCTGAAGAGCGTGAACTCATGGCCAAATGCGCCTCTTCGGGCTTTCGCGATACCACCCGGGTGGCTTCGGGGGATCCGGTTTTGGGGCTGGATATGTTTCTGACCAACAAAGTGGCAATGGCCAAGCAGCTAAAGACCTTAAGAGAAAAGCTCCTCGATTTGGAGAAGGCAATTAAAGCTCAAGATAATAGGAAGATCGAAGCTTTTTTAAGATCGGCCAAGGATTTCCGCGATAGATTGTTCAATTTATAATTCTGCTATTATCCTTTCAGCCAAATCTCGCACTACGGTTTCTTGTGGTAGGAACCAATCCGGGCTGGTAGCCACGGTTATAAATTCTGCCTGTTTCACAGCTTCAATTACCAGTCGTAAATTTTCATCAAAGGGTAGAAGTAGTGGTTTTTCACAAATTCTCGGATCGGTCAGATAAGCCCCAGGGAAATAACCGGCAAAATAATCTAAATCCAGGTTTACGATCACATCATATCCTGCAGTTTTTAGATCCTGGATAAATTTTCCAACATTTTCGATGGATAAGAATTGCCCCTCCATCGTGCGCATTTCCAGGCCGTGGGAATATACATTGATATTTTTTTTGCTGAATTCGGGAAGTACATAAGCCACTTCCCGGAAAAACCTATCATCAAAGGCCAGATAATCATGGATATCCAGCCATTCCTGGGCGATGCGCGCCCGGTCATTAAGGGTCCAGTGACGAGAGCTTTTCATCCGCGGGACACCTCGGGGCCAGCGCGTATGATGTTTTACTGGAAAATAATTATCTTTATGCCCGTCGATATGAATTAAGACCGTGGGCTTGCCAATAAGCCGCTGTTCTTTAGCTAAATGCCAGCCAAAATAAGCATGATTATGGGTGTCAGAGAGAAGAACCAGTCTTCGGCCTTTGGTTGGAATTAATAGATATTTTTTTAGATAAAGGAAGGTCTGCGGGCCAGCTTCCCTAAATTCCGGATGTTGTGCTCCACTTACTGGATAATAAGCCAGATCTTTGGGAGTTCCTATAATTAGCGGAGAAAGTTGCTGGCCAGGATAGAAAAACCTCCGGTGATTGGGATCTAAGGGCTGGGCCTCAGCCGGATAATGTTTGGAGGTCCAGATGCGGCCATTAAACTCAAAATGTTTCAGTAAATTTAATCGGGTTAGGTCCCAATTCGGCCTTTCAGACCGTCGGACCAGAGCCGTTCCTCTTTCTATGGTTCTAATATCCATCCTATATATTTATCGTTAAAAACTACCGGTGATTTCAGCGTTATGGTAGAATTAAGCCGATGAGGAAAATAACCGTTAATCAAGCCAAAAAGTTAAAAGGGGAAATCCGCGTCCCCGGAGACAAATCTATCTCGCATAGGGCAGTAATGCTGGGGGCGCTGGCCGAAGGCGAAACTCTGGTTCATAACTTTCTGTCCAGCGCGGATTGCCGGGCTACGGTAGAGTGTTTTAGGGAATTGGGGATTGAGATTGAAGAAGAGCAAAATTTAAGAATAAAAGGGAAAGGGTTGCATGGTTTAACAAAACCGGAAGGCATCCTGAATGTGGGAAATTCCGGGACTACTATTCGGATAATTTCGGGGATTTTGGCGGGGCAGATATTTGAGACCACCATCACTGGAGATTCTTCCATTCAGAAGAGACCGATGAGAAGGATTGCGGAGCCGCTGACCAGGATGGGAGCTAGGGTTCAAGGGCTGGGGACTGGGGAGGAAATATATCCGCCTCTTAAGATCATCGGAGGAAAGTTAAAATCGATAGAATATAAACTGCCGATGGCGTCGGCGCAGGTTAAATCCTGCGTCCTTTTGGCCGGGCTTTATGCGGAAGGAGAAACCACGGTTATCGAGCCGGCTCCCTCGCGCGACCATACCGAAAGGATGCTGGCCTACCTGGGCGTGCCGCTTAGAAGATTTAAAAATGAGATTGACCTCCGCGGCGGAGTTTCCTTCGAAGGGCGGGAGATTGAAGTGCCGGGCGACATCTCCTCCGCGGCCTATTTTATGGTGGCGGGACTGCTTGTTCCCGATTCGGATATTTTAATCAGGGAAGTGGGAACCAATCCTACGCGCACGGGAATTATTGAGGTTTTACACCGCATGGGGGCCAATCTGGAAGTTATGGATGAGGAAATACTTTCGGGGGAGCCGAGAGCGAATATTAGGGTCAAGTACCAAGGGGCAAGGGTCAAGGGAATGGAAATGGGAGGGGAATTAATTCCTAAAATTATAGATGAAATACCTATTATTGCGGTATTGGCCACCCAGGCGGAGGGACAAACTATCATAAAGGATGCCAAAGAACTGAGGGTTAAGGAATCTGACCGCATTAAAACCATCTCTACGGAG
>Ga0315293_10007441_pt1 | contig 10165 bp, 6 predicted proteins | sample YL17G13_20_MG_FD_203071 | JGI IMG/M metagenome (GOLD analysis project Ga0315293, IMG submission 203071) | Sediment microbial communities from Yellowstone Lake, YNP, Wyoming, USA - YL17G13_20 | ecosystem: Environmental > Aquatic > Freshwater > Lake > Sediment | place: USA: Wyoming | collected... | reverse complement strand
CGGGGCGGCCTGGTATTTCGCCCGTTCCAGCCTCCCGGCCTACAGCGCCGCCCTCGCGCTGGAGGGGCTGGAGAACGAGGTAACCATCTACCGGGACAACTACGGGGTCCCGCACATCTACGCCCAAGGCCTCCACGACGTGTTCTACGCCCAGGGCTTCGTCCACGCCCAGGACCGCTTGTGGGAGATGGACCTGTCCCGGCGAGCCACGCAGGGGCGTCTCTCCGAGGTCTTCGGTTCCAGCTATGTAGACGCCGACCGCTTCCTGAGGACGATCGGCTTCTACCGGGCGGCCGAGGCGTCGCTCGCCGCCTATTCGCCCGAGGTGACGGCCTCGGCGCAGGCCTACGCTGATGGCGTGAACGCCTTCATCACCCAAGAAGGCGGCAAACTGCCCATCGAGTTCTCCGTCCTGGGCTACGAGCCCGACCCGTGGATTCCCACGGACTCGGCGGCCATCGGTAAGTACATGGCCTGGATCCTCGGGGACAACATGCAATCAGAACTCTTCTACCAGGCCGTCGTGGATAAGCTGGGGGCGGAGAAGGCCTCCAGCCTGTTCCCGGTCTACCCGGCGGACGGCCCGGTCATCACCCAGGCGCCGTACGCGGGTTTCGAAACCGCCTCCGAAGGGCCGGTGGCCGGCGTCCCCGCGGCGACCGCCGTTGCCGCCGTCACCGGTCCGCCGGCTGACGTGTCCGGCCTCCTCCGCCTCATGGAGGTCGCCACCGCCGCCCGCCTCGGCCTCCCGCCCGCGGAAGGGGCCGGTCTGGGTTCGAACAACTGGGCGGTGAGCGGCAATCTCACCCGGACGGGTAAGCCCCTCTTGGCCAACGACATGCACCTGGAGATCCAGGCGCCCTCCATCTGGTACCAGAACCACCTCTCCGGTCCGGACAGCTTCAACGTGACCGGGGTCATCTTCCCCGGCGTGCCCGGAGTCATCGTCGGGCATAACGAACGGATAGCCTGGGGCTGCACCAACACCGGCCCCGATGTCCAGGACCTCTACGTCGAGAAACCCAACCCGTCCAACCCGCGGGAGTTCGAGTACAACGGCAAGTGGGCGCCGGCCCAGGTCTTCGCGGAGACGATCACGGTCAAGGGCCAGACCGAGCCGGTGGCCTTCGAGGTCCTGGTCACCCGGCACGGACCGATAATCTCGGGCGTCGTCTCGCCGCCGGAGGGCGAGGGGACCGACGCGACCGCCGGCGACAGCGGCGGGAAGCAGGGCCTGAGCACGCCTCTGGCCCTGCGCTGGACGGCCCTGGACGCCACCGCCGAGTTGGCCGCCGTCATCGCCATGGACAAGGCCGCCAACTGGGAGGAGTTCAAGACCGCCCTCGAGCAGTTCCAGGCGCCCAGCCAGAACTTCATCTTCGCCGACGTGGACGGGAACATCGCCTACCGGTCGAACGGTCGCATCCCCATCCGTTCGGCGGCGGCCCGCCAGGCCGGGAACGGGCTCCTGCCCGTCCCTGGTTGGAGCAGCGCCTACGAGTGGGAGTCCTTCATCCCCTGGGACATGCTCCCGACCCTCTACAACCCACCCTCCGGCGTCATCGTGACCGCCAACAACCGCGCGCCCGGCGACGCCTACCCCTACTTCATCTCCTACGCCTGGGCCCCGCCCTACCGGTCGGCCAGCATCTGGCAGGAGCTCCGGGGCCGCGACAACCTGGGCCCCGAGGACATGCAGGCCATCCAGAACGACTACAAGAATCTGCAGGCCACGCGTCTTGGCCCCGCCCTGGCCCAGGCCTTGGCGGACGTGACGGCCTCGTTCACGACCAAGGAGAAGGCCGCCTGGGACATCTTCGCCGCGTGGGCGGCCGACAATCCCAAAGACCTGGCCGCAAGCCCCGGGCCGGCCATCTTCCACACCTTCTACCTTGAGGCCCTGCGGGCGACGTTCGCCGATGAACTCGGGGAAGGCCTCTACGGGAAATACCTCGAGGCCGGCTCCCCGACCAACACCTTCGACGCCATGATCCTGGCCGGCACGTCGGCCTGGTTTGACGACGTGACGACCACGGACAAGACGGAAACCATGGCCGACACTCTGGCCGGGGCCTTCCGGGCCACGGTGGCCAAGCTCGACCAGCAGCTCGGGGGTGAGCCCTCGACCTGGCGGTGGGGGAAGCTCCACACGGTGACCTTCGACCATCCGATGGGCAGCGTGTCCCTGCTCCGTCCGTTCTTCAACCGCGGCCCCTACGAGGCCAGCGGCAGCGGTGTCACGGCGGGAGCCATGGGCTTTGGCTCGTCGGGGTCGTTCGCCGTGGAGTCGGCGGCCCCGTGGCGCTTCGTGGCCGACCTCTCCGACCTCGCGCACTCCTTCGACGTCGTGGCCATCGGCATCTCGGGCCAGCCCTTCAGTTCCCACTACGCCGACCAGATGTCGATGTGGCTGGGCGGCCAGTACAAGGAGATGCTCTTTGACCGGGCGGAGATCGAGGCCGTCGACGGCCTGGAAGTGATGGTGCTCACGCCGGGGCCGTAGGCCCGCGGCGGCGCGCCGGGGCCGCTTGTCGGCGCCCGGCGGTGTGATGGGACCCCGGCCTCCGGCGCAAGCTAGGGAGGTCGGGGTCTTGTCGTCGGGAGGTGCTGGGATGCTCTGGCTGCTCGGCGCCCTCCTCGTGGCCGGCTACACCGGAAACCTGATGGTTGAGGCCTGGCGCGACGGAAACCGCTTCGGCGCGGCTGTCCTAGGTGTGCTGGCCATCGGCGGCGTGGCCGTCACGGCCTGGGGTTTCGTCATCAACCCGTGACCCGCGGCCGCGCCCGGCGCAGCCTCATGGCCCGGACTCCTGCGTCTGTGTGGCCAGCCCCGGGCGGATTTCTGTGACTTTGACCTCCACGCTCACCTTGGCCTCACGGAAGGCCCGGTCCCAGTCGTAGGCCATCCATTCCGGCCACGTGCGGAACGTGCCCCTTCCGTGAAGCTGGAAGTCGAACACGTCGCCCCCCACCTGGGTCTGGGCCAGTGTGATGATGCCCGACATCATCTCCGTGAGCTTCGAACCCACGAGATCCTTGATGGCCCCGCTTCCCTGCGGGGTCAGGTCGACTCCGGCCGCCGAGGCGCCCTCCGCTGACCCCTTGAGCCTCACCTTGAGCTTGACCTCTATCGACGGCCCGTTACGCGCGAGCTTCACTTCCCGCTCGTAGTGCGATAGCTCCAGAGACAGATCCTTGCCCCCGGTGGCCGCCCCGTTCACAACGACGCGGCCTCGGTTGAACTGCCCGCAGACCAGGTTGAAGGCCATGGCCTGCTCCCCCGTGATCTTGACCGCCAGCCGTAGGCCCCGAAAGAGCGCGAGGCCGGTCGCCTCGACCCGCCGCTCCACCGGCGCCGCCTGCTCCGGCGTCCCGGCGCCGGCTGCTGCTTGCTCCCCTCCGGACTTCCCGCCGGCCGACCCGCCTCCACTGCCCGTTCCGCTTCCTGAGGGGCTAGGCGAAGCGGGCTTCTGCGCCAGCCTCAGGAGGGGCAGGACGATCTCCTGGCCGTGCGCCGCCTCGGCGAGAAGGAAGGTGTGGATGCACCTGTGGCTGGACGCCCCGTACTCGGCCTGGGTCTTCGCCACCAGGTGTGACAGGTAGGTCGCCGGGAACGGGTCGATGTCGCCCCGCGCCGAATCGAGTACCTCCTCGGCCGTGACGCCGTCGGCCACAGCCATGATGATGGTGTGCTGGAGTTCCCTGGACCGTCTGAACGAGTCGACCAGCGCTTGCAGCCCCTCCTTCGCCAGTTCCTCGCCAATCACGACCACCTGAGTGTGAGAGTAGGTCAGGTAATCGCCGGTGAGTTCCTCCAGGCGGCGGTACGCGTCGTACAAGGTCGCTCCCTCGCTCGTCAGCCGCGGGAACGCCGGGACCACCCGGCCGCCGGTCCCGGACACGGAACCGGGCTGCTGCACGAGGACCGACAGCCGCAGCCAGCCGGGCTGCGCTCCCTTGTCCAGCCCCATGATGCTGACAAAGGCCCAGTCGTCGAGTTCTCGGAGGTCCCAGCAGCCGCCGACCAGGAACGCGGTGGGCGCCAAGACCAGGAGTAGGGCCAGCATGGCCGCCAGGCGCCTAGTCAAGCGGCTCGCCTCCCGCGCAGGACCGCCGCCAGCCAGAGAAGGCCGGGAAGGGCGAAAACCGGCACCCCGCCGACGTGCGTCACGCTCACGTGGTAGAGGTCGATCGTCTGCTGGATTCCACCGGGAAGCCGGGAGCCGGCGAGGGCGATGACGGCCACGATTGGGAGGAGCGGCTTGAACTGAGGCAGCCGCAAGGTCTCGGCCAGGTGAGTGCCCAGCGTCCAGAGGATGACCGACACCTTGATGGCGGCCATGAAGATCCAGAGGAGGACAATGAGAGGTTCGACCCTCGCGTCCAGGTGCCCCAGGGTCACGAGGTCGGAGAGGTTGATTACCGGGTAGAGTAGCCGGTCGGTGCCCAGAACGTCGAACGTTACAAGGATGCTGACTTGGATCAGAATCATGACCGCTACCGTCAGGCCGATGACCCAGAAGGCCACGGCCCGCCCTACCGCGGGCTTCCGCAGATAGGGAATAAGGATGAGCAGGGTGAGGAGTTCCGAGTAGAGCCCGGTGTGCTTAAGGGCCTGGACGGCCAGATTCCCGGGGCCGGGACCCCAGAAGGGCATGAGCCGGGCAAACGACAGGTCTGGAACCCGCCCGGTATAGCCCAGGGCGAAGAACGCTAGGAGCCAGGGGACGAGGAACATGCTCAGCCGTCCGATGGATTCCAGCCCCGTGTAGGCCGAGTACACGGCCGTCAGGACCAGGACCAAGGTGATGACCGGAATCGGAGTGCGAGGGAGGATGACGCTGCCGAAAGCGTCGGAGAACTGCCTCAAGACCAGGGCGGCGTCGGCGGCAAGAAAGCCGGCGAGAACGAGGCCCGCGGCCCGGCCGGCGATCGGACCGACCGCTTCCTCGGCCGCGCCCGCGAGGCTCCGCCCGGGGAAGCGTTTCATGAGAGCGAGGCCCGGGAGAATCGCAGCCGCGGCGATGGTGGCGGAACCGAGCGGGATGAGCCAACTCGCGCTGAAGCCCTCGGCCACGATCAGCGCCGGAATGGTCAGGAGGACCTTGCCCGAGGCCGCGAGCCAGAGGAGAGCGGTCGCCTGTCGCCCATCGATGTGCCCCTGCTTGATGTTCACTCGCCCCGCTCCTGTTCGTCGCCCGCCGTCTTCTCCTGGCCGCCGGACTCGGGCCGGCTGGGGGCCGACTCAAGACCGGGGTCCCAGGCCCGCGACCGCCGCGTCAGGCGGAAGAGGTCGAGGGGGCGAAGGAACGACGGCCGCAACTCCTGGCGCCAGTACGGATCTCGCAGGATGACGTCAGCCGATCCGGGCCGCCAAGGCCCGATGGGCGCCAGGAACGGAACGCCGAAGCTCCTCAGGCCGGCAAGATGCGTGGCCAGGACGTAGAACCCGAGGGCAATCCCCAAGAACCCGAGAACCCCGGCCAGGGCGATGAAGATGAAGCGCCCGATCCGGATGGCAAACGACGCCGCCTGGTCGGGCACGGCGAAGTTGGCCAGCCCCGTGGCGGCGACGACGATGATGGTCGCCGGGCTGACAAAGTTCGCGCGCACGGCCATGTCGCCGATGAGGAGCGCGCCCACGATGCCGATGGTCGGCGCGATGGCCGCCGGGACCCGGACACCGGCCTCCCGCACGAGCTCGAAGGCCACCTCCATGATAACCACGCTGACGACCAGGGGAAGGGCGATCGTCTGCCTCGCGCTCTCCAGGGTCAGGAGGAGGAGGTGGGGCAGCATCTCCGAGTGGTAGTTCAGGGTGGCGATGTAGATGGCCGGGGCCAGGAGAGCCACGAAGGACGCGAGAAGGCGAACCACCCGGAGGAAGTTGGCGTAGGGGTATCTCTGGTAGACGTCCTCCGTCGAGTGCAGGAAGGTCGAGAAGGTCACCGGGGCAATCAGACACCGCGGTGTCCCGTCCGAGAGCAGGACCACGGAGCCCTGGAGGAGGTGGAGGGCCGCCCGGTCGGGCCGCTCGGTGTTCAGCATCGTCGGAATCAAGCTCACGGGGTGGTCCTCGATGAGTTGCTCCAGGATGCCGATGGCGGTTATGCCGTCCACGTCCAGGCTGCGGACGCGCTGGCGGACCTCAGCCACCAGCTTGGGGTTGGCGATGTCGCTGATGTAGAGGAGGGCCACCGGGGTCTTCTGCCGACGCCCCACCTCGTAGCCTTCGAGGACGAGGTCGGGGTCGTGGACGAACCGCCGGATCATCGCCGAGTTCGTGCGATGGCTCTCCACGAACGCCATCTGGGGCCCGCGGGTCGTCCTCTCCGTGATGGGCGGCTCGGGCGCGCGGCTGGGCGGTTCCTTCACGTCGGCCAGGCAAGCGACCCCCGTCTCGATCAGGATGGCGGCCTCGCCCAGGGTGATGCCTGTGACGAGTTGCTCCATCGACTGGGCCCGCCTCGAACTGCCGGACGGGAGGATAGACTCCAAAAAGACGTCCGGGAGGCGGTCCTTGGGCGTTTTGTTGGTGAGAGGGAAGCGCATCAGGGGCTCGATGATCTCGCGCTCCACGCGCCGGCTCTCGGCCAGACCCTCGTAGTAGATGACGCGGGCCCGGGCGGTCGGCCGGGTGGGCAGGGTGATCTCGCGGAACACGAGGTCCTGGCTCAGCGGGTAGTGGAGGATGGCGGCCAAGCGCTCCACGGCCTTGTCGAGGTCCTCGGGGATGGGTTCGCCCTTGTCCGCTCCATCGGGGTCCGGTGGTTTCCGGAGCTCGGGAGGGGCCGCGCTGGTCTGGCGCGGGTCGCGGTCGCCCAGGCTGAACTGGACGGCCTCCAGGTCGCGCTTGGGGTGCGTGAAGATGGAGCGAAGCCTCTTCCAGAGCGAGGTCACGACGGGTAGTCTCTCCCGCTCCGCCCCGTGGCTACCCGGGCGGTTTGGCCCTCCCGACGCGCTGGGCGGCGACGGCCCCCAGGACGCAGAAGGCCGCGCCGATGTAGATGGCCAGACTGGGGCCTGGCCCGCCGGCCAGCTTCCCGACCAGCGGCACGGCTATGGCGACGGCCGCCCCGGAGAGTGAACCCAAGGCGCCGACGACCCGGCCCCTGGTCTCCTCATCCGTCGCGCCGGCCCGGAGGTCGTCGAACCCGATGGCCGTGAACTGCACGGCCGCTCCCGTCACGGCGATGACCGCCAGGGCGACCCAGAAGGAGGGCGCCGCCAGGAAACCGACAAGGGAACCTCCCGTGAGGAGGAGCCCGAGGCTCACGCCGAGCCGCCCGCCATTGCGGGCCAAGAGCCGGCCCATCGCCACGCCGAGAACCGCGGCGAAGAGAGGGCCCGAGGCGTAGAGGATGTCGATCTGGGCCCCGGTGAGACCCAAGGCGTCGTGAGCCAGGAGCGGCAGGAACGGTCCGTACAGCGTGAGGTTGATGGCGATCGCGATGGCGATGGCCGTGACGGTGAGCCAGGCCAGCCGGCCCCGGAAGAGCGCGGAAAGGCGGAAGCCCGGGACGGGACGGGGCTGTGCCGGGTCGCCGACCGGCCGGGGGGTGGCCAGGTCGGCGCCGCTCCCGGATGGGCGGCTAAGGCTCTCCCGAAGCCAAAGCTGCCTGGCGATGCCTGAGGCCAGGTAGACAACGGCCGTCAGGCCGAAGAGAGCGGCCATGGGCAGGTACGGGAGGAGGAGCGCGCCCAAGATCGGCCCAAGACCGATACCCGCGGACACCCACAGTTCGAAAAAGGCAAAAGCCTCCCCCCGCCGGTCGGCAGGCACCGACTCCGCGACGAGGGCCACGAAACTCGGCTCCCCGAGGGCTCTACAGGCAGCCTGGGCGAACAGGGCCAGGGCGAGCGGGAGCCACGAGCGGCTCAAAGCGGCGACGACGAACGCCGCGGCCGCGACAAAGGTCGGCCAGACGATGAGGCGCTTGCGGCCGAACCGGTCGGCGAGGACCCCTCCCGGAAGCTGCAGGAAGGCGTTGGCCGCGGCCATGAGGCCGTAGGCCAGGCTCGCCTGGAAGTCCGAGGCGCCAAGTTCGCGGAAAAACAGTGCGAGGACCGGGTACCAGAGCATAAAACCGACGACAATGGCCGCGGTGCTGAGGGACATCACAGCCACGTTTCCCTTGAAGACCGAGCGTGGCCGGGTCACTCCGGTCACCATCCCTTCGGGCCCTCGTGGGGAGGACCTGGAAGTCTATGGTGCGATTGGGGCATCCTAAGCCCCCGGAGAGCGAGGAGTCCAGCCTGACGCTGCTCGAGGAACTCGAAGGCCTGATCCCCGGACTCGCCCGGTCGGGCTCGACCGAGGCCGTCTTCGGCCGTCCCATCGAAGCCGGAGGGGTCATCCTCATCCCGGTGGCCCGCTTGAGCCTCGGGGTCCTCGGTCTGGACGCCGCGGCCCGCGCCGGCTTGGGCGGCGGCCTCAGTCTCGAACCCATCGCCGTCGTGACCATCCGCGACGGCAACGTGGGCGTGAAACGGCTGGACGCCCCGCGCCTAACCGGCGAGGACCGGGCTGGTTCAGGCCTTGACACCCTGGTCGAGACCATCCGGCCGCTCGTCCGGGCCGCCTCCGGGCCAGCCCCTCACCCGACCGTCGCCGGCCGCCCCGCAGCCGGGCCAACCCTCACCCGACCGTCACCGGCCGAGTCGCGGCCGGGCCCTCCGTCCCCGACCCCGGCCTCCGTTCATAGTTGCGGAACCCGCCCTAAGCCATGTCGATTCAGCGGCGGTCGGTAGGCGGTTTTGGTCCTTGCTTTCGAGCATATCTAGCCCTCCTCCGGGCGTTGACACGTGGTATGCTGCCGGCATGGAGCACCAACGGGACGAGCGCCGGACGCACCTCATCGTCTACCACCTCGTCTTCTGCCCGAAGCGGCGGAAGGCTGGACTCGCTCCTACTTCGCGTCAACGGCGGGCAAGGTCTCGCCGGACACCATCCGTCGGTACATCGAGGCTCAGAAGGGAGTCTAAGCCTTGAAGACCTTCCGCTACCGCCTGTACCCCTCCGGCACCCAACGCCGCCTCCTGGAGAGCACGGTCGAGACGTGCCGCCGCCTCTACAACGACTGCCTGGCCGAGCGGAAGGAAGCCTGGGAAACCGAGAAGCGCAATGTCCGCAAGGTGGAGCAGCTGCGCCGGGTCAAGGCGGTCAAGGCGGCGAACCGCTACGCCGCCGGTGTCCACAGCCACGTCCTCCAGGTGGCCGTGGCCGACCTCGACCGCGCCTTCCGCTCTTTCTTCCGCCGCGTCAAGGCCGGCGAGAAGCCCGGCTACCCCCGCTTCAAGGGGCGCGATAGGTTCGACTCCTTCGGACTCAAGGAATACAGGAAAGGGTGGAAGGTGGACGGCAAGCGGCTCCGGCTTTTCGGTATCGGGCGTGTGGCCGTCCGGTGGCACCGGTCGCTTGAGGGGGTCCCGAAGACCCTGCGGGTGAGGCGCACGGCGGGCGGCTGGTACGCCTGCGTCACCTGCGAGACGGCGCCGGCCCCGCTTCCCGCGACCGGACGGGAGGTCGGGATTGATGTTGGCCTCTCCTCCCTCGTCGCCACCTCGGACGGCGAGACCATCGGGCATCCCCGGTGGTATCGCCGGGAACAGGCAAGGCTCCGGGTCCTCCAACGCCGGGTCGCCCGCCGCGAGAAGGGCGGGGCCAACCGGGGAAAGGCCGTCCGCGTCGTCGCCCGCCATGCCCTCCACGTCGCGAACCAGCGCAAGGATTTCCTGGCTAAAATAGCCCACTCGCTGGTCGAGAGGTACGACCTGATCGCCCTTGAGGACCTGCGTATCCCGAACATGGTCAAGAACCGCCACCTGGCCAAGTCCATCATGGACTCGGGCTGGGGCTATTTCAGGACCCACCTCGCGCACAAAGCGGTAGAAGCTGGTCGCGTGGTCATCCTGGTGGACCCGGCCTACACGAGCCAGACCTGTTCGGCCTGCGGCAACCGGTTCCCGGAGCATATCGGTCTCTCCATCCGTCACGTTTCCTGTTCGTGCGGCCTGTCACTCGACCGCGACATCAACGCCGCGCGGAACATCTTGCGGGCGGGACGCGCCCGTTGGGAGCCAACCTCGGCATTGGCCGGGGTTTCCCGAGAAGCCGCGCCGCTTCAGCGGCAGCGGAGCGTCACTCCCCAGCATGGCCGACAGG
>Ga0315293_10007440_pt1 | contig 10166 bp, 5 predicted proteins | sample YL17G13_20_MG_FD_203071 | JGI IMG/M metagenome (GOLD analysis project Ga0315293, IMG submission 203071) | Sediment microbial communities from Yellowstone Lake, YNP, Wyoming, USA - YL17G13_20 | ecosystem: Environmental > Aquatic > Freshwater > Lake > Sediment | place: USA: Wyoming | collected... | reverse complement strand
CCAGCATCAAAACCATCACTGTACACAGGAAACTTCTCTTCATAAATCCATCCCCCTTTCCATAGACTGTAATCTATATTAAGCGAGTGATAATATATTGTAAGAGTGTTGGGTTGTCAAGGTAAACCCTGTTGTTGCATTAAATTCGGCGCTTAGATTCATCAAACACTTACCCAGAGAGGGATGGCTGTCAAATCAATGTCGTCACCTGGATCAATCCAAGAGTGACCTTTGGAAGTTATCCTCAAAAAGGTAGAAACAGCCTTTTGATGGGGGCATACTATTGATTCAACCACATCTTTATGCAACAACGGGGTAAACTGAAGAGTGGGTTATCCTCTTCGAAAGACTTAGAAAAACCTTTAGAATAAGCACAGATAAAAAAGGGGCTCCCTTCCGGAGCCCCCTTTACTTCTCTCTTCTTTAATCCTACTTCTTCATGCCTGGTATTGCTTCTGGCTCCATTCCGTATAGATCCTTAAAGGTTGGCACCTTAAGATCAGCAGGTATGGGATGATAATACTTTGTCTCAGCAAGGTACCCCTTATGCTCTTTCGACGCTTCTGAAATGACTTCTGGTTTGGTCAACAAATCCAAAGCTGTTGCAGCCATCCACTTGCTCGCCATCAGAGCACCTTTATAAGCGGGGACTGAGCCTGTTTGGCAAACATTCTGCCATGTATGCAAAGGAGTCCCTTTGGCTGCGACTGCCGACCTAAAAGATACGGTAGGAAACATCCAAGTCACATTTCCCTCATCTGTTGAAGCTGGTACAATTTTGAGATTAGGAAATGTTTTGGTAAGATCAGCAAAAGTAATTGTAGTATCAAATGTTTCCCCTTTAACCTCTTTTCCTAAGGATTTGAGTATTTCTTCACCAAATTTCTGGTCTTCAGGTGTAAATTTAGGAGTACCAATTGCTTTAATATTCGCTTCTCCCAATTTTATCAAGGCCTTATTTGTGAGCTCTTCCCAAGTCGCAGCGAGCAATTTATAACTCATGGTCGTTTGGGTCATCAATGCTGCTCCTTTAGCGACATCTTCCATCCATTTCCAGATCTCATCGACCTGTGTTCTTCGAGGCGCCCTAATGAAATACCAGACCTCTGCATCCGGAGGAACAACATTTGGAGCCGCACCCCCTTGTGTGATGACATAGTGGATCCTCGCTTCCTGAATGACATGCTCCCTCATAAAATTCATGGCAATGTCCATGAGCTCCACACCATCTAAAGCGCTCCTACCAGCGTGAGGTGCTAATGCAGCATGGGCTGACCTTCCCTTAAATTGAAATTTAACGCTGGTCATTGCCAACCATGTTGAAGATTCAACTCCGTTCCAATCCCAGGGATGATATGCAATCATGATATCAGTACCATCGAACACTCCGTCTCTTGCCATAAATATCTTGCCCACTAAAGTCTCTTCAGCAGGACAGCCAAATAATTTTATTGTCCCTTTAATCCCATGTTTCTCCATGGCTACTTTGGTGGCAATGGCAGCCGAGGCTGCTGTAGGCCCATAGAGATTGTGACCACAGCCTTGACCGGGTGCTCCTTGAATGATTGCTTCTCTTACTGCTTTCCCAGCAACTTGAGAAATGCCTGGAAGGGCGTCGTACTCGCAAAGGAATCCGATAACAGGCTTGCCTGAGCCCCAGGTGGCTACGAATGCTGTCTGCATTCCTGCCACACCTTTTTCGATTTTAAATCCATTTTTTGCCAAATACTCTTGGAGCTTCGCTGATGCCTTAAACTCAACCAAACTTAGCTCAGGATTCTCCCAAAGATACTTTGCAATTTCTTCAAAGTTTGCCTTCGATCCATCGACCCAACTGATGGCTGTCTTCTTTGCCGGAGTCAATTCTTGAGCGAAAGCGGGTTGTGCCAAAAGAATAAATACGAAGACAGAAATCAAATACAGACAATAAATTCGTTTGTTTCTAAACATTTAAATTTCCCCCTTTCTTGAAAAGTTACATCCAGTTACATCCTCAGCCAGAAATAAATACACTCTTTTTTAATATTCCCTCACCTCCTTTTTCTCAATAGATATCGCCGCTAAAATTCAAGAGAAATGACGTGGAATACCTAATTCGCAGAGATACGTTTAGCAAAAATCACTTTTATTGTCAATCAAAAAGGCTCGAGGAGATCCTATATCTCTTTTTTGAGGACCAGATCAATCATCAGTTCATTGGCCAAGCGATGAAGGTCCTCCCTTAGCCCCTGTTCAGATATCGATCTGGGTACTTCCACCTCCATATCCATCTCAAAGAGAGGGGTCCCGCTCTCTGCAGAAAGCACACGATGGGTTTCCATGTCAATGATGTTAACTTTACGATCAGCCAAAAGGCGGCAGACCTTGAAAACAATCCCGGCGTGATCCACCCCTGAAGTAGTGATTTTGAACCGGTGGGTCTGTTCCTTGGTTTTGGGATAAGCCTCTTCAAAGGTGATCGGAGAATAGAAGACGGTCAAATTCTTTTCCCCTCCGAGTCGTTTCAGAGCGAAAGAGAGTTTCTGATTCACCTCCTCCCTTTCTGTAGAAAAAAGGAGGAGAAGGGCGAAGTGGTTTCGAAGAAGACTCATGCTCGAATCCTCGATATTTCCTCCGCACTCATAAATCACTTCCGAAACATCGGCGACAATCCCTGGCCGATCTTTCCCCATCGCCGATAAAATAAAATAGGTCTTCATAAGAACCTCCAATCTGGCATAGTGCATGGAGCACAGGGTAACTCAGGGCTTTAGCCCTGAGATCAGCCCTGAAGGACTGAGTTACACCCTATGCCCTATGCCCTTTGCCCTATGCTCTTTGCTTATTACTCAAAAATTTCTAGAGGGGCGGAACAGACTCTCAGGCGTTTGCTGCCGACGGTTCTAAAAACAATGGTCGCCTTTTGATTCTCGTCCATCCCCTCCACGGATTTGACCCTCCCCTCGCCAAATTTTGGGTGCCTCACCCGCATCCCTATTTTAAGTGGGAAGAACCCCTCCGGACTCAGGACAACCCCATCTCTTTCTGAGAAGGGACTCTCCTGGGACAGGTCATCCATCATACTCTCAGTCTGATGAAAATCATCTCTCCATGGAGTTTCCTGCGAGAATAAACTCTCCATTTTCCCCTTTTTCTCTTCGAATTGCATCAATTCCATAGGGAGTTCGTCAAGAAAACGAGAAGGAAGGTTGGCGCGGCCCACGCCAAAAGTGGATCGTTTTTCTGCCCGTGAAAGAAAAAGTCTCTTTTTCGCACGCGTCATCCCCACATAGAAGAGCCTCCTCTCCTCTTCCATATCTTCAATCTCCTCGCCTCGCCGGTAGTGGGGAAGAAGTCCCTCTTCTATTCCCACGATGAAAACGATGGGAAACTCCAATCCTTTTGCGCAATGGAGGGTCATCAGAGAGACTCGGTTCCCTTTATCCTCGTAAAGATCCACGTCGGTCACCAACGAAACCTTATCCAAAAAGCTTTCCAACGAAACCTTCTCTTCTCCTTGTTCCAGCCCCATCATTACGTTGATGAGTTCATCAATGTTCTCCATCTTTGAAAAAGCTTCATCTGTTCCTTCCTCTTTCAATCGTTGGAGATATTCCGTCTTAGCGAGAAGGGTTAAGGTGAGTTGACTGAGGGTGAGGGATCCTAAATCTTTTCGGAACTCTTCTATCAATTGGATGAACTCCTTCATCTTTGCCTTGGCACCAGGAGTCAACCAACCCTCTCCGATCGCCTGTCTCAAACCTTCATAAAGAGGAAGCCCTTTCTCTCTGGAGAAGGATTCTATCTTCTCGATCGTCTTCTCCCCGATCCCCCTCGTAGGGACATTGATGATTCTTTTCAGACTGAGACCGTCCGAGGGATTATTCATCAACTTCAGGTAGGCCAGGACATCCTTAATCTCTTTTCGTTCATAAAACTTCATCCCTCCCACGACTGTATAAGGAATCCTGTGTTTGACCAGCTCATCTTCCATGGCACGCGACTGGGCATTGATTCGATAGAAAACAGCCATGTCACGATAAGCCCTGATCGATTCTCCTGTAGAGATCAATTCCATGATTTTCTGGACGATGAAACGTGCCTCGTCTGTTTCATCCTCGGCCACATAAAAGGTGAGGAGTTCCCCTTCGGGATTCTCCGTCCAGAGTTTCTTCTCTTTTCTGTAGCGGTTTTTCCGTACCACATAGTTAGCGGCCTGGAGGATGTTCTGAGTGGAGCGATAATTCTGTTCTAATGTAATGATTTTGGTCTCTGGAAAGTCCTTTTCAAAGTTCAAAATATTTCCTACCTCTGCTCCTCTCCAGCGGTAGATGGATTGGTCATCGTCCCCGACCACACAGATGTTCCGATGTGCCTCAACCATTTGTCGGATGAGTTGGTATTGGATCAGGTTGGTATCCTGAAATTCATCCACCAAAACATAGCGGCAGAGTTCCTGATAAGACCCGAGAACCTCTGGAAAGCGTCGAAAAAGAACCGTCACGAAGGTGAGGAGGTCTCCAAAGTCGAGGGCATTGTTTCTGCGGAGATCCTCTTGATAGCGCTGATAAACCAACGCCAGCCTCTTTTGGAATATATTATAGGGGTTTGGAGAATATTGGTCCGGTGTGATTCCCTCATTTTTCAACTGGTCAAGGCCAGATTGAATAGCCCGTGGAGGAAACATCTTGAAGTCGAGGTTTAACTCCTTCATGATCGTCTTGAGATGCCGTTCCTGATCCTGCCCATCATAAATGACAAAATTTCTTTTAAAACCGAGACGCTCAATATGCTGTCTGAGGATGCGGGCGCAGGCTGAATGAAATGTGGAGACCCAGGTCCCCTTTGCCGATTTTCCAAGAAGTCTCTCTACCCTCTCCCGCATCTCATCGGCCGCCTTGTTGGTGAAGGTGACCGCGAAGATGTTCCAGGGCTGCACCCCTTTTTCTTCAATGAGATAAGCAATTCGGTAAGTCAGGACTCTGGTCTTTCCACTTCCCGCACCTGCAAACACCAGGAGTGGTCCCTCGGTTTCCAAAACCGCCTTCTGTTGAACAGGATTGAGATCGTTGAGCAGAGACATATTGCCAATTATCAATTGGCAATGGTCAATTGTCAATTATCAATTAGCAATGAAAGACTGAGAATCCGACTTGCAATGAACAATTTGCAGTGCAGGTTATGAATTGCCATTGGTCATTGGTCATTGAACATTGATAATTGAAAATTGAATAATTTGGTTTATTCCACGGTGACACTTTTGGCCAGGTTTCTTGGCTGATCCACATCCAGACCTTTAAAATCAGCCATATAGTAGGCCAGGAGTTGAAGGGGAATGGCAAGGAGGATAGGGGTCAGTGAGGGATGGGTTTCAGGGATGGAGATGATGTCATCCACCTTTTGAGCGATCTTTTGATCCGATGGAGAGGCAAGGGCAATCACCTTTCCCTCCCTTGCCTTCACCTCTTCGATATTCGAAATCACTTTCTCATAGACACCGTTCTTGGTGGCAAGGACGACCACTGGCATTTCCCGATCGATCAAGGCAATGGGTCCGTGCTTCATCTCACCGGCTGGATAGCCCTCTGCATGCACATAGGATATCTCTTTCAACTTCAGAGCCCCCTCCAATGCAAGGGGATAATTGATCCCCCTTCCCAGATAGAGGAAGTCCCTGACATGAAGGTATTTTCTGGCAATTTGAGCCACCTGTTGAGACGATTTTAGCATTTCTTCCATGAGGTGGGGAACTTTAATCAACTCCTCGATCAAGAATTTCCCCTCTTTCTCAGAAAGGAGGCCCAACTCTCTACCAATTCGGAGGGCAAGAAGGAAGAGGATGACCAATTGAGTGACAAAGGTCTTGGTGGAAGCCACGCCAATCTCAGGGCCCGCATGGGTGTAGATCACATGGTCTGCCTCTCTTGCCAAACTCGACTCTACCACATTGCAGATAACCAGGGTCATCGCCCCTTTTCGCTTTGCTTCCCTCAGAGCAGCCAAGGTATCAGCCGTCTCCCCGGATTGGGAAATGGCCACAAACAAGTCATCCTCTCCAATAATAGGATTTCGATATCGAAATTCAGAACCGATATCTGTCTCTACCTGAATGCGACAAAATTCTTCGATGAGAAACTTCCCCACCAGGGCGGCATGATAGGAGGTGCCACAGGCAACCAGATTGATCCGTCGAATTTTCTTTAGAAACATTGGGTCAAAGTGGATATCTTCGAGAACGGCATCACCCTTCTCCTCTGAGAGCCGACCCCGGATGGTATCGGTCACTGCCCTGGGCTGTTCGAAGATCTCCTTGAGCATAAAATGTTTATACCCACCCTTCTCAGCCATCAAGGGACTCCAGTTGACTCGTTTCGGTTCCTTTGAAACTTCATCTCCCTTGGCATCGAAGACTTTCACTCCTTTGGAGGAGAGAAGTGCCACCTCCCCGTCTTCCATAAAGATAAAGTTCCTGGTATATGGAAGAATGGCAGGAACATCGGAGGCGATGAAATACTCCTCTTCTCCAATGCCGACCACCAGAGGACTCTCCTTTTTGGCTGCAATCAAGCACTCTTCATCCCCTTCGAAAAGAATTCCCAATGCGTAAGAGCCCTTGATCTTACCTAATGCGACCCTCACTGCTTCCAAGGATGAATATCCTTCCTGAAGGAATTCGTCGATCAGATGGGAGACGATTTCCGTATCCGTTTCAGAGGTGAAAACATGCCCCTTGCTTTTTAGGATATCTTTAAGGGGAAGATAGTTTTCAATGATGCCATTGTGGACCACAGCGACTTTGCCTGCCTTATGGGGATGAGCATTCTCATCCGATGGCCTTCCATGGGTCGCCCAACGAGTATGACCGATCCCGACCTTTCCATTAAAGGTCTCTCCTCCGATCAACTCTTCCAACTTTGTCAACTTCCCTTCTTTTCTTCGGATCTCGATTTTGCCCTGATGGAATATGGCAATGCCTGCCGAATCATATCCTCTATATTCGAGTCGTTTAAGCCCCTCAATGAGAACCTTCGCTGTTTCTCTGGGACCGATATATCCAACAATGCCACACATCTCTCAATCCTTCTTGTCTCTCGATTTTTTACGGTGGAGTTCCATCTTTTTACTCCATCCTTTGATATTCTTCTGCTTCACCCGACTAATGGCCAGCGCCCCTTCTGGAACATTTTTTGTTATAGTGGCTCCTGCTCCGATCGAAGAGTTACTTCCCACCTTCACTGGAGCTACCAACTCCACATTTGATCCCACAAAGACACGATCACCGATGATCGTCTGATGTTTCTCGAATCCATTGTAGTTGGAGGTAATGGTTCCAGCACCAATAGTGACCTCCTCTCCAAGGAAGGAATCCCCGATATAGGCCAGGTGGTTGACTTGGGATCCTCTGCCGATGATGGACTCCTCGACCTCCACGAAGTTCCCGATCTTTGCTTTCGTCCTCACCTCACTTAAAGGCCTCAGAAGAGCAAAAGGCCCGATGGAGGCCTGATCTTCAACCTTGCTTTCTGTAATGACCGAATTCGAGCGTATCGTCACTTCGTCTCCGACAGTGGAATCCGAAATCTTTGAGTTATGTTCAATGATGCAATGCTCCCCGATCTTCGTCTTTCCCTGAAGGATGCAGTACGGATAGATGATCGTATCTTTCCCCACCTCCACCATTTTTTCTACATACGTGTTTTTGGGATCGACCACCGTCACTCCGGAGAGCATCAATTCTTTCAACTTTTCCAGCCGGAGTTTTTCATTGGCCACGGCAAGGTCAACCCGTGTATTGATCCCCATCACCTCCATTGGGTCCGCTACGATATGAGCAGAGCACCTCAAAGCATTCTTCTTTGCAATTTCAGCCAGGTCGGTGAGATAATATTCCCCTTGAGCATTCTCTTTTCCGATCTCTCTTAACCCTTCCTTTAAGAAGGGAGCTTTTACACAGAAGATCCCGGTATTGATCTCTCGGATCGTCCTTTCTTCTTCTGAGGCATCTTTTTCTTCCACAATCTTTTCCAGCCAACCTTCGGGGTTTCGAAGGATACGACCATATCCGAAGGGTTCCTCAACGACTGCTGTCAATACAGAGAGGGTGGATTCATTTTCCTTATAAGTATCGATAAAAGAATGAAGAGTTTCCACTTTCACCAAAGGGACATCCCCGCAGAGGATCAAAACCGAACCACTGAATTCGTGAAGAAATGGAATGGCTTGTAAGACGGCATGCCCCGTACCCAGTTGTTCCTTCTGAAGAGCAAATTCAATAGGAATGCCTTTAAACATCTCCTGAATGCGATCCGCCTGGTAACCCACAACCACAATTGTCTTTTCGGCTTTGATCCCGCTCAAGGAAAGTTCTATGGAATAAGAGAGCATGGGAAGCCCCAGAAGGGGATGAAGGACCTTTACAATATCTGACTTCATCCGGGTCCCTTTACCTGCTGCAAGAATAACGGTAACAATATCTTCCAAGCCAGCACCTTTACCCCGTTAGAAATAATGGCCGGCTGCTCCTTCCGGGCCAGGCTCCGCCCCGGAAGGGCTCATGCCCCGGAGGGAGGCCCTCTGGGCCGGCGGCTGCAGCGGAGTTAGATTTTAGAATAATTCCGGGTTCCACCCCGTAGGGGGTTCCACCCCGGAGGGCGGGATTCAATGTCCCGCTGAAATTTCTAACGGGGTTTATTAACGAATTTGCTATTATATACAATGCCCTATATCTTTAGTCAACCCTGTGGAATATTTCCAGCACCGAATATTTACTCCTTTCTGCGACACCATACCGAGGTCTAACTCTGCACATATCGTGAAGAAAACCTTCCGATTATTCCACGGGGTCAACCCTGTGGATTTTGAGTCAAGGCCTCCACCTTTGGCGATTTCCCATCAGTTTTAACTACTGAATAAATCAAACACTTATAAGAGTCAAGTTGGAATAGCTTGGATTATCTTGGATGATTTTCAATATTGATGTACCTTGAATGAAATGATAGTGTTATAATGTTTGGTTGTATGCTAAACAATTGACATTAAGGATCAGTTGCTTTTGGAAGGTCGAAAAAAAGAAGACAATTTGATTTCAATAAATTATTGAAAATTCTTCGATGTTGGTTTAAAACTAAAACCTATATATAAAATCCTTTTCGGCATTTCTGAGGAGGAAAAGGTGGACCTAAAACCTATATCTTATAACAAAATCGAACAACTCATCAGAAAAGGGGTGAATATTCCCACCCCACTCACCATCGATGTGGGCGACGAAGTCAATATCGATCAAATCTCGGGCAATGGTGTCAAGATCTACCCTGGTTGCCGGATTTACGGGGAAAAGACGGTCATCTCTGCAGGGGTCCAGATTGGTTATGAAGCCCCTGTAACAGTGGAAAACTGTCAGCTTGGGTCTAAGGTAGAATTGAAGGGGGGATATTTTAAAAAATCCGTTTTTCTTGAAAAGGCAAACATGGGACTCGGTGGACACATTCGTGAGGCGTGTTTGCTGGAAGAACAGGCGAACGGCGCACACTGCGTTGGTCTGAAACATACCATTCTGTTTCCTTTCGTCACTCTTGGGAGCCTTATCAATTTTTGTGACTGTCTCATGGCAGGAGGCACGAGCCGTAAAGACCACAGCGAAGTAGGGAGCTCCTATATTCACTTCAACTTTACTCCAGAAGGGGACAAAACCACTGCATCCTTAATCGGTGATGTCCCTCGTGGTGTCATGCTCAACAAACCGCCAATTTTCCTTGGGGGACAGGGTGGCTTGGTTGGGCCTCTCCGTATGAGTTACGGCAACGTAGTCGCTGCTGGATCAATCCTCCGTGAGGATGTGGACATGGAGAAACAACTGATTGTAAGTAAGAGTCACTCGGGCAAGGTGGTTGACCTCATTCCCAGGGCATATCCAAGCCTTTCCCGCGTGGTTGAAAACAACATCATTTATATAGCAAATTTGATAGCTTTGGAGCAGTGGTATCTTCATGTACGAAGGATGTTCTTTGAACATCAAGAATTTGGTCATCTGATTTTTACAGCCATACTTGAAAACCTTCAGATAGCCAAAGAGGAGAGGATTAAGCGGCTCAAGGATATGGCAGCCAAAATGCTCGTGTCCTCTGATAAAGAAAAAGGCAGAACTAAAATCATAAGAGCGAAACAGGAGTTTTATGAAAAAGGTAAAT
>Ga0315293_10007434_pt1 | contig 10176 bp, 7 predicted proteins | sample YL17G13_20_MG_FD_203071 | JGI IMG/M metagenome (GOLD analysis project Ga0315293, IMG submission 203071) | Sediment microbial communities from Yellowstone Lake, YNP, Wyoming, USA - YL17G13_20 | ecosystem: Environmental > Aquatic > Freshwater > Lake > Sediment | place: USA: Wyoming | collected... | reverse complement strand
CCGGTCACTCTCCCGCGGTGGGAATCTTTCAGTACGTAGCGTCGCACAGATCCAACGCATCCGACCTGGCGCCGTTGAGATCGGCGATGATCTGATTGAACTCCGAGGGCCCCACGTCATCGGTGATCGCCTGGGCGGTGGACAGCGCACCGTCGACCCACGCCATGAAAACATTCCTAATGTCCACGGGCACGATATCGCCGATGCTGGTTTCCACCGCCTCCGCACTCTGGTTGAGCGCGTCGACGGCGGGCCCCTGGGTGGCGGCCACGTCGCCGCCTTCTTCGTTGAAAGCGCTGACGTAGGCGTTGACCGCGTCGATCGCGTCGGCACTGGTGGTCGACAACGTCTCACAGGTGGTGTGAACCGCCTGGGTGGTCATCGCCGCCTGCCGTTCCGACTCTCGGACGCTGGAACTGGACGCCGACTGCGAGGACGACAGCGACGCCGACGTGCGGTAAGCCGGCGCTTCCCCGCCGTTGGCGGTGGGGTCGCCGCCGGTCACAGTGGTGCAGCCCACGACGCCCATGCAGATCGCCGCGGCACTGCCGATCAGCAGTCCGGCGATGCGCACCCCGCGCGGGTTTCGGCTCGGCACGGGTGCAGACGTTACCGGGTCAACCGGCCGATTCGCGTGCGGCACGAAATTCCTCGGCCGCTCTCGAGCACTCTGCGTCCTGAGCGCCGCAAGTGCGGCACGATAGGAACCGTGCCAACCCCCCACCCTGCCCCAGCCACCCAGGAGCGGAAGTGACGAGCCAGTTCACCCGTGATCAGCGGACTCAACGCTCCGGCGGCCCAAGCGAACCCGAACGGGTCCGGGTGATCCGTGACGGCGTCGCGTCTTACCTGCCCGATATCGACTCCGAGGAGACCTCGGAGTGGCTGGAGTCGTTCGACGATCTGGTGGCCCGTTCGGGCCCGGCCCGGGCCCGCTACCTGATGCTGCGTCTGCTGGAGCGCGCCGGTGAGCAGCGGGTGGCGATTCCGGCGTTGACCTCGACGGACTACGTCAACACCATCCCCACCGAACTGGAACCGTGGTTCCCCGGCGACGAGGACGTCGAACGGCGCTACCGCCGCTGGATCCGCTGGAACGCGGCGATCATGGTGCACCGTGCCCAGCGCCCCGGTGTGGGCGTGGGCGGGCACATCTCCACCTACGCCTCCTCTGCCGCGCTGTACGAGGTGGGCTTCAACCACTTCTTCCGCGGCAACTCCCATCCCGGCGGCGGTGATCAGGTATTCATCCAGGGCCACGCCTCCCCCGGCATTTACGCCCGCGCCTTCATGGAGGGTCGCCTCAGCGCCGACCAACTCGACGGCTTCCGCCAGGAGCACAGCCACCCGGGCGGCGGGCTGCCGTCCTACCCGCACCCCCGGCTGATGCCCGACTTCTGGCAGTTCCCGACGGTGTCGATGGGGCTGGGCCCGATGAACGCCATCTTCCAGGCCCGGTTCAATCACTATCTCGACGATCGCGGCATCAAGGACACCTCCGACCAGCACGTCTGGGCGTTCCTGGGCGACGGCGAGATGGACGAGCCGGAGAGCCGCGGGCAGATCCAGATCGCGGCCAACGAGGCGCTGGACAACCTCACCTTCGTGGTGAACTGCAATCTGCAGCGCCTCGACGGCCCGGTGCGCGGCAACGGCAAGATCATCCAGGAACTGGAGTCCTTCTTCCGCGGGGCCGGCTGGAACGTCATCAAGGTGGTGTGGGGCCGCGAGTGGGACGCCCTACTGCAGGCCGACAAGGACGGCGCGCTGGTGAACCTGATGAACACCACGCCGGACGGCGACTACCAGACCTACCGCGCGAACAACGGCGCCTACGTGCGAGAGCACTTCTTCGGACGCGATCCGCGCACCAAGGCCCTCGTGCAGAACATGTCCGACGCCGACATCTGGAACCTCAAGCGCGGCGGCCACGATTACCGCAAGGTCTATGCCGCCTACCGGGCCGCGATGGAGCACAAGGGCCAGCCGACCGTGATCCTGGCCAAGACCATCAAGGGCTACACCCTGGGCGCGCACTTCCAGGGCCGCAACGCCACCCATCAGATGAAAAAGCTTGCGCTGCAAGACCTCAAGGACTTCCGCGATGCGATCCGCATCCCGATCACCGATGCCCAACTCGAAGAGGATCCCTACCTGCCGCCGTACTACCACCCCGGCCCGGATGCACCGGAGATCCGCTACCTGCTGGACCGTCGCACCGCCCTGGGCGGGTTCCTCCCGCAGCGGCGCAACACCTTCAAGGCGCTTACCCTGCCGCCCCGCGACGTCTACAAGGCCCTCAAGGGCGGATCTGGGAACCAGGAAGTCGCCACCACCATGGCGACCGTCCGGGTGTTCAAGGAGTTGCTGCGCGAGACCGGCGAGAACGCGGTGGGCAAGCGCATCGTGCCGATCATCCCCGACGAGGCCCGCACCTTCGGTATGGACTCGTGGTTCCCGACGCTGAAGATCTACAACCGCAACGGCCAGCTGTACACCGCCGTGGATGCGCAGCTGATGCTCGCCTACAAGGAGAGCCCGACCGGGCAGATCCTGCACGAGGGCATCAACGAGGCCGGCTCCTGCGCGTCGTTCACCGCGGTCGGCACGTCGTACTCGACCCACAACGAGCCGATGATCCCGGTCTACATCTTCTATTCGATGTTCGGGTTCCAGCGCACCGGCGACAGCTTCTGGGCCGCGGCCGACCAGATGGCCCGGGGCTTCGTCCTGGGCGCCACGGCCGGACGCACCACGCTCACCGGCGAGGGCCTGCAGCACGCCGACGGCCACTCCCAACTGCTGGCCTCCACCAACCCCGCGGTGGTGGCCTACGACCCGGCGTTCGCCTACGAAGTGGCCTACATCATCGAAAGCGGCCTGGCCCGGATGTTCGGGGAGAACCCGGAGAACATCTACTTCTACATCACGATTTACAACGAGCCATACGTTCAGCCCGCCGAGCCGGAGAACCTCGACGTCGAACACCTGCTGCGTGGCATGTACCGCTTCCGGGCGGCGGCCGAGAAGCGGACCAGCGTCGCGCAGATCCTCGCCTCCGGGGTGGCCATGCCCGACGCGCTGCGGGCCGCGGACCTGCTGGCGCAGCGGTGGGACGTGGCCGCCGACGTCTGGTCGGTGACAAGCTGGAACGAACTGCATCGCGACGGACTGGCGGTCGAGAAGGAGTTGTTGCGCCATCCGGATCGTGCGGCGGCCACGCCCTTCGTCACCGAGGCGCTGGGCAAGACCGCCGGCCCGGTGGTGGCGGTGTCGGACTGGATGCGGGCGGTTCCCGAGCAGATCCGCCAGTGGGTGCCGGGCACCTACGTCACGCTGGGTACCGACGGGTTCGGGTTCTCCGACACCCGCCCGGCGGCGCGGCGCTACTTCAACACCGACGCCGAATCGGTGGTGGTCGCGGTGCTCGAAGCGTTGGCCCGTGACGGCGACATCGATCCCTCGGTAGCCGTCGCGGCCGCCCGGGAGTACCGGATCGACGACGTCATGGCCGCGCCCGTGCAGACCTCGGATTCCGGAGTCGCGTAGTCGAGTCGACGATGCCGCCGAGGAACGAGGCGGTTGAGGAGCGAGACAATCGGTCGTAGTCGAGTCGACGATGCCGCCGAGGAACGAGGCGGTTGAGGAGCGAGACAATCGGCCCAGTCGCGTCGTATTGTCGGTTTCTTCTAAAAACCGGAGTAGGTTTTAGAGGTGCCCGACAACCCGCCCTTTGAAGTGCACCGTTCGCCGCTGCAGCTGCTGGAGGACATCCCGGAGTCGACCCTGCGCCGGCTCAAGGGCCGCTCGGGCCGGCTTGCCACCGAGGCGGTGCAGACGATGCAGAAGCGGTTGCCGTTCTTCGCCGGCCTGGAAGCCTCCCAGCGTGCCAGCGTGCAGTTGGTGGTTCAGGCCTCGGTGGTCAACTTCGCCGAGTGGGTGCGCAATCCCGCCAGCCAGGTCGGCTACACCGCCCAGGCCTTCGAACTGGTGCCCCAGGACCTGACCCGCAAGATCGCACTCGCTCAGACCGTCGACATGGTCCGGGTCACCATGGAGTTCTTCGAGGAAGTCGTGCCGATGGTGGCCCGCAACGACGAACAACTGACCGCGCTGACGGTCGGGATCCTGCGCTATAGCCGGGACCTGGCGTTCGCCGCCGCCAGCGCCTACGCCGACGCCGCCGAGGCCCGCGGCTCCTGGGACAGCCGGATGGAGGCCAGCGTGGTGGACGCGGTGGTCCGCGGCGACACCGGGCCGGAACTGCTCTCCCGGGCGGCGGCCCTGAACTGGGACACCACCGCCCCGGCGACGGTGGTCGTGGGCACTCCGCCGCGGGGCCGCGCGGAACTGGCCGGCGAGGACGTCCGGGACGTCGCACTGCGCCATGAGCGTGCCGCACTGGCCGACGTGCACGGCACCTGGCTGATCGCGATCATCTCGGGTCCGATCGCACCGACCGACCGGTTCTTCAAAGACCTGCTGACCGTCTTCTCCGACGGTCCGGTGGTGATCGGACCCACCGCACCGATGCTCACCGCCGCCTACCTCAGCGCCGGTGAGGCGATTTCCGGGATGAACGCCGTGGCGGGCTGGCGCGGAGCGCCGCGGCCGGTTCCGGCCCGCGAGTTGCTGCCGGAACGTGCGCTGATGGGCGACACCTCGGCCGTGGCGGCCCTCTACAACGAGATCACCCGGCCCCTGGCCGACGCCGGCCCCGCCCTGTCGGAGACCCTCGACGCCTATCTCGACAGCGGCGGCGCCATCGAGGCCTGCGCCCGGAAACTGTTCGTTCATCCAAACACCGTCCGTTACCGCCTGAAGCGGATAGCCGACTTCACCGGGCGCGATGCCACCGTGCCGCGCGATGCCTACGTCCTGCGGGTGGCGACGACCGTGGGCCGGTTGAGCTACCCCATCGCTGTGGCAAGTACAACGCAGACCAGAGGAAACGGTTCCACGCCCCAGCTCACGCCGCCGCTGGTGGGGTCCTGACGCGGTATCCGGCTGAGCCGAAGGTCGCGGAAAGGTATCGCTGACGTCGCATCCACACCTGTTCTTGTATAGGTCCTACAAAAACTTAAGACAAGGTTCATAATCCTTTACACCCTGCAAATTGCCGCCCACAGTGTTCTCTTAGAGATGTGATTGCGCTCCTCGCGCCCGGACAGGGCTCGCAGACTCCCGGCATGCTCGCCGAGTGGCTGGAGTTGACCGGCGCCGCCGATCGCATCGCCGTCTGGTCGCAGATCGGCGGCCTGGATCTGGCCCGGCTGGGGACCACCGCCACGGGCGAGGAGATCACCGACACCGCGGTCACCCAGCCACTGGTCGTCGCCGCCACTCTGCTGGCCTACGGCGAACTGGCCAGGCGCGGCCTTCCAGCCGGCACGGTGGTCGCCGGCCACTCCGTCGGCGAGATCGCCGCGTACGCCATCGCCGGGGTCATCTCCCCCGATGACGCCGTCAAGCTGGCCGCGGTCCGCGGCGCCGAGATGGCCAAGGCATGCGCGGCCGAGGCGACCGGCATGTCGGCGGTCCTCGGCGGTGACGAGGCCGAGGTGCTGGCCCGGCTGGAAGCTCTCGAACTGGTTCCGGCCAACCGCAACGCGGCCGGCCAGATCGTCGCCGCCGGTACGGTGGCCGCTCTGGAGAAGCTTGCCGAAGATCCGCCGGCGAAGGCCAGGGTGCGCCGGTTGGCAACAGCCGGGGCGTTCCACACCCACTTCATGTCGTCGGCGCTCGACGCGTACGCCGCCGCGGCCGCCGAGGTCAGCGCCGAAGAGCCGACCACGACGCTGCTCTCCAACTTCGACGGTCGGCCGGTGACGTCGGCCACGGACGCGATGGAAAAGCTCGTCGCGCAACTGACCCGCCCGGTGCGCTGGGATCTGTGCACCGAGACCATGCGGAATCTCAACACCACGGCGATCGTCGAGTTCCCGCCCGCGGGCACCCTGACCGGCATCGCCAAACGTGAACTTCGGGGCGTCGCGACGCACGCCGTCAAGACACCCGCAGATCTGGACGGACTGACCGATCTCTAGGCCGGCTCACCAGAAAACCCAATAGATGGAACGTCAAGAAACACAACCGATATGGAAGGGAGCCACACAGTGGGCGCCAGTCAAGCAGAAATCATCTCCGGTCTCGCCGAGATCATCGAAGAGGTCACCGGCATCGAGCCGTCCGAGGTCACCCCGGAGAAGTCCTTCGTCGACGACCTGGACATCGACTCGCTGTCAATGGTGGAGATCGCTGTGCAGACCGAGGACAAGTACGGCGTGAAGATCCCGGACGAGGATCTGGCCGGCCTGCGCACCGTCGGTGACGTGGTCGGCTACATCCAGAAACTGGAAGAGGAGAACCCCGAGGCTGCCGCCGCTCTGCGCGAGAAGTTCTCCCAGTGACCAGGCCTTCCACGGCTAACGGGGGTTTCCCGAATGTCGTGGTGACCGCTGTCGCGGCGACCACGGCACTGGGCGCCGATATCGACAGCACGTGGAAGGGCCTGCTGGCCGGGGAGAGCGGCATCCGCGTCCTGGAGGACGACTTCGTCACCAAGTGGGACCTGCCGGTGAAGATCGGTGGTCACCTCGTCGATCCAATCGACGATCACATGGGACGGCTGGACATGCGGCGTATGTCGTACGTCCAGCGGATGTCGAAGTACCTCGGCAACCAGTTGTGGGAGTCCGCAGGCTCACCCGATGTCGATAAGGACCGCCTGGCGGTCGTCATCGGCACCGGGCTGGGCGGCGGCGAGAAGATCGTCGAGACCTACGACCTGATGAACGAGGGCGGCCCCCGCAAGGTGTCGCCGCTCGCCGTTCAGATGATCATGCCGAACGGCGCGGCTGCAGTCGTCGGCCTGGAACTCGGGGCGCGCGCCGGGGTCATCACCCCGGTGTCGGCCTGTTCCTCCGGGTCGGAGGGCATCGCCCACGCCTGGCGGCATATCGTCATGGGTGACGCCGATATCGCCGTGTGCGGCGGAGTCGAGGGCATGATCGAGGCGCTGCCGATCGCGGCGTTCTCGATGATGAGGGCAATGTCCACCCGCAACGAGGATCCGGCGGCTGCATCACGGCCTTTCGACAAGGATCGTGACGGGTTCGTCTTCGGCGAGGCCGGCGCGCTGATGATCATCGAGACCGAGGAGCATGCGAAGGCCCGCGGTGCGGTGCCGCTGGCCCGGCTGCTGGGAGCGGGTATCACGTCGGACGCCTTCCACATGGTGGCGCCGGCTCCGGACGGCCTTCGGGCCGGCCAGGCCATGAAGCGGGCGATGGAATTGTCGGGCTTGTCGCCTGCGGACATCGACCACGTCAACGCCCACGCCACGTCGACGTCCATCGGCGATCTCGCCGAGGCGGCCGCCATCCGGGTCGCCGGTGTGCAGCACGCCCCGGTGTACGCGCCGAAGTCGGCGTTGGGCCACTCCATCGGTGCGGTCGGCGCACTGGAGTCGATCCTGACGGTGCTGACTCTGCGGGACGGCGTGATTCCGCCGACGCTGAACTACGAGACTCCGGATCCGGAGATCGACCTGGATGTTGTGGCAGGCGAACCGCGGTACGGCGACTACAAGTACGCGATCAACAACTCGTTCGGCTTCGGCGGACACAACGTCGCGCTCGCATTCGGAAAGTACTGACCCGCGGAAGGACAACCCTGCTTTGCTGACAACGGGTAACGGTCTGCCGAACGTGGTCGTCACCGGCTTCGCCATGACGACGGCGCTCGCGACCGACGCCGAGAACACCTGGAAGAAGCTCCTCGACGGACAGTCCGGGATCCGCACGCTCAAGGATCCGTTCATCGACGAGTACGACCTGCCGGTGCGCATCGGCGGGCATCTGCTGGAGGACTTCGACGGCGAGCTGAACAAAGTCGAACTCCGGCGGATGTCCTACCTGCAGAAGATGGCAACGGTAGTCGGCCGCCGGGCCTGGCAGAACGCCGGCGCACCGGAGGTCGACACCCGACGCCTGGCGGTCTGCGTCGGCACCGGCATGGGATCGTCGGAGGAACTGCTGTTCGCCTACGACGCCATGCGGACCAAGGGTCTGCGCGCGGTGTCCCCGCTCGTGGTCCAGAAGTTCATGCCCAACGGAGCCGCTGCGGTGATCGGATTGGAGCTCGGGGCCAAAGCCGGTGTGACGACGGTGATTTCGGCGTGCGCGTCGGGTTCCGAAGCAATCGCCACCGCGTGGCGCAACATCGCCTACGGCGAGGCCGATATGGCGATCTGCGGCGGGGTGGAGACCAAGATCGAGGCGGTCCCCATCGCCGCGTTCGCCCAGATGCGCATCGTGCTGTCGAACACCAACGACGACCCGACCGGCGCCTGCCGGCCGTTCGACCGGGACCGCAACGGCTTCGTGTTCGGCGAAGGCGCCGCACTCATGGTCATCGAGACCGAGGAGCACGCCAAAGCGCGCGGTGCCACCATCCTGGGCCGCATCATGGGGGCGTCGGTCACCTCCGACGGCTTCCACATCGTGGCTCCCGATCCGACTGGCGGGCAGGCCGGACACGCCATCAGCCGGGCGGTGCAGCTGGCCGGCCTGCAACCCGGCGACATCGACCACATCAATGCCCACGCCACCGGCACCCAGGTGGGTGACGTCGCCGAAGGCAAGGCCATCAACAACGCGATGGGCGGCCACCGGCCCGCGGTCTACGCGCCCAAGTCGGCGCTGGGCCACTCGGTGGGTGCGGTCGGCGCCGTGGAGTCCATCCTCACCGTGATGGCCCTGCGGGACGGCGTCATCCCGCCGACGCTGAATCTGCGCAATCTCGACCCGGAGATCGACCTCGACGTGGTGGCAGGCGAACCCCGGCAGGGCGACTACCGGTACGCGGTGAACAACTCGTTCGGCTTCGGCGGGCACAACGTCGCAATCGCATTCGGTAAGTACTAGAAGAAGCGGCCCTCGGCCGCTCGGCGCAGCACAAGGAGATTTGGGATGACGATCATGGCCCCAGAGGTGGTCGGCGAATCGCTCGATCCTCGCGACCCGTTGCTGCGACTGCGCGCGTTCTTCGACGAGGACAGCGTCGAGTTGCTGCATGAGCGTGACCGCTCCGGCCTTCTTGCCGCTGCCGGCACCGTCAACGGCGTGCGCACAATCGCCTTCTGCACCGACGGCACCGTCATGGGCGGCGCCATGGGTGTCGAGGGATGCCAGCACATCGTCGACGCCTACGAAGTCGCCATCGAGGAGCACAGCCCCATCGTGGGCATCTGGCACTCCGGCGGTGCGCGGCTGGCCGAGGGGGTCCGGGCGCTGCACGCGGTGGGGCTGGTGTTCGAGGCGATGATCCGGGCATCGGGTCACATCCCGCAGATCTCGGTGGTGGTCGGCTTCGCGGCCGGTGGCGCGGCCTACGGTCCGGCCCTGACTGACGTCGTCATCATGGCGCCGGAGGGCCGAATCTTCGTGACCGGGCCCGACATCGTTCGCAGCGTCACCGGCGAGGACGTCGACATGGAGTCGCTCGGCGGCCCGGAGACCCACCACAAGAAGTCCGGTGTGTGCCACATCGTCGCCGACGACGAGATCGACGCCTACGCCCGCGGCCGCCGGTTGGTCGAATACTTCTGCCAGCAGGGTCATTTCGACCGCACCAAGGCTGAGGCCGGCGACGTCGATCTGCATGCGCTGCTGCCGGAGTCGCCGCGACGCGCCTACGACGTGCATCCGATCGTCGAGGCGTTGCTCGACTCCGACGCTCCGTTCGAGGAGTTCCAGTCCAAGTGGGCGCCGTCGATGGTGGTCGGCATGGGCCGGCTCGCTGGCCGCACTGTCGGCGTGCTGGCCAACAACCCGCTCCGCCTCGGTGGCTGCCTGAACTCCGAAAGCGCCGAGAAGGCAGCGCGTTTCGTGCGGTTGTGCAATGCGTTCGGCATTCCGCTGGTGGTCATCGTCGACGTACCGGGTTACCTGCCGGGCGTCGACCAGGAGTGGGGTGGCGTGGTGCGCCGCGGCGCGAAGCTGCTGCACGCCTTCGGCGAGTCCGAGGTCCCCCGCGTCACGCTGGTCACCCGCAAGATCTACGGCGGCGCCTACATCGCCATGAACTCCAGGTCGCTGGGCGCCACCAAGGTGTTCGCGTGGCCGGACGCCGAGGTCGCGGTGATGGGAGCGAAGGCCGCCGTCGGCATTCTGC
>Ga0315293_10007430_pt1 | contig 10179 bp, 11 predicted proteins | sample YL17G13_20_MG_FD_203071 | JGI IMG/M metagenome (GOLD analysis project Ga0315293, IMG submission 203071) | Sediment microbial communities from Yellowstone Lake, YNP, Wyoming, USA - YL17G13_20 | ecosystem: Environmental > Aquatic > Freshwater > Lake > Sediment | place: USA: Wyoming | collected... | reverse complement strand
TAGTCATAATTATCCATGTTTCTAAATATAGCTAAGCCATAATTAGTATAAAATCTAATGACTTCCCAAGTAGGGTGTAACTTCTTTATATCATCGAAAAGTGATTCGCAATGAGAATAAATATCATGCATTACCCAATAGCCATTTCCTCTATCTGCAAGATAAGGAGAAACAATTTCCAATTCTTTAAAAACATGACCTCGGGAATGCCAGCCATCTTGGAATACTAAACCTAAAGTTCTATTATCCCAATCAGCGGGAACTAAATCCCATGAATCCTTTTGAATAAACTTGGTATTGGTTAATCCTGCTTTGTGAAATTCTCTAAAAATTTCTGAGACATCTCCTACATCATTGCCATAATAAAAACCATTGGCTTGATGTCTAGAATTCTGTTCTGCTACTGCTCTAGCCATGAAGGCACTTGACCAGCCGTGGCATACTCCTATCTCTAACACATCGAACGCACACGCGCATCTGCATAGCCAATAGAGTAACGGGCCATAATAGGGAGTAGTAGAATTCATAGGTGTGCCGCATGTTAACTCCCAATTGGCTTTAAATAGCGGAGCCGGATAAGCTTTAAAATATTCTTCGTCGTCTAGCCTTGATTTTTCAAACATCTTTCATCCTTTCTTATCCACCATGTCCAATCATCTCCTAGATAAATAGTACCTTCTATCATGTCTCTGAAGATTGGAATGACACGGTGGTAATCATGCCCACCAAAAATGCCACCCGATTTGACTTTAGGATAATAGTTAATTATGTCTTTATATATCTGTGCTGGCCTATGGTCACCATCAACCCAAACAAAATCCACATTATCAGGAATCAACAATATAGCGTTATCGCTAGTCTCTTCAATCAATACATATCTACCCGGATAATGGTCTAAAGATAATCTAGCATTAGTTTTACGTGCTTCATGTTCTTCAATCGGAAGATTAGCTTCAAATTCACTAGTTAAATCTTGAGTATATGGGTCAATAGTATATATCATTTGGAGATTAGGAAGATTTAATAATAGACTTTTACTAAAACATCCATCTCCCGTTCCAATTTCAACCCCAGTGATAGGATTATCACTGAAGGTTTCTATAAATACATCTGTAGCTTGTTCTGATTGATTTCTCATGCCAATTCTAATTTCAATAGATTTTTCTGTTCTTCAGTTAATGCACAATGCGAATAATCTGGAAACTCTAATTTCTCTAAATATTGCATTCTATAAATACTGTAACCAAATCCCCCTGTAGGTATGTTGACTAGCACCGGCTCTAAATTGTCTACTTCATTTATCATAGCTACGCCTTTTGCAACCGCTGGGAGACTAATATCGTGAAATCCAACTAACGCCCTATGATGTTTTAAGAACATTCTGAATCTAAAATATTCTCCTAATACATTCGAAATAGCATGTTCTGAATCTAAATTTAGAAAGTCAATAGGTTTATCCCAGTTATTAAACTGTCTTGCATCGGTCGCATGAATAGTTAAGCAATCTCTGATACCTAGTTTTTCTAAATTCTCTAAAAACAATTCTCTAGGAGTTAAATCTATAGTATGAACTTCTCCGCCATATTTCAGTACATGGAGCATGAACATTCTAGTTGAATAACCCCAACCCATACCTGTTTCGACTATAGTTAAAGGCATCGCTCCTAGGAGTTGTAATCCTCTATATATCATCTCTAATTCGAGAGGACCCATACCTCTGTCTTCTTTGGGATAATTGCCTATAGCTGAAGCGAACTCTATACTTTGTTTCATATCAAATGACTTAAAATCTGCACCTTGAAAATCCAGAATGTGGCGAATGTTAATTTCCATTAGTAATTTACTCCTTCGTATTCAGCTACCTTTTGTTCATAAAACGGATTCAATTTCCGTAATTCATTCAACGTTACTTTTCCACGATAATTAAATAGATTAATAGCTGTTTCAGCTAGCCGAGCATTTTCACGAATATTTCTAACTATATTAGAATCAGCTTTATGTCGTTCTATTTCTACTCTAGTCAAATTTTTATTCCAATAACGACTGTGCATAGTCATAATTTTATCGCAACCGGGAGTTAAGATAGATAGTTTAGAAATATTTCCTCTATATAAAGTCGTGGCATGCCAAAAATATTCACTAGCTAACCATATACCTCCCGGCAATTCAAACACTCTATCAAGTTTATTCAAAGCATAGAGAGCTTTATTAAATAAATACATTTCTTCGCTAGGATTAGTCTTATCTCTATTATCCCAAACATAATTAACCATGTCTATATGAGTCTTGGGATTGAAAAAAGTAATAAAAGGCATGACCGGCATTCCTCTAGTTAAGTCGTCTGGTTTATCTTTAAACGGAGAATATTTATAATCTTCTATCCAATGACCCGCCCGAACAAATTGAGGACATAGAATAAAATCGGTTTTTGCCGCAATTTCAAAATACTGCTGTATATTGGCTAGCAATAACATGTCAGCGTCCATCCAGCAAATAGCTTCATACTCGTCTTTAATGGCATTCATATAATTGTACTTAGCCCAAATACAATTTTCATTTTCAGCAAAAACTCCTACTCCTCCCATTTCAGACATAATAGTAGGGTCGCCCCAATCTTCTACATTCGCTTTCTTCAGAGGAAATGAGAATTTATCCTTCGCATATTCATAATAGTCATACATAGAATAAGGGCAGACAACAATTACATCCGTATCTGTATGCTCATAATATTCAAAAGCATTTAAGATAGAATTTAATCCTAAAAAATAATTAATACTAGATGTAACTATAAAAGCATATTTACTCAAATTTTTCCTCGGTGCAGTAATTACTTTTAGTTGCGAGAGTCATGTTATTATATTCAAGCATGACTGCTCTCTCAAGAGTATAATTCTGGCTTAATAACTCTGCTTTTTCCAATTGCCCGTCTCTTTTAAATCCCTGAATAGCATAATTTATTACTCCGCCGCTCCAAACTTTCGTATGAATACCGTGCAATCTTATTTTTCTATCGTTATACAATCGTTTAAGATTCGCGTCATACTGTAGTTTAAAATAAAAATGGTAATCGTCATATGCCCAAACTTGTGCATCTAGCCCAAAAACTCTAGCCGGAGAAAGATGAGTAGAAATTGCTTGATTTAAAGCACATAAAGGGTCTTGAATTTCTTGGCTTGGAAAATTATTCTCCCAAGGGTCTACAATTTGCTGTTGATATGTATCAATAAAAATCTGCTTATTTGCTTTACCACAAATTACTAATTGGTCGTAAAAAGCATATTCACCTCTATCATGAAGAGATTTTACAGTACCGAAAGGTAAATCTTCCGCTTCAGTAGGATTCAAGGTATACTCTGTGCCTATAAGAACATCAGTTTTAGCTGCCATCTTAAACAAACTATTAATATTAGTCATTAAGAATTCGTCCGCTTGCAAGATAGCTATAGCATCATAATCATCTATTAATTGCGAGGCTAAATACCAAGTGGAAACCCAATACGGGTTTGGTTGTACTTTCGCTGTGACATTTAAACTACTCCATAAATCATTTAAATCGTGCCATGTGATTTTAAATGGGAAAGCATCTGTATAAGCGTCTCGAATTTCTTTCGGAGTTCCGTTGTAAATGATATTGAACTCTGCGTCAGTCCCACAGAACTTCATTGCATTTATAGTGCAATTTAGTGGGAACATGAAACCTCCGCTTACTGAAACTACGAAAGAATATTTCATTTAATAATACCCCATTCAGCATGTCTAGTATCTTCTAATAATTCTATCAATTGTTTGTCTGCTGCAAAATCTTTAACCGCTTGTTCTACATACGGACTATTTTTATAATCATGCCCGCCTATTATTCCGCCGACCTTTATTTTAGGCCACCATGCTAGAATATCCTGTCTAACCGGTTCGTAATCGTGGCTAGCGTCGATATAAACAAAATCAAAGAATTCATCTGGGAAAAGAGAAGACGCAAAAACTGAATCTTTCGTAACAAGAGTAATTCTATCAAGATAATTCTGGAGGTTCATAAACATATTTCTATAAACTTTATCCTGAACTTCTTGAGGGCATCCGCCATTAGTTAAACAATCACCGTATGGCAAATAATGGTCAACTAAATATAATCGCTGGACATTCAGTCCTTGTAATATTTCTGTTGCATTAACCCCTCTTTCTACACCAATTTCAGCAATTGTAAGAGGAACATTATATTGCGTTTTAACAAATTTAATTAAGTCTCTCACTCTCTCCAGAACCTCTCTTCCGGGTCATGCCCGTCCATTTTTCTAAATATACCTAAGCCATAAGCAGATGACCACAATGCACAATGTTGAAAATTATACTTTGTAGGAAGCATTTTTAATATTTCGTGATATGCCTCTTCAGCCGGCCCATATATATCATGCATAACCCAGTAACCTCGGCCTTTACCAAGTAGTTGAGGATAGAGGGTTTCTAGCTCATAGAGAACATGCTCGGTGTCATGAGCTCCATCCTGAAATATCATATCAAACGTAACACCTTTAAACGTCTCAGGAGTTAACTTAGCACTATCAAGATTGACAATAGTGGCGGGTAGATTGTATTTAGCCAAATCCTCCCGCATAACTTCCGTTCTAGCTATATCTAAACCGTAGTATTGCCCGTCTTTAACTTGATAACGAAGACCATTAGCTTTGACAGCATGAGCAAGGTAAAATGCTGTATAGCCTTCAGCATGCCCGATTTCGAGTATTCGGTGCGCTTCGATAGCTCTAGCAAAGAAATATAGCATAGGCCCAAACCAAGGGATAGTCGAATTAATATTCGTGAAGTGATATTCCTGCAGCATTTTAAGAATCGGGTCATCATATTCCTTGAAATACTCTTCGTCTTTAGGATGTAGTGGTATCATTTTTTTATGGCCCAGCCAATGCCTTTCCCGTTCATGTCTTCATGATAATAGAAATCTTCAGGATATTTAGTTTTGAACGCATTCCAAACATTGATTAGATTCATACCATCTTCCGTTATATCATCAAACACAATTACACCAGCGTGTTTAATTAACAAGTAAGCCATTTCCAAATCAGCCAAGGCGTCTGCTTCAGCATGCGAACCGTCTACAAGAATATAATCGAAGGTTCCGGCATCAGTCTGAATCAATGGAGCTACCGTAACTTTAGAATCTCCAACTAGAAACGTGGTCTTCGCTATTACTTCTTCTGGAATCAGCAAGGTACGCATATTTAATCTCACTAAATCCGGGCTGAGAAAGCCATCGTTAAACAAATCACAGCAGATTATTTTCTCTATCCCGCTATAATCCATATAAGCTGACAACAGCTGGCAGATAGATATTCCAGTCCTAGTTCCTATTTCCAGTATTTTCTTAGGATGATTATCTAAAGCCCATGACCATGCAAAGTGATAAATATCGAAGAAGGATTCTTTCCTTTTATTATAGTGCCAAAGATAGTTCTCTAAATATGTATCTCCCGGATTTACTTTTTTTAGAACGCGCATCACCAAAAAAATTACCTCATTTGGAATTACCCTCAAGTTACACCTCCGATTCTAACTGTTCTATAGCTTTCTCCCGCAGTTGTTTTAACTGTTTCAAGATGTCTAATTTAGGATAATTGTGCGTCATAAAAAAGGGTGTTACTTTCTCATCCTTCAAAACTGATACCGCAATCATATAACCGTCAGCCTGTTCCAACACTTTTTCTAAATCAGCCACACCAAATTTGTTTTCGCTTTCCATGTTTCCTCCTTTATAGTATTGTTTAATCCGGTTTCTCATGCCATTCCTCCTTCAATGTAACGCATTACAGAACGCGCTATATCTTCGGGTTTAATTAACAACATGCACTTTGGTACGTCAGCTACCTTATTCTCGCAGTCTGCTAACTTAGATTTCCAACATCCGTCGTAAGTAGCACAAGGTAAGCAGCCGTTTACATATATGAACTGATGATTTGGATAGAGTTCCCAACGGGTCCCTTCTCTTGCACCAGCTATAACAACGCAGGGCTTTCTGAACGCGGCCGCTACGTGCATTGGTAATGAAACACAGCTAATAACTCCTTTAGCAAAATATATTAAGCGAAACAGTTCTCGCAAATTGTCCGTTTTACCAACCATATCTATAACACCATTTAACGGTTTATGACCGTGTGGTTTCAACCCAATCTGGACTAAAGTGATTTTATCCTTTAATAAATCTACTACTTCCTGATAAAAAGGATATTGCTTTAGTGTATAGTCGTTTTTAGTACCCGCGTTGATTATCCAATAATCTCCGGTATGCCCTGTTTTAATCGAAAGCGGCCCCAACCATGACTGCTCAGATTGCGATAGAAAGATGTTAGGAGCGATAGAAGTCTGCGGTATCTTTATCTGCAGAATACGTTCCAACCATTCTCTATGTCCTTCTGAGAAATGAGACCCAGCTTCACCAGAAAAATTAATAATAGGATAATGCATATCAATAGCTAAGACATCATCTATATAACATACGAACTTGCTGATTAAATCAGTCTCTCCTTGATATATCCTACCAAACAATGCGTTGCTTTCTGCTTGCGTAACTTGGCTGAATTCGTGATTAATCTTCTGATACTTGTTCTCATCATAAGTCAAGTGTGTTATATAAGGGTTGTTCTGGAAGATATCAGGACAAGGTGACCTTACATCTACCATATATTTATTGGGATAAGCCAAAGCTATATCTCGAATTGCGTTTGTCATAACTAAAATATCACCGGGAGCCAACCTATTTAATAGCAATATTTTTCTAGCATCCGAGAACGGTCTCGTTACATTTTGTAACGGTTTAACTTGCACTTCTTGGGCCACTTGGGCTTGCCCGATATGTAAATAATCATTCAATTTTTTTTTAGTATATACTTTAGCCGGATGAGGTAATCCACCTTTAATCATAGTTTTCAATACAGGATTAGCCTCTAACGTTGTTTCATCAAATAACTCGGCTTTATAATCAAACAACCTAGAAACTTCTTCTTGTAAATTTATACCTAGAAATCTATCGTCAAAGAATCCGCCTTGGTCAAATCTGATAGCCATTCTATAATCACTAGAACAATATACAAAAATGCCATCATCTTTTAAGTGATGATGAATTCTAGCCAGAATTTCTCTAATCTCTATAGCTGGAACATGTTGCAATACATATACTAGATAAATAACATCAAACTTGTTGGTAAGATTAGGAGGCGTAGCGGCTATAAATTTGGGGTTATTTACATATTTAACTGCTTCATTTAACATATCAAGTGAAGCGTCTGTACCCCAAACTGTAACAGCTGGATTCTGTGTTAATATTTCTTTCGCTAAACGTCCTACACCGCAGCCGTAATCTAAAATAGAGCCATTAGCTGGGCAATACTTTAATATTTCTTTGGCAAACAAAGGCGTCTCTACTTCCCATCTTGTTTGCATCGGAATACCGTTACAATCTCCAACAACTTCATGCTTCCCTTCCTCGAAACTCGAAGGTTTAAAAAGTCGATGCTCCATATTATCCTTTCTGTTTAAAAACCGTAGCCTGCTCCATAATCCGTGCGTAGCCAAATTTGTCCGTCATAAGGAGAGTCTGGGTCGCTAGTTCTAGGTTCTATAGATACTAAATCCGTAAATACTCCCGGAGTGCCTGCTGATTTTGCTCGTCTCAATCTATTATTTACATATATTAAATCACCCAATGCATGAGTGCCGGAAACAGGGTCTGCTCCTCTATTATATAAACGAATATCCGCTAAATTCTGTTCGGCTAAAATACTCATCACTGGATAATCTTCATTAAATAAATAAGCCAAAACTCCTGCCCCGTAATGAGGGGCTACACCACTGCTTTCTCCGTCATATGTAATTTCTCCATATTTACCCACGTTAGAAGTAACCTGATAATATATGCCTTGAGCATCTATTCTTACGCGAGGCATAGTGTCTGAATTTTCAATGACCGCGCCTCGCAAGGTGGCTCCAATTATGGTTCCACCAATCAAAGTATCGCCTGATATTGTAACTCCACCAATAGTACCAGAGGTTGCTTGGATTTCTCCTTTGAAATATGCCGTTCCATCATTTAATATTTTAAAATTAGCATCCGAAAATACTTGATTAGCTGAACAGCCGTATATGCCTGTGTTATTGATTAATATTCCAGCAGAATTTACAGTACCGTCTCCTACGGTGTCGGAAGTTCTGATGACAGAAGAAGTATTCAAATTCCATATTACACTAGTAATAACTCCACTACTAAAAGTAGGAGCTGAGCCATCTGAAGGAAGATTGACCACAAGCCCTAGTATATCATCATAGACACGAATACCATCTTTATCTAAAACTACACCGTTAGCTCCAAGGCCTGCTGTTGCGCTAGTCTTGATTGTGCCAGTAGTGGTAGCGTAAAGATTATCGGCTGCAATAGTCCAACCACCAATCTCTCCACCTGTGGCATAGACTGTGCCGCGTACTGTTAAATTGTTGAATTCTACATCGCCAGAATCTCTTAACTGAAAGCCTAAGGACCCTGCTGTAAAATTTCCAGATTCTATAGTATTTGCCGTAATTCTTATATTTCCAATTCTAGCTTCGTCAATTCCGAATTTTGCTAATTGACTGCCGTGCGCATTATAAAAGAACAATCCAAAAGGATTAAATTTTGCTAGTATATTTCCGTCAAAATCTTTGATTAATACTTTATCGCTATCTAATGATAACGTCCCTGCTGAATTCTCTATTTTTAAACTTTCACTGATAGTGATTTGGCCGAACAAGGTTTCAGCCAATAGAGGATTCATGTTGTTTCTTAACAATTCTACCGTTTCTTCTTCAAACATACCATTCGCATCACCAAACAACCTATATTCTTTCTGATTAACTATATAAGCATTCCAAGAATTGTCCTTCGTATTGATGATTAAATTAGTAGCTCCGGGCATCGGGACTATAATCTTAGCAACCGTCAATTTCTCTGGATGAGGAGCTTGGTCTATTAAAATTCTATTTGAATATAGATTTACAAAAAAGGTTCTCGTGTAATCATTAAAAGGAATAGTTATAGTGGTATCTTCATCTAATTCATAAATTCTTCCGCCAGTACTGCCTTTACCAGCGTGGACAATAACATTGGCAGAAATAGGCGTAGTCTGTTCAACGTTTAATCCTTCTAATATAGTATCTGGTATAGATTCATTCAATACCTCTTGCAAGGCCTGAATCAATTCTGCGACTGATACGTCGCTAAAAGTCTCCCTTTCCATAGTAACCGTGCCAGCTAAAGACATCTGGTCGCTATATCTAGGAACTCTAGTATAGGATGTAGTCTTATTAATCTCCCGTTTTACGAGACTATAAAGGTCTTTATACGTTACTTGGCCCACTTGATTTCTCCTTGACTTCTATTTCTATACCCCAGCCTTTAGTTAAATCCTGAAAAAAGGCTGTATCAAATTTTGCTCCAATTCCTTCTTCTGTTCCTATCTTTAATACCGCGTGGCAAAAGGAACAACCACGGAAGTCAGTAAATTGATATTGTACTTCGGGAGCTATCACCTCTCTGAAACTAGCCCATCTAGCATCACTATGCCTCAAAAATACCTTTCCGAATTTCACCTTCTGGAAATTGCAATGCTGTATATTACAATTGAGAATCATGGATATTTTATCATCAGAACCTATAGACGCATTGTAAAAATTTGTATTGGAAAAATCTTCTCCTACACGATGGAAATAGCTGATTTTAGCATAACCAAAATCCTCACCTTTAATTGACACATCTTTAATTAGCTCAGATATATCAATGCCATTCTTTATATGGCGTTGAATTTTTTCTCTTAATTGATGTGTCATTGATTGAAGCATGAGAGCCCTCCGGTGAATTATCTTAGATTAACTATTGTTCCATCAACCTCATAAGCACCAATAGCAGAATTTTTTGCTACCGAGCAATTGATAGTAGGACAGCTAGAAGCATAACTATAAGCTGCGGTGTTTCCAGAAGAAGTATAGCAATAATTCTCCTGAGTTCCGCCTTGAATAGTGACAGTGGGATAAGGAAAAGCCGGTTTCTCCCATATAATTACATATGGCCAATACCACGGAGTATAGGGTCTTTCAACAATAGTTTCTTTCTCTTTGATAATCAGCACTACCGAAACTGACCTAGCC
>Ga0315293_10007429_pt1 | contig 10179 bp, 11 predicted proteins | sample YL17G13_20_MG_FD_203071 | JGI IMG/M metagenome (GOLD analysis project Ga0315293, IMG submission 203071) | Sediment microbial communities from Yellowstone Lake, YNP, Wyoming, USA - YL17G13_20 | ecosystem: Environmental > Aquatic > Freshwater > Lake > Sediment | place: USA: Wyoming | collected... | reverse complement strand
TTTTTCTTGACCAGACTCACAACAACTTGAAGTAGCTTCATTAGATACAAGTGATGAGTCTGGTCAAGAAAAAGCAGTTAAAGAGTATTATAAATCTCTTGACTGGTCCGATACTAGAATTAAAAAACATATTGAAAGACTTAGAGATTCAGGAGAATCTGAATTTAAGGAAGAAGCTGAAGATTGCAAATCTAAATTAGTAGAAGCAATTGAAAGTGAAAGAGAAAATATGATTCAAGAGCAAGAAGCTATTGCTCAAGATAGAAAATTAAAAGCTGATTCTTTTAATAAAGCAGTGAGAGACAGTATATATAGAGATACTACTCTTGCAGATAGAGAGAAAAAAGAATTAGATAAGTTTATTTATGATTATAAATATCAAGATAAACAAGGAAACAGATACTCTGAATTTATGGTTAAGATGAATGAAATTAACCAAAATCCTCTTAAGTATCAAAAGTTTCTTAAAATGATCAACAATTTTGATTCTTATGAAGATAAGAAAGTAGCAGAAAAAACAGAAGCTAAAAAAACATTTAATTTCCTTAAAGAAGGAAGTAATCCATTAGCAGGTGCTCAATCAAAAGATCCAGTAAAACAAAAATCAAGTGGTAGTCCACCAGCATTTAAATTTAAATAATAAAACAATAAAATAAAATGGCATTAGGAACATTTAAAAATTTCGGTAATAACATAGTCCTTGAGAAAATGGACTATAGAATGGCAGGTAACTTTGCTGATGAAAATAAACTTATGAACCTGCTTTCAGGTGGAGAAGGTGTTAACAGACAGCATTTAGGTATCCTCACATTGTTTAACCAATTTCAATTGGTGAATACACCATTATTGAAAATGACAGAATTGGCTAAAAATACTCTATATGTAAATGGAGATGATGGCGAATTTACTTTTGATGTTCCATATACTTTGGAAATGCCTACAATTCGTGAAGACTTGACAGGTGATAATGCAAAGCCTGGTATTGATGGTCAGCCATTTGAATTGTTAATTGGTGATGGTAATCTTGATCCTATTTTTGGTATTAACCAACTTATCACTGCAGATTTGCGTGATGGTCAAAACTTTATAGTTTTGGAAATTGGTCAGAGAATTGCTGATGGTTTTATTTACAAATTGAAACTTGTTACTAATGATCGTAACGAATATGTAAATAAGAAGTGGTTGAAACCAGGTACCCAATTATTTGGTGTTGGTTCAAGCATTGGAAAATATGATGAAGAAGCTCCAGGTGTTAATCAGTCAGCTGGTTTCATTAAATTGTTACATAAGATTGGTAGCAAAAGAGCAGTTAAAATGACTGTTCATGGTTCAGCTCAACGTTTAAAGCTTGATAATGTATCAGGTATGGGTAATCCAAATGCATTTGCTGCATCTGTAGCTCCTTACTTGGATCCTAAGTCTCCTGATTTTATGGCTGCTATTGGTTACAATAATGGTCAAGGTAAAGTAGATAAAACTAAGCCTGTGTCTTTTGTCCCTATGATTGAAGTACTTCTTTACAAGCAATTAATGCTTGATACTGAAAGACAATTGATGTATGGTCAAGGTGGTGTTCTTCAAGATCAAAGAAATAACTACAAAGTTGTTGCTCAAGGTCTTTACCAACAAATGAAAAATGGTAACTGGGTAACTGTACCTAAGTACTCTTTAGATATTATTAAAGGTGTGTTCTCTCAGATTTTCAAAAATCGTCCTGATATTGCTGATGTTGATCGTCACTTACACTTCCAAGCAGGAAGAGGAGCAATGATTGAATTGACAAGAATTTGTACTGAAGCAGGTGTAGCTATTACAAATGCAATTGGTACTGTACTTGATAACAGTTCTTTGGGAATTGTTAAAGGTAAAGATGCTTATAACTTAGAAGCAGGTTACAGATTTAACAAGGTATTCTTGTCAGGTTTTGGACACCTTTCTTTTGAACATAACCCAGCTCTTGATTCTGAATTTAACAGAACTATGGATGAAGAGCGTATTGGTGGTTTACCTAAGTTCTCTTATACATCTATGATTATGGATGTTACAGAAACTACTGCAACAAATGCTTATGAACCTTCTAAGGGAGTAGAATTTGCTACAGGATTTGATAACAAAGCAAACATTTACTTAGTTAAGAATCAAGGTATGCCAGGTGTTAAATACACTTATATTAATGGTAGAACTTCTCCATATCCAGTTGCAGCAGGTAAAGGTAATGTAGCATCAAGTTTATTTGATGGTTACACAGCTTTCCTTGAAGAGCAATCTAGCATTTGGTTGAGAGACCCAGGCAGATCAGTGTTGTTGCAATTGCAATAATACTAAACAAAAACAAAACCAAATAAAACCAAATAAATGATAACAGAATTTATAGACTTTTCAAAAGTTTACAGAATAGAAGCTATTCCAAGTAGAGATAGCGAAGAATTAGCAAAGAAGGGATTGGGAACATTTCCTGGAATAACTCAAGTTATTTCTGCTTCTTGGAATGATAGATTAAAAAAATACGATAAGACAGGTTTTGATGAAAATGCACCTGCTGTACTAAGACTCCCTGCTGAAAAGAAAAAGGAAATACAGAAAAGAATCATAGAAAAAAGAGAAGAGATTGAAGCATTAATTGGAATGCCTGGGTATTTAAAACCTACTTCAGAAGCTTGGTTAAGTGAACTTTGCATGACTGAAATAGAAGTTGGTCAGGATTTAAAGATAAAAGTTAATGGTCATCTCAATGAACTTAGACCAGCTGAAAACTATAAAGATGCAATTAGTATTGCTCTTTTATTTAACAATGAGTCTTTCCCAAAAAGTAAAGCAGATATAAGTAATCCTGAGTTTAAAAACTCTAAATTTTATCTTACTACTTCTGAAGAAACAGCAGACTTTAATAAGACTAAGATTCAAAAATCAAGAAAAGCTAATATTGAAATGGCTAAATTGTTTGATGAGTCTAAGAATAAACAAAGAGCTTGGGAAATTGCATTTAAGATGAATTTAGTAAACAAGCAAAAAGTAGATGCTGATATTCTTGAAATGAAAATGCAAGATGCAGTGTTTAATGATAAGACAGGAAAAACATTAGAATTATTCCTTGAAGCTTGTGAACTTGATAATGCAACATTAGCAATCCATAATATGTTCCAACAAGGAATTAATATGGGAGTGATTAGAGTAAGTCCAGATGGTTATTACCACAGAGGTCACACTAATTACAGAAAAACAAAACAAGAAAGTATTGCTTATTTAATTTCAGCAGGAATGGAAACAGAACTTGGTGAATTAAGAAGTGAAGTAGAAGGAAGAAAGAAAAAACACAACGCAATAGGTTAATGAAAAATGGTATCTCCAGAATTAATATACATTAAGTTTCTCAATAAAGTAAATAAGGGAAACACTCAAGGAGATATTGCTGTTGATAAAGAAAGGTTTGTTCTTATATTTAATGAGGTAAAAAACAGATGGGTTGAAAAAACCCTAAAAGTTAAAGATTCTATTTTAATAGATTCTCTCTGGGAAATAGTAAAAACAGCGACATTGTTAAATGGAGTAGATAAAGGAGAATATACAGAATTTGCTATCCCTTTTGACTTTTATGAATTAGCATTGTCTGAATGTAATACTAAAAGAAATAATTGTGAAAAAAAATTATTTCTTAGAGAAGTTAAAAATCAAGATAAGAATATTAAAAGATTCAATCTTAACTTTAAACCTGATTTTGATTTTGAATGGAGTTTTACATCTCTTCAAGATGGATATATAAGGGTTTATAAAAATGACTTTGATGTAGTAAATGTAACAATTGAATACTACAAAGTTTTACCAAACTTAGATATAGTAGGGTATGAACACTTAGATGGAAGTCCTTCATCAAATGTAGAAATACCTTTATCAGAACAATATGTAGATCAAATAATTAACCTGGCAGCAGAAGAGTTTGAAAGAAATTTCCAAAATCAAAATGATCTAGTTCTTGCAAAAGACAGAACAAAATCACAAGAATAAATTTAAAACAAAAAATAAAATAAATAAAAATGGTAAATAGTTATCGTTATGTATTCGCAGCATCTACACCAACAATTCCTGTATCAGGAACAACTGTAGATTTAGGAATTGGTGAAATTGGGGTGTTTGATGGTAAAACTTTTCAAGCAACTTCTGGTGTTACAGCAAAGTCAATTTTGATTGCTCAAGGAACTCCTGATACTTTGTATCCGCATGGTGTTGCTAAAGGAAATCAAACTTATAAGACTGACATTATTAAAGGATCAGCTATTAAATCTTGGAAAAAGATTAATGGTGGCAAAGGTTCTGGAATGGAAGTTACTATGGGTTTTGATGGTGTTGACACTACTAAAGGTCTCACTGTAAAACAAGGAAAGTCTTTTACTTATTGGGTTACATTGTCAGGACCTCCAATTGCAAACTTGCTTGGTGATTCTCCTAACACCCACTATGCTGTATGGACAGAACAATTTACTGTTCAACTTCCATGTGTAAGTGATTGTGTAGATACTTGCGGTGATTATTTTGATCAGAATATTGTTGCTGATGCAGCAATTGCAGCTTTCAACACAAGAAAAATGATTGGTGGTCAACTTATCACTGATTATGTAAAAGCAACTAAATTAGTATCTTGTGACACTCCTTCAGGTTTGCCAACTGTAAGTTATACAACTTATAATTTGTCAATTTTTGATGCAGGTGATCAAGCAGCTCTTGGTAATGTTCAAGCTCAATACCCAGGATTGTCTGTAAAAAGAGTTAAAAGAGATGGTTTACTTTCTACTTATGAAGTAATAAGTACATCAACTCCAGATAATTTTAGCTACACTCCAGCTCCAGTTCTTCCTTCATGTGATACCTGTCCTACAGGTTGTCCTTCAGGATATACTCAAGCTCCTTTAGTAGATATTTGGATTGTTCAACGTCCTCTTGGAAGCTCTAGTTCTAGTGATGTTAGTGATACAGCCCATCAAACAACTTTTGCAGCAAATGTTGCAAATGATTATACAGCAGTGACTGCTCAAGAATTCCTTTCTTATAATGGAAGTGTTGCCACTGTAAAACTTTATGTAACAGCAGGAACTTCACTATCTCTTTGGAGAGCAGATCAAATTATGTTGGTTGGTCAAAGCCAAAGTATTTGTACTTGGGATGGTGCAGCAACTGAAACTGAATGGACTGCTTGTACAGAATGTACTGCAGCTGAAAAAACTTTTGTACTCACTGTAAAAGATGATTGCATTAATACTCCAGAAGCTCTAACTGCACAATTAGCAGAAATTTATGGTCCAAGTTTAGCACTTGTATCTACTAATTCTGCTACTTGTACTTCTCAATTCTCTGTAGTTGTAGAATCTGACAATAAAGATTGTGATAAATGTGATGAAGTTCTTTGGAAGTTTACTGCACCAAAACCTTTTAATGGTTTAGTTTGGACTGAAGTTCAAGGTCAAACAGGATATGGAACTGATTGTGTAACAGGTCTTAAATTTGAATCTGTATACGAACAACGTAAAGCTAAAGAATGTTTCTTGAAACAAGTTGCTTATGAATTTGAACCTTTGTTTATCACTGTATCTACAAGAAACCCAGATCCTAATGATTACACTGTTCTTTGTGAAACTGATGTTCCTGTAACTTTAGTTAAAAATGTAACTTATCCTAAGGGTATTGGTAGAGTGGTAGCAGATCAAGTGATTGCTTCTAACTTCCAATTCAACCAACCTTGGAGAAAAGATGCAGCAGAACGTGATGCTTTTGAATATGAATTAGGAATTGATCTTCAAGGAGTGTATGACCAATATATCCTTGAGTTTGAAACTTACCCAACAGAAGCAAGTTCAATTAGTGGATTTGGAACAAGCAGAGTTCAAACTTTTGAACTTAGCACATTCTTTGCAGTTGGAACTGGAGGAGCTTTTGAAACAGTTGTTACAGCTTTTGTTACAGCTAACACACCGCTTATTCTTGAAACACTGTAAGTAAATTAAGTTCACATAACTTCTAAAACCCAAAAAGGAGGTTGAGGGTAATTCTAAACGAACCTCACCTCCTTTTTTTATGTCCTTAAAAATAAAAAATTAAAATAAAATGGCTTTTATATCTACAAAATCAAATATAAAAGGAGCAATTCTTGGTTTTATCAGGCATCTTGTTTCTAAAAAAGTTTATAAAGCTATAGAAATTATTTTAACTCCATGTTGTCATCCTGTAATAAAAAGTAAAACTTTTAGTTGTGATGTAGATATCCTTACAATTACTGTAGAGTTTGAAAATAGTATTAGTTTGTATACTTCTCAACAAGGTACAATTTTTATTTGGCTTCCTTATTTAAATATATACATTGCAGCTAAAGAATATGGAGGATTAAATCCAAACACAGTTGTATTTGAATTTACTAATCCAGTGGGTGGTGGAGTATATGATGTAAGTATAGATTTATTTATGCCAACAAGTTCTGATGGATTAGTTGGTGTATCACTTTCTACAGAAACAGAATCATGGACAATACCTAGTTGTATTGTTCCTTCAGATGTAAGGCTTAAAGAAAATATTGAATTAATAGGTAAATCACCTAATGGTCTAAATATCTATAACTTTAATTATATTGGAAAAGAGGGATTATATCAAGGTGTAATGGCTCAAGATCTTATAGGAACTGCATATGAATCAGCAGTTATTCTAGGTGAAACTTATAAAGTGGATTATTCTAAACTTGATGTAACCTTTAAAAAATTAAAATAAAATGTCATTTGTATCTACAAATTCTCAAATTAAAAATAATATACTTAATTATATTAGACATCTTGTAAGTAAAACACTTTACAGAGCTATAGAAATTCTTTTTAAACCCTGTTGTGATGTTTCTATTATAAATGCGGAAGCAGTTTGTCTACCATTAGAACCATATGGGACTTATGAAGTAACTTTAACATTAAGTAGACCATTAGGTCTTTTAGGAAATGGGCTAATATTTCCTTTTATTAAGGGAAATGTAGCTACTATTGAGGGGCTTGTTCCTTATGCAGAAGGAACAATTATAAAATTTACAACTAAAGAACTACCTGAAATTGTAGGAAATTTAGAAAATATATTTGCTATTGCACTTTTACCTTCTAGTTTAGGTATAGTAACCTTCCCTGAAGATTTAACTCCATTTGTTGGTCAACTTTTACCATTTGAAGGAGATGATGTATTTTTTGAAGATTGCTGGGCATAAATTTTATATAAACCAAAATAAACCAAATTATGAAATGTACATGTGGTCATGTTGTAGGATGTGGATGTGAATGTATAGGGGGAAAGTGTCCTAAATGTAGACAAACCAAAAGATTTGAATTTAAGAAATGATTAGAGCAACTAGACTATCCTTTGATATACTTGATACCAATGATTGTAAAACTTTAGGTCTTTATGATACAAGTTTTTACAGCAGTAATCAAACTATAGCTAATGCAACTCTTCAAGTAATCTCTCCTTTTGATGACAGTCCTGTAGAATTAGATTACTATAAAAATGCTGTCACTATTTTAAATAGCAATACTCTTAAAATATCAAATGTCAATGACCTTGATAATTTAGTAACTCTTCCAGATGGACTGTACACTGCTAAAATTAGTGTGTGCCCTGAAGAACAATTTTGGTTTGAAAAGTCATGGTATAGAACTTGTTTACTTGAATGTAAATATGACAAAGCTTTTTTAAAATTAAATGTGCAATCTTGTGAAGTTTGTTTTTCTCCAGAAGGGTTAGAAAAACTTGAAAGAACCAGAATTTATATTTATGGTGTAAAAACAAATGCACAAAATTGTAATGTTAGAGAAGCTGATAAGCTTTATAAAGCAGCAAATAAAATTTTAGATAATTTATTAGATTGTGATTGTGGGTAATAATATAACTTGTGGAAATTATAATGAAGAGTTTGTATGTAATCTTCTAAAACAAGTAGATGATAAAATTGCTTTTGTGACTAATAAAGATTATAAAAATAGTATTTATAATCTTGGTTCAAAAACAAGAGTAACTAACTATTCAGATCTTATTGATATACATAACATTTTAAATAAAATATTAAAATGTAATTCTTGTTATGAGGGTATAAAAATTGAAGATGTAGTTTCTATGGTAAAATCAAAATTAAATAGGTGTTAATGGAAAATTGTCCAGGTTGCAATAATAGTAGCACAACATATACACGCTGTAATCCGCCAGTTTCTACAAACTGCGTTTTTTACCAGGGAGAGAGTATAGTTTGTGAAAATGATAATACATTTACAATATGTAAAGGAGATAGTATGTCTGCTATTCAAGCAGATATTTTTAATAAAATTTGTACATTAACAGGAGATATTAATGTAACAAGTATTAAATTTCCATGTTCTCTTCAAGATGCATGGGAATCTAAAAATAAAACAGTATTAGATTTGCTTCAGTATATGGTAAACATCCAATGTGCTCAACAAACTTCTATTAAAGACCTTACAATTGCTCTTCCTTTAGTAGATCCTATTGTTTCTGTTTGTCTTCAATGTTGTGGAATCCCTTGTGGTTCTCCTACAGTGCATCTTTCTGAAGCTCTTACAAATATAATTAGTTGTATATGCACATTAAAAGGACAGGTTGACCAAGCTAATCTTACAGCAGCAAGTGCTTTAGATAGAGCTAACACAGCTTACACTAGAATATATGATCCTATTAATGGATTAAATAAACAAATAACAACTTTAATAACTGTTAATACATGTACACAAACAAGACTTTGTATAATAGAAAGACAATTACGAGAAAATACTGACGTAGGTAAGATAAATGGTTGTATTGGTTGTGGTCCTTGCGGAGTTTGTTAATAATACCTTTAATATATAATAAATGTCACATTGTCCTACATGTAAAGAAAGTATAATAAGTCAAACTCCAAGTTTAATTGGAAAGACTGAGTGTACCTCTGACTGTCCTGAAGCTATAACTTGTCAAGATATTATACCATCAAATTGTGTATTTTATTCTGGAAGTAATTTGTCTTGTTCAGGAATAAATTTTGGTGATAGCCTTTCTTTAGCTTTTAGTAAAATAGACACATTACTATGTAATACAGGTGGGTGTAAAGTCAAAGTTAGTGCTACAGATACTTGTTGCGATTATTTAGAAACTAAAGTTACAGCAGGAACAGGAGTTACAGTAACTAAGACTACAGCCATAGCAGGTATATGTGAAAAATTGGTAATATCTGTTAATCCTGCTACTTTAGTATGGAATACAATTCCTTTAACAAGTAATTTTGAAACTATAGTGTTGTATCAACCTCCTGAATATAGTAATAAAGATGCTCTTGGGAGAGTGTGGTTTAGGGGAGTTTTTAGAAATACAGTACAAGTTGCAGGAAGCACACAATATCCAATTTCCACTTCATTGTTACCAACTTCTGTAAGACCAAAATATTTACGAACCTACTTTAATGGCAGGGGAGCAGGTTCAGCAGACCCATCACCAGAACTTACAATTACAGATGGTGGTCAAATTTATATACAGTGGAAGGTTTTTGTTTTAGATAAAAAAGGATTATTTAGTTTAGATGGATTTGTAATAGAAGCTAAGGGTTATTAATAAAGAAAATATATAAATGAGTAGATGTCACACTTGCCATAATCACAGTCATTCATGCACTTGTCATAGCAGTTGCAATGACCCTTGTGGATGCCCACAACAAATTAAAGGATCTTGTGTATTTTATCAAGGTGGTAATTTGTCATGTCTAGATGTAACTAAGGGAGATGACTATGATAGTATATTATCTAACTTAAATGCTATTGTATGTGATTTAGTAACTCCTTCAGGAAACACTACTGTTGTAGCACCTTGTAATTCAAATATAATTGTTACTCCTGTTACAGTGGGTAGTACAACTACTTATACAGTTTGTTTAAGTTCTGATGTTACAGATGATATTTTAGATAACACTACAAATATTCTTAATCTTCAAAATTGTGTTACAAATACTGTAGCAAATATTGTAAGTGATACATTAACAATAAGTACAGAGTCTCATAACTCTTGTGGAAATGTATTAAGACTTGAAATACCAACACCTTCAGGAATTCCTATTGTTGATGGTATTATTTATAATAATATAAATAAAAATGGAACATCTATAGGTACTGGAGATAAGTTTTTAAAGAC
>Ga0315293_10007428_pt1 | contig 10180 bp, 20 predicted proteins | sample YL17G13_20_MG_FD_203071 | JGI IMG/M metagenome (GOLD analysis project Ga0315293, IMG submission 203071) | Sediment microbial communities from Yellowstone Lake, YNP, Wyoming, USA - YL17G13_20 | ecosystem: Environmental > Aquatic > Freshwater > Lake > Sediment | place: USA: Wyoming | collected... | reverse complement strand
ACTGGGTTGCTGTGCAGATTGGGCAAAACGAAAATCGAAATTGTGAAGAAGGCTTGCAACAGCGAGAGCACAGATTTTGATTGGCGTGGTTACTATAAACATCCGAATTTGAGGCTGGTATGAGTGAGCCAAACACAATCAAGCAAGTCATTGTCATGCGGAATGACTTGAACATGCGAAAAGGGAAGATGATTGCTCAGGGTGCTCATGCCTCGTTGTCGTTCTTGACTCGAAGGCTAGAGCATTCTGACAAAATCAAGCTTTCTAAGCCGGAGCAAGAATGGCTGGATAGCAGCTTCGCAAAAGTTTGCGTGCGTGTTGATAGTGAGGAACAATTGTTGGATATCTTCCAGAAGGCGAAGGACGCTATGATGGAAGTCCATCTGATCACCGACAGCGGAAAGACTGAGTTTCATGGAGAGCCAACTTTGACTTGCTTGGCTATCGGGCCAGATTACTCCAGTAAGATTGATCAAATCACAGGGAGTTTACAACTACTGTGAGCGACAACCCTCTTGAGCTAAAAGCTATTTTGCTTGATAACGCCACAACTGCGGAGCAGCAAGCATTTGCCAAAATGCTTGCTGAGCAATGTGCTGTCGCAGAAGATCAAAGATCGGGAGTTGATTGGTCGTTTATATTAAGTCCGACCGAATACGAACGCATGAAGAAGTATTGGAGAAATGAGAAGTGTCCAAAGTGCGGCAAGGGACGGTTGCGGCTGGAGTTTTACCATGGAAACATTGGGGACTCCATACACATAAAATGTGCTTGGGGAACGCCGGAGTGTGATTTCAGTGAATACATATCTGACGATGAATAACTGAACTGGGGCCGATCATGTCAAAGCAGATCAAGAAAAAATATTGGCGATATGCCGATGAAATAAATCTGCCTTCTGTAGAAAAACACCATAAGTTTTTGTGGTGGAAATGGACAACCACTTATACTCCAACGAAGTATAAGTATGATAACGAATCCAGTTTGCTTGAAGTTGTCAACCAATTCATTGCTGAAAACAAAATTGTTGACATCATTGCGTTTAAGGACAACGCAAAGACAGTGCTGTACCTCGATTATGACACTGAATGGTATGGGCGTGTTGGGGGCATAGAACTGGTTTACACTGTGAAAGGGCCGATTTCTGGGAACCTCGATGACGAAAGCGAATAGCACCATTGGGATGAGAAGGGTTCGATTCCCTTTCGGTCCATTTTCGTTTGACCTAAGCAGGATTGGACGATAAGATAGTCCAACAGTTTGGGTTGACGACATTAGCAGGTCACGGAACGACCGATTTAGTCACGGATATTCTCAAAATCTGTGGCAGCGGGGACAGTTCTTGTCCCCGCTGTTTTTTTTTGGAGACTGCAAATGCGTAATCAAAAGTACAGTACCATCATGGGGTCCGTGGTGTTGCTGTTTATTTGTGTCATAATTTTAGGCTTTGGAGTCGCTCACTGGATGGCAGCCAGTAAGACTCGTAAAGACTTGAATGATTTGTCTCAAAGAGTTGCTGACAACGATAGAGCAGCGTTAATGGGCTGGGCTGCTGGCAATTCTAAAGATCAGTGGGGCAACACTTTTGTTTTGGAATCAAATGGAGCAGAGGTCAAATTTTTGTCTAAAGGGCCAGACGGAACTTTAGGAAGCAAAGATGACATCTATGGTGATTCTTGGCCTAAGAAACAGATTGTTTATGAGGTCGTCATAAAAGAATCTCCTCCAGAGGAACAGAAACCAAGTTTGTTGCAAAAAGCTTGGGGCAAATACAAAAGTTGGAGCAACGAATGAAAAATGTTTTGATCACTGGAGGAACCGGGACGGTTGGCAAGGAGTTCATCAGAACATTCAGAGACGATTACAATTTTTACGTTTTGGGCCATAGCGAAAAAAGATTGCTGGAATTCAATCGTGAGTTCCCGTTAGTGCCAGCTTACATGTGCCCAATCGACAACAGAGAGTCTGTATTTTCTGTTTTCGGCATGGTTGCTCCCGATATTGCAATCCATGCAGCCGCCATAAAACATGTTGATTTGGCCGACAAACAGCCGATCATAGCAACCAATACCAATGTGGTTGGAAGTCTCAATGTGATTGCGGCCAGCAGACGCTTTAATGTGCCGATCACAATAGCCATCAGCACAGACAAGGCTTCAGATCCTAAGTCAGTGTATGGCTACACAAAGCTGATTATGGAGAAGTGCTTCCTAGAGGAGAACTCATATAACAAATTTGCTGTGTGTAGATTTGGAAATGTTGCCGGAAGTGCTGGATCTGTGATTCCTATTTGGAAAGAGCAAGCAGCGAATGGCCATCCCATCAGTGTTACTGATGACAGGATGAGGCGATTCATGTTTACCGCCAAAGAAGCGGCAAGATTGATCAATAGGTCCATTGAAATGTGTGAGGCCGGGGACGGCGGCTTTGTTCTCAGCAGGATCATGAAGGCGGTGAATGTAATTGATCTTGCCAAGTGTATTTCCACAAATGTAAAGATCGTTGGAATTCGTCAAGGCGAAAAGATCAACGAGTGTCTTTTGAACGAAGATGAATCCAAACGTGCTGTGGCAATTGGAGAAGAATTCTTGCGTGTTGGAAAAGACATTGTATTTGAACATGCCGTGGCATATACAACAGAAAATGCTGAGTGTATGTCACAAGATGAATTGATGAATTTGATTAAAGATACTCCTTTATGAAAAGGAGTTATTATGACATTCAGAAAAATTGTGGGAATTGTATTGGCGGCATTGACTGCATCTTCATCATCGCTGGCAGTTGCTGGTATCTGGGGATGGATTGAAGGCGATACAGTTTGGCAGATGTTGCTGACATTTTTTGTCGTTGGTCTGGCGACTATTGGTTTGAGCTATGTGACAGATACATTTTTTGGTGACAAAAAGTAACTTCATGCACTATTTTAAGGCATGAAGAAGATAAAAATTGATGAAGTGCTTGGTGCCTTTGTGATCGAGGGCGACCGATACGCAGATGATCGAGGTTGGTTTCAAGAGCTTTATTCTACAGCCAAAGCCTATCCTCATCTGATTGCTGGAGAAAGACAGATCAATCTGTCTTGTTCTAAAAAGGGAGTGGTGCGTGGAATGCACGTAGTTCCCTTTGCTAAGCTATGCACCTGTGTTCGTGGCCGAATTTATGATGTAGTGGCGGATCTTCGTCCAACATCTGCTACTTACCTTCAGTGGTATGGAATTTGGCTAGACGCAGAAAACAGGAAACAACTCTTTGTCCCTGCTGGTTGTGCCCATGGCTTTTTCTCTGGAGAGGAAGATTCTTTTTTCTTGTATCTTCAAGATGGCACCTATAATCCAGCCGTGGAAAAGCAAGTCAATTGGAGAGATCCTAAAATTGGCATTGTCTGGCCTCCTTCGCAAGAGTATATTCTATCAGACAAAGACAAGTACACGGAGATGCTATGAAAATTGGAATTGGTAGTGATCATCGTGGCTTCAGACTTAAAGAAGAGGCCATTTCTTGTTTGCAGATATGGGGATTTGAGATTGTAGACATGGGGCCGCTCACAAATGAGGCTTGTGACTATCCAAAGTACGCATATTTGGTTAGCAAAGCTGTGGCATCAGGAGAGTTGGATCGTGGCGTTCTTATCTGTGGAACTGGGATTGGAATGTCAATTGTAGCCAACAAAATTAAAGGGGTCCGAGCCGCTCGTTGTGTGAATTGGCAAGATGCCAAATTTTGCAGAGAACATCATGATTCAAATGTTCTCTGTGTTGGTGATGACGCCGACATTTCATTGATGCTGGAAACGTGGTTGGGGACTGAATTTGAAGGCGGCAGACATGCCAGACGAATCAATTTAATCTCAGCTATTGAAGAACGAACTTAATGTTCAAATATTACGGCATTGATTGGATGATCTTGATTTTTCATGGGATCGGTTGCGAGAAAGAAAATGGTCTGCTATAGTAGACGAACTTAAGAAGTGTGTTTTGGTTTGCAGCAATTGTCATCGTGAACGACACAACCCAGATTGTGATGTCATCGTGACGGAATCTGTCATTGTCAATCGGTCTTTGCAACACAACAAAATTAAATCAACCGGCGTCTGTCCAATTTGCGAAATGGAGGTTTTTGGAACAACATACTGTTCTGCCGTGTGTGCCTCAGAAGCAAAAAGAAAAGTAAAGAGGCCAAGTAAAATAGAACTCTCAACGCTTCTTGATAATAACAGTTATGTGAAAGTCGGGAAAATGTTTGGAGTAAGTGACAATGCTGTGAGAAAATGGTCACAGCAATACGACATGCCCTCGTAGCTCAATTGGAAGAGCAACAGCCTTCTGCGAAAGTGGGCCTTCATGGAGAAATCTATGAAGTGTAAGTGGTCAAATTCAAGGAAACCCTAACGTAAAGACGAGGGCAATCTTGAGCCAAGCCCGAAAGGGAAGGTGCAGAGACTAGACGGCCACCACCTTAGTCGAAAGATATGGTGAAGGTATAGTCCAAGGAGTGATGAAAGTCACACAAACTTGAAGCTGTAGGTTACAGGTTCGAGCCCTGTCGAGGGTACTAAGGAGTTTTTTATGAAGTACGAACAAACAGACATGCCAGCGTCGTCTAAGGATTACATGTCAGTGTTTGAGTGGGTTGCGAGAGCCATGCCACAATGACGCCACAAGATCAATGGATTCGATCTCTTCGACTTCTCAGGGAAGGAAACTGTGATGGTTGGCCAGCCCACGAATGGATCAGAACTGCTCACATTGACTCCAAGGACACGTTTGAAGTAACGCCTACTTATGGGAAGCCAATCTGGAGAGGTGAACGTGGGTCGGTGTTGGTAAATGCCGATTTTGGCATGGGCGACACAATTCATTTTGCCAGATTTTTGCCGTTGATGAACGAGCATGTTTCCAAGCTGATTCTTCGATGCGACTCTGATTTGGCAAGTCTATTGGACGTTGAAGTTGTTTCTTTGAATGATCCAATTCCAGAGTGCGATTACATTACGCACATGATGGCATTACCACGGTTGTTTGGGCTTCGTGAATTTTCCGGCAAACCATATTTGAGTCCAAAACATCCATTGCCGGGGTCCATCGCCATGTTGGATCAGATGAAATTTACAAAAATTGGATTGTGCTGGGCTGGTAATCCTGCCAATCCCAGAGACGAGTCTCGAAGTTTGCCACAAAATCTTCTTGGCAAATTTGAATTTGGCGTGCCTGTTTTTCATTTGGTCAAACATCTGCCATGTCCGAAGGAATTGGTGGATTTTCGTGGCTACATGAGAAACTGGAACGATACCGCACATGTGTTGAGCCATTTGGATTTGGTAATTTCGGTCGATACGGCTGTAGCCCACCTAGCTGGTGCTCTGGGAGTCCCCACATGGTTGTTGTTGCCTAGTACGCCGGATTGGAGATGGGGCAATTTTGGTGACAAAACATGTTGGTATGATTCAATCAAGATTTTTCGTCAGAAAGATTGTGGTTGGGAAGAAGTTTTGGATGAAGTTGTTAAGAGTTGCTTGACAACTGAGTTTTAGAGACCTAGAATCATGGTGTCGAAGGTGCGATTCGTGGCGAATGCAGGAGGGAATACATCACTGACGGTTCTAAGGTAGCTGAAGATCGGAGACGGTTCAGGCGACAGATCTCAGAAGACGGATCATCGTCCCAAGAAGAAATTCTTCTTGCCGCAAGGGTGTTTTGGGAAGTGCCGAACGAGAAGGTTTGAGTCACGGCGTGTTGGGTGCTGAAGCTGAATTAGGAAAGTGCTGGTGAGAGGCGTTTTGCAATCCACTAATTTCAACGGTTGATTGTATAGGACTTACCTCAGATCAAAGCGTCTTGCAGGCCAGCGGATGTTTCCAACGCACACAAACGCCAGCTAATGGGTGTGGGAGAGTTTTACTCGTTACAACCACCGAGCGACAACGACCTCTGCGTGGAAGCCACTTACATGACAATTCTGGGTGTGTCTGGGATTGGCTTGGTTTCTCTTCAAACAACTTAGTCGCTACGTTATGCACCGGGGGATGACCGGATTCGTCCGGTCATCCCCTTTTACCTTTTGCTAAGGAGAAGCAATGTGATCGGTACTTTAGCCAAGTTGGCTACATTGAACACATCTCTGCTCAAGGAGATGTCGGTTGAAGAAGTGCTTGAGCTACACCCGATGATCGACGCTCAGGCGTTGAGCTATCGGTTGGCTCAGAAGACGAGGCCGATCAAGGCCAAGCCGTTGAAGTTGATTCTCATTGACCCATCTGTTTCGGCAAAGGTAGTGTTGGCCACATTGGAAGGCCATCAAGACCTGAAGGTGAATTCGTTCATCTGTTGGGGGATCGACAACGACGTTTGGCAACAGGCGGGGGACAAACTGCACGCCAAGTACGACCCCGTGTCCGTGGATGGTGAAGGTTGGACGACGTTCCAGCCAAAGCCAGATTCGCCGGTGAATGCAAGCCAGATTACTGAAGGTCTTGGTCTGGAACTTGGTCCTTGTGGTGGTTTTTCCATTGTCAATCCGGCATGGGGAGATCAACGCATCATTGACGGTCGAGTCACATACTTGCATTATGGGGTGGAGGGCGATTATGTGATGCAGGGCATCAATGATCGACTCGATACCTACCGTATTGCCAAGAAGTTCTTCGACAATACCTACGAGTTGAAGTAATCGCTGGCTTACCGGGCTAAGCGAAGCCATCCGAGACCCGAAAGGTAATCTCGGATGGCTTTTTTTGTTTGGCAGATTGTCAAATAAATCCGATCAATTTCGGCAGCAAACCTACTAATCATTCAAAGAATGGCTGACCAATGAATCTGCGACATGAAACATCTTTCACGGTTTATCCTGTAGACGCCAATTCGATGTTCCCCATGATCTTTGGTGGAGCATTCTTTTCGTATCTCGATAAAGCCGCTGCCGTGGCTGTAAAACGATTGTTGCATGACTCACCATCCTGCCAAACAGCCGTGACTCATAAATTCGAAGGAACCTATCTCAAGCCGTGTTATGTGGGAGATCTGATCTTTATTGAGGCAGAGATCATTAGCTTGGGCAAGAAGTCAGTGGTTGTGCAAACCAAGGCTTTCCGTGAAAAGGCTCCGAGCAAATGTGATTCGGCAAAGGTGGCTACAAGAGAATTGGTCGCTGATGCAAGATATGTATTCGTAACCGTGGAGCATGATGAAGATGTCGGCGGCAGGCCAGAATCTTTGCCATATCATCTACATGGGCTTCCTGCACTTCCTGATAAATCACAGTGGAATACTAAATCCGATTGGTGATCTAGTGCATCTTGGCGTCTTCTACGCCGCCACAACTTTTTATCCAATCCAGAACGTCTTTTTTCCTTTTTCTGGTGGTAACTGTCACCATGTATTCATTGTTGTTGACTTGCCTAACATTTTTGATGGTGGAATAGTCAGGCATGATCTGTGGCAGTTTCAAAAATGGATCTATGTTGGAATCAAGTTTAACTTGAATCAGCACTTCTTGTTGCCCAACTTTGTCATAAGTTGCCAGACTGATTACGAACAACAGAACAAAGACGGCAAGTCCAGCAAGGATTTTCTCAATCGGCAGTTTCTTCAGTCTTTCAAACATATCAGCCCCCATTTCTATATTTACTGTCTGGATTCAAAAATATCTCTGTGAGTCAGTAAATAGAAGCATGGAGTCATTTCGTGAATTTTTTGAAGAACATGGTTTTGTCGATTTCGTTATTAACGAATTTGATGGAACAAACACTTTGCAGACTGGGGCTAAGCCATGGTCTGCAAAAAAACCAGAGATTCTTCAGTTGTGGAAGACTCTGAGGCCAGATCATCCAATCTACATGACGCCTATGACCAAAAAGGCTACTGGTGGAAATCACAGTTATGGGGAGGATGGAGTCAGAATAACTGGTTCTTGGAACTTCATTTCTTCTATTTTGGGTCGCATCAAAGAAATCATTGCCTATGAGAACCCTAGCAGCAAGCTAAGATTGGTGTTCCGAGGCGTGGATAAAGAAAAAGGAAACCCTAATAAGGTGTCATACGTCTTTTACGTCAACATGGAGAATAGAAGCAAGGGAAAAGCTCGTCGTCCTGATAAACCATAACAATTGGCCATTTCTAGGGCAATGCTACTAGAATATATGATCCCAATTATGTTGTGGGTGGAAAGTAAGGATGTAAATGGTTTCAGAAAAAAAGCTTAGAGGCACAATTTCATTTGAAAATGATAGGTCTCTTAAATTTCACAGTATGCTTTATGACGGCACTCCTTTTGATTTGCAAGTCGATCAGTTTGACGTGCAACTTAATGAAGACTTTCGTCCCAGTCGAATGACGGTTGATGGATTCCTGTTTGTTCGACAAGAAGCACAACAAGGATCAATCTGTTACTTGACGCTTCCAAAGCCTCATATCGCTTACGGAAAGCAGATTACGGTCAAAGACATCCAATTGATGGCCAGAAATGTAAAGCTTGAGGATTTCAACCCCCAAAAGAACATTTCTGTATTAAACACGCCTTCTCAAGATACAGAGATTTAAGTACAATTGCTTGATTCCAATTATTGTGCCTTCCATTGGCACGGATGAATATGGCAAACCATTATTGTGTGGTTATGCCGGTGGACTTAATCCAGACAACATAGAACAAGAATTGATCAAGATTGAAGCTGTTGTTGGAGATGCCGAAATCTGGATTGATATGGAGAGCGGTATCAGAAACAAGAAGGACGAATTGGATCTCGAAAAATGTGAGAGGGTATTAGCAATTGCCGAACGCTGGGCGGATAAATAAAGGCATGAGATATGTTCTTGAAGTTCAAAGTTGGGCTGAGTGGAGCGTGGAGCGTAAGTTTGATTCTCTGGAGATCGCTAGACTCTATGGAAAAGAACGATTCTCCCACAACACTTGGCGTATCGTGGATCACTTCGCCGCTGGTGAAGTGGTGTTTTTGTACGATCCAACAATTGCATTTGAGCAACAAGCCAATCTCGACATTCAAAGGTTCGAGAGGACGGACAGATGGATGGCTCAGAGAGAGTCTCAACCACGTGTTGCCCAAAGACAAAGGATGGGACAGATTGCAACCAGACAGAGAACGACTGGTAGGTCGCAATATCTGCGAGACATGCTGGACATCAGCATCGAGGAACTCGTGGGCACTAAGAAATCCAAGAAACAAGATAAGGTGGACTGGAAAAATGAGGGATTTTAATGAGCAACTTTTTCTTGGTTCACGGATTTCTTGTCTTCATTGTGATTGATATTGTTGCAATTGTTGTGGTCCACAGATATTTCAAACGCAGAGCATTTTTGTTTCATCTGGAAGATCAAGAACTAGACATAGAATCAAGAAGATGGGCTTCGTTTTCTCAGGAATTATTGAGGAGATTGGAGGCCAACAAAAAGCTTAATAAGGAAATGCCAGAAAGACAAAACTGGAAGAAGGAAGGTTTTTAATGATGACGCCATCTGAAACAATCGAACTCTTGAAGAATATTGGCTGCACAGAAATTTACGTCGTGTGTATTGTGCGTGATCTTGAAACCGTAGAAGATGATCTTAAGAAGATTAGGAACTTGGGGTATGCAGCATATTTGCGTACAACCGCAATGGGCAACGAAATCGTTGTGACCGAAAAGGTTAATGATGGACCAATTGGATCTTCACGGACTGAGATACATTGAAGTACAACCTCTTGTAGAGGATTTCATTTTGCAAGCATCTTTGCCAGTAATAATCATTACTGGCAACAGCTATCCAATGCAGAAGATTGTTAAAGACATTGTGGCCAGATACGGTCTGTCTTGGGATTATGAAAGTCACTGGAACTTGGGGGCAATAGTCGTCAACGAAAAACGTATATAGGGCATGAAAAAGCCCATCATTGCATTTATATTGGCGATGTTCGCTTTGAACATCGCTTTTTTCGTTTACAAATCTTACAAATTAAAGACGGTCGAAGCTCCAACTGTAATTGAACAGAAAGAAGATCCTGTTGAGGAAGATCCTGTTGATGAAGAAGATCCAATTGTAGAGCCGCCTGAAATTGTTCCAGAGTTTGTTGAAGTTCCAGAATTTAGAACTCACTCTGAACAATCTGTGTATGGAGACATTATGAAACACAGTCAAGAGGCTCCGTTTGGGGATGGCCATGGCAGGTCTACCAACGGAGCCTCTTGACTGT
>Ga0315293_10007423_pt1 | contig 10182 bp, 9 predicted proteins | sample YL17G13_20_MG_FD_203071 | JGI IMG/M metagenome (GOLD analysis project Ga0315293, IMG submission 203071) | Sediment microbial communities from Yellowstone Lake, YNP, Wyoming, USA - YL17G13_20 | ecosystem: Environmental > Aquatic > Freshwater > Lake > Sediment | place: USA: Wyoming | collected... | reverse complement strand
AACGCGCGAACGTACGACGGCGAGGCGCCCTCGTGCGTGAATTGCAGCGCGTCGTAGTGGTACATCGGGCGTTCCAGGAAAAGGATCGGGCCCAAGGCGCGGATTTCGTCGGCCCACATCTCCTCGACCCGCCCGTCCAGATCGAGCACCCGCTCGACGTGCGGCTGACCCGTGGCCACCATCGCCTCGAGCAGCCCCTCGATCTCGGCGCCCAGTGCCTCGACTTTCTCGCGGTGCCGCCGGCCCGCCGTGGACTGGCCCAAAGGCTCCAATCGGGCCTCCATCTGCGTGACGACCCGGCCCCGTGAGTCCGTCGCGGCGGCCTCGACGCCCGGCATAGGGGCGTGAACGTGCCGGAACGACTTCAGCCGAATCAGGCCCTCGCGATAGCGGCACACGGTGAAGTACGCGTCCCGGACGCGGCGGGCGAAGTCGGCGGAGCCCTGGCCCGTGTCCAGAAGCCGCGGAAGTTCCCCGGCCGGCACAGACGTCGCATCGGCTAGCCGCGCGAGGTAGTAGCCCGCCAGGGCCTCCTCGGCCTCCCGCTGGCTCCCATTACGAAGGTAGGCGTTCCAGAACGCAGTGTCGGCGCCCTGGGTCAGCTCGATCTCGATGCGGCTCTTGGCGTCGGTGAACTCCCGCTGGAGGGCGGCCCAGATGTTGTTCGCCAGCATCGCCGCCGGGCCCTTTCGCGCGCCGAGCGTGATCTGGTCGACGTTGATGTGCCCCCATCCGCCCGGCTCGTGGTCGACAATCTGGAGAACGCCCATGCGGCCGCGGAACTCGCCAACGTCCCAATGCTGCCACGCGAGCCCCTCGTTGTCCCTGCCCGTGGCCGTGCGGACCGCCTCGCCGCCGACCAGAAGGTTGATGCAACACCTCCACGGCTTCCGGCCCCCGCCGATGAGGAAGCTGATGCCGCTCCGCTCGATCTTGAATGCCGGCGAGGTGAGCGTGCCCGTGGCCCCGTCGCCCTTCAGGTAACTGTTGACCAGGCCCTTGCCCTGGAAGCCCGTCACCTCCATCTGCCTCGGCAGCGCGCCCCGCGCGGGCCCCGCGCCGAACGCCTCGCCGGTGACCTTCCAGTTGCCGTAGTCCGGGCCCTCGAAATCCGCCAGCACGATTTCCGGGCCCTCGTCCGGCTCCGACTGCGCCCGGCATGCCTTGGCCGAGGCCCAAAGTGCATCCCACCAGGTCTTGCCCGACACGTACCACGCCGGCCTGTCCCCGCCCACGAAGTAGGGCAGATCGTTCTCACGGTAGCTGCGGAACGGGCGCCACGGGTACTCGTTCGCGCCCGGCCTCTCCGGGGCCGGGTGAAGACCGGCGATCGCGAACGAGAACCCGTAGGAGTGGCGGTTGTTGGTGATCTTCGCGACGAAGTGGTTATCGCCGGGCTTCAGTTCCAGCTTCACCGCGGGGGGCAGGTTGCCCCGCCCGTCATACGTCAGCACGGTCTCGCCGTTGAGCCTGCACCAGTACCTCGCCTGCCGCCGCCAGTGCTCCATGTTCGGGGCGTCCAGCCTGCGATCGGATTCGGGCGAGCGGACGACGAAATCCAGATCGATGGCGATCGGCTTGCTCGCCGTGATCGTGCGGCCGACGTACTGGGTCTCGCCGGCCGAGGGCGCCGGACCGCGCGGAAGGTCGCAGAGGTATCCGTCAATCCAATCGGCGTGGGCCGTCCACTTGCGCTGGGCGTCCGGCGTGGTGGGGAAGTTGGCGGCCCGGTACGTCTTGGCGAGCCGCCGCACGTCGCCGTCATCGTCGAGATCTTTCTCCACCTCGTATCGGTGCGAGAAGCTCGACTCCACGTTCTCCATCCAGTTCAGGAGCGGCGGCTGGTCGCGGAACGGGCCGATCCGATACCATCTCCCCAGTTTGACCCCCGCATCCTCGATCTTCTCCCTCGCGGTCCTCGCCCGGTGGAGATCACCGAGTTCCTTCTCTTGGATCTTGGCCAACGCCGGCAGCAATCCCCCCTGCGCCGCATCATTCCGGCTCGCCGCGGCCGCCCCTGCACCCGACGCCAGCATGATCAGAAAGGCCCAAACGGCTGCAGTCCGTAACATGATCCTATCCTCCGTGCCCAACCGGGGGCTGCACGCCACCAAGCAGCGGCACGGTCAGAGCAATCCAACCATGGCTTCGAACGTGGGGGTATTTCGCGCGATGGCTCATTTCGCGATCAGCTCCAGCATCGTCTCCGCCAAGGCCTTGCCGAGCAGGATGAAGAATCGGCCCTCGCCGAAATAGTGGTAGCCCAGGTTGGAGGTGGTCCGCTTGAGCATCGCGTTCTCCTCCTCGGTGATCGGGTTCTTCTTGAGGGCGGATCTTACTCGAACTCATGGGCAGCCGCGTCCGTTTCGCCGGGGGCTCCTAAGGGCAGCTGCTTCTGCGGTCCGACCTGACGCGCGAGCGTCTGACGTTCGGCTACGGCGGACTCGTGCGGCCGATGACGGTGTCCCTCCCGAATATTCCGTCTGCCTTATTCTACAAGCCCTTACGTCTCTTGTCTGCGATGCTTTTCGCCGATGCGATTGGCCTTCGCTCCCGAATCCGCCATCTGGTTGTCGCAGATAACACACGCCGACACCCGTCACTCATCCTGCACACCCCGGATGGAGTTTTCGGGACGGACAGGCGTCAGGATTCAGTCTAGTGATCAAAATAGAGACGGATAGGCGCTGTCTTCGCGCATCACGGCCTCGATCGCATCCGGATCAAGTGGTGCGGCGGCGGTGAAATTCTCAATCCCGTCCGCAGTGATGACCACCGTGTCTTCACACCGGATATAGAGCTGCTCCTCAGGAACCCACATCATGGCGTCCACGGACAGAACGACGCCCGGTTCGAGAGGCTTGTGCCGGTAGGGGCCGACATCGTGCACCGACAGCCCAACCGGGTGGGAGAGGTGGCCCTTGAATTCGAGCGTGCGCCGGGCTGATTCACCGTAGATCTTCTTCGAGAACCTGGTGCTTGCGATAACCCCGGCCATCCTCTCCGCGGCCGTCTTGAGGATGTCATCCGCCATAAGCCCGGGGCGCAGGAGCTCCAGCAGCGTCTGCTGGTACTTGACGATATAGCCGTAGAGCTCCCGCTGCCAGGCGGCGTAGACGCCGCTCACCGGCCAGGTCCGCCCGATGTCGCTGGTGTAGCACTCGTAGTCGGGTGCGCTGTCCATGAGAACGATGTCGCCATCCTGCAGGACGGCGTTGTTGCGCGAGTAGTGCCCAAACTGCATATTGCGGCCGGATGCCACGATCTGCTGGTAGCCTTCGCCAATCGCCCCGTGCGCCAGGTAGATGTAGCTGGCCAGCGCGGAGAGCTGGCGCTCGAGCATGCCGGGCCGCGTGAAGCGCATGGCTTCGGTCACCGCGAGGGCGCTCAGCCTGCCAGCTTCGCGCATGACGGCAATCTCGCGCGCGCTCTTGACCGCGCGCAGGCCGTCAAGGATCGGATCGAGTTCCCGCAGGACGATCTTCGGGAAGCGGGTCTTCAGCAAGGCGATAAAATGCTGGCGCGGCGCGGGGCGCCCGTCCCACGGATCGTCCGAGAGTCGCCGGTGGTTGCCCACGGCGGTCCAGCGGGTCAGGCAGAGCCTCTCGGCCGGCGCGTGAGGGATGAACACGGTCGAAGCTGCGCCGAGGTGCCCGGCCAGCGCTTCGGTGCCGCAGACCTCATCGACGCCCGTGAAGGCTTTGACGATCTCGGCGTCTTCCGCGCCGAGTCCGACCTCGTCCGGGTGCTTGTCCGCGGGGCGGTGCGGCACATAAAGCGTGGTCTTGCGGTCGGCGCCGGACATCAGCAGCATGGCGCCGATGATCTCCACGCCGCAGCAGTAGAGGAAGTCGCTGGCCTGCCGGAAATGCGGGCCGTGCTGAGTGGATTCGCCCTGCAGCAGCGCGTGCGACTCCGCGCCGATGGCGTCGAAGATCAGCGCGCGCCGCGCTGCAAATTCTTCCGGCGGGAAACCATCCTGGAAATAGTAACGAGCCTGTTCGTCGGTCAGTATGGCTCCCATGGTTTTTTTCCTCGTTCAGGGTGTGGTTGCGACAACGCGTGCTTACATCGATACTTTGCGGACCTGCTCCTCATCCAGTGCGACCCCGCAACCCGGGCCGTCGGGGACCGGCAAGCAGCCGTCTTCCAGCGGAAGCGAGAGCAATTTGTCGTGGGGTGGCGCGAGCAGGGAGGAGTGAATTCCGATCTCCGTGAATTCAACGGCGTCGACCATCTTCACGGTGGAAGCCGCCAGATGCAGTTTGGCCGCCCGCTCGATGCCCGTGCCAAACGCGGTGCCAAGCACGCACTGGAGGCCGGCCGCCTCGGCCAGGGCCGTGATCTTCTTGGCATTGTACAGGCCGCCTGCCTTGCCGATCTTGACGTTCAGCACATCGGCTGCTTCGTGACGAATGATCTGCATGGCGTCATGGATCGTGTAGCAGCTTTCGTCGGCCTCAATCAGCGTGTCCACCGCGCGCCGGACGCTGGCCATGCCCTGGAGGTCCCAGGCCTGCACGGGCTGCTCCAGGAGATCCAGGCCCACGTCATATTTCTCCGCCAGCCGGCAGAGGCGGATCGCTTCCTTGGCCGTATAGCCCTGGTTGGCGTCGGCGCGCATGGAAACGCCCGGGCCAACGGCCTCGCGGATGGCGCGCAGGCGATCGGCATCCTTGTCCGGGTCGCCGCCGATCTTCGGCTTGAAGGCGCGAACGCCCTGTTTCATGTATTTTACGCACTCGTTGGCCATGTCGTCGGGAGAGCCGCCCGCGATTTCGATGGCAACGGGAATGCGCTTCTTGTGCCCCCCCCCGATGAGAGCGCTGATCGGGACGCCCAGAGCTTTGCCCATCAGGTCGTGCAGGGCCAGGTCGATGCCAGACTTGGCGCAGGAGTTTCCCCGGTAATCGATGTGATGCATCAGGTATTCGCGGTCGAAGGGATCCTTGCCTACAAGCTGGGGCCCCAGGTAATCCTCAACGGCGGCCCGGATCTCTTCGACTGTCTGGCCGAAAAAACCAATGTCGGCCTGCGCTTCCCCGATCCCGGTCGCGCCCGCGTCGGTCTCGATGCGGACAAGCAGATATTCCAGGATGGGCGACGGCCGTTTGGGCGAGACCCGGCTCAGCCGTCCGCCCCATTCGCGTTTCGTTCCGGCGTTCTTTGAGTTGTAGAAGAACTGCGCGAGAGGGATGCGGAGGGGTGTTGCGGTGACGGCTGCGATTTTCATGACTTCTCCTGCTCCTCCGCCCTACTCCGTTGGAAACTCGTGCGCGTGCTCCATGAACGTAGTCAGCAGTTTGACCGTGGCGTCCATATCGTCGGCGTGACACAGTTGCACCGTCGAATGCATGTAGCGCACGGGCGCGCCGACAGTGGTGGAGATGACGCCGGCCCGGGACTGCTGGATGGCGGACGCATCGGTGCCGCCGCCGATGTTCTTCTGGTAGGGAATTTTGTTCTTTTTGCACAAGTCGTACAGAAAGCGCAGCAGGCCTCGATGGCCGATCGTCAGGTTGTCCACCAGGTAGATGCCGGTGCCCTCGCCCGGTTCGCAGAGGTTCTGACTGTCCTTGACGTAGGCGCCGCGCGTCATGCTGCCGTCCAGGGCGATGCCGATGTCGGGTTCAATCCCAAAGGCGGCCGGGCGCATCCCGCGCAGGCCGACTTCCTCCTGCACCGAGCTCACGGCATATACGTCAACGCGGGTTTCCCCCACCTGACGCATGGCTTCCAGCAGGCAGTACGTGCCGATGCGGTCGTCGAAGTTGCGGCCCACCCACATCTTGCCGTTCAGCAGCCCCACGTCCTCGTCGAACGTGACGATATCGCCCACATCGATCCGTTGAAGCAGTTCCTTTCTGGACAGACCGGTGTCGATGAGCAGATCATCGAGCGCGGCGGGCTTCCCATCCTTTTCAGCCGGTTTCGGCACCACCACGCCGCGCACAGGCTTTCGGCCGTGGATGATGACGCGCTGCGACTCCGCGACCTGGGGGTTAATGCCGCCCATCTGGATGAAGTGGATGAACCCTTTGTCGTTGATGTGCTTGACCATCAAGCCGATCTCATCGGCGTGCGCGCCCAGCAGCACGCGGACCGGCCGTTTGCCTTTGGCGGGCGGGCGCGTGGCTCTTTTGACGGCGATGACATTGCCCAGCCGGTCGCGACGCACTTCGTCGCAACAGCGGCCCAGAACATCCACCGCAACCTCTTGCGCCCCGTCTTCGAATCCAGATACGCCGGGTGCGTTGCAGACTCTCTTGAGCAGTTCCTGGTCCATTATCTTCCTCCACTGAATTTCGAGTCGTAGCAGATGGTCTTGCACTAACTGCTAATCACGCCGATGTAAACTCAGACCGACTAAGAGCGCGTGGGTTTCCACTTCACTTCTTCTTCAGTTCAAACCTGACCCCTTCCCGATTCTTGTACCAGGCACTATGAGAGAATCGGTTGGTTGTTCGCTGGCTGGGCCGGAGGGAGAGGCGGAGCTCCGACCGTAGGACCAGCCAGTGTCACCGCCGGGAACGCCCCGGCAGCGTTGTCTTCCAGTGTAGCCGCGAACGCCGCGGGCGTCTGCCACGACCCGCAGGAGCCGCGACTTGTGCTGGTCGGTGCCGAAGGCCTGGTTGTCGCAGATATAGAGGTTCCCGTCGGCGCCGATGTCGCACCCGAGCGGGCCGACCTTGCCCGTCTCGGGATGGACCGGCAGGGCGATGATCTCGGAGAGCTTGTCGCTGGCGTCGATCCGGAGCATCTTGGCGGGGTACTTGTCGTCGTTGAAGTTCGGGCACGAGAGGATGATCGTGCCGTCCGGGGCGAGGATCATGCCGTCCGGCGTGTTGTACTGTTCGGGCAGGTCGACCGCGATTAAGAAAGCCTTCAGGGCCGCGCCGCCGCACCCCGCGGCCGTGAGGGCGAGGACCCCGACCCAGGCGAGGGCGCAGGCAGCGGCAAGTGGCCGCAAGGCACATTTCGAGAGACGCATGAGAGACTCCTTTCTGAGAAAGGCGGGCCTGGCACGTCGCGCCCGACGCCGAGCCGCGGGATTCGGACGGCGACTTTACCATGCGGTAGCCGGGCGTGACAACACTCATCCGCGTCCTCTCTATCGCCCGGGAGGTTCGCCAGTGGCTGGAGGATTCGGAGGCGGGACCGTTGTACATCGAGCCGGGGAGCCCGTGGCAGAACGGCTATGCTTCATGGTGCACCTCATTGGTTGGATTTGGGATAACCCTGGCGGCATGAGCTCGTTCGGCCAGTTTGATTCCTTGTTGTTTGCCCGGGGCGTTCTGGCCAACGGGCTCGTACAAGCACTCCTTCTTGTCATTATATGGATGGCCTGTCAGCAGGCCGTGGTTCCGCCAGATCTTCACGGTCTTGGGATTCACGCTCAGTTGCCGGGCAATCTCCGCCAATGTCAGCATACCCGACTGCCGAAGACGATCATAGCAAGTCCTGAGATGGTATGCCCGGCGGATCTTGCCGACTAGGCGGGGCGTGAACCGCTGGCCCGTCCCGGACCGATGGCCTTGCTGGTTCAGCTGGCCGGCGATCTGCTCCTCGGTACAGGTCTCCAGAAGACGGTCGATCTCGGCGGCTACTTCCGGTCGGGTCATCCGTCGTTGCCAGGCGTTGGGCGGCAACGGCAGCGTCAGGGTCCGCGTGGCCCCGGCCCTGAAGCGAATCCGGACACGGATCTCCTGGGCCTTGGTCAGCGTCACGTCATCGACCAGCAGGCGGACCATCCGTTTGCGATCTTGGTCGCGAGTCTGGGGATCCTTCCAGAGCCGGGGCAGGTCCTGCGTCAGGGCCAGCACCTTCTGCCGACTGGCCTCATCCAAGACGATCTGATCCTTCTGCCGCTGCTGCTAATAGTGCTCTTGGGCCTCCGACAGGGCGCGGAGCTTATCGTTCCAGTCGGCCTCCAGAGCGTCGGCGACCAGCCGGTTGTTCGGATCGACCTGCATGTACCGATTGCGGGCCACGTCGGCTTCGTACCGGGCGCGTTCGACCTGCTGCCGCCGTAGTTGGTCCACCTCTTCCAGCCGGGCCTGTAGTTCCGCCTGCACGGCGAAGGCCAGTTCCAGCGTGACCGGCTGGACCATCTCCAGCAGGAGTTCTCCGACGGCACGGTCAACGCCGCTGCCGGGAACATGCTGGCAGATCGGATGGCCGTGAGCGATGCCTTCGCGCTGGCAGACGTATTCCCCCACCGGCTTGCCTTGATTCTGGTGGTACCGAACGGTCATTCGTAGCCCGCAGATGCCGCAGAGCACCAGGCCCTGGAGGAGGGCCGGGCCTTGGCCCGGAGGGCTCTTCCGTCGGTCCGAGCCGCGAGCCTGCGCGCAGGCCCGCAGGGTCCGCACGTTGTCCTGGTACTGCTGCCAACTGAGGTACGCTGGATGGGCGTCGGGAATCAGGGTATGCCAGTCTTCCTGGGGGCGAACGGCATAACCGTCGCGGCCGTTGGCTCGCTTGCAGGTCCAAAGGTGTGCCGGAAGTCCCCGCAACGCCAGGGCAGGCCGTTGGCCCGATTCAGTTCCCGTAGGTCGTTCGAGAAGTTATCGGGGTCCCACTTCTTTCCGTCTGGGGAGGGGAAGAACCATACGCAGTTCTGGCGGGGGTGGTACTCACGGAGTATCTCCGCCAGGGCCTCGCTGACCGGGACCACGCGGTTCCGCCGGGTCTTGGGCTGCCAGGACTGGCCGTCAATCGTCTTGGCCCGGACACGGATCAGCCGGAGCTCGAGGTCGACGTCTTCGTGCGTCAACCAGGTGACCTCTTCACGCCTGAGACCTGCGTAGATGCAGGTCGCAACGATTGCGTAGAGGCTCGGATGATCCTTGAGCGCCGTGAGCTGCTCCTCGATCTGGCTCAGGATGAGGAACCGGATTTGCGGGGCCGGCTCGTGCCGCCGCTCGACGGCTGCGGCGGGGTTGGGATAGCGGCGGTCCCTGGAGCAGAAGGCGTGGTGCTTGATGGCATATTCGAACAGGCGGTGGAGCATTGCACGCATGCCGTTGACGGTCTTCGGCGCCCACTGGCTTCGCTTGACGCGGGCATTGAGGAAACGGTTGATGACCTCGGCTGCCACGTCCTCGAGGAACTTCGCGTTGATGTGATCGCCCGTGTACTTGTCCGGCCGGGGCTTCGCCTGTCGCCCGCGGGGGCTCCCGGGCGGCCGGATCTTGAGCGCCTCGCATATCTCGCCAAAGGCATTCCTCAGCAGCCCCACGTCCTTGCGGTAGGACTTGTGGGTCTGCTTCGCCCTCATGTGCCCGCAGAACTCTTCGAGCAGCGCCGGCAGGGGGAGCCGGCTGGCCTGTGGCAGGTCGCCGACCGAGAGCGCATACTCGAGCTTGCGGAGCTTGTCGCGGGCGACCCGCTCGTTGTCCGTGTGCAGCGACTTCTGGACCTGGCGGCCGTTCAGATAGTAACTGGCCCAGTACTGCTTGCGGCGTTTGTACAGGCAAGCCATGACAGCCTCCTTTTTCTCATGGCGGCCATGCACAGAGAGTGTAGCGGAGGCTGTCCCGCAGGCAGTTACGGGTGGCTGACGTGTCACTTGCGCAAGGACAAACTTGGCACTCATGCAAACGGGGAGGTCGGCAGAGCTTTCGGCGGTATGCATGGCGACCGACCGCTTCGAGCAGGAACTTACAGAGGGCCGAGTGACCGTGGTGACTGACACCGCTCGCCCCTGCGATTCGAGTGGGCTGCGGCCGTAACGTGCGGTTAGGACGTTTTGTTCCGCCACCGAGCGGCCCCCATGCTGACATGCCAGAGTCTTGAATTCCGGTGCCGCTTGGCTATCATCATGCCAGAGGTGACCTATGGCCAGTCAGTGGCGGACCATCCGCGTCTTCATCTTCTCGACTTTTCGCGACATGCCCTTCGATTGTGCTCAGGGCAGGCAGGTGGAGCGTCATTGGGGCGATGTGCCATGACGGTCAGCCGGACAATACGCCTCTTCGTCAGTTCAACCTTCATCGCTCTGAAGGCAGAGCGCAACGCGCCTCAGGAGAAAGTTTTCCCGCGGCTGAGGCAGCTTTGCTTGTCCAAGGGGCTGCGGTTCCAGGCGATTGACCTACGATGGGGAATCAGCGAGGAGGTCGGGCGCGACAACCGCACGATGCGGATCTGCCTGCGCGAGCTGAATCGCTGCCAGCAGGACCG
>Ga0315293_10007421_pt1 | contig 10183 bp, 11 predicted proteins | sample YL17G13_20_MG_FD_203071 | JGI IMG/M metagenome (GOLD analysis project Ga0315293, IMG submission 203071) | Sediment microbial communities from Yellowstone Lake, YNP, Wyoming, USA - YL17G13_20 | ecosystem: Environmental > Aquatic > Freshwater > Lake > Sediment | place: USA: Wyoming | collected... | reverse complement strand
GGCATGGAATAATCAATTCAAGGAAATGAATCTGAAGTGCTTGGTGCACAACATTGACCTAATGTTGGCTTTTATCAGAGGGTTTCTACGAAGCTATAAATCTTTATATTCCAGTGCTGCGAATACTTTTATTAGTGAGGTGTGTTTCGAATTTCAAAAACATCTAGGTATATGAAGTGTTTTTGAAAAACTACTGGTTAACTTCGTTAACCGTATTTCAAACACACAAAAATTTGTGAGGTGTGTTTAAAATGGCAAAGAAAAAAAAGAAGGCAGCCAAGAAAGTGAAGAAGGTTGCGAAGAAGGAAGAAGCAGCTTGGTAATTCTAAATTTTAATTTTGGATTATTTTTATTCTTTACTAATTACTTGTACGATTCTTTTTCTTCAAAATCTTTAAATCAAATAATGCCTTTTATAATTTCATGCCAAAATTTCCCGTCAAGGCGGAGAAAAAAAGCGTGGAAGCACAGTGGGTGTCCGTAAAGGTCGTCAAGAAAACGCAAACTGACGACAAGGTCCAGAGAAGCCTGCACTACTCGAACATGGAGGGCGCATTCGCGAACGCTGCTGGCAACATCACGGGCTCTTACACAACACCATATGCCTTGGCCCTGAAGGCAACGAATGCAGAGATAGGCTTCCTGAACGCTTTGCAGAACCTGGCAGCAACGTTTGCGCAAATCCCCGGGGCAAGGCTGTCTGCCTGGCTCGGCAGCAGGAAGTCTGCGTGGTTCCTTTCCCATATTTTTCAGAGGATTTTCTGGATACCAATCATCCTGCTGCCCTTTATCGGGGCAAGCAATCCTGTGCTCTTCCTGATTATCATGCTCACTGTAGTAAGCTTCTTTGCCAACATGCGCGGGCCTGCGTGGTCTTCGCTCATGGGAGACCTTGTGCCCAAGCACAAATGGGGCAAATACTTTGGATGGCGCAACACTATTCTCGGAATAGCGGGACTGATAGCAATTCTGGCAGCCGGGCAGATACTGATTTGGTTCGGGTTTTCAATCCTGTTCACGGTCGCGCTGGTACTGGGTTTTCTTTCAATCTATTTCTTCATGAAGATGTATGAACCGGGGTTCAGGAGGGAGTATCACTACACGCATACCATAAGGCTTAGTCCGAGAGAGTGGGTCAAATCACTGAACCTGCACAAGAATTTTGCATATTTCACACTCTATATGACCGCGGTGCGGTTTGCTGAAAACATCGCGTCGCCGTTTTTCGCGGTCTACCAGCTCAGGTACCTAAACGTTGGGTATGGATGGTATGCTGCTTTGATAGTAGTGGAGGCCCTGGTCATGATATTCTCACAGCCATATTGGGGCAGACTATGCGACAAGGTCGGCGACAGGAAGATTATGGTGGTGACAGGAATATTGATATGCTTTGTGCCATTTTTCTATTTATTCGTCACAAATCCCTATGAGATAGTATTTGTGGGCATGTTTTCCGGCTTTGCGTGGGCAGGCTTCGGTATAACGACATTCAATTTCATGCTCGCAGCCTCGCCGGCTGAAAAACGCGCCGAATATACTGCCAACTTCTCATTCTTCACAGGTCTGGGCGTGGTATTCGGCTCGCTGGCTGGCGGCGTGCTCGCTGTCCTGGCCCAGGGAAACGTCCTCCTCTGGATGCAGGGTCTGCAGATAGTATTCCTGATATCTTTCCTCGCTAGGATCGGTTGCCTGGCCATCCTGCCCAAACTGAAGGAGACGCGCATCGAGGAAAGGGGCCCACCTGTAGCTGAAATCTTCTGGCGCACGGTTGCGGTCCGTCCAGTACGGGGTGTGGTGCACGCCATCATACACCCGAATTATACAGAATGGGACCGGGAATTCCGCGGGTTCCTGAGAAACGGCTGGAACACTTTAAAATATAAGATAAAGATGCGGAGAAACCGGTAGCGAACGGTAAACAGAGAGGGAGAAATGCCTCGGTCATTCCGAAGAATCGTTGGCATTAGCTGTTTTATATTTCACCTCAACCAATTCTCCAACAGGTTCTTCAAGACCAGGAAGTTCAAATCTTTTCTGCCTATCAAAACAGTCAATATGAGCAAGAGAACCTGATTCCAAAAGGTAAGCCCTACCAGTTTCCACTGGGTTACCGCAATAACTGCAATGCTTATTGCTATCCAAAATCACATTTGCCGGAGACATTCATATAAATTCAATCGGAAATTTTATAAAGCCCGTCACGATGTCACTTAACGTATGCCTTTTTAGAAAGGTTTTTCTTTATAAAAATTGGGCGAAAGGCGGAAGCCTGAAGCCGTAAAACGGTTGTTAAACTCCTTTTTCTGAAAGAAAAAGTTCGAAGCCAGAAGGGGCTGAGAAAGTCGGCGGCTGAACTAAATAGGATGAGCGCTTCTTGTATCCATTTCATCTACATTAAAATCAAGATTAAATTTCAATCCTAAAAATTCCAGATATTTCTCTACATCTCTAAGTAATTCATCTCTATTATTCAATGCTGGAGGTATTGTAATCTTAATATCAGGAATGATTACTTCATTATAAAGTGCCCAAACTCGGCTTTCCTCTGGCTCGTGAAACATCCTACGTTTCCAAGATGGCTCTCCAAGGACGGCTTCTTTTGCAAGTTCATACCCAACAACATGAGGAATATCAAAATGGAAAGTGTCTGTTTCTTGGTCATAGCCAGTTCTTACCACTAAAAAACCATTTGGGAGGCTTTTTCCGGAAGGAATTTTGCATACTCTCCTTGCGATTTGGCATTGTCCACTACCACCGAAAAATTCCCTTGCCACACTGGAGAATGAGGAAGTATATTGCCTAGTGGTTTTATGTCTTGTATAATGCTCTCCGTGCATCGTTTCTTCGCCAATTTTTATGGCGAATTCTCCAATTTGGGCTGTTCCCGAAGGAAACAAAATAATGTAGTCACATCCAAACCCACCGCATGCATAGACACATGATCCAGGAACTTCGCCATTTCTATATTCATTTAAATTTGCAGCTACGTCTTTTTCTGACATTCCAATTTTTCTAAGAATTTTCATGAGTCCTGGGTCTGGATTATTCAAGTTAAACGTATAAAATCCAGCTCTAGAATTGCGAAATTGGTATGTCTGGTCAAGTTCTGCTCTTATTTCTCCACCAATTTGCGCCAAGCTAATTTCATCTGTCATATTATTCACTACTATATAGTTACAATTATGTGTTTATAAAGCCACCGTTCAGCCGCCGATTGAAACTAACATGCGGTTATCCTAAACTGCTCAGGCACGCGTCCGAACAAAGAGAACCCAAGTTACGATGTTAAATATTTTACTTTTATAATAAGTGCTGATAGCATGTGTGTAGTATATCATGTCAATGATGACGAGCGGGTGACTGCTATAACCTGCTGTTTCACACCTACTGGAAGCCTGCCAAAACTTGAGAATCTGGAAATATACCTAAGAGACGGCAGTGTTGTTACTGGTTCATATCAAGGAGATAGCATATGGTATTGGCATGGAAACACCCCGTATTTCGTAAGGCATGGTTATGCCGATTTGGTGAAACAGTGGAAGCAACGGCATTGCCATGTACAGCTAGAATGAATTAACCTACATTTTGCTAACATTGGACATCAAGGGAACGGTATCTTGTCCCAAGCATCATGCCTGCCTGCATTCGTGTATCCGTAATCGTAAAACAGCTCAATATCACCGTCTTTTCGCTCCTTTGGATGGATGTCGTCTGGCAACCTGCCGCGAAAATACACCATCCCGAACCCTCCGATTTCTGATTGATATATCCAGCCCACTGGTTTGTTGTCAATGAAGACCTCAGTTGCATGCTGCCCGGTTTCTGTTGAGGGGTTTCCGAACTGCAGAGCATACCCCCTTTGATTTAGATAGGCAATAAATTTGCTGAAGTTCGGGGTTTGCATGATTATCCTAGAGTGATAAACGTCAAAACCTTTTAAAATTGAGTCTGAAAAAAGTTCAATACTATGCAGTTAACCACTATTTAAACATTTCTATATCGTCATTTCTGTTTCTTTTCAAAGAAAACCTTTATATAGGGGTTGTACAACGCTATGAATACTCAATTGCGATCCATAACAGCAGCACTGTTATGGAGATGAATGACAAACGGTCTGCATCAACGATGCAAGCCTAACACGACGCTATAACAATATGCCGCACAAGCGGCAGTTATTGCCGTCCATGGCTGGTACAAAAACCCCTAAAAACCAAAAACGCAACAATGCAAACAAAAACCCAAACTAGTAAAAATTATGTAAATCCTTATCCCAATACGGGATATTGATTCGCATCTGATATTCAGTGTCATCCGAGGTGCAAAACCGAATCCGTTTGCAAAACAAACGGCAGCGGTGGTTTGTCCATCACATTTGGAAAGTGTGATTGATTGGAGATATTAAAAATGTCTTCATCGCCACTCCTTTCTAATTTGCAGTTGAGTGATTAAGGAAACCTCCAAGGCAGAGAAGAGATAACTCTCCCAACAAGTTGGGCAAGGGCATCTCAGCGTTGGAGAAGTGGAACTTTGTTCCACATTAATGCGAATCCGCAAGATTCGCAACTTATCCGAGCAAACCGAAAACAGGATGAAAGCATTCGCTTTCATCAATGACAGCAAAAATCTTGCACATAGGCTGGATACCACATGGCTTTTGTTGTCCTGTTTAATCCATCAACGCTCCGTTGGTTATGCTGACGGCAAGCATCGGCTCCGACATAGAATTCAAAAAAATTGCTGTGTGACAAGCTGACCTGATGGTAGCGTTTGCAGGAAGAAAGAAATGAATCACAACTTCACATCATCGCCACGACCAGAGCCATAACACCAAAAAAATGGCATGGCGTGGTTCATACTTTTCCACATATAATGGGTTGCGTTGCAACCCAAAGGGAAAATCAGGAGAGAGCCTGAACTGAAAAACCGCAGGTTTTGCGGTTGGCAAAGGTGATATAAATGTTTCGTGACTTGAAAACCATTTTAAGAGGAACTGCAGAAGAGGAAAGCGAATACACAGAACTCGAGATGACAGCAGAGGAACAGACCAAGCATGTGCCTATCGTGATAGACAAGATAGAGAACTTCACGTGCGCAGACCGAATCATAAGGCATATACGCGAGGGCAAGATTGTTTTCGCGCGCATAAAGGACATAAAAAACGTGAACATGGACGAACTCAAGCGATCGATAGCGAAAATCAAGAACGTGACTGTTTCGATAGACGGTGACATGGTCGGCGTCGGAGACGAGTGGCTGATAATCGCGCCATCTATTGCAAAAGTGAGCAGGGAAGAAGTGTGATTTTTGTTTCCCAATTCCAATCGATTGAAAGAGAAAAAAGAGCTGTTAGTATGGAGAGTATAATAGCCGATAAAATGAGAGAAAGGATAAGGTTTCCGGATATCAGAGAGAATTTCGTGATTTGCGGAGACGTCTCACTCTTCATGCTGGCTTATAATATAAGGTACGGGTGGGTGTGTTAATAACGAACTCAGGGATTATTTCTGCTTGCAATAATATCGTCAGGATTCATGGCATTATAATACAACCTATCGTGCATTTCTGAAATTCGCTTACCCCACGGAGTTTCCCATACTCCTTTCAGTCCGTCTCGGTACGGCTTCAATGGAAAAATGCATCCTCTGACACCCAACATTTCTATACGCCCATCAACTTCTTCTAGTATCCCACCAACGCATCCTGTATCACTGTGTTTACAAGTCGCTAATTCGCCAGCCAGCAGAAGCAATTCACCAGCTTCTTTTACAAAATCTTTGATTGGGATATATCTCTCCGTTCTGATTGTGCTTCTGTCCCCTTCCAGTTTAAGTTCGTACAGCATGTTTGGTGCTCTTGAAAAATAACAACCCCTTCCAAAAACCATGTGCAGAATACGGCTTTGGCTGAAAGGAATGAAATGAGGGTCATGAGGCGTATATTTGCCATTCAGCCGTTCTTCTGCCACAACGAATGCGGTTCTAATATCCGACTCTTTTAATCCATCATACAGCCTCTTTAGATTCGTTAGGTATTGGTCATAATCGCCGTAGGCAGCTAAATTTCTGTTATAGGCGAGGTGTGTCTCGTTATCTTTTGGTTCGGGTAAAGGTCCCTGAATTTTTGGTGCCCTTGCCAAGTACCCTGCATCAATAAACATTACTGTAAAATCCTTTGGAAGTCTGGTCATACGATATTTCTATATGCCTAAATTTTTAAAAACTCGTCTTAATTCTACCGACCCCGTCGAATATTGGGAACGGAAGCTGGATGATTAATGTGGTATGCTGATTCCAACCAATGCTTATTTTATTCTGTCATCCGCTTCTCAGTTCAAGAAGAATAACCATCATGCGCGTATAGCTGACGTTGAATTCAGCAGCTTTGTAATGAAAGGAGTAGGCAACCTGTCCTCTTTCATTTTTTCCAGGGAGTTGCGCAGAAAAGCCGGTAAGCTCTGCGCCAGCTTCTTCCAGCTCCTGCATTGCCGAATCAAGAACATCGACATCGCCAAGAAATGAATATGATTTCGGTGGTGATACGAGACTTTTTCCCAGAACCAGCTCGACCGGGTTATGGAGCTCTGGGCATTCCGGGTATATCCTGCCGGCAATATGCTTGGTCCCCAACTTTACATAAAAACCGCGTTTTTCGATGGTTTCGGTGACAACCATGAGGTCGCGGTAGATATCGGGTGGGAAGTTGTATTCATGGAAGTTTTCTTTGAACATGCTGAATTAGCTCCTGACTCATATCTAACAGACCAATCCTTAAAAAACTGAATCTTTTTATACCGCCCGTGCCAAGTATTAACATGTGCGGAAAAGCAGGCGAGAAAATCATAGCAGCGATCCTTGCCGCGATTGGTCTTCCAATCCTCTTCTCAGCGGTATGGGAACAGTTTTACAACCCGGCACTATTCACCACAGGAATCGTGGGTATATTCCTGAAATACCTCGTAGGACTGCTGTTCCTGGGTGCAGCCAAGATGGTAATGAAAGGATGCTGGCATAAGGAAATGGCAGCAGCGCCGGCAGCGAGGATTCCAGCAAGACGAAGAAGAAGATAATTTTTTTTCTCTTTATTTGTTATTTTACTCTGCTGCGTATTAGTTCAACTTTTCAGTCTCTTGTTTTTACCCAATCTTGTTGTCGATGTCGTTCAGCGTGGACGCGATGTCATCAACATCGCTTGAGATATTTGTGATGTGCTGGGCTGCTTCTGCGTCGCTCTTGATAGACGTAGAAGTAGAAGCCGACGGCCCCTGACCTACGCAGCCGGATACGAACACGGTTGCCAAGAGCAGAATCAAAACTATCATCAATGCCTTCTTCTTTTCTGCTTTCATTTTTTCACCATTCTTCGGTTTTTTCTTATTTTCTATTCCTATTTTCATTTCTTTACATAGCAGTCAGGGCAGTCGCTGCACTCGCCCTGGTCGCAGATACCATTGTTCAGACAGCCTGCGCACGGCCCTGTCCGTATTGTCTGTGTGGAAGTTGTAGTGGTCGGCACACTGGTACCACCGCCTCCGCCGCTCGCGCTGGTCGCTGGCTGCGTTTCTGTTGGCTGAACTGGCTGGACTTGTTGCTGCTGAATAGCTTGCTGTGGCGCCCGGGTTGCGAACGTGCTCATCAGCTGAAGCAGGTTACCCTCGCAGTATTTCTTGAATGCCTCTTCGCCGCCGCTAAATTGCTGCGTGCCCAATGCATAGGTTGTAAATTTGCAGGTCATCTCATAAGGAGGACTGATACCGGGTATTGCTCCTGCTGGCGGTCCCTGTGAATTGGGAATAGTTATCTTGACCATGCAGTAATTATCCTTCATTCCCATTATTATGATAGTGGGTTGTGTTCCATTAGATGATGCATCCTGCGAACTAAACACAGTCGACCTGCATACGCGGAAAGCGCGGTCAAAGCACGCGCCATCCGATCTGCAACTACCCTCCTCACTGACTTGTGCAGCCTGGCTGACCAGCGGCTGACTAATCACTTCCTTGACTTCATCGCTGTTGCTCAGCATAACATAGACAACATCCTTGAGCATCACGTCTTTTACGTATCTGATATCGCTCTTGATTTCCAGCAGGTCGTCCTTTGTCAATGTTTGCAGCTTGTTTCTCAGCTTTGTCTTGATTTCATCCACCTTGTCCTTCGCTGCATCAAACATGTCAGAAACGCGCCTGAATCTTTGCTCCTCGGTCGAACCTGTTGATTTATAATAGTTGGCAATATCGTCGGTCTTTTGCGCAAGTTTATCAAAATCCATTTTCAATTCCTCTAATTTGAATGCTATTGAAAGTAGTTCAGAAGAGTCCGGCATCTCTTTTATGTCTTCGACATAGACATCCCTCTCGTCGCCGCGCATTATGCATTTTGAAAATGCGCAGCCATTCGGGTCGCGGTTTATAATCATCTCGCCTCCCTCTGCGCGACATTTTTCAAACGCCTCCTGCGGCGGGTCTTTTGAGCATTCTCCCTGACTTCCGCATCTTATAACCTGGCAGCCATTCTGGTCAAACTCTTTTATTGTGCCCATCCCCTTTGCTGCGCACTCTGCCTCGATGCGCTCGCGCTCAGGCCCAGGCACAAGACCGCACCCAACGGGCTTCTGCTCGCCGCATTTTACGACCTTGCATCCGTTTTCAAAAGAAAACATCGGCTCGATATTCATCGCCTTACATTTTGTTGTTGTATCATCAATCTGGCTTGGCGAAGGGCAATAAACAGGACTTATTGACATGGGCGAGGTTGGGACTGTACCAAATTGACAATCCATATAATTGCACCCCCGTCCGTCAACGCGCTGAACCGAGGCTCCATTATACAAAAGGCATTTTTGTTTCGCAGCATACATCTGCGCATCAACCATTTCTTGCGAATCAGGACATATCATGTTACATATCATGCGCACGATTCCGGTTGATGGATCAGATTCCTGACGACATCCCTGCTGGATATTTTGTGTGGGAATCGGGCATGGGTCGCACCTGTATGTTTCCCCGACATAACCGCATTTCACTGTCGAGCCATCCGGGCATCTCTGCCCTGTTGGAATCTGTGCAGCGCAATCCTTGTCCTGCGTGGCACTGCAACCAGATGGGCAACAGCCATCGCTCGATATGCATATCACAACATTTGCACAGTTGATAGCAGTACCGCCGGTGCAATCGCTCTCGCAAATTTGTGCGCTCTCCCTTCCGCTGCATATTTTGTCTCCGCAGCATGTTGTCGGTAGCTTGCAGCCGTTCGCATCAGTGCCGCCGCTCACCTTGACACCACCTGGGCATTCTGGTTCAGTATAAATTGGACATGCGCTTGTTAGTCGCTGGCAATCATAGCTGACAACACAGCCTTTGTCATCAGTTTTTTTTACGATATTACCGTCTTTGCAGAAATCTGGATTAGGTTGGGTGAGCAGAGGGCATGTTTGCTGCTGACAATCGGAAGGACAGTTATAAAAATCTTCCCCACTTTCACAAACACCATTTCCACATACTGCTGTCGCCACTGCTGTTGTTGAGGTGCACCCGCTTGTGTCGAATGTGCACCCCATGTTACATTTCAATGTCCCACCGGCAAAACCGCGCGACTGGCAGGTCTGACCTGCAAGGTCGCTGCCATCGCACTGCTCTATTTCTTCTCTTACGTAGTTGTTGCAAACTGCTGTTGAATTAGAACCTCTGTGACCAGAGCAGTCTGGCGTGCACGTGCCGCACACCCCTGTTAGAGAATCGCATTTTGGTGTGCACGAAGCTACAAAGCCATCGAAGCATGTCAGTGTAAAAGAATTGCATATCACGCCTGCACATTTATCAACTGACTGATGACCAGAGCAATCGGTCGTGCACGAAGAACAGACGCCGCCAGAGCACAGCTCATGACAACTTGCAACATAACCATCAGGGCATGTCAATGTTTTCGACCCGCACTGAGACGTTGAAAACGTGTAGGCACACTGGCCTGACGAGCATGTGCCAACACTGTTATAAATCTTAGGTGTTTTCAGGTCAATACACTCGTTTGGCGGCGGTGTATTACAACTAATGCCTGCGCATGGGTCTGTCAGGTTTTCCTCGGCGACAGCGATACTAACAGATAAAACAAATGCAAGCAGAACAAACGAAGCACTGATTGAATATATTTTTTTACCCGAATTCATAATTTCCATTAGATTTGCACGA
>Ga0315293_10007419_pt1 | contig 10185 bp, 20 predicted proteins | sample YL17G13_20_MG_FD_203071 | JGI IMG/M metagenome (GOLD analysis project Ga0315293, IMG submission 203071) | Sediment microbial communities from Yellowstone Lake, YNP, Wyoming, USA - YL17G13_20 | ecosystem: Environmental > Aquatic > Freshwater > Lake > Sediment | place: USA: Wyoming | collected... | reverse complement strand
TTTAAAAAGTTTTTTAGTTTCATGGTTCATATTTTATTTGATAATACCAAATTAGTCAAGCAAATATTTTATCTGCAGAATAAAAAACCCCTCATCATAGGCAAGGGGCTTTTATTATCGCTGCTATTATTTGTGACACTAATCTTCTTCCTCATTGTCACAATATGGGCAGCAATCATCCCCCAGGTAGTCCTTGTCCGATACAGTTATCCCGCAGGCGCAGGTGTGGGTGTCCCAACAATGCTCGCACAATTCCATCTTGATCACTGCCTCTGTATACACATTATGTACCTTGTATTCTTTCTCTGATTTCTTCCCACACATTTCACAAATTTCCATAATTACCCCCTTACTTGGTTAGTAATTTTTGTTGTTGGTCTTCCACTCTTTCTATTTTTCAAACTATCAAGGCTTTTTTCTTCGATCATCCAATCCCGCCCTATTTTCTGAGCAGGTAATCTACCCGCAAGAATCAGCTGGCGCACACGGGACTGATTAACTCCTAGTATATGTGCTGCTTGAGTGGTGGTGATTTTCATCCCTCTACCTCCTCCTCTGCGCAATCATCACAATAAAAATATTGTAATGCCGTAGGAATTTTTGGATCATAATGATATTGCGGTAACTCACGGCAGCAACTAGCGCACAGAATTATTTTGCTACTGTCTGCGAGACTAATTTTTTCCACCGCCTTTTTCTCTTTTTCTGTTAATTCCATTCTCATCTCTCTACCTCCTCTTAAATTCTATTAGGCATTGTGCCTAACATTGATATTAATATAACATATACGTTATGGTTTTGCAAGTCTTTTCTTCAACTATTTTCATACCTAACATAGCGAAATATATAGCCTTTTAAAATACATCTAAAGCGGAGCTCAATGAACCCAGAAAGAAGGTAGTTTTTTTAGAGAAAATTAAAATCAACGACAATGTTATGTGTTTTTTTGACGAATAATAATTTGATATTATCAAATAAATCTTGACAATAATAGGAATCGTTGATACTATCAAATCACTGCGCTACACGAGATGTTATTTCAGCATAGCGCACCCTACGGGGGGCACACAGCTGGTAGCACACGGTAGAGGCGGTGAGAAGAAAATGCTCTTTTATTTTGTTCTTTGAAAATTAGGAGGAATTAAACGAGGAAGCATAGGGGGGACTGCTAAGGCAGGGAAACCACCCAACTCACCGAGAAGTAGGCGGTTGTGAGTGGAGGCAAGATACCGTTAAAGCCGGAGACTTGTTACTTCTTGGTGACTTATCAATAACGTCAGAGCAGAGCAATACTGCGGGCGTGAGTTGATAACGGTAAGCAGGGGCAGGTGGTAGACTTCCTCGGAAATGTGTGGGCTGGCTACTTGCCTGGGAAAGTAGCGATGGTAAGGGGCGGGGTAGTCGGGGAACAGCTGCCCTGCCCCGAATGAAAGGAGGAAAATGAAAACGATCTGTGCCTGGTGCGATAAAATAATGATAGCGGGTAATGATAAAAAGCCTTCACATGGTATCTGTGATGATTTTTTAAAGGAACATTATCCTAAAATATATGCAAAAAAGAGGGATAAATCATGGACTGGAAAGAAAGAATATTTATTGAAGGCATAATCTTGCTCATAATATTTATAGCAGGTGTGCAAGTAGGGTTGAGAGTAACACGAACTGAAGTTAATACTCTCAAGGGAAGAATCGAATGTCTTGAGAGCATGAAGATGACTGATGATGGTGATGTGAGCATTATCTATAAAAAAGGGAGGTAAAAAATGTTAGCAGAAATAATACCAAAAATTGCAGGAATGGAAGCAGAGGAAAAAGAAGATTCAAAATATTATCCACGTCCAAGTCTGGCCGGCCCGGATCGGTGTATCAGACAGATGGTTTACTGGCACGACAATGTAGAGCGAGAAAAGCCAGGCGATAGAATATGGCTCATTTTTGATGATGGCAAATGGCACGAAGAACTTACAGCCGATTGGATAAGAAAGAGTGCTTTTCAATTACATTCCGAGCAGATGCTTGTCAACATGGGTTCTGTAAATGGTTCTGAACTCAAGGGACGCATCGACGGAATCGTCACTGATGTATTGGGTATTGACAGGCATTATGAACACAAAGGAATCAATCATTTCACTTTTCAGAGTTATTGGAATGGCAGCCTGCCGCACGACTACATTACCCAGTGTTGCATGTATGTCGCGGGCCTGCAAAAAGTCAATCCTGAAATCACCGAATCAATCCTATTAATCAAGAATAAAAATACTGCACAATTTCTGGAGTTTCTTCTGGAGTACCACCCTGATGCAGTATTGGTGAAGGGATGTATCAATTCCATAGGAGAACAAAAGGAAATTAACCAATTGATATATTTCCCAGTGGGAAACGCACTGGCAAAGTTTGAAGAAATAGAGCGCTACACCATCGAAGGAACCCTCCCTGATCGGCAATATACTATGAGCGATTGGCAATGTGAATACTGTGGTTACCAGGAACGATGCTGGGAGAGCTTTGAGGGCGAGATTGAACAGTTAAAAGAAAACGTCACCTTGAATGATGGGGTCGTCAAACTGTGCAAAGACTACCTGGCGGTAAACGTTATACTCAAGGATGGTGAAGTCACAAAAGATATGTTGCGAGAAAAGATTATCCACGCCATGAAAGAACACGATGCTAAAAAGGGTAAGGCAGGCATCTACTCAGTTACACTTTCAATCGGCCACAGCACTAGACTAAATAAGGAAATGATACCTCAATCTATCTTGGCGTTGGCGGAGAAAAAAACAAGTTATGAAAAATTAATGGTACGAGAACCGAAGGGAGGAAAAAATAATGGGATATAATATTTTTGCACCGCAATTTAACCGGGTCAAGGGAATCTCTGATATAAGACGATTCCCACGAATGGGCAAGATTAGAATGGGGGTCAAGAAAGTATCTCAAAAGACCGGCAAAGAATATCCATGTGAAACCGATTTTTTCGTGTGTCCCCTAGAAGTCCAGGGAATCTTCGGCAACAAACCCAAAGAGCTTGAGATCATGTTCCCCATAAATGACCAGAGTGTAGTGTTCCCACAGGCATATACTTTTTACGGCAAGAGTAAGGGGGTCAAGTGCAAGGGTAATGGCGAGATAGCAATGGAACGGAACGATACAAATGGTGCATGGATTGAGAGACAATGTCCATGTGAAAGATTGGATAAGGAGTGCTCATTACGTGGACATCTACTTTTCATGATCCCCAGGGTATCAATTGGCGGCGTATATCAGTTAGACACCGGAAGTTATAATTCAACAGTTGATATCAATAGTGGTTTTGATTATCTCAATGCACTGATTGGAAGGTTTGCAATGATTGATCTTTCGCTCAAAAGAGTCCCACGAGAAACACACGGAGCGGGATCTAAACAGATACACTATACCCTACAACTTGAGCTTAAGGCATCACGAGAAAGTCTCTCAGAAATAAGAGGAGATACCAACAGGATAATCCTTGCAACTGCCGGCAACGTCTTGCCACCTGTTCTCGATGAGAACCCCGAACTGGACGAAGAGGCGGTCATCATTGAAGAAGAAAACGGCAGAGAAGTTACACCACCTACTACCCAAAAACCCCCACTTAATCCAATGGAAAACATTGCAGATTTTAAATCATTGCAAAAAGATGACCAGATTGAAACCATCCAGGCTATGATGAGGATAAAATCCTATAAGCAGGAAAGCCTGAAGAAACCGTTGGATAAGTTTGCCGATAAGCAAATGATTGACTTTTACAATCACCTCAAGACTTTGAAAGACAAGGCACCGGAGCCTGCTCACACAGAGGAGCCTTCGGAAGATGATAACATCCTTTTTGAAAGGTAAATTTATGTCAGACAAGCTGAAAATACTCAAATTGGAGATAGTCAACTACAAGAGAATCAATGTCGTTGAAATTACCCCCAAGGATAACATAGTTGAAATCACTGGCAAAAATGAGGCCGGGAAATCAAGCGTAATTGATGCAATCAATAAGGCCATTTCTGGCAAAAAGAAAAAAGAGGCAAATATGCCCCTACTCAGAAAGGGGCAGGAAAAAGGAAAAACCCTGGTATTGTTGGGAAACAATGGAGAACCTAAATATGAGGTCACACGAACTTATACGGCTAAGGGTGATTATCTCACTGTACAATCGGCAGATGGAGCACAATTCAAATCACCACAAGCCTTTCTTAATTCTTTCATTTCAGACTTATCCTTTGACCCGCTTGAATTTGCCAATGCAGAATCAGTAAAACAGCGGGAAATGCTTTTGAAAGTAGTAGAGATACCTCTTGATGAAAAGAAGCTCACGGAAATATCGGGCATAAAGAGTATGGACAATACTTTTCCATTAGATGAAATAAATGGGCATTACAAGGCGGTTTATGATGCTCGTGCCATGATAGGGCGTGATGTAGACAGACTGAAAGGTGCACTGGAATCTATCACTATTCCCGAAGGCATGGAGAGCATCAAGCCAATTAGCGTGTCCGAATTGATAAAGGAAAAAGAGAGCTTACAAAAGCAGCAAAAGGCGAACAATGACTGTAGATTAGAATTGCAGCAATTGAACCGACAGATTGATCAGATGCACAATACTAAAATCACAATTGAAAAAGAGATAGAAGACCGGCAAAAGCAACTTCTGGAACTTAACAAAAACATTGAGGAGCTCGCCAAAGAAAGTGGGAAATTGATGCAAGAAGTAAGCGCCCTCAAAGACCCCGACTTCGGTGAAATCGATCAACGAATTGAGAAAGCGGATGAACTCAACGAAATAGCATCCAGAATTACTAAAAAGACCGAGATAGAAAAGGAGTACCGGGTAACCAAGGAAAAATATGATGATAAAACTGAACGGTTATCTGCGATAAAATCCTACAAGTCTGGGTTGCTTGAAAAGACTAAGTTTCCTATTGCCGGACTTGACTTTGATGAGAACGGCTTCCTCACGTTTAAGGGTATTCCCATCAGCGAAGAAACAACGTCCATGTCAACCAGGATCAAGCTCGGACTTGCTATTGGTGAAGCACTGAATCCGAAGTTAGCGGTAATAACCATTAAAGAAGGAAATGATCTCGATGCACAGAGCATGGAAATGCTCAGTGCGTGGGCACAAAAGAAGGATATGCAGGTCTGGATTGAGCGCATCAAGGAAGAACCGGATGCAATGTCATTCTATATTGAGGACGGAAACTGCGTGGAGGAAAAATCATGAATAGATTCATAGATAACAATGATGGGACTATAACTGATATAAAGACTGGTCTCGTGTGGCAGAAAGATACTGCCCCATGGACTTTCACTTGGGAGAAAGCTGTAAAATATTGTGGAGAGATGGGAGATGGTTGGAGATTACCAACCATAGAAGAGCTGATTTCTATTGTAGATTATAGCAGGATTGATCCTGCTATTGACTCTGTTTTTTTCAACGCCCAGTCGTCCGACTATTGGTCGTCTACTACTAACGCCTACGATCCGGGCTACGCCTGGTACGTCGATGTCTACTATGGCTACGTCAGCTACGCCTATAAGTCTTCCAGCAGCAACTACGTGCGGGCGGTTCGGTCATTGGGGGAGAAACCATGAATGAACAAGTCGCAATAGACTTATTAGAATTAAGATGTAAATTGGAAATATTAATTACCGAACGGGAGGGAATGAGAGCAGAAAATATGTGGAGAACTTGGACAAATTGTGCGCCTGCCTATACCGAAGATTCGTTTGCACTATTGGCAGGTAAGATGAAAAAGTTAGTGGGAAAGTTAGAGGAGAAAAACTAGTGCCGATTTATAGACATGGAGAATATAGGGGTAAATGTACCTATTGCTTAAAACAAAGTAACGACATTAGGGAAGCACAGATACGATGTGGTATAGCACGTGGTTTCTCAAACGACTGGACTAATTTCACCCATTGGTTATGTCCACGATGTAGAAAATATTTACATGGGTATTTTAGGTACAATACTAGATGGGAGAAGAAGAAACCATGACCTCACAAGAAATTATTGACTTAATTTATGCCTATGGAAAACTCCAGTATGAAATGGCTGCATGGTGGGTTATAGACTACCCTACATATAAGAAGAAGGAAAAGGAAAGGGATGAAGTTTTTAATAAAATAACAATCGAACTTGCTTATTTAGAAAATGAATTAAAGGAGAAACCATGAAAGGCAAGATATATAAATGCCACTTTGTCTATGAGGTTGAAAACGGCAAGTGGAGGCGGTCTGTTAATAGGATGCTGACAACTCCATTCTCTGTATTTGATATTGTAGTTTTCCATATTCAGAAATTAAATTGATAATCTCATGTGGTTTCATGTTTTATCTCTCCCTCATAATTATTGTATCTATCTCTTCATCATATTCAGTGACAGTATTACCTTGACTTTCTATAAAGTATATTCTGTGTTCACAATCCACCATGATGTTTTTGCAATGTCTTCCCCAATCAGCCGTCTCCTCGTCCCATCCAACTATCACCATCCCGAAGGCTGTGTTGGGACTCCACTCTGAGAATTGTCCTTGCATAATACGGCAGTAATCGGCACAGTCTGCTCCTTTATTTCCAAGACTAGGCACTTCATACCATTTGAGAAAGTCATCCAATGAACGTTTTGATATAAGTTTATATTGCTCGTCCCAGAATATTTTCCTATCATGTCCATAGTAATCACCCTCAAATATAGGTAATAATAATTTATTAAGTTCAACAACTCCTATCTCACCGCAGTATTCAGGAATTGGTTCGGGCAGGATAGAGGTAGTAGTTGTAGGGCACAGATAGGTTTCTATAATATAAAGTGCCTGGCAGAAATCGGTCTCTCCCCTGCATGACTTTAAATAGAGAAAAATGATAGCGAGATAAACTATCACCATAATTAAACATCCTCTCCAGATTCCTGTCATGCTATACACACTCTACCCTTTATTCGTTTTAGTTTTAAGATATCAAATACAGAGAATGGAGTTGTCAGCATCCTATTAACAAAGAAATAGCATTGCTTCCATTGACAATACCCAAGATAATTCTTGTGGGAGCATTTGGGTTAATGATATTATTATTGGCGGGCACTAATCAGTCAATACCAGAATATAAAGGGATTGTGTACTCAAATGGTAAACCTTATTATGTAATAGCGTGGGGAGTACAACGTGCATATTTTACAGAAATCTATGATTATAGCACACAGACTTGGCATTATTTTGGAGTACAAGATCACTCAGATTTGGCACTTATGAAACAATGGTATTTGAATGCAGAGCTTGTAAACAAAGTTCTTTATTGATTCTTTAAATAAAAAGGCATGAGTAGCTTAGAGGATAGAGCGCATGTGGTAACATGAGGAATGAGTTCGAGTCTCATCTCATGCCTTCAGATAAAATGCCCGCTCATCCCGCGCAATAGAAGTTTTTGAGTTTTTCACCGCACTAATCTGCACATCATAGCCCCCCTCTTCATCATCTGTCTTGGATTCCCAGTCATAATAATATTTGCCAATAGCACTTTTGGCCATATCTTCATTTATAATCTTAGTGACATCCCCTGTCGAAATAGTAATGACGGGTTCAATATCCTCACCGCTGCTACCGTCGAAATCAACATACTCTCCATCCACATCTTTAATCTCTACTTCTATTCTTATCGTAGTTCCTGCAATGTAAGTATTCATGCGTGACTATCCCTATTTGTTATCGTTAAAAAAAGAGTTTCTTGTGTGGCAATTTTCTGTGATAGATAATCTTGATTGCTTATTTCTTGAAATAGATATCTAGGACTAGAAATTATTTGATCGTATAATTGTTTTGTGTTAATCGAGATTAATAGTAATTCCATAAAGTTCCTTATTGATAATTGAGATTATAAAACAGGGATCGATATCCTCTGATTCAATACCTCCAAATCCCCACACGGAAATATTATTATAATTACTTCCGCTTCCTCCGTATCCATAACTGGGTAAATTCATACTGGCACTCGTTCATAGATATTTTCGTTTGCTGGTGCTCCTACCGAATCTTTGAGATTAAACACCCTGAGCGGTGTGCCATCATCATCATAAATAGTCAGCGTGTTGGCCGTTGCATCTATTTTGAGCCTATTATTTTCGAGCTTTTTGATATAATTGCAAAGAGTATTTATCGTTTCAGCCTGAGATTTTGTAGCGAGTTCTGTTACTCTGAACGGATGAAAAGTTTTTGCCACTGCATTTTCGTAAAATAATCCTATGAAAGTACCTGCTACATTGAAATTATAATCAAGATAATAAAGTCCTAATTCAATCTCAGTAAATGTTTGCAGGGCACTTTTTGCCAGCGATGGATTCCAAAAGTAGGCAGTAACAGTTTTTCCTGTGGCAAAATTCTCGCTCTTATAGATAATTCTATTAACACCAATAGAGTATAATTCAGCCATTTCATCTTATCCTACCATTGCAGGCGAACCAAGTGCGGTAACTTTGGCATCAACAGCGTCAACTTTGCCATCAGTAGTAGAATGAGCAGTTGTAATATCCGAGGTCTCCGCTGGGTCTGTAGGAATGGTATTAGTTTTAGCCACTATTGTAGCTACGGTATCGCCGATAGTATCAACATCCTGACCACATACTGCATATGCCTTGACCACCTTCCCATTAGCATCTGTAGTATTCGCCATGATGAGTATCCACTCGCCCTCGGCATCGGGCGTGAATGTGGCATAATATCTGCCAGTAGTCCCTATCTCAGTCATTGCTGCTATACACTTTGGAACATCCTTTGCATGTGTTTCATCATAGACATCCATCGTAACAGTTTTTCCCGTAGCGCAATTAACCGCCTGATAGGTTACTATAATCGCTACTGTACTTTTGTAAGTTCCTGCCGCCATTATTTTCTCCTTTTAAAAGCTATCCTTTTTGTGCTTCTGGTAGTTCATCTGTTTTGGATTTTATACTTGCGATATCATCAATAAAATATCCTACTTTGATTTCGCCCGCTACTACTGGATTAACACAATCTACATTAGAGCAGATAGCCTTAATATGATAGACATCATCTGCTAATCCATCGGTATCGAAATCATAATAATAATAGCCCTGTGCTTTCTCACTCATGTTTAAGGTAACATAACCCGCCTGCCATGCAGCACCAGTATACCACTGCCCGTTGCTTTCCCTCCAAATTGAGAGAGGCACGGTCTCGCCCGTTATCGGATCTCCGCTTTTATCAACAAAAAGAGCGGTTATTTTTTCTATTTCACCATTTGGGATACGCACTGTTTCCATTATTCTACCATGAACATCCTTCTTCCTGATACTGATACTGCATAATAAGTTTCAACTAATTGTGGTTCGCCCATTGACCAGTCATATCGCCTATTTGAGTTATTATTATCACTCACTCTTGACTCACCCATTACCCAGTCGTATCTCACAGATGAGGAGGCATAGACTATGGATACTATTGTGAGAATAAATAGCAGTATAATAATTATATATTTCATGATATCACAGGAACTACATCAACATAAAATATGTTGCTTTTGCCAGCCTCTTTGGTCTTGGCATAAAACCCACGAAGATAAAGAATGCCTGCCTTAACTGGCTGAACAGTAACAGTTAGTGATTGCCAGGCTGTTGACCCGTTAAAGTCAACTAGACCAGTTGATTTAACTTTCTTTCTCTTGTTTCCATCAAACCCATTAGTCTGAGTTGCCGTAATGTCAGTATTCCAATATTCAGCTTCAATCCAAAGTTGAGCGGCCGTTGGGTCTGCCGTCCAGTTTGCAGTATCACTACTATAAAAATACACTGTATAGGTCTTTGAGGTGGTATCTGCATAAATAGGATACTCAAATAATTGAAGGTTTGAGAGTTCCCATACTGATCCTATCTCGCCCCCTGGAGTTACCTTTATTGAACTTGAACCACCACCAGCCCTGATTACTGATGTAGAACTTTCAATCACTGCCGTATTGGCCGCAGAGGATAAACTAGAATATTGTCTGTTAAGCCCAACCGTCCCGTCGTGGTCTTCTGAATAAATTGTTGTATAGGTAGCATCAGTCCCTGTGCCAACAACTTCAATCGCATCATTTGAATTTAATTTAGTATTTCTCATTCTTACATGAGACAGATCAGTAGAGGAATTCCCATTTCTTATGTCTGCGACTATTGCCCCTTT
>Ga0315293_10007418_pt1 | contig 10186 bp, 12 predicted proteins | sample YL17G13_20_MG_FD_203071 | JGI IMG/M metagenome (GOLD analysis project Ga0315293, IMG submission 203071) | Sediment microbial communities from Yellowstone Lake, YNP, Wyoming, USA - YL17G13_20 | ecosystem: Environmental > Aquatic > Freshwater > Lake > Sediment | place: USA: Wyoming | collected... | reverse complement strand
CTTCGCCCTCTCCGCCGCAGCGGTAGTCTTCCACTCCAGCACGATGCCCAGCGTCCCGCTGTGCGGGCCGAACTCGTACTTGGAGAAGTCCATCGTGGCCCGCCCGTCGATGCGCTCACCGATGCCCAGTCCGCTCTTGTAGTTCAAGTCGAATGAGTACACCTGAGCCGAGACCTGGGTCCCGCCCAGCCCTGCCCAGGTGTCGTCTATGTACACCTTCGCAAGCGATGTCGGGATCTGCTCGACCGTGGGGAACGTGAGGGCCGGCGTGAAGGTCGATGTCGCCAGGGCGCGCCCGACCAGCGCCGCCTTGAGCTTCAGCATGTCGCCCAGCGCCCCGGAGATGGTGAACTCGGGGCAGAAGACATACGGGATCTCGGTATCCAGGGGAGTCGTCCCGTCGGTTATCTGCGCCTCCATTGTGAACGTGTCGGGAGCGGGATCGGCGGTCTCCGGCGCAAGGTACGTCCAGACTGTCGGGGATGTGCCCACGCCGACGACGCCGCCCTTGACGCCCATCGCCAGGATGTACATCAACTGCTCGTAGGACACCGCCATCTCAAGGGCGATCTCTGAGCCCTTGCGGATCACGATATCGCGCCCGCCGCGCACCTCACTGAGCACGCCGATTGGGGTGACGTCGCGCTTCACCTCGTCGATGGGGGTGATATCGAGCGCGCCGACCAGCCGCGCGGTGGCGGCGACGGCCGTGCCCCGGGTGCCTTCCTTCCCCATCTGGAACGATCGCATTGCTTGAATGGTCATTCAGGGCCTCCTCTCGCGTCGGCCTTCGCAGGGGCCGGAGTCTGTTCATGCTTCCACTTGCCGCTCTTCTTCAGGCCCGGAGTCCGGGCCTCGTGCTCGTCCATTTCCGCGTCGGTGAGATCGCCCGCTGGAACGCCGGGGATGAACTCGTCACCGCCTGTCCATTTCCACATGCTGTTCCCTCCTAGCCCGAGAAGGCTTTGCCCTCCTCGATATGCACTGTCAGCAGGGCATCGAAGCCCGTGTAGGCTTTCGCCCCATAGGTGAAGGATGACGCCTCTTCGACGGTCGGCCCCTCGATAGCGGTCGCTGTGGTCGATAGCGTCAGCTCATCGTCGAAGAGGTCTATGAGCGCCTCCCGGTAGGCGTCGACAAGGGCCGCTGCCTGGGCTAGATCAGCGTCCGTCAGCAGGAGCCGCAGGCGCACCGTGTAGTGCTTCGTTCGCACAGAGTTGGCGCGGTCCACGGTCACCGCTGGCGGATAGACGATCACGCACGGCACATCGCCGATGGTGCCCGGCGGGTTCGGGTAGACGCGATTGATCTCCGAGTCGGTGATCTCCAGCGTCTCCAGGACAGCGACAATGCGCGCCTTTGCGTCTGCCCAAGCCATCAGCTACCGAACTTCCTTTCAATGGCCACGGCTGCGCTCTTGCAGAGCTCGTGAGCCTTCTTCTCGCCCGCCTCCGCTGCGCCGGCCATGAAGTGAATCCCCTTGGTGCCCCGTGCCTTGATAGCCTGCGCCAGCAGCCACGGCCTAGTCGCTATCCCGTGTGATTTCGCCCATCGCTCTATCGCCTTCACCGGCGGCGGCTTGCCGGGGCGACGGCCCTCTTCAACGGTCATGGCGATCCCCTGCGTTCGCCGTGCCGCCATGCTTTCAGGCGGGAAATAGACCTTTGCCGATAGAGCCATCCCCTTGCCCGCGAATGAAACCTTCAGGGCATTCCCCAGCGTCCCCTTATCCCCCGCGTGGGGCTTCGCCCGCGTCCTTGCATCTTTGAGGATCCACTCCGCCAGTTGAGTAAGCCCCATCTCGACGGGCTCCAGCGCCCGTCCGAGTTTGGCCTTCAGCTTCTCTAGCCCCTGCACCTCGACCGTCGTTGCTGGCATCTCACGCAAACCATTGCTGCTTGGCGTACTGGCGCTCCATGTCCAACAGGAGCGCGCTCATGTTCGGCGACACGTTGACCGCCGTCTCAATGCTTTGCAGGGTGAGCGTGGCGCCTGCCTCCAGCATGTCCCTGAGCTGGCGCGTTACGCTGATCGTCGCCTCCCTGATGGCGCCGGGCACCGCCGGCCAGCCGAAGGAGGCGGTCACCTGCACCGCCCGCGCACGCTCGGGCCAGCGCCACAGCCTCCCGTTGCCGGGTATGATCTCTAGGTTCTCGAACGGCCAGACCTCCGGCCCCTTGTCCGCGTTAGCGGGCCCGACCCAGAAGTGGGTGTCGCGTATCAGCGTCTCATCGGCGGCGTCGAAGTCGAAGTCTCCATCCAGGTCGACCTTGACGATCAACCCCGTAGCCGTGGCGATATCCGGGACGTACAAGCGCCGCTGGCCGTTGCCGTCGAGCGTGCGCACCACGACCGCCGCATCGCGGGAGAAGAAGCGCCTCAGCCGCTGGTCGAGGTAACGCGAGACGGCCATGAGCTGGGAGAGCAACCTGTCGTCGTCCGTGGCATCGATATGGTCGACGCGCGCCCTGTACTCCTCACACGAAGCGTAGGCATCCGAAATTGCCGCTACCATTGGCTACCTCTTGCGCCGCGCCTTGCGCCTCTTGTTCTCGGGCTGGACGATCGCCTTGTTCTCCGAAGCCTCGACCTGCTTGTCTTCAGCCGGCTCGACCTGCTTGTCCTCAGCCCGATCGCGTCCCTTCACTACCAGCCTCCCGTCGTTGACCTCGATGCCGTACTCTTCGGCGGCGGCGCGGTCTAGCTCACAGCCTTTCCCTACCAGCAGTGAGCGCTGGTCGGTGTCGTTTTCCTCGACTACACGCGCGCGATCGGCGGTGAGGTACAGGTTCCTATCTGCCTGCATCGTGTCCCTCCTTACTGCTTCGCCACGCCGTGTACGTTAGCGATCCCCACGTTCCCCGCGCCGGCAGACTTCACCACCACGCGATAGTAGGAGTAGGGAGCCTGGGCGACGGCGTAGCTGTCGATGCCCGCCGCTGCCACCGACGCCTCGGCCTTCACGTCTACCGCATCCGAATAGTCAGATACGTTGGCGCCCTGGACCTTCCAATGGATCGCATTGGCCACCGCCGAGTTGACGATGGTGTAGGAGACCGACCGGAACGCCCGGGCGTCTATCGTGCTGCCGGTGACGGCGGCGTAGGTATCCGTCGTGTTCTGGGCGGCGGGGTTGACGAGATCAATGACCGACGCTGACCCAATACCCGACGCCCCCGCTGGGACAATCGTGGTGATCGTCATTCCAGCCTCCCTCCTACGTCTGCAAGAGCTCGACGGTGACCGGCGTGGCGGCCAGCGCCGAGTTCAGGTCGATGGTATTGCTCTCCAGCACCGTCGCGCTGAAGGCTACCGTGGGCGCCGTGCCCTCAAGCACCTTGTTGAGGTAGGCCCGTTGGACCGTGTTGCGCGAGAGGCGCTGTCCCAGCCCCAGCACGTCGCCGAAGCCGATAGCGGTCGTCGCACCGTTGCCGTCGTGGGCCGGGATGGTAACTGAGGTCACCTTGGCGAACGCCTTGGTCCCGGCGACGGTGCCCGGCGTGTCAACTGTGAACACGGGCAGCGTCTCAGTGATGGCGTTCCCTTCCCTGTCGTAGCCCGCGAGCACCACCGCGATCGCCTTGATGTCCCCCGCTGTACCCCCGGCGGTAGCCGTGATGTTGCGCGGGACCTCCGGCTGGATGATGCCCGTCGTGATCACCTGGGGCGCGCTGTTGTCGGTTACGGCGGCCAGGATGCCATCGGTGTCAGCCACCGCCGGCAACCCTGCGGCCCCGAGCGATGTCGTCGCCCCAGTGCCGTCGTGGGCCGGGATGGTGACCGACGTCACCTGGGCGAACACCTTCCACCCCGTCACGCTTCCCGCCGTGTTGACCGTGAAGACCGGCAACACCTCGGTGATCGCTGCGCCGAGGGGGTCGACGCCCACGACGGTCACTTGGATCGCCTTGATGTCAGCGGCTGTCCCGCCCGCCGTTGCCGTGAGACGGCGTGGCCTGTCCAGCGGGAGTATCCCCGTCGTGATGACTTGCTGTGCCCCGGTGTCGGTTACGGCTGGGAGAACGGCGGCGACACCGAGGGCAGCAGCGCCTATCTCCAAGACCATCACCCGGCGTCCAGTGCCGGGCATTACCACTCCTCCGTCTATGACTGGCATGTTCAACCTCTTTCTAAGGGCTTCGGGAGGCGAGGCTACCCCCGCCTCCCGCCCTCGGATGCTAGATTCCTGTAATTTTGCAGAACGCTGTGGGCCGGTAGATCGGGAACGCTACCCGAAGGTCGGCCCTGATCGCCTGCTTGCCCAGGATGAAGTAGTCGCTGTGGGCGTTGGTCACCTGGATCTCCACCCCCCTGCGAGCGGCCAGCTCGCAGTGATTGGCGAAGTCGCCCACGAGACCTGTGTTCTCGGTGATGGCGTCCGTCTCCACGACGGGAAGCCCCCAGATGCGGGCGGGTCCCGCGTCGGCGGGCGAGCCCCAGATGTAGATGCCATCCGCCGTGCGCAGGAGGCGCACGCCCTGCCAGTCGTTCGGGTGCAGCACAACCGCGTTCGGCAGTGCCCGGCCCGTAACCCTGACAAGCACCATCGCCTTGTAGATCGCGTCGGGCACGGGGTCAGCGCCCAATGCCTGCGACTGCACGCCCACGACGTTGCAGAGACCCATCAGGTTCGGGGCCGCGCCGTTACCGACGAGCACCTGGCTATCGAGCCGCTGCCTGAGCATGAAGGTCAAGCGGTTGTTGATGTAGCCCTGTACCTGGGGCACATCCTCAAGCTGCTCGTCCGTCACCGGCAGCCACGTTGCGATCTTGCGCACGTTGCTCGACCTCTCGGTCAGCGCCAGCGCGGAGTCGGCAGATGTTATCCCCTCCGCCACTTCTGCCGCAGCATTGGTGAAGGTCGTCTCCTCCATGTACACGACGGCCGCCTGGCTCGTCGCGCCCTGAGGGATGATGTCCAGCACCTGGATGGGCCGGGTGGCGTACTCCACCATGCGGCCCGTGCGCGTGGTCTCAGGGAGCCAGCCCGCGGTCGTCTGGAAGAGCGTCTTGAGCTCAACGTCCAGCTCCGCCTTGGGACCCTCACCGCCCTTGTAGTCCTTCAGGGCGGGCGACTCGACGCACAGCTCACCGAGGCTCTTGAACGGCACATCGGCCTTGCCCGCGCCGGCGCTTGGGTGAACCATCGCGCTCGCGGGGGCGTTCAGGTATTCGCCTATCCTCTTGACGTTGTCCCCAGCCTTGGCGACGGCCTGGAGCTCCTCCACTTCCGCGCCGATAGCGCTCAGCTCGTCGTTGAGCCGCTTGATCTCAGCGGCAATCGCCCGGCTGTCGCCCTTGATGGATGTCACCTTCGAGGCGTCGAGGTCTTCGCCCATCTCCTCGAAGATGGCGTGCAGGGCCGCCTGCTTCGCTTCGAGCTCGGCCCTCTTTTCGTCCAGCTTGGTCATTTCGTTTTCCTCCTTAACCCACCTGCGGGAGCGCCGCAAGCGTCCTTTGATACTCCAACTCAAGGCGCTCAAAGAGCGCCGTGTCGACAGGCTCCGTCTCCTTCAGGAGCTGCCCCAGGTCGTCGCCGACCTCGGAGAGCGCCTTCAGCAGAGTCGCCAGCCTGTCCCTCTTTGCCGCGCTGAATGTGCGGCTGTCCTTCGCTCTCAGGTCAGCAAGCGACCTAGAGCGCTCAACGAACGCTGACACCTCGGCAAGCAAGGCGTCGGCGCGGTCTGCACCTTGTTCGTAGGTCAATTCCAATCCCTTGATCGCCAGCGTCCCCGTGTCGATGCCGGCGCCCTTCATGACGGGCGAGACCTCGGGCACCTCCAGTTTCTTGAGGAAGCGCACGTGTTGCCCCTCGAAATCGCCCTCCTCTGAGTCCAGCACGTTGAAGCCGTAAGACCACTCCTGGAGTTCTTCCAGCCCCTTGACGGTGCGGTAGGTGTCCGCTCCGCCGATCGTGTCCATGAAGAAGCGCCCATCCATGACAGCCCGCTCCCCGTCGACCTGGATCGCGCCGCGGCCCACGGGGAGTTCGTACCACTTGTGCCCCCAGGAAGAGATGCGCACGGGAGCGCCGTCCTCGAAGGCACCGGGCAGGGTGACATCCCCATCCTTGTCGATGACGTTGAAGGTGCTGAAGACGGCGAGGACCGAGCCCTCCGGCGCGCCTTCTTTCAGTTGCAGCTTGATGTTCTTGAATTCCATGATGGCCTCCTAACCCGGCTCGACCGTGCAAGCGCACCCAGTATGCAGGGGCGGCTCAAGATCGGTTACCGACTGCCCATCCATGTCGTCGCAGATGGGGCAAGCATCCGCGCCTGCCACCCATCTGGCCGACAGTCCGGCCTTGCGATACGTCTCTGTACTCACGGCACTACCCAGCCGACTGGTCTCCCAATCTCCCGTCTTGCCCGGTCGTTTCTCCGCCCACTCAGCGAAGCGTCCCGTGAGGGCTTCAACTGGGGCGACACCTTCAGCGATGGCCTTCTCCGCCACGCTGCGAATCTGGCCTCGGGAAGAGCTCGCCCAGAAGGTCCCGATGCCCTCAGCGTAGGCATCGAGGAACGCCATCATCTCCGGCGTCATAGCCGCTTGCGCGCCGACTTCCGCCGCCGCCACTCCCAGCACCGCTTCGCCGTAGGTCATGACGACGGGCAGCATCGCCTTCTTCACCACAGACGGGTAGGTCTCGTAATAGGCGTCGTTGGCCGCAACAAAGTCAGCCATCGCCTTTGTGCCGTGCGCCTTCTTCGGCCCCACCAGCCGGCGCGCCAGGGGCATGATGTCCTTCTCTTCGCCGGCAACAAGGCTTGCCGCTACCTCTTCAAAGAGGCTGCGATGTGCCTGGGCAAGCTGCCGGCGGACTGCGACGGTGCGCGCCTTCGCCGCCTTGACCGCGCCTCTGTGCGCCGCCTTGACCGCGCCTCTGTGCGCCGCCTTGCCGCCGAAGGCCGGTATCTCAATCATGTTCATGGGACGGATGAAGATATCGTGCTCGGGGTTCACCGGGAGCCCCACCGCTCGGCGGGCGTCAGAAACCATCACAAAGCCCGCGTTGACTCCCGCGCCCATGCGCGAGAAGAGATGGTCCATGTCAGGCTGTAGGACGCGCACGCGGCTCAGGTCGAACTCCACATCGAGACTTGGGCGCTTGTCGAAGTCGGGCAGCAGTTGGGTGCGCAGATCCGCCGCCCGGAGCTTTTGAGTGGGGATAATGTTGCCCTCGTAAGCGGCCTCTCGCGCCTCGTGGAAGTTGGTAAAGGTCGAGCGGTCGAGGCCCGCGCCCAGACCTACCACAACCGCGGCCACGCCGAAGACGGCGGTCACGCGCTCCTCGGGGACACGTCGCAGGTTGCGCAGGTTCATCTGCTCCGGCGAGAAGGACAGCACACTCACGTCGGTCGGCGCCGTCATTACCATGGGCTCACCGCGCCTGTCGCCGCCGAACTTCGCTTTGAAGTCCTCCTTGATTTTCTCCGCCGCCTCGGGACTGGCGCCGGCGCCGGGTCCCTTCGGCGACAACACGACACCGGGGATGCCCAAATTGCGCATGAGGCTGGCCGTCAGGTTCGCCGCCTCTTCGTCGGTGAAGATTTCGCGCATCAGCGAGTACAGTTGAGAGCGCCCCTTGCGCAGGTTGTCGGGGTCGATATCGTCGCGGAAATGGATAACATCCTGCTCCGCGAACTTCAACGGGTCGCGCAGGGGGTCGGGCTTGTACTCGTAGTGGGAGATGAAGGTCAGGCCGTCCTCCGGCCACTTGGGTTCAATCATGGATGACGGCGCCCACCACAACTGCACCACCTTGCCCGCTTGGGAGCGCACCTTCAACCAGTAGCCGTTGCCAGTGAGGGCAAGGTCGGCAACGGTAGCCTTCCACAGCAGCGCACCGGAGTAGTAGGGATTGGGCCTCTCAAGCAGCTTGAGCATGGGGTGCCCAGGCACGCGCTCCCTGCCGCCGTCGGGCTTCTCGTCCACTACCATGACCGGGGCTTCCGGGAAGGTTCGCGCTATCCAGTTGACGACGGCGACGACGATATTGGAGCGGCTGCCGTCGCCGACCTCCTTCGCGTAGTCGAAGCGCGTCCCCGGTAGCCGGCCGGCAGACCACCACGGCCGGCCCTGCCCCGCCCAGCGCATAGTGATGCCCTTGAACCCTCTGCCGATTGCCGAGAGCGTTTTTCGTATCATGCTGATGTCCACATCACTTCTTTTTCCTCGTGCCTCATGGCCCGGTCGAGCGCATTGAGGAGAGCGCTCACGCCGTCGATCTTGCCGCTCGACGCCGCCTTGTCGGGCTTCAAGTTGCCGGCGGGGTCCTGGCGCACCGACAAGTTGTCCACATTCCAACGCAGGATAGGATTGCCCCCGTGTCGTAGGCTGCGCTCCAGGAGGCGTCGATGGAACTCAGCGGTTGGACCCGACAATCCACTGAAAGACTGACCGAGCTGGGCCACCTCTAGGCCCGCGTCAGTCAGGTCGAGCGCGATGTCCTTGGCGTGCCAGGGGTCAACGTTCGTACTCACGAGCTTGAAGCGCTTCGCGTCTTCGAGGATCTGCGCCGTGATGAACGGCCCCCGGATGGTCGCGCCGGGTGTCGTCTTGAGCCAGCCCTGGCGCACCCACGTCTGGTAGAGCGTGCGGTGCGGGTTGTCGCTGTCGGCGAGGCGCTCTTCGGGCACCCAGTAGCGCATCAGAACCTCGAGGAGGTCACGCTCGCCAGGGAAGAGCAAGCCCCAGGCCGTCATGTCGTTGGTCTCGCCCAGGTCGAGCCCGCCGTAGCACGTGCGCCCCAGCAACTTAGCCTCGTCGACGATGCCCGCGTTCTCATCCCAAAGTTCCAGGTCTATCCAGCGGTTCGCCTGTACCGTCTTGGGGTCGTTGAGCAACAACCGCCGGAAGGTGTTCTCCTTCGCCGGTGAGTGCTTCGCCTGGAGCGCCTGCGCTACCATCTCGCCCATGTCCCTGAATGTGCCCAGGCCCGGATTACAGGCCCGCCAGACCTTACGGCTGCGCCAGTCCGCGCCCTCCACGGGCTCGCGGATGTAGGTGAAGAAAGTCGGGTCCTTGACAACGCCATCAAGCACCTGTTTCGCATACTGATAGACCTCGTGCCAGACCGAAGTCTTGTCCCATCCCGCCGTCGTGATCACCACGATCAAGGGCTGCGACCTCGCGCCGGAGGCCGTTGACAGCGCATCCCAGAGGTCGCGCTTTGGCCAGGCGTGCAGCTCGTCGGCTATCAGGCCGTGCACGTTGTAGCCCCAGGCCCCGGCGACGTCCGCTGCAATGGCCCTGTAGAAGCTCCCCGTCTTCGGGAGGATGATGCGCTTGGTCGAGTCGATAACCTTGGCGCGCTTCGCCAAGGGTGCGCTGCGCCGTGTCATCTGAGCGGCAACGTCGAAGACGAGGCTCGCCTGGTCGCGGTCGCAAGCCGCGCTGTAGACCTCCGCTCCCTGCTCGCCGTCCCCGAAGAGAAGATAGAGCGCTATCGCCGCGCCCAGCGTCGACTTCCCGTTCTTGCGCGGGACTGAGATATAGGCCGTGCGGTATTGGCGGTTGCCGTCCGCATTCAGCGTCCCGAAGAGCGGCTCGATGATGTCCTCGCGCTGCCACTTCTCCAGCTTGAACTTGGAGCCCGCCCAGCGCCCCTTGGTATGGGGCAGGTGCTCGATGAAGTTGACCGCCCTCTGTGCGCGTTCCTTGCTGTAGTAGGAGGTGTTCATGCATCAATCGAGCTCCGGCCAATCGTCTTCGCTCTCGCTCTTGGGCACCTGAATGCGCGTGCGCGCCGCAGGAGTCAGGCCGAACTCAGAAGCGAAAGCGCGCACGGCGTGCCATTCCTTCAGTGCTATCGAGACCTCTGGGCGCTGCTGGATGTAACCGTTGGGTGTCTCAAACGTCATCCCCTTCTTGGTCAGCACGGCCTCCGCCTGAACCGCTCGCGCATACGCCTGGCAGTAGGCGGTAAGAGCCCCCCGATCCACGATGGTCAAAAGGCCCATTCTCTCGAGCTCCGGGACGATGCGAACCCACTCGCGCTTCGCCTCCGGCAGCATCCACTCCGGGCGCGTCGGTCGAATCGGCGTAGGCTTTGGCTCATTCTTGTTGAGCTTCTGATGCCCGCGATTCCCCTCGATGAGGCGCAAGGCCGTCGGCTTTGGTGCAGGGCCGCCTCTTGGCATCAGCGCTCCCCCCTTGTCAAGACCCTAGGGCGCTCAAGCAGCAT
>Ga0315293_10007417_pt1 | contig 10186 bp, 7 predicted proteins | sample YL17G13_20_MG_FD_203071 | JGI IMG/M metagenome (GOLD analysis project Ga0315293, IMG submission 203071) | Sediment microbial communities from Yellowstone Lake, YNP, Wyoming, USA - YL17G13_20 | ecosystem: Environmental > Aquatic > Freshwater > Lake > Sediment | place: USA: Wyoming | collected... | reverse complement strand
TGGAGGCGGCATCCGGATTTGAACCGGAGAATAACGGTTTTGCAGACCGTCGCCTTACCACTTGGCTATGCCGCCGCTGGAGCGGGAAACGGGATTTGAACCCGCGACTTCAACCTTGGCAAGGTTGCACTCTACCGCTGAGTTATTCCCGCTTTTTCCCCATAACAACTAAAAATTACAAGATTTAAGATTCGATGTCAATAGGGAATTGCGGAACACATGATGGGGAGACTGCTCAATTACGGAATGAGGAATGCAGAATCTGAAATAATAGATGAGGTGACGCGGAGACGCGGGGAACATAGACAAAGGCGAAGAGAAAAAAGGATAAGGAGATAGGGCGATGAGAAGGTAAAGAGAAAGAACACCAAAAAATCAAAAACCCATGATTCCAGCACTCCATTACTCCAATATTCCGCTTTTTTATATGATAATTTCTTTTAGGAATTTTCTAAAGTAGGCAACGCCTGAATAGACGGCCAGGAGGAAGGCGATCCAGAGAAGGACCATCCCTACAAAATGGAAATCGATCGAGAAATATTCTCCATTAAGGATGAGAAAAAAGATGGAAGCCGCTTCAAAGACCGTTTTATATTTTCCCAGATGACTGGCAGCGATGACAATGCCTTGGGAGACGGCAATTCCCCTCAGCCCCGTCACCGCAATCTCCCTTCCGACGATGACAATGACCATCCAGAAGGGAATTCCTCTTGCTGGGATGAGAGCGATGAGAGCCGTGACCACCAGAAGTTTGTCAGCGAGGGGATCCAGAAATTTCCCGAGGGTTGTCACCACTCCACGACGTCTGGCCAGATATCCATCCAAGGTATCGGTCACCGCTACGAGGAGAAAGAGAAAGGCAGTGATGACTTGATAGATCCGGCCCGAAGAGAAAAGCAAAATGAGAATAATAGGAATGGCGAGAATCCGGATGATGGTCAGCCCGTTTGGCAGGCTCAATATCTGTTGACGATTCAGTTTTTCCATGAACGAGCTCTGTCTTTAGATCGCAGATTGAACAATCTCAAACCCTTTCCCCTAGACCATGGTCAGGATAGCGTTGGATAGGTCGCCATTGCAGATTATAATGCGTAATTTGGGATTTGTAAATTTAAATTATCATCCCTATCGGGTGACTTGCCTGAATGGAGGGCCAACGCTTATAGGACTGACAAACGTTTATAAGACTGATAGTATCCTAATACTCTTCGGATGTAATCCACTGTCTCCCGATAAGGCGGGATCGAGCGTAACTCGTAAACGAGGTTTTCCCCTGCGTTGTAAGCAGCTAAAGAGAGTCTGAGATCGTTATTAAAAAGGGAGAGAAGGTACTTAAGATAACGGACGCCGCCTTCGATATTTTCCTTGGGATTATAAATATTCAGGACATTCATTCGCAGGGCGGTCTGTGGCATCAGTTGCATCAGCCCCTTCGCTCCTTTTCTCGAAACAGCATAGGGATTGAATCCCGATTCGACGTGGATCATTGCCTTGATTAAGGCAAACTCAATTTGATATTTCTTTGAAAATTCAGAAATCAGCGGGTCATAATAGCTTGGATCTTTCGCATAACGAATGGGAAGGTCCGATCCCTGTTCCACATCTTCTTTGCTTTCTTTAATATAGAGTTTAAATTTAGAATCTCTTGGACAATTGGTGAAATGGATTACTCCTCTTTCGTCTTCATAACGATAAATGCCAGCAAAAGAAGGGGCCGTCAGGAAAAATAGAGATAAAAATAAAAATGTAGCGACGATAAATTTCTTCATCAAAACCCAATCCCCACTCTTAAATTTGGTAAACAAGTTACCATAACTTGTCACTTCTTGTCAATTAAATTTGGGCATCCATTCCTTACCAGCCTTAGAACCCCTTAAAATAAAAGGAATTTCTAAAATCAAGGGCCAATTGGCGATAAATAACAAATGCAAACTTTATGCCGTTTATTTCCTTTGTCCTAAAAAAGGAGGTGGGGTGATGCATCCGACAGGATGGGATGATGCTCCTGTGATCGACCCATTGCAACGGCCTTTCGCTTTTATTTACAGCCCGGTAAATTTCTCTTGACACGCCTCATGAGTTTTTTTATACTTACCGGTAAGTAAACAAAAGATGCTCTTTTTGCCCCCCTGGAAAATGGGAGGTGAAAAACAAAATGCCTCAGACAAAAATGAAGCATGTACCATCCGATCAGACGGTCCGTGAGCGTCTCCTCACATGCGCCACGAAATTGTTCACCCGAAAAGGTTACACCGCTACAACGGTCCGTGAGATCGTGGCGGCCGCTGGGGTGACCAAACCTGTTCTTTATTACTACTTCCGAAATAAAGAGGGAATCTACATCGAATTGACCCGGGGGGCCTTCGCCAAGTTCGATGCCCTTCTTGATGCCTCGCGAACACAGCGAGGGAGTGCCACCGAAAGGTTGTTGCATCTCTCTGATCAGGTATTCTCCCTTTTTATGGAAAATATCGAGGTGGCGAGGTTGATGTACTCCATCTATTATGGACCACCGCAAGGGGCCCCTTTTTTTGATTTCGACACCTATCATATCAAATTTCATGATGCCATCAGGCGGCTCGTCAAGGAGGGAATCCGAAAAGGGGAGTTCCATACGGGGAACGCTAATGATATGATGTGGGCCCTCCTCGGCGCCGTCAACGTGGCTATGGAGGTTCGCCTTTGCCATCCGGAGATAGGAATGGAACGAAAGAGATTGGTCCGGATTCTTAGACTCATTCTCCAAGGGATTTCATCACAAAGAGCCAGACAGGAGGAAAAACGAAAATGATCAGGAGACTTGCGCTTGGGGCAGTGCTGCTCACTTTATGGATCGGCATCTCAGGGTGTTCCAGCAAGGAAGGCAGTAAAAATCCAGACGCAAAAACGACGGGCCGTCCCGCTGTGGCCGTGGAGGTCACCAAGGTTGGAGCGATAGACCTCATCGAAGGCATTGAGGTGGTGGGTTCGCTCTCTCCTAAGTTCAGTGCGGATGTCAAATCCGAATATGCCGGAATCGTTACCGAGGTCTCTGTTACAGAATGGGTGAGAGTAAAGAAGGGAACCCCGTTAGCGAAGATTGATACCCGTGAGATCGAGACTGTCCTTCAGAAAGCCAAGGCTGCTGTAGAGATGGCAAAAGCCAATCTCTTGCAAGCGGAGGTGGCAGGGAACCGAGCTGAACGGGAATATAACCGTCTGATCAAACTGAAGGAGTTTGGGCTGGTGACACAACAGAACCTCGACGATGGTCTTACGGAAAAAGAGGCAGCTGCTGCTAGAATTGCGTCAGCCAAGGCCCAATTGAAGGCTTCGGAAGAGGATCTGCAACAGACCCAGACACGGCTTTCTAAGACCATCATCTATTCACCCATTGAAGGAGTGGTTTCTTTCCGGGGGGTCAATGTGGGGGATCTTGTTGGAGAGATGGGCTCGCCAAAGATAATGTTCAAGATTATCGATACCCGGATTCTGGATCTCACGGTCACCGTTCCTTCCGGGGAGATGGGGATGGTCCGTGTGGGCCAACCCCTCACCTTCTCGACGGATGCCATTTCAGGAAATCACTTTACGGGGAAGGTCATGTTTATCAATCCTATGGTGAACGAAGCAGACCGCTCGGTCAAGGTGGTTGCCGAGGTCGAGAATAGGTCAGAACAGTTAAAGGGTGGACTTTTTGTGAAGGGTCGGATCCTCACAGGAAAACGAGCCGGTATTCTCCAGGTCCCACGGGCCAGCCTTCTCACCTGGGATGTGGCTGGAAAGAAGGGAGATCTGTTCGTCGTCAATGGAGGGATTGCAAAGCGGCGTACGGTCCAGACGGGAAGCGTCATGGGAGACTTTGTGGAGATCAGATCAGGACTTGCTCCAGATGAACAGGTCGTGACTCGCGGCGGATTCAATCTCAAAGACGGTGATCGGGTGGATATTACCCAGGTCAATGGAGGTTGACATGGAAGCCAAGAGGATGTTCCTTTCTGATCTCTCGATCAAGCGGCCCATCTTCGCGGCGGTGATGATGCTGGCCTTGGTCATCCTGGGGATTTTCTCCTACCGTCGCCTAGCCATCGACATGTTTCCGGATGTGGAAATCCCGGTCCTTTCGATCATCACAAAATACCCGGGTGCCTCTCCCGAGACGGTGGAACGGGAGGTAACGAAGCGCATCGAGGAGGCCGTCAACCCGATCTCCGGTGTCAAGCATGTCATGTCCACTTCCCGGGAAAGTGTATCGTTGGTAGTCGTCGAGTTCAATCTAGAAGTCAAGATCAATGAAGCTTCCCAGGAGGCCCGTGCCAAGATCAACGCCATCCGGGGCGACCTGCCCCAGGGGATCGAGGAACCGATCATCCAGAAACTTGATTTCTCCTCTATTCCAATCATCTCTCTGGCCGTACGTTCGGATGCCCTTTCTCCCAAGGACCTGACTACCCTGGTCGAGAAGAAAGTCAAACGCCGTTTCGAAAACATTTCTGGCGTGGGAAAGGTTGACCTGGTCGGGCAATCGAAGCGTGAGGTGAACATCAATATTAATCCTTCCCGCCTGGAAGCGCTTGGAATGGGCGTGGATGAAGTGATCGCAGGTCTTCAGTCAGAAAATGTCAACACGCCCCTCGGCCGGCTCAATCGCAACAGTTCCGAATACCCTCTGCGCATTTCGGGAAAGCCGGATGTCGTGGAGAAATTCAAAACGATGGTCATCGGCCAGCGCAACGGCCGTCCCATCATGCTATCTGAGGTGGCCGAGGTCAAGGATGGCATCGAGGAGCAGCGGTCTCTGGCCTTTGTCAATGGCGTCCAGGCTGTTTCGCTGGACATCCTCAAACAGTCTGGAGCAAACGTTGTGGGGGTGGTGAAACTGGTGAAGAAGGAGATTGAAAAACTCCAACCCGAACTTCCCCTGGGAACGAATATCGAGATCGTGCGCGACGGATCGATCATAATCCGTGATTCTGTCCGGGACGTCCAGGAAACGCTCATCCTCGGGGGCATCTTGACTATTTTTATCGTCTTCCTTTTCCTCAATTCCTGGCGTTCCACGGTGATCACAGGGCTCACCCTCCCTATCTCTGTCATTTCATCGTTCATCATCATGAACTTCCTTGGGATGACACTGAATGTGTTGACCCTGATGGCTCTTTCTCTCGCCATTGGATTGCTCATCGATGATGCCATCGTCGTCCGGGAGAACATTGTTCGCCACCTCGAGCGCGGGCAGGATCACTTCGAAGCGGCTCGAGAGGGAACAGGTGAAATCGGACTCGCCGTCCTGGCCACCACTTTCTCCATTGTGGCAGTTTTCGTTCCCGTGGCTTTTATGAAGGGGATCGTGGGCCGTTTTTTCTTCCAGTTCGGGATGACGGTGACCTTTGCGGTCCTGATCTCCCTCTTTGTCTCGTTTACCCTCGACCCCATGCTCTCTTCCCGATGGTACGACCCGGATATTGAGAGGAAGGGGAAAAGACACTTGGTCGCTCGGGTTCTGGACCGATTCAATAATTGGTTTGACCGAACCGCAGATCGTTACCGCATCGTCATTGCCTGGACTCTGGAACACCGAAAAAAAGTCCTCCTGACCGCGTTCCTCTCTCTTGTGGCTGGTCTGGTGGTCTTCAAGTTCTTTCTCCAGAGCGAGTTCTTTCCCGGGTACGACCAAGGAGAATTTGAAGTGAACTTCACGACCGCCCCGGACGCCTCCGTGGAGGAGACGCGGGGAAGAGTCCGTGCTGTCTTAAATGCTCTGAAAGGAATCCCCGAGATTCAACATACCTATGCCACGATCGGAGCGGGCGACCAGGGAACCGTCCGTGATGCGAAGGTTTATGTCGAGCTGGCCGACCGCAAGGAGAGGAAGCGCTCTCAGAAGGCGATTCAAGAGGACACCCGTGCCCGTCTCCAGAAGGTTCCCGGGATCCTGCCCTTCATCACGGAGGCAGGGAGGATGGACAACCGGAAACCCCTTCTCGTGAATGTCCGGGGGGATGATATTTCCCTGCTCAAGAAATATGCTGCGGCATTAAAAGAGAAGATGTACCAGATTCCGGGAATCGTCGACATCGAAGTCACGCTGGAACAAGACATCCCGGAGTACCGTTTGACTGTCGACCGGGAGCGGGCGGTTGACGTTGGAATCACGACAGCCCACATTGTGCGGACGGTAGGCACATTGGTGGGTGGACAAACGGTCACCACCTATGAGGACGAGGACGGCGACGCGGTGAACGTTCGCGTCAGACTCCCGGACACGCTCAGGCAAGATCTATCCCAGGTTGAAAGGCTCAGGCTGGCTGTCCAAAGACCGGGGAATGGTCCTACACTCATTCCGCTGGGCGAACTGGTTTCCTACTCCGTAAAGTCGACTCCTTCGGAGATCGACCGCCAGGACCTGACCCGGCAGGTCGTGATTTCGGCGAACCTGGACGGTCTGCCCCTCGGTACAGCTCTCGAAAAGGTGAGCTTCGCCGCCTCCCAAATCCATATGGCACCGGGATACCACGTGGTGTTTTCCGGAGAAGCGGAACACATGGCAGAGTCGTTCGGATACATGGCAGAGGCTCTCATCCTGGCGATCCTTCTTGTTTATCTTATCCTGGCGGCCCAATTCGAGTCGTTCATCGATCCGCTCTCGATCATGCTCTCTCTGCCCCTTTCTCTCATCGGGATGGCAGGGATGCTCCTGCTCACCGGCGATACGATCAGCATGATGTCGCTCATCGGCCTCATCATGCTGATGGGGCTCGTGACGAAGAATGCGATCCTGCTTGTCGATTTTACCAAGGTTCTTCGGTCCCGAGGCATGAACCGGACAGAAGCGCTCATCACAGCAGGTCGGACGAGACTCCGTCCCATCATGATGACGACTCTGGCCATGATCTTTGGAATGTTGCCCCTTGCTCTCGCACTTGGGGCAGGAGCGGAGATGCGGGCACCCATGGCCCGTGCGGTTGTCGGTGGGCTGATCACGTCGACCTTTCTCACCTTGCTCGTTGTACCGGTGATGTACTCTTTTCTTGATGATTTCGGCAGTTGGATACAGAAACGCTGGAAAGGGAAAAAGGAGGGCTAATCCATGCTCAGGATGGTTGCGACAACAGGCCGGAAGAGTCTCTTCTTCTCCATCGTTCTTCTTTTGCTGATCGTCTTTCCTGGTACCCTTGCTTTCACCGAGGCTTATGGAGAAGAAAAAGAGACCCGGGTCCTCACCCTGGAGGAGGCCCTTCGTATCGCGGCAGAAAAAAACCACGATATTCAGAAGGCTCGCGAATACCGAAACTACGTAGAGGCCATCTATGTTCAGGAGCGTGCGGCGGCTCTCCCTCAGTTCACCATCACCTCTCACGTTGCCAGTGCAAGGGATGAGAGCCAGAAGGCCTTAGGCTCTTTCGTCCCATTGAAAAACAACACTCGTTCCGCAGAGGTGGGGCTTTCACAGGCTCTTTATACGTGGGGACAGATCGGGGCAGCGATGCGCGCTGCAAAGGTAGGCATCGCCACCGCCGAGGATCAGCTACGAATCTTTCGTCAGGCGGCTTTTCGAGATGTCTCCGCTTCTTTTTATGATATCCTCCTCGCGAAAGAACTTCATGCCATCGCCATACAAAATCTGGAACAGAAGAGACGTCATTACGATGAAGCCCATAAGAAGCATGCCGCCGGAGTAGCTACCGACTACGATGTGCTGGTCGGGAAGGTGGATGTCGAAAATGCCCAGCCTGCGGTCATCCGGGGAGAGAACCTGATTTGGATCTCAAGAGAAAGACTTCGGTTTCTGCTAGGAACCGATGGAAAGGAAGTGGATGTCAAGGGAACCCTAGAGACAGGGATCTTCTCCTACCCCGAGTACGGGGAAGCAGAGGAAGTCGCAAGAAAACACAGACCGGAACTCTCTGACCTCCGTCACCGAATACAGGTCGCCGAGGAACTGATCAAGATCGTCCGGGCAGGAGACAAACCTCGCTTGGACTTCAAGGCAGGATATGGCTGGCGGGATCTTGACGTAGGACAGGATCAGCATGCAGATGGGCAGGCATGGTCAGTAGGGCTATACGTCATCTACCCTATTTTTGATGGTCTCCGGACTCGGGGACGAGTTTCCGAGGCTAAAAGCAATTTAACAACGTTTAAAATCGAGGAGGGTAAACTCCTTGATAGCATCCGGTTGGAAGTCCGCGACGCGCTCAATGCAGTCCGGGAGGCTGGAGAGATCATCAAAGCGCTTTCCGGTACGGTTGCCCAGGCTGAACGTCTCCTCACTATGGCTGAAAGAGGATACGAATATGGTGTCAAAACCAAGCTCGAAGTGGACGATGCCCAATTAAACCTGGTGCAGGCCAAGGGAAATCTTGCGCGCGCACAGCGGGACTATCTGGTGGCCCGTGTCACCTATGAATGGGCCACGGGAACACTCAGAGAAGGAAACGCTAAACAATAAAATTTCAAACTCCAGACCAAATCCAAAATATGAATGTCCAAGATGGTTAGAATTCTTGAACTTTGAAATTTGAAATTGAGTTTTACGGGTACATCCTCCCCATGGCTCGCTCCAATCGCGCGCTGGCGACATTGAAATCGCTTAGAGCACCATAATAATTCACTCTTGCCTGGGCCAGCAGTGTCACGGCATCGAGAACATCGGTGGCGGTGGCCACTTGATATTTATATCTCTCCTCATTCATTCTTAAATTTTCTTCTGCCTGTTCAACGGCTTTTTCGGCAACGCCAATATTCTTTTCTGCGGTATGCATATTGAGATAGCCCTGCTTCACTTCTAAGATGACCCCTTCGATCAATTGAATTTTAAAATCTTCGGCCTGAGCCACTTTCACTTTGTTTTCTCCCACTTTGTAGGCCGTGTTCCCCCAATCGAATATCGTTAGGGTGGCTAATGCCTGTATCGTCCATCTTTCGCTTTTAAAATCACCCCCGAGGTCGAATTCATTTGAAGTACGACCATAGTTGCCTGAAAGACTGATTGATGGGAAGAACCCACTTCTGGCGATCTTGACACCCTCTTTGGTCTGGTCAACCTTCAAACCGGCACTCTTGATCTCTGGTCTCTGACTCAGTGCCTCCTCGAGACTCTCTTCAAATCGGAGGGTTGACGGTTTATATCCAAGAATATCCACCACCTCCAGGGGCTCGTTGATTTCCCTTCTAAGCAGTATATTGAACGAGGATTTTGCCAATGCCACATTATTCTCAGTCCTGACCAAGGCCTGTTTTGCATTGGCCAACCTCACCTCAGACTGAAGGAGGTCGTTTTTTGGAATAATACCAACTTCGAAGAAAGCTTTGGACACTTCCAGTTGAGCTTCAAACTGTTTGACGGCCTGTTTCGCCACATCCAGGAATTTCTGAGCCGTTAAAATATTAAAGTAACCTTCCCTCACCAGAAGGACGATATCCCTTCTTACTGTCTCCACATCTGTTTTTGAAATGTCAACTCCAAACTTCTCCAGGCGATAATTGGAGTAAATCGACCCTCCGGCAAAAATGGGCTGCTGAACACTGGTACTCAAATTGAAGACATCCCTGTCTGTATTGAGCAGCTGGCCCGTCGGACTGAAGACCCCTGAGGATCCCACCGTAGTTGGGCTGCTATATCGGGTATAGTAGTATTGCCCCGTCCAGAGAGGAAGGAAGTTTATGACCGCTTCCTTACGTCTGTATTCAGAACCCACAACCCCAACCACCGCAGAATGGAGTCTCAGGTTTCTTTCCAAGGCAATCTTAATGCTCTCTTCAAGGGTCAGCGGTTCCTGTAAACCTTGTGCCCACACTATTCCTCCTGCCAAAATGACCAGCAGAATGAATCCTACGGTCCACATCTTTCTCATCGATCTATCTCCTCCTTTCGATGCGTTGAACCCCCCTTAAAAAAATATCCAAAACAGTTTCTACCTTTGAAACGAGCGGATAGGGTTGAGGTACGACCAACTATTCGAACAAATCTGTTGAAGGATAATCCATTTTTAAAACAAAATAAAGAGTTGTCAAATTATTTTATGATCTCCGTTCCGTGGAACCCAGACTCTTCCTTTCTTTATGATATGGATGACCCTCCATCCTCTTTCAATCAATTTCTTTGCAACCCACCGTCGGTGGCATTTCCAAGGAAACCTCTCGGAGCAGAAAAAAGCAGCCTTCTTTTGCCGTCCCACTTCTTCCAATCTTTCCAGCCCTCTTC
>Ga0315293_10007416_pt1 | contig 10187 bp, 8 predicted proteins | sample YL17G13_20_MG_FD_203071 | JGI IMG/M metagenome (GOLD analysis project Ga0315293, IMG submission 203071) | Sediment microbial communities from Yellowstone Lake, YNP, Wyoming, USA - YL17G13_20 | ecosystem: Environmental > Aquatic > Freshwater > Lake > Sediment | place: USA: Wyoming | collected... | reverse complement strand
GGTGCAGGCCTCTTGCCGGCACCTTAGTCTGTAGCGACTGCATCGAACTGACGAAAAGTAATAAAATATGTGCACCCATCCTTGTACAAATGCGGAAGCTCCCCGCGGCATTGCAAGGGGACAAAAGGAGTTTTGCGGGAGTCTATGAGTTCAAAGCCCTCTGGAAATGCAGGCTGGAAGCCTGCACCACAATGGCTAAACGGCCAATTTTCCGGCTTTGCGCACAGTCCAGCAAGGACGGGATTATCCTCCGTGTATCTGATGAATCGCACCCAATCCTCAAAAGAACGTATCAAGTGATCGAAAGATTCACGTTCCCAAAAGGGCCCGTCGAGTCCGAGGATTTTATTGATATGATTGGATGTAAATGACTTCCACGAATGCATAATAGCGGGAATTGAATAATGAAGCAATGGGGTGACCACAACATGCACATGGTTGGGCATGATACACCATGCGCTAATAGTATAACGGATTTCGTTGAAGTGAATCAGCGCATTTTGAACGATCACGGCTATTTCGGGATGTCGCAACGCGCAAGATCCCGCGGTTAGCGAAGGTTCACTTGCTGCGGCAATCTCCTCTGCCGATTTGGGCCGTCCGGAACCCTGCATCATAGTTTTTGAGCCCCAGCTTTTATGCTTCACCATCCGCCATATTCCTGGGGGTCTTCATCTTGAACAGTAGCAATCCCTTCAGGCAACCTGGGCATCTGCCGGCTAATCGTGCTGCAGGCATCTTGCCTGCAATTAAGTAATCATGACGGCGTGCTGCAGGTATTTTGTCTGCATCCCAGCTAGGGCAATAGTCATGTGCCATGAATTTTGACAGCCCTTGAGGTGCAGGCATCTTGCCTGCACAGACGTGTTTTCTACGCTACCTAATGCTGCAGGCATCTTGCCTGCACAGACGTGTTTTCTACGCTACCTAATGCTGCAGGCATCTTGCCTGCTGATCCCGTAGTCGGCGTCGCCCCGCACGCCGACAGACCTGCGCAGAATCTCTAAGTTGTCGCCGTAGTAGAGAGTGTTCATGATTCAGGTTTAGGGGGCTAGATTTAGAATTTTTAAGAAATATCCGCTAGGAAAAATTAGATTTAAAATTGCCACAATTAACCACAAAAAAACGACCAGAGCCGAAATCTTGCTCCATTGGGCCACCGCCTTAGCGGCTTCTGCTTGGATTTTTGCTGAGTTAGCGATTCCATTTAATCGTTTTTCTTCATCAATTGTGGGGCAGAAGGGATGCCTTTTCATCCAGGCTGCAAATTCATAAGGACCACATTCAACAAAGTTTTCTTTCACGCATCTTACCTTGGCCTCAGCGACAGGGAAGGACTTATAATGGAGGTAAAAGCAGTGCGGCCGCTCATATGACTCGGAGAGTTTTCCCCCCTCAACATAATCACAGCACGGCCAGCGAAGTTTATCGGACTTTTCTGTATCCGTCATCTTATCTCCTCCATCAGCAAGCCGCCGCGCTACCTTTTGTAGGGGCGCACGGCTGTGCGCCCTCTTTCGGTTCGGCACAAGGCCAACCCCTACGTGTTTTTAAATCAGTGCAATCAGTGAAATCAGTTTAATCAGCGGTTCAGATTGTTCTTCATAATTCATCCTTTCCTTCACCCAATATCCATATAGACCATACGTGCTCCAAACGCCCGTTCGAAATGCGATCTGAGCGGAGCGAAGGCCTTCAGTTCGGGGTCTTTCTCGGCCCAGGCGAAGGCGTCTTCACGGGCTTGCTCCAGGATCTGCCGGTCCACGACGGGATCAGCGATCTTGAAATCCGGCGCGCCCGACTGGCGCGTGCCGAAAAATTCTCCTCCGCCGCGAATGCGCAGATCTTCTTCGGCGATGATGAAGCCGTCCTCGGTGCGCTCCAGGACCGCCAGACGATCCTTCGCCTCCTTGGTCATAGGCGGATCCACCACCAGCACGCAGACGCCGCGATGGATGCCGCGTCCCACGCGCCCGCGCAACTGATGCAGTTGCGACAGTCCGAACCTTTGCGCCCCCATCACCGCCATGACCGTGGCATTGGGCACGTCAATGCCCACTTCGACGACGACTGTCGAGACCAGCAGATCAATTTGCCCCGCGCTGAAGGCCGCCATGGTCTGGTCTTTCTGATCGGTGGGCATCCGCCCATGCAAAAGCCCCAACCGGAAATCCTTCAAGGGGCCTGCCTTCAACTGATCGTAAGCCTTCGTCGCCGCGTGAAGGTCTAACTTTTCCGATTCTTCGACCAGCGGATAGATGATGAAGGCCTGTCGGCCTTTGCTCAGTTCTGTCCGCAAGAAGGCGTAGACTTCTTCGCGCCGCTTGCCGTCCAATAGGCGCGTGACGATGGGCCGCCGCTGGCTGGGGCGTTCGTTGAGTATCGAAACGTCCAGATCGCCGTAAATGGTCAGCGCCAGCGAACGCGGAATGGGCGTGGCTGTCATGACCAGGACGTCCGGCTTCTCCCCCTTGAGGCGCAACTCCAGCCGCTGAGCCACTCCGAAGCGGTGCTGTTCGTCAATAATGACCAGACCCAGTTTGGCGAATTCCACCCCCTCCTGAATCAGTGCGTGCGTCCCGATGATCACTTTCGCCCGGCCTGATTTAATATCCGCCAGCCGCTCCTTGCGGAGCGACGATTGCAGACCGCCGATCAGCATCATGGTCTTCACGCCGAGCTTTTCATAGAACGGCTGCATGGTGCGGAAGTGCTGTTCAGCCAAAACTTCCGTCGGAGCCATGATCGCGCCCTGATATCCCCCCTCCATAGCCATGCAAATCGCCACCATGGCGATGGCCGTCTTGCCCGCTCCCACATCGCCCTGCAAGAGGCGGTTCATGGGGTGTGGAGATTCCATGTCCAGACGAATCTCGCGCAGGACATCTTTTTGCCCTTGAGTCAGTTGAAACGGGAATTGCTTGACCGCCTTGGCTGTCAACCCCCCTTTGGCCGGATGCGGAAAACGAACGCCGATGTCGCGGTGCTGGCGCCGGTGTTGGCGCAGCGCCAAGGTCAACTGAATGAGAAAGCTCTCTTCGTATTTCAACCGCCGCCGGGCCGCATCGGCGAAGTAAAGGTCTTCGGGGAAGTGGATGCGATGCAGAGCCAGCCCGCGAGCCGTCAATTGATGCTTTTTCAAAAATTCGGCAGGCAGAATCTCCGGAATCTTGTCTTGAACCAGGGTCAAAGCATCGGCCATGATGCGCCGAAAACCGCGGCTGTCCAAGCCCACCTTGGTCAGCCCGTCATCGGATGAATAGAGTGATATGATCGTGCCGGTCTTGGCTTTCAGGCTGTTGGTCTCGATCTCATCCAAGAAATCCACGGCCGGGTGGACGATTTGCAGCCGGTCGCGATAAACCTGAGGTTTCCCGGAAAAAGCGACGATTTGCCCGCGCTCGAAAGCCTTCGCCCAATAGCTCAAGCCCTGAAACCAGACGGCCGTCAGCATGCCCGTGCCGTCCACCATGACCAGCTCAAAACGCCGGCTGTTGGGCCCGCCCCCGATGAATTTGAAGCTGGTGACCCGCCCGACGACGGTGACTTCGCGATCCGATAGATCCAGATCCTGGATCTTCATAATCAGCGAGCGATCCAGATAGCGGCGCGGCAGATAGTAGAGCAGATCTTCGACGGTGCGAATGCCGATCCGCTCCAACTGACGGCCGCGATTCGGCCCCACGCCCGGGACGAATTGGACTTCCGTGTCCATCTTCCCCCAGCGCGGAGCCTCGGCGCCCTTGACGGGAGGAGTCTTCGCCGGGACAGGAATGTTATTGTCGGCGCACACGGTAGGTCACTACCGTTTCTTTACCCACTTCGACCGGGATCTTGAATTCGACGGTAGAGGCGTTTTTCTTGATATAGGCGTGCGAGCTTTCCAGGATCTGCCAATCCCCCCAGAGATGCTCGACGAGGGTAATCTCGACGTTCTCTTTCTTATGGTTGCGCAGCTCGGCTCGGTAGGACTCCTCCCGCACGCGGTCGGAGATCCGCTTTGTGTCCGTCATCTCCTTCTCGACCGTCAGATCGAAAGCCGATCCCACCACCAGTCGGACTTCTTCGTTATCCGGAGTATGGTCTATTTTGTCTTCGCCGACAAATTCCAGCGCGCCGTCCTCATCGCGCTGATAGACGCGCACCTTGCCGGCCGGCAGGGGCATCCCCAGGCCGGCGGCCTTCTCATTCTTGAAAACGAGATTGACCTGCACCTTCTCAGCGTTCTTCATCTGATCGAAGATGTATTCGCGCTTGGCCGTCACCGTCGCCGGTTCGAAGAGGCTGATCTGCTTGGTCTGGCGGTCTCGGACCGTCGTCGGCTTGTCGAGGGTATAAAGGTGATATTCGAAGAACGCTTTCTCCTCGAATTTGGGAGCCGTCTGAGTCTCGGCCATATTCGCCCAGACGCGCCTGCCGCCATCGAAGGGGCCCGCTTCCTGCACCAGCCGCACGTCGCCCGCCATGAGCTTTAGCTTGGCGTTCTCGTAGGTCGCCCCGGAATGGTTCTCGATGGATACCCAGGAACTGAGATCGAGCTTGTCCCCTTTTTCGGATGTGACCGCCACATACTCGGCGTGCCAGTTCAGGCCGTTCGTCAAGTAGCTGAGTTCGGCCTGTGATTTTCCTGCTTTTTCGCCGAAGAGCGACCAAACCAGCGTCGGTTTCGTCCGCAAGCCGCCGGGGAGATCGCCGAAGCGAATATCCCGCACCGCGTCGGGAGCCACCACCTGCACCTGACCATCCGCCGAGCGCAGAATCAATTCGGATCCGGAAGCGGACAACAGGGTGCCTTCGAACATGTCCCCTTTGTCCGTGAAGACCTGCACGGATTGGTTCAGGTAGCGTTCCAGCAGGCGGTCGCGAGACACGAGATCGTACTCGAAATTCTGCTCGAAGACGGCGGCCCCGTCGAGCTTCAGATGCACCGACGTGGGATCAATCAGAGCGGCCACATCGGCGGCTTCGAACGTGAAGGCGCCCTTTTTCACTTCAATGGCGCGCGTCTCCTTCACCAGGCCTATGTTCTGATTGTAGACGGTGATGGAGACCTGCGCCGCGGCAAGCTGCGCTAAAGCAAACGTCGCAGCAAAAATAATGGTTTTCATGGTATTCCTCTTTACCAAGGGGTTCTTGTCATAGTAACCCGATGGCGGTGCGAAAATATCCCTCGGTCTGAATTGCAGTCAGCCCCCGTTGATCCGCCGAGGCGGAATTTTCAGGGATTTTGGGATTTCGAGGATTTGATAAGTTTCTGTTCAGGTTTGATTCTGGGTCGTTTTGGCCTCCTGAGCGGACCGCACCGCTTCCTCCACGTTCTCATAAACCTCAAAAATGGTATTCAGGCGGGTAATCTGCAAGACCGATCGGACCTTCTCCGAGAGGTGCGCCAGTATGAAGGGCACGTTTTTCTCTTTCAAGCGGCGATGGCTGGAAATCAGCACGCCTAAGCCCGTCGAAGACATGCCGATCACGCCGGACAGGTCCACCACAAACCAGCGCCGGCCCTGGGCGAGTTCCGCATTCAAGCTTTCTTGAAAAAGGTGCGCATCGGCTTCGTACATGAGCCGCCCCGCCACCTTGAAAACCGAACCGCCATTCGTCGGCTTGATGTCGAGAGTCATTCCGGACATGGAATCCCCTTAGGTTACTTCATATCGCGGCGCTGCCATCACCGTTTTCGCGCCAATAAATCGTGTATCAGGCGATGCAGGTTATGGGGAAAACCGCCGGCGCGCATGAGAATGCACTCGCCGCGCAAGGTCTCCAGACCCAGCCCGGCGCAGCGCTCGCGAATTTCCGGGGAGTCCGATCCACCCTGCAGCCAGATCTTCTTGACCCCGTTGGCGGCGGCCTCTTCGACCGCCGTAATCGCGCCCATCCCCTTGATCAGGATGATCGCCGCCTGAGGCGGTTTGGGAAGCTCCCTTATTGCCGTGAAGAGCTTCTCGCCTCGCCATTGTCCGCCCTTGGGGTTCACGGCATAGGCTTCAATCCCGGCTTTTCGCAGCTCCTTAAAGGCCAGAGCCCCGAAGCCCTGGCCGCGCGATGATACCCCGAAAACTGCCAAGGGTTGTAAGTGTTGGTAATCGGCTTGTGTCATTTCAGCAGCATGGCCTTTTTTACGTTCATGCCGAAGGGGGATTCCATTTTCAACAAATACAAGCCGGACGGAAGTCCCTCCGCGTTCCAGATGATCTCCTGCAAACCCGCCGGATAGGACGCCGTCGCAATCGTCTCCACAATTTTTCCGGTCACATCATAAGCCGTCAAAGTCACCAATCCAGCGGCGGGCAGATCGAAACGGATCTTGGTCTCCGCATTGAACGGATTCGGGTGTGGGGCATGCAGGGCAAAAGTCTGCGGTAAATCGGCCGGTGATTCCGGGCGCACGGCGACGGCGTCATTGGCCAGAGCGCGAAGGTAGATTTCATGCTGCGAATCGGAGACATTCACGCCGTCATAATCGAAGTAATGGCCCTGGCCGAAATGTTCATCGTCCCCGACCAAATCCGGCCCGCCGCCGGCCTCAGTCATTTCCAGCCAGACCCAGAAATGTTGGTTCGCCATGCGATATCCCAATATCTCCCCAAGATCCACCACTTTCCAATTTGGGTAAATCTCATTTGCGGCGACGGTTACGGGAAGAGAACCCAATTCGGCTCCGGGCTGTGTGGGCGTCCCGGTATCGTAGATGTGCATTTCGAACGTTCCGGTCTCCCAGATGAGACATCTCATCCAGCCCCACCCTCCATACATGGTTTGTTCAAACCACACCAGCGGGCCGCTGCCCTGAGGGTAAGTGATCGTCGCTAACGTCGGCAGATAGGAATAGCCCCGCGCATCGTAGCCCAGCTCGAACATCCATTCCCCCTGCGGGAAAATATCCACGGCCCCAGCCCAACTGGTGTCGTTGTCGTGGTTCATATCGCCCAGCAGTACCGTATAGGCATCCACGAAAACGGTGCTGCCGGAATCCGCCGTGTAGGAAATCGTTCGGGTGGAATCCGTGTCGCCCGGCAGCGTCATGGAGGGGCCTGAACCGACATAATGCATCTGGCCGTTCGTGCGCCAAAAGGCGCCAAAGGTGTTTGAGTTGAATCCGAAATTGCTGACCGTGATCTCGCCGGTAAATCCATCAACCGTCGGGAAGGGGATGTAGATGCTGGAGATGCCCACATCATTGGCCGCCAGAGGGTTCGTATAGACCTCCACATCGTCAATGAACAGACCCTGCCCGTTGCCGGACGTGTGATCCCCGTCGGTGATGACGCGCCAGCGCAATTGAATGGTCTGTCCGGCATACTGAGTGAGTTCCATCAGGGAATCGCCGTTGTAAGGCAGCAGCGGAACCATCTGCGCCCAGCCCGGATAGCCGGCGCCGCCGCGCGCGTAGTCATAGAAAAGCGTATCCCAATTTTCGCCGTCGCTGCTGGCTTCGACGAAATAGTAATCGCGTAGAGCATTGCTGGGCGGATGCGTCGAATCCGGCAGATCGCAACGCACCCAGAACTTGAAGCGCGTGGTGTACCCGTCCGGGATGTCAATGGGCGGCGATGCCAGTGCATCGTTGATGTAAAAATGGTCGTCGTCCACGCGCATGGAATGCGTTGGCGAATGCGCGTCAAGAGTCGTCCATTCCCACCAGTCGCCGAAGGGCGGCCCTACGTCGAAGGTCAGGGCAGCCGGGAATTGGGCGCCATCGGCGTTATTCCAGAGCAGAGTATCCGCGCCGCTGGTGATGAGAATATTGTCCACGAAGAAGCCGGTAATTTCGGGATGCCCCAGCGAACAGACCGCGCGGTCGGAGCCGAGGGCCCAGCGCAGTTTCACATTGCGCGTCTGATAGCCGCTCAGATCGAAGCTGGCTAGCTGCCAGCCGCCCGAAGAATCCGCCCAGCCGGGGATGTTGGGTCCGAATCCCCAGACGGTGCCGAAAGATGACAGGCTGGAGCAATTATACGAGGGCGAAATCGGCTGGATAACCTGCCAGTTCGCACCATCGTCTGTCGAAATCCAGACATTGCAGCCATCCCAGCCGTTATAGGGCGGAGGCGGCGCCACACCGGTCGAACTCTCCATCGCCCAGCGCGCGCGGAAGCTGAGTTGCGGATTCGTGGCGGCTTGGAGGTTCAGGGTCGGCGTCACCAGATACTGCAGCCAGAGGTTATAATACCCCATCCAGAGCGAGTCGCCGCACCACCAGGAATTGCCGGCATAGGCGTTGAACGGATCAGGATGCCACTGCGGGCCCACGTCCGTCAGATCCTCAGTCGTCCAGTCCGTCGGTTCCGTTTCGAAATCCTCAAAGAAGATGGTAGAATCCTCATCTATTCCGTTGGGCCGGCTGGGGAACCGCGGATTAGCAATTTTTCCGAAGGTTGGGCGAAGAGAACTCTGGCTGGCTGGATATGCAGCCGCTGCCGCCGGTTCCGCAGCGGAAACGCTGGCGGCGGTCAATCCCCAGAGCAGGAACACGCCGATGAAGGTCTTCATGATATCTCCCTCATTTGATCATGGCAACTTTGGCGATTTGAATCCCCCAGGGGGATTGCAATTGCACCCAATAGACCCCGGAACTAAGACCGTCCAGGCTCAGGGTCAGAGCCTGCCGGCCGGGTAGAAGATCGCGCGGTTCAAGGTATGCCATCTGCCGGCCCAGGCTGTTATAAATGCTCAAGCAGACGCGTCCCATAGCCGGAAGATCGAAGACCACGCGCGTATTCGGATTGAAAGGATTCGGATAGATGCCGACAATCTGGAATTTCTGCGGGGTGATGGGCCCGGGATAATTGGGTTCAATCCCCAGCGCCTCCTGGATGGCCTGCCAGACGTCATAAATTCCCCATCCCATCAGCGTATCGGGATTCAGCGACTGAGTGGCCGAAGCCTTCAGAAAGGCATGTACCTCCATCGGCGTTAGCGTCGGATCGGCCTGCAAGAGCAGCGCGCAGGCTCCGGCGGTGATGGGCGTCGAGAAGGAGGTGCCGCTGCCAAACTGGTAGCTTGTGGTGTCAGAGGGTGAAGCAACCTTCACGTATACCCCCAGCGCCATCAGATCCGGCTTAATGCGGCCATCATACGTGGGGCCAATAGAAGAAAAGGATGCTCGCGTTGAATCCGAGTTGGCCGCTCCAATTGCCAGGACACTGTCGCCATCTGCCGGAGGCCCCATTTTGTTTAGCGGATAGGGGTCCAATCCGTGATTCCCCGCCGAGTTCACCACAATCATGCCCCGCGCCACAGCGTTGTCCGCCGCGATGGTGACGATGGTTGAGTCCCCATTCAACTCGGGATAAGTATGCAGAGCAGGATAGGAGAGCGAGCTGGTGGCGATCACACATCCCAGCGAATCCAGCCATTCGATGCCCGCCGCCCAGTTGTCCTCCTCGATCAATTGTTCGTATTGAGTATTCTCCGTCTTGGCTAGAGCCACGGCTATGCCATAAGCTGTCCCGATCAGATTCTGGCGATCATAGCCCGCCAGGCAGGAGAGCGTCTTGGTGCCGTGGGACCCCTCCCCCATCTGGCCCGGATCATTGGCCACGCTGGAATCGCCGTTGACGAAATCCCACGTGGCGATAATCTCCAGCGAATCGAAACAGACGTGGCTCAGATTATTCCAGCCCGCGTCCAACATGCCGACTAGCACTCCTGCGCCGGTGTATCCTGCCTCATGAGCCGGAGGGAAATTTTCCAGCGCATTCTGCAGATAGGACGTGCCGTAGACAAGCGAATCCTGCAATTGACGGTCGGGAGGCTCGAAGGATTGGGATTCTTCCAGCCCCAGCGGCTGGCGAAAAGTGAAAACAGGCTTGGTCTTTAGGACAAATTGCAGAGCCTCAATCTGGGCCATCTGATCGCGATTCAAGAGAAGACTCGCGGCATTGACCGACCGACAAACGGCGTGGGGTTTCATGCCGGTCAAGCGCTCAATCTCCTGGACATAGAATGAGCAAACCGGAAGATCGGTTTCCGTCAGCAATCCTCCTGCGGCGCGAACTTTCGCCAAACGGGCGCGAGTGGCCTGAAGCAGGCGGTCGGTTTCCTCCGTCAAAGCCTGCTGAATCTGATCCGGTGACGTGTATCCCTTATCCCGGAAGAAAACCCAGGTGCGGGCTTGTCCGTTTGCCATCTGGATGTTGACCAGGAGCGCCGCGGCGAGAATTAAGGCTGGATGAGCTATC
>Ga0315293_10007415_pt1 | contig 10187 bp, 6 predicted proteins | sample YL17G13_20_MG_FD_203071 | JGI IMG/M metagenome (GOLD analysis project Ga0315293, IMG submission 203071) | Sediment microbial communities from Yellowstone Lake, YNP, Wyoming, USA - YL17G13_20 | ecosystem: Environmental > Aquatic > Freshwater > Lake > Sediment | place: USA: Wyoming | collected... | reverse complement strand
GTGGGGGGGTGTTGGGTTCGTAGGTACCTGTGTCGGGGGCTTTGCCGGTGAAATCGTCGTTGAAGTTGGGGATTATCGCGCCTGCGTCGTATCCGGGGCTGTTTGGGGCGAGGTTGTATTGGCCGGGCGGGTTTCTTGGGTTGTAGGTGGGGGCGGCTTTGATTCCGTTTTTCTCGTGCTTATTCGCGGGGATTACTCTGCCGCTATAGAGGTCGTAGTCATAGTCGTTGTCCCGGCAGAGGTCACCGCGTTCCTGGATGGAGTAGCCGTTCTTCTCGAATACGTGCCAGATATTGTTTCGTGAGATATGGTTGATCAGCGCTCCGCCCCAGGTTGAAAGTCCGAGTGCGTGGCCCTGCCAGTCTTGGCCGGTGACGGCTGCGGACGGCTGCAGCAGGGTGTTGTGGAAGATGTAGGTTCTGCCGCCGGCGAATCCCGAGCCGAGTCCCGCTTTGAGGAAGGGGTCGCCTGAGAGCGTATCGGGGCCGCACTGCGACACCTCGGTGACGTTGCGCCATATATACAGGGGGCCGATATGGGTGGCGGCAGAGGCTATTGCGACCATTGAATGGCTGATGTAGTTGCCCCAGATTCGGACGTTGCAGTTGGCACCTTCGGATTCGATTGCATCGTCCCAGCAGTTTTGCAGGCGATTGGAGTAGATGTCGGAATCGCGATTGGGCGAGCCGAGTGCACAGAAGTTGTGGCCTCCGCCTATGATGTCGTTGTAATAGTGGTCTTTGTCGGAGAAGATGTCGTTATAGCGGATGACATGATTTCCGGCGGTGTCGTAGAAAGTCACGGCCTGCGGGCCCATGGGGTGCCAGCGTGTGGCGGTTCTCTTGGGATCGAGCTTCTTGCGGTGTTCGGACCAGGCGTTGGTGTCGCATCGCGGGTGGTGGATTTTGCATCGCTGGATGATAATGCGGGAGATTGTGGGATTGAATGTGCCGGACTCGCTGGCATAGACGGCTGCTTCCATGTCACGGCCCCATTTTTTGCCTTCGAGTTCGTCCGGCCTGCCCCAGCCGGAGATGTCGCAGTTCTCGATTATGACGTCGTGCGAGGGTTTGAAGATTCGGACGGCGTGCGAGCGGGCGTTCTTGAGCGTCAGACCTCTGATAATAACATGCGAGGCCCGCACTTCGATGCAATGGTCGTGCTTGCCGGCCACATCGATTGTAGAGCCGTCCTTGCCGGTGTATAGAACGTAGCCGTCAGGCGAGCCGGAGCGATCGACGACGAGGGTCTGATCCTGGCTTTCGGGCACGGAGACGGTGCTGGTGGTGCGAAAGTGCTCGGACCAGGTCGCGGCCTTGAGCAGCGCAGTCTGCCCGCTTTTTGACAGGTGCAGCTCGATTTCGTATTCCGTTGCGGGCGAGAGGTTCACGATACTCCCGCGGTATTGGTTGGAGTGGTGCAGGAGCGAGAGGGCGTTGTCCGGGCGGTTTGCGCGGCTGTCGGGCGGGTAGAGGTGCTCGAATATTTCGGGCGGGCGATAGTCGAACCATAACGGCAGGGTGGCCTTCCAGGTGTCTGAGCCTGCGGGGCGGTAGCGGACGCTGCAGGTGTTGTCATCCGAGCCGTTCTGATGATTCCAATAGAGGCCGATGCAGTGAAACGTCGGGACGGCCAGGGGAGTGTCTGCTGATGACACTGTGGCACTGCAGAAAAGGGCCAATACGACCGATCCGAGGCAGGTCGTTAGTATGTGCCTTGTTAGTGTCATTTTAGCTTTCTGCAAACAGAGACGTAACATTAACCATAAGCAAAGAATATATTTTACTACCCAGCAGTCATTAAGCAACAAAAAGAAAAGACTTCAGGGCGTAAAAGGCACAGAGGTGCAAAGGGAATAAGGAAGACCCTGCAATAAATCCTTCGACTACGCTCAGGACAAGTTTCGGGGCTAAGCGATAAGGATTTGGTGGGGCAAGCCCCACCCTACATTTTTTGCGTTGTCCCTTCGGCAAGCTCATGACAAGCGTGCCGACAACGGCTAACCAACCACGCAACAAGTTGCGGCGGCAAGATGCGAGGTGAATATCAGGCGACGAGTTTTTTTGCGACATCGACTGCTGATGCGGCATCGGGGGCGTAGCCATCGGCGCCGATTTTGTCGGCGAAGCCCTGCGTTAGCGGTGCGCCGCCGACCATAATTTTTGCCGGGATGCCTGCGGCCTTGAGGGCTTTTATGGTTTTATCCATAGCAGGCATCGTTGTAGTCAAAAGTGCGCTCATACCAATTAGCTGAGCGCCTGCGGCTTTGGCCCGCTCGATAAATATCTCAGGCTTAACATCGATGCCGAGGTCGATAACTTCAAAGCCTGCCCCCTTGAGCATCATTGCGACCAGGTTTTTGCCGATGTCGTGGAGGTCGCCCTGGATTGTTCCTATAAGGAATTTTCCGATGGGCTTGACGCCGGCCTTTACAAGCTCGGGCGCAAGCAGCTCCATTGCCATTTTCATTGCGCGGGCGGAGATGAGCACCTCGGGGATATAGACTTCATTTTTTTTGAAGCGTGCACCAACGACATCCATCCCTGCAATCAATCCGTTGTAGAGGATGTCCCTGGCCGGGGCGCCTTCTTTGAGGGCAGCCTTTGTAAAATCAACTGCCGCGGTTTGGTTGCCTTTGATAATTGCGTCTGCTAATGCCTTCAAATCTGCCATTTCATCTAACCTCAATAAAACGACCTGACCTGTCTATTGTTGACTCCGTTAGAAAGCTTCTTTCTAACGGAGTTTACTTTTAACGCAGGTAGAAATATACATTATAAAGTAATCCAAGACAAGCCCTAAATGAAGTTTTTAATAAAAAAGCGGTCTTGATGCACTTTGCAGTATGAATATTGCAGCCATTACCTTTTATGGACAGCAGGGAAGGCAGCGTTCCTGCCGGGAATGCGTTGAAAGGTTAAATTATGCGGTGTCTAATAATTATGGTATCGTGCGAAGACCCTCAAATAAATAGTGGGCACCCTCTGACTGCGAGCGTATGCATTCGGCGTTCTTGAGGATTTGCTCAACCTCGCTGTAATCAATCTCTTGAAGCAGTAGTTTCGGCTCGATTTGCTCAACCAATACAAAGCGGTCGGGGATGAGGTTAAGGCCACAGGGGTCTGTTTCTTCCAGGTTGTGCTTGCCAGAGAATATTGCCAGCAACGTATAGCCATTGAGTTTCACAAGATTAGCTGTAAAGCAAACCTTGTTGTCACCGGTATCACGACAGTTTTCATCAAGAAATATTATGTCGTAAGATTTTTCTCCCGTTCGGATGGAATTCAGGATGTCGCCGTTGTTATTCTCCCATTCGCCTATGAGACGCTCATCAAAAATCACATTTTTATCAGTGTATAACGGCTCACGGCGGGAAAGCTCCATTGCATCACCAAACACGCCCTCGATGTTTGCATATTCGACAACGAACTTCTGGAGGTCCTGCGTTGCTGCCGTCAAGATAACGGCGTCTTCGCCTTGCTCGTCTTCTCTCAATTCGTGCTTTAGTAAGTTGGGGTCGCTTTTTAGTATCTCGCTGACCTTATCAACGTCCATCATTCGCAGCACCAGGTTGGGGTCGGTCTGCTCGACCTTGATAAAAGTGTGCATAGGAAGGAGATGAATTGCGTAAAAGGTCTGGGTATCACGTAAAGTTTCACCATCAGGAAAAATATCCATAAACAACATATTTTCGAGTTTAACGAGGTGCGCATTGAAGTATCCTTCTTTACCATCCTCGTCAACAATCCTGAGTATGTAGGAGTTGTTGCTATCCTGGGTGAACTGCCATATTTCATCGCCATCTGCCCATTTGCCGACCAGCTTTTCTTCAAAAACCAGCGTGTCATCGGTATAGAGCGGATGGATTGATAGAGGCAGACAACCGCCTAACACGATAGCCAATAAATAGAAGCATATTACTTTAGGTTTCATAGTAGTTCTCCTTTCCAACCAGGCTTTTATATTTTCAATATTTAGCAACGTAATAACAACTGTGTCTAACGACCATTTTGTGCCTGATTCAAAGCTGCTAATAATAATTGGCGGGCGGGGTGGTGAATCTTTCTGAAAAAATCAGAAAATTTTGGGCTTCTATGCTCAACATCGAGTTGGCAGAGCTTTGGCAGGTGGGTATTAGAATTCTACAAAGGGATGTTCCAATGACTGGTGTGAGGGTTACTTGCGGAGTTTAAGGGTCAGATTGGCTTTCCAGCGTGGCACCAGCCAGGATACGAGCATCCAGGTTATACCAGCGATAATTAGTGAAACCGGCCAGGCGAAAAACTTATCGAAATGTTTAACGGTAAGTTTGTGGACTGCTGCGGCGATGCCTGCCAGGCCTGAGAAAAAGAAGGACTTCATCTGGCGTGCTACGCTGCCGAAGACAAAGGCAAAAGAAGCGATGGGCAGGAGTGCGCGATAAATCTTGCGGTGGCCTTCAGTAATAGACGAGCCATCCAGGTCAAGTATCCTCAATGTGCCTAAAATATGTATAGGGCCAAGCCAATTGAAGAGGCTTGCGAGGGTGCGCTGAAGTCGTGTTCCCAATAATCTGCAAACTCCAGCAAGTCCCAGATAAATCAGGCCATTACATGTAAAACTCAATAGTTGTGATTCCGAGTCAGTAAGAAATTTTTCTGGTTTGCGCCATAACCAGCCGAATAACGTATTTTCTGAGTTGGCAATCACACTAAGACAGACCACAATCAATATCAGCCCCGTCATACACAAGGGCAAGGCGTAATGGGCAAACCTGTAACGGTCAAGTATTACGCCGAGGATAAACATCCCGATGCCCGGCAACAGGTATCTACCGGCTATTATATCATGGTCCCAAGGAAGGAAATTTTCTGTTAGTCCAAGCAACATACCGGTGATTACATAACAAGTGGTAAGCCAGAGAAGAAATGCCACTATGCCGAAAAGCACGAATATTGATGAGCGAGTGATGCGAAGAAAGAGCAGTGAAAATGCAAACCAGCAATACGATGAAACATATAATTGCACATTACCAATAATAATCCAGGAGCTTGCTTTCTCAAGAGCCTGGGATATCGATTCCGTGCCCCAGGGATGGTTCATAGCGGATAGCAGTTCCCATTGTGCCAATGTCAGCAGGATTGTGATGGGAATTAGTAAGTTAGCTGTTGCTAAGAACCCTACCGCCAGTCTGCTTTCCTTTCTGCGCCACATTGAGAGGCCGATTGCAATCATCAAGGCGGTCGCAATAATCGCAGGTGTGGGCCGCCAGAATACAGGAATTTGGTTCCAGGATTTGTAAAAGAGGACAAAACTGCCGAGCACAACAATCCAGCCGCCAAGGTATAAGCAAACTTGAGAAAGGGATAATTCTCTGGCCTCAATTATTGAAGGGTCGGCCGGAGCAATCATTCGCTCATAGATATTTTCCAATTTGTCGAACTCTTTTTGTGTAAGCAGCTCATTATCCTGCCAGACTTTAAGTTTCTGGCGGTGGTAAAACACTTCCTGCTGAATTTTATCTGATAAGAAGGATGGTCTGGACCAGACTTTTTCGCCCCTGAGGTATCGGTTGATGTCATCTAATAAACCTTGCGCATTCGCATATCGGTTATGATGGTCTTTTTCCAGGGATTTGAGACAAATGTTTTGCAACGGTATCGGCACTTTCTCCTGTATAGCGCGTGGAAGCTCTGGGTATTCTGTCTTTATCGCCTCGAAAAGTTTTTTTGGGTCCGTTTGAGGAAAAGGCAAGGTATCGGTTAAAAGCTCATAGAGTAAAACACCCAGGGCAAAAACGTCGGTCGCAGGATAAATTTTGACGGGCAGCGTTATTTGCTCAGGCGCACTATATGCTGGCGTTCCCCGGTACAATCCCTGCTCAGTATTTTCTAACGACCGGCTTTCGATGGCAATCCCAAAGTCCAGCACTTTAGGTTTGAGTGTAGATGTAACAAGGATATTTTGAGGCTTTATGTCACGGTGAACAATTCCTCGTTCATGTGCTATGGCCGCAGCCTCTAACACTCCTAAGAAGATGTGCAGTCTTTGCTGCAATAGCAGTCCCTTCCATGCCTCTGTAAGCGGCGGCCCATCCACCCATTCCATCACTATGAATCTTCGACGCTCGAGTTCGCCGATTTCATAAACCTGTGCGATATTGGGATGATTAAGCTGGCTCATAAGTCGGGCTTCGTGCCAGGCCTCCGAAGTTGTTTTGTCGGATGACCATTTACGCCGAAGGAATTTAACTGCAACCAGCCGTTCCAGAACGGTATCAATAACCTGAAAAACCTGCCCGGCAGAACCCGCGCCAACCTTTCTTATTACTCGATACCGTTCGCCCAAAATTGATTGAGCATTGTCTATTGTTGCAACATTACTGTCATCCTGTTCGCGGGTCTGCAAAGCCGGTTGTGTGAAAGTCCGCAGTTGGCTTAGTATGTTTTCGTTCGCACGAGCTTCCTCAACCTTAGCCTTGCAGGCGGGACAGCCTTCCAGGTGCGTTTTGAATTCAGTTTGCCTGTCTGGTTCAAGTATGTCCAGGATATAATTTTCTATTATCTCATACTCAGGACAATTCATAAGCTCATTCCTTTGGCACATTATTCAAGCTGATGTTCAAGCTCTCGCAATCTGGATAACACCCGGCTTTTGGCGATATAGACGGCGTTACTGGACATCTTGAGCCGTTCAGCAACCTTCCCGACCGGCAGCCCTGACAAAGCATAAAGCTCAAAGGCCTCAAACACCTTTGGCTCGAAATCCTGCTGGGCCTGCTTAAGACATCGCGTTAGCACCATCTGCCGCCACTCGGTGTCCCAGGTGTGTTTAATGCCGCGGTCATCCTGTATCAAGTCCCAGAACGATGTGCCTGTTGTTTTGTCGGCAACCAAATGCTCAAGTGGCTGTCGGCCTCTGAGGTTGAGTATGACCCTTTTGGCAATTCCAAAAAGCCAGTTACTAAGCGTTCCCTTTTGGCGGTCATATTTTCCATTTCTGAATGCCTTCAAAAATTCCAGCATTGTCTGCTGAGCAGCATCTTCTGCATCGGTCTCGGTCAAACCAAGGTGTCTGGCAAAATTAAGCACCGCCGGCTGGAAATGATTGCAGAATTGATTCCAAATCACTGTGTCATTAGATGTTTTGAGGTCATCCAAAATTTGTGTGCTCGTTACCCACTGCATATTTCTACCAGCCAATCCAATCTACCTATTGTCCACTAAAGTTTACTAACAGCAAAACAACCTTGCAAGGATTTTATTCCGAACAGACAAATAGAATAAAAAGTGCATTTTGTGAAAAGTTTTCTTAATAAATGTTCTGGCATTTTTGCGATATTTTTGCTATTTAATAAAATCTTACAGGTAAAAGAGCTGTTTTTAGGTGACAGGTATGTTTGCAGTTATAAGCGATATACATTCGAATTTAGAGGCTTTGACGGCTGTTTTAGCCGACATTGAAAGCCGGGGCATAAAGACCATTTACTGCTTGGGCGACGTGGTCGGCTATGGGTCAAACCCCAAAGAATGCCTCGATTTAATTATTGAGAAAACCGATTGGTGCGTTCTGGGCAACCACGACTATGCGGTTTTTTATGAGCCGACGAATTTCAATTACGCAGCGGAGCAGGCGAGTTTCTGGACGCGGGAGGTCTTAGAAACCGAAGGGGACAAACAGCGAGGCAACAGGCAATGGAGTTTTCTGGGCCAGCTGCCGATGCGGCGGACGCTCAAGGCAGAGCTGGGGTCAAACCCGCAAGATGTTCGGCAGGCAAGCTCGGCGATGATGGACTTTGTTCACGCTTCGCCGAGAAGGCCGGTGAATGAATACATCTTCCCGGAGGATGTTTACAGCAATCCCGTGAAGGTGCGGCTGCTTTTTGAGCGTGTCAAGCACATCTGCTTTGTGGGGCATACGCATATGCCCGGCGTATTTTTAGATGAGCCGGACTTTTATCCGCCGTCAGAGCTTGGCAATGTCTATCCGATTGTCGAGGCCGAAAAGGCGATTATCAATATCGGCTCGGTTGGTCAGCCCAGGGACAAGGATAACCGAGCGAGCTATGCCTATGTCAATGAAAATAAGGTGCATTTTGTGCGGGTGCCATACGATTTTGAGACCACTATGAAAAAGATTTATGCAATCGACCAATTAGATAAATTTCATGCTGAACGGCTGCGGGACGGAAGATGAGAAGAATTTACTATTTACTATTTATTATTTACTGTTCTTTATTTGCCGTAGGCGATGTGATAAGCGAGGTGGAGGAAACTGCCGCACCCCAATCCCCTGTGGTAAAGGCGGATGAGACGATACGATTCGGTGTTAACAACGCGCCGGCAGGCAGCGTTACACTCGGTTCGGTGGACCCAAAAAGCGGCTATAAGTTCCGGGTGGAGTTAAGCTCCAGAGGCGCCGGTATCAGTAAAGCCACTTTTAGCGGGTTTGATGATTGTGATTACAAAAACCCAAAGCCACTAACAATTCTTTCTGCTGCTAAAGATAAAGACGGCAGTGAAGTTCTGGCAATGGCTAATGGGAGTTTTATATTTGTTGGACCGCAGTTACAACTGCCTTTAGACAGAATTCACTGGAAAAATTTTGGTGTTGAGAATGTCGAGGACGGTTTTCAGGTAACCCGGTTTGAGGCAATTATAAAGGTTGAGGATACTGGAATACCAGCGATTCGGCTGATTAAAGGTTATAAGGTTGCCTCGAATAGCTATCTTCTTGATTGCTGGCTTACAATTGAAAATCTCACCGCTACAGAGCAGAAGGTTCAGTTTAATTTAGCTGGGCCGGTAGGGATTGGGCAGGAAGACGTTAGTAGAGACGATAAAAAAGTGGTGGGCGGTTTCAGAGATTTGCAGGGCGAGGTTACCAGCGTTCGGCTCGATTCGAAAAAGCTCATCAAGGCAAAAAGTGTCGAGGAGAGGCGTCTGGCAAGCGGCGGCGCAAAGTTTCTCTGGGCCGCTATAGTCAATAAGTACTTCGCAGCAATAGTTGTTCCTGTTCCGGATGAGGGCAAAGACTACTGCGATTGGGTGACAGACAAAACAGGTCAATTCTACAATCCTGATGGAGACAACAGGGCCGATAGCGGCGACGAGACGGTGGGGTTGGATTTGAAAACTGCGCCAATCACTCTGGGGACAGCCGGTCAAGCCAACAGTTCAAAGACATATAGTTTCAATCTTTATCTTGGGCCGAAGGATAAGAGCTTGTTCGATAAAAACGAGTTATACCGCAAGTTAGGTTTTGTGCAGACGATAGATTTTATGGCCTGCTGCTGCCCGGCAAGTATTATCAACCCGCTGGCCTTCGGAATACTGGCGGCAATGAAATGGATGCACACATTCATACCAAATTATGGTGTGGTCATTATCATATTTGTGTTTCTGGTTCGGCTGGTTCTGCATCCGGTTACCAGAATAAGCCAGGTTTCGATGAGTAAGTTCAGCAAACTTGCGCCGAAGGCCGAGGAGATAAAGAAAAAATATGCCGACAACAAAGCCGAGATGAACAAGCAAATGATGGCGCTTTACAAAAAGCACGGTGCGACGCCGATTATGGGTTTTCTGCCGATGATGGTGCAGATGCCGATATGGATTGCGCTGTATAGCGCGATATACGCAAGTATTGAATTGCGAGGAGCGGCTTTTTTACCGTTCTGGATTACCAATCTTTCGGCGCCGGATGCGGTGTTCAGGTTTTCAACTGTAGCTATTCCGCTATTCGGGAAGATTAACGCGCTGAATTTGCTGCCGATTTTGATGGCTGTGGCGTTTTATTTGCAGCAGAAGCTGTCGCCTTCGCAGGCGCCTGCTACGGCAAGTCCGGAGGCGGCCCAGCAGCAAAAGATTATGTCGGTAATGATGACGGTGCTGTTTCCGCTGATGTTATACAGGGCGCCATCAGGGTTGAATCTGTATATTATGGCCAGCACGTTTGCCGGCGTTATTGAGCAGTATGTGATTCGCAAGCACATCAAGAAAAAAGAGCAGGCTGATGCACAAGGCCTTGTTGCCGTAACAAGCAAGACCGGCGGTAAGGTTAAAAAGAAAAAGCCGAAGCCGTTCTTTAGGATATAGCATTCAAAATACACCGCGACTCGTTAAGCGGAAAATCCGAAGCCCGAAACTCGAAATACGAAACAATATCAAAATCCGAATGTTCAAATTTTCTAAACTCAGGCAAAGATACAC